>Ga0268264_10002210_pt1 | contig 17265 bp, 16 predicted proteins | sample KBSSwiS32_FD_190357 | JGI IMG/M metagenome (GOLD analysis project Ga0268264, IMG submission 190357) | Switchgrass rhizosphere microbial communities from Kellogg Biological Station, Michigan, USA - KBS Switchgrass S3-2 (SPAdes) (version 2) | ecosystem: Host-associated > Plants > Roots >...
GGTGTCGCCCCCCAGTGCATCCGAACGCAACGGTCACGTAACTTTTGCCCGCGGCCCAGTAGCGGGGAATCCAGTCGATGAGAAGCGATTCGATTTGGCCGATTGTCTCATTCCAGGCCGGGTCGGCGGCGAGGTAGGCGCGGACGGGCTCGTCGCAGCCGGTCAAGGCCCTCAGCTCATCGACCCAATGCGGGTTCGGCAGGAAGCGCATGTCGAACACGAGGTCGGCAGTTCGCGAAATCCCGCGCGCAAAGGCGAAGGACGCGATCGTCAGCACCGGCTGGTCCGAATCGCCGCCATACCGCCGCAAAAGCTCATCGCGCAGGTCGGCCGGGCTAAGGTCGGTGGTGTCGATCACGCTGTCGGCGGCGGCGAGAAGCGGCGCCATGATTTTCCGCTCGCGGGCGATCCCGTCCTCGGCCGGCCGGTCGGGCGCGAGCGGATGCCGGCGGCGAGTCTCGTCGAAGCGCCGGATCAGCTCTTTCCCGGCGCAATCGAGATAGAGGATCTCGGGTGCGACGCGCTCGACCGAGCGGATCATCCCGGGGAGAAGCGCTGGATCGAACCCGCGGCTGCGGACGTCCATGCCGACGGCGGCAGGCATGACCCGGCAATCCGCGCCGGAATTGACGAATTGGTGGAGAAGGTCGGCCGGCAGATTGTCGACCACGTCCCAGCCCAAATCCTCGAGCGCGTCCAGCACGGTCGACTTGCCGGCGCCGGACATTCCGGTGACGAGCAGGAGGCGAGGAGAGGTCGGGCGGCTGGTCACCGCCCGAAGCTTAGAACTTGAGGCCGAGGCGGTCGAGGCCGAGCGCGACCTTGGACGGAGCGGAAGCGGTCATCGCATCGATGCTGATCAACGGCAGCATGACCCCCAGGATCGGCCGCTCACGGCTGTCGTCGGGAAGCCGCTGGATTTCACCGGTCAGCTCGACAATCAGGGCGACGGGAATATCCTTTACCGTATCCATCTCAACGATGCCGATGCCGCGGATCTCAAGCTTGCCGGCGATAGTCGCCGGGGCCGAGGCAAGCAGGCGGTCTCCGGACCGGCGCACAAGCGTCTGGTCGTCGCTGACCAGGGTGAAACCCCGGTCCAGGAGCCGCAGCGTCAGGTCCGACTTGCCCGATCCAGATGGCCCGGTGATCAGTATCGCGCGGCCATCGACGGCGACCGTGCTCGCGTGGACGGTCTCGGCCGAAATTCGCGATTCGCGGATGGTGACCGGTCGGTTCATGCGCGGTGTGCCGCCGGCAGCCGGATTGTGAAGCGCGCTCCGGATGGCGCGTCGTCGCGGTCCTGCACGTCAATCTCCCCGTCGTGACCTTTAACGATCGCCTGGGCAATGGCGAGGCCAAGGCCCGAATGGCGTCCGAAATTCTCTCCCTCGGGTCTTATCGAGTGGAATCGGTTAAAAATGGCTTCCCGGGCCTCCGGAGGAACTCCGGGACCCTCGTCGTCGACCCGGATTCGGACTTCGTCGCCGACGCGCGCCGCCGCGATCTCGACCAGGCCTCCGGGCGGCGAAAAGCTCACCGCATTGTCGATGATCGCGTTGATCGCCCGGGCAAGCCGGCCGGGCTTGCCCATGACCACAGCGGTCGCCTTCCGGGGCCGGGCAAAGGCGATCGTCGCATCGCCCGTCTCGCGGCGGGTTTCCCAGCTGCCTGCCAGCTGCTCGATCAGCGGACCGAGATCGACCGGCTCGAAGGTCGCCCGGGCAAGCTCCGCGTCGGTCCGGGCGGCCTCGCCGATGTCGTTGATCAGCCGGTCGAGCCGGACGACGTCCTCGCGCGCGACAGCGATGAGCTTCTGCTTGAGCTTCGGGTCGTCGACCCGGTCGAGCCCATCCATTGCCGAACGCAGCGAAGCGAGCGGGTTCTTGAGCTCGTGAGTGACGTCGGCGGCGAACGCCTCGATATTGTCGATCCGCTGCCGCAGCGACTGACTCATGTCGGAGACCGAGCGCGCGAGCAGGCCGATTTCATCGGTTCGCGAGGGCAGCCGCGGAACGTTTACCTCGCGCGCCCGGCCGAGACGCACTCGATGCGCGGCAAGGGCGAGGCGGCGAAGCGGCCGAACGATCGTCCGGGCAAGGAAAATCGATAGCAAGACCGACAGGAGGATGACGGCGGCCATGATCGCGGCCTGCGTGGTGCGCTGGCTGCGAATGGTACGGGTAAAGGCCCGGTCGTTGTCGGTAACCAGCAGCATCTGGTCGCGGACTGGCACTGCGGCGGAAATGACGGGCGTCAAGTCGGGGGCGTTGCGGACCTTGGATTCGGCGCGTCCGCTGTGCCGGGCCTCAAGCGCTTCGGGCCAGGCCTGGAGGCGGTCGACAGCGGGCTCCTCGAAATCGTCGAGCGACCGCGCTCCGACAAGCAAGTTGAAGCCGCGGTCGAGCGCGCGTGCAACGTCCTTGGTCCATTTCTGGGTGGCCGGATCCTTCAATTCATAGGTCGGCCCGGTAAGATGCCAGCTGTCCGCGACGAGCTGGCCGTTCGCGCCATAGATGCGCATCCGGCTTCCGGTCGATCTCGAAATCGTGGCGAGAATCGCTTCGCGATCCTCGGGCCCGGCGGCGAGAATCGCCTGGGCGGTGGCGGTGGCCTCGATCCTGGTTTGCCGGGTTCGTTCCCGGCTCAGGCGGTTCCGATATTGGTCGAGGTAGAGGACGCTGAGCGCGAGCAGCGCGACCGTCAGCACGTTCACCGCGAGGATGCGGTGAGCGAGCGACCAGCGGCCCGACCACTTCAGGGTCAGGTCGGGATCGTCGCTGTCACTGGTCGTCGAATCGATATCCGACGCCATAAAGGGTCTCGATTGCATCGAATTCAGGGTCCACGGACCGGAACTTCCGGCGGATTCGCTTGATGTGGCTGTCGATCGTCCGGTCGTCGACATAAACGTCGTCGTGATAGGCGATATCGAGCAGTTGGTTGCGGCTCTTCACCACCCCCGGGCGCTGGGCAAGCGCCTCCAGGATCAAAAATTCCGTGACGGTCAGGGTCACATCCATGCCATCCCACCGTACCTTGTGACGGGCAGGGTCCATGGTCAGCCGGCCGCGCTCCAGCAAGGGTTGCTCCGGCTGGCCATGGTCCGCGTTGGCTTCACCGCGCGCCAGCTCCTGGCGGCGGAGGATCGCCCGAATGCGCGCGATCAGCAGGCGTTGGGAAAAGGGCTTCGAGATGTAGTCGTCCGCTCCCATCGCAAGGCCTAGCGCTTCATCCAGCTCGTCGTCCCTGGATGTGAGGAAAATCACCGGCATAGCGCTGGTCTCTCGAACCCGGCGCAGGAGCTCCATTCCGTCCATTTGGGGCATTTTGATATCGAGCACCGCGAGATCGGGGGCGTTTTCACCAATCGCCTTCAGAGCGACCGTCGGGTCGGTGTAGACACGGGTGACGAAGCCCTCCGCCTGGAGCGCGATCGACACCGAAGTGAGGATGTTGCGGTCGTCATCGACCAGCGCGATTACCTGGCTCATCGCTGTTCTCGACTTCTCCGCCGCTTGCGGGTCGGGACTAGCCAGCGACGACCCATGAAACAAGCGCTGGCGATGTAATCGGTTACAACGCCTGGCACGTCGACACGCGGTGTCGAAGCGCCGTCAGGGCGTTTTGACCTCGCCACCTTTTCATGCCTATAGGCGCCGCATAGACGCATACGTATGCGGCGGCAGGCCTCACACCGGCCGCCGCCGTTTTCCGCTTGTAAGGAAAGGGATTTTCTAAGTGACCGACCGGGTCCCGAAGCGCGGACTTGATGCTCAGGGCATCGCCACAGGCGCCGAGCTCTTCTGGAATCTGACGACCGCACCGCTGGTCGAACATGCCGTTCGCCGGGGCGAGGGACTGCTCGCAAGGGACGGGCCCCTGGTCGTTCGGACCGGCAAGCACACCGGGCGCGCCGCGCAGGATCGCTTCATCGTCAGGAATTCGGTGAGCGAGGACACGGTCTGGTGGGGCAAGACCAACAAGCCGATGGATCCCGACGCGTTCGATCGGCTCTATGACGATTTTCTGCTCGCGCTGGCCGACAAGGACATGCTCTACGCGGCTGACCTCTACGGCGGCTCGCAGGTCGAGAACCGGGTGCGCGTCCGAGTGATCAACGAGCTCGCCTGGCACAACTTATTCATCCGCACCTTGCTGGTCCGGCCGGAGCCTGGCGAGCTGGCGGATTTCGCGCCCGAATTCACGATGATCGACCTGCCGAGCTTCCGCGCCGATCCCGAGCGCCACGGCTGCCGCACCGAGACGGTTATCGCGGTCAATCTCGAGAAGAAGCTCGTCCTGATCGGCGGTACTTCCTACGCCGGCGAGATGAAGAAGTCCGTGTTCGGCCTTCTCAACTTCATCCTTCCGCCGAACGGAATCATGCCGATGCACTGCTCGGCCAACATCGGGCCCAAGGGTGACACGGCGATCTTCTTCGGCCTCAGCGGCACCGGCAAGACGACGCTTTCGGCAGACCCGAAACGCACGCTCATCGGCGACGACGAGCACGGCTGGTCGGACACCGCGGTCTTCAACTTCGAAGGCGGCTGCTACGCCAAGATGATCCGCCTCTCACCCGAGGCGGAGCCGGAGATCTTCGCGACCACCAAGAAGTTCGGGACGGTGCTAGAAAATGTAGTGATCGACCAGGTCACCCGCGAGCTCGACCTTAATGACAACACGCTCGCGGAGAACAGCCGCGGTGCCTACCCGATCGAGTTCATCGCCAATTGCTCGCGTGAGAACATGGGCCCGGTGCCACGCAACGTCGTGATGCTGACCGCGGACGCGTTCGGAGTGCTTCCGCCGATCGCCAGGATGACCCCGGACCAGGCGATGTACCACTTCCTGTCGGGCTATACGGCGAAGGTCGCCGGAACCGAGATCGGAGTAACGGAGCCCGAAGCGACCTTCTCGACCTGTTTCGGCGCGCCGTTCATGCCGCGTCACCCGTCGGTCTACGGCAATCTGCTCAAAAAGCGCATTGCCGAGGGCAGCGTCGATTGCTGGCTGGTCAACACCGGCTGGACCGGCGGCAAATATGGCGTCGGCAAGCGCATGCCGATCAAGGAAACGCGCGCGCTGCTCAACGCCGCCCTCGACGGGTCGTTGAAGAACGCCGAATTCCGCAAGGATCCGAACTTCGGATTCGACGTGCCGGTCGAAGTGCCGGGCGTCGACAGCAAGCTGCTCGATCCGCGCGGCACCTGGGCAAATCCGGCGGAATATGACGCGACCGCGGCGAAGCTCGTTGACCTGTTCGTCAAGAATTTCGCCGAGTTCGCGCCGCACGTCGATGAGGGCGTCCGACAATCGGGTCCGAAGGCAGCGCAACAAGCGCAAGCCCAACCGCAGACTCAAACGACACCAGCTTGAGCCCGGTCGCCGATCGGGCTCCTTGAAGGACCCGATCGATGACCGAATACCGACCACGACTCTTCAAATCCGACGCCGAGATCGAGCATATCGGCGAAGGATTGCTCGCGCGCACTCTCCCGCGGGCCGAATGGACCCACGAGGCGCATCTCGCCGCGACGACCTATTTGCTGACCCGGCGCCCCGACATCGCGATCGACAAGGAGCTGCCCGGGATCATCCGACGCTACAATGAGAGCGTAGGCGGGGTAAATGATGACACTCAGGGCTACCACGAGACGATCACGCGCGTGTTCCTCCACGGCGTGAGGCTGTTCCTCGCGGAGGCGGATCCGGGCGACCCTCTGCACGAGCTCATCAACGAGCTGCTCCTGTCGCCGATGGGCCGGCGCGACTGGCCTTTGCGATTCTATTCGGCCGAGCGCTTGTTTTCGGTCGATGCGCGGCGCCGTTTCGTGCCTCCCGATGTTGCCGCGTTGCCCTGAGTGCTGGCATTGCTACTCAGAGAGCAGCGGAGGGTGGGAAGCATGACACGAGGTTTGAAACTGGCGGGCCTGCTGTTGGCTTCAGCGCTGGCTTTGCCCGCGCCGGTGCAGGCGGCGCCCACTCGGCCGGCAACGCAGAGCACCGCCGATGCTCGGCTCAAGGCACTCTACGACGGTTACTCGACATGGGACGCGACCGAATCGGCGGTTTTCGAGAATAGCCGGGGCGAGATTGAAGCGGCCGATCACCTGCCGAAGGTCGATCTCGCCTCGCAAGAGCGCCGGGCCGCGCATCTCAGCGACTTGCTGACCAAGCTGAACGCCATTCCCGAAGCGCAATTGTCGCCCGGCGAGCGGGTCAATGCCGACGTGTTCCGGACATTGCTCGAAAATGCGATTTCCGACGCTCACTTCCGCCTCTGGGAAATTCCGTTCAACAGCGACAGCTCATTTTGGACTTATCTCGATTCCGATCGGCTCGACGATGCCGCCGAATACCGGCGGTACATCGCGAGAATGCGCGATATCCCGCGCTATTTCGATGAGCAGATCGCCAACATGCGGGCGGGCCTGGCGCGAAGCTTCAGCATTCCGCGAGCGACGCTCGAAGGCCGCGATGCATCGATCGCCGCTTTCCTTGACGACGATGCGACCAAGAGCCCCTTCCACAAGCCGTTCGACACGATGCCTGCGACGATCCCGGCGGCTGAGCAGCAGGCCCTGCGCGCCCAGGGCGAAGCCGCGATCCGCGATTCGGTGCAGCCCGCCTATCGCAAGCTTCTCGGCTTCTTCCGGACTGAATATCTGCCGAAGACCCGGACGACGATCTCCGCGCACGACCTTCCGGACGGCGACGCTTACTACCGCGCCACGATCCGCGAATTCACGACGCTGGATCTCGGCCCCGAGGAGATCCACCAGATCGGCCTCAAGCAGGTCGCCGAGATTGAAGCCCAGATGCGCCAGACGATGCGCGACAGCGGCTTCAAGGGCACATTCGATGAGTTCCTGAAATTTCTGAAGACCGACCCGCAATTCCAGGCGAAAACGCCCGACGAGCTCATGGGTGTCTCGGCCTACGTCGCCAAGCGCACCGACAAGGTCATCGGCGATTACTTTGGGCTTCTGCCGCGCCGCCGGTTCGGAATCATTCCGGTGCCCGATTCCCTCGCACCTTTCTACACGGGCGGCCGCGGTGGGCTCGAGAATTGCATGATGAACACCTACAATCTGCCGACCCGCCCGCTCTACAACATCCCGGCGCTGACGCTCCACGAATGCGAGCCCGGCCATAGCTTCCAGGCGGCTCTGTCGGTCGAGCAGAAGGCGCTGCCGCGCTTCCGCCAGAATCTCTATTTCTCAGGCTATGGTGAGGGTTGGGGCCTCTATTGCGAGTGGCTCGGCAACGAGATGGGCATCTATCGCACGCCCTACGAACGGTTCGGCCAGCAGAGCTATGCGATGTGGCGCGCGGCGCGCCTGGTGATCGATACGGGCCTTCACCGCTACGGCTGGTCGCGCCAGCAGGCGGTCGACTATCTCGCCGGGCATACCGCTCTATCTCAGCATGAGGTCGAGACCGAGGTCGACCGCTACATCAGCTGGCCGGGGCAGGCGGACTCCTACATGCTGGGCTTTCTGACACTCCGGAAACTGCGCTCAGAGGCTGAGGCCGAGCTCGGGCCGAAGTTCGACATCCGCGCCTTCCACGACCGATTCCTCGCAATGGGCGCCGTTCCGCTGAGCGTGCTCGAACAGCAAATGCGCGAGTTCATCCGCGAGCAGAAAGCCAAGCCGGCGAAGAGCTAGCGCAACCCTCTTGCAGCCGTGCTAAGGGCGCATCATCGACTCTCGATCATTGGAGGGCACAATGGGCATTCTCGACGGCATACTCGGCCAACTGGGTGAGAACGCGGACGTCGCCAACCTCGCGGCCAAGGTCGGGCTGTCGCCCGAACATGTCAAAGCGGCGGTCGCAGCACTCGCCAAATTCCATCCGATGGAGGTCGATACGGCGGAAGGCGCGTCCGCGGAGACGGGCATTCCGACGGACAAGCTTCAGGAAATCATCGGGCATATCGGCGGCGAGGGCGCGCTCGGCCGTTACGCTTCGATGCTGCAGGGCGAAGGCGGTCTCGGCAACATCGCGTCCGACATATTCGGCAAGAAGTGAGGCGTAGGGCCGTTTCGGCCCGTCGGTCCGCGCTGCCGTAAGCTGCTATTCGCGCGACTCCTTCCAGGCCGCCAGGGCGTTGGAGCGTTCGATCAGGGCGGAAATCTCCCGCGCATCCAGCTCGCTGTCGAAGCAAAGACCCAGAACCCCCGCGCTTCGCCACCTAACCACCGCACCACGGCCGAGCGTTCCGCAGTCCAGAATCACTGCCGTTCCGGTCGGCAGGCTCGCCGGACAGTCCAGCTTTGCACCGCCGGGAGACAGATCGAGGATCCGGACAGCATGACGCTCTCCATTGGCCTGAAGGAAAGCCGGCAACGCCACCGGGACCCGCGGGTAGACGCGCCGGTCCGCATAGGGAGTATTGTCCTCAGGGGATGGAACGGAGCTTGTCATATATCTCGCCAATGGCGATGGCGTAGCACCTGGGTGCTGCCAGAGTGTAAACGCCGAGGGCCGCAATGGGTCGAAAGCGGACACTTTGAGGTTAGCGATTTCTAAGCCGCGTTCGTCCGCGCGACATAATCGTCGACGTTCCTGGCAAGCACGTCCATCGGCACGTTGCCGCCCTTGACCACGGCGTCATCAAAAGCCCGCAGGTCGTATTTCGTGCCGAGCGCCGACTTGGCCCCGTCGCGCAGGCGGTTGATGGTCGAATGGCCGACCTTGTAGCCGCACGCCTGGCCCGGCCAGCTGCAATAGCGGTCGACTTCCGAGGCGACCTCGAGCGGATTGGAGCCATTGCGCTGAACGAAGAAGTCGACCCCCTGCTGGCGGGTCCAGCGCTTGGCGTGGAGACCTGAATCGACCACCAGGCGGCAGGCGCGGAAGGCGATCGACTGGAGGTAGCCGAGCCGCCCGGCGGGAAAATCATCATAGACCCCGAGCTCATCGACCAGTTGCTCGGCGTAGAGCGCCCAGCCTTCCGAATAAGCATTGAAGGCCAGCATGGTGCGGATCAGCGGCATCTTGTTGGCATATTCGCCCTGCCAGACATGGCCCGGGATCGCCTCGTGCGCCGCGAGGTCGGGCAGGCTGTATTTGCTGTGCAGGCTGGTATCGCGAAGGTTGATCCAGAACTTGCCCGGGATCTTGCCGTCGATCGAGCCGGCGCCGCCGTAGGCGCCCGGAGCGCCGGGCTCTTCCTCGGGCGGCATGCGCTTCACCTCAAGATGGCCGGGGACGAGCGTGTTGAAAGCGCGCGGCAGCTGGGCACGGATCAGCTTCAGCCGCTCCTGGATGTAAGCCATGATCTCGGCGCGGCCCGGATCGCCTTCGCTGAACTTGTATTTAGGATCCTCGGCGAGCGCCTTCATCCGCTCGCCGACCGAACCCTGTGTGTAGCCGAGGCTCTTGAGGATCGGGTCCATCCGGCCCTGCAGCTCATTGAGTTGCTCCAAGCCCATCGCATGGACCTCGTCCGGCGACATGTTGGTCGTGGTCGAGGCCTTGAGCGCCCAGGCGTAAAATTCCGCTCCGTGCGGCCGCGACCACATTCCGGCGACGTCCGTAGCAGAGGCGCGCTCGGCTTTGAGCTCATCGATCTGGCGCTCGAGCGCCGGTGCGACCTCGCTCGAGACGAGCTTGCGCGCGCGAGCATCCCAGTCGCCGGCGATATTCTTGGCCTTGGTCCGCTTGACGAGCGAATCGACGATGCCGTCGCCCTCATGCGCATTCTTGGCCGCAAGGGTGAGCTGGCTGATCGCCTTGTCGATCAGGAAGTTCGGCGGGACCAGCCCCTGGCCGCGCGCGGCCTTCATCCGCTCGAGCTCGCCGTCGAGCTGTTTCGGATATTGCGCGAGCCGAGTGAGATAGGCCTCGGCGTCCGAAGCATTTTCGATCGGATGGTCGGTATCGAGGAACTTGGGGGTGTCGAGATAGGCGCCGACGTTCTGGATGACGACGTAGGGCGTGTTGCGCCAGCCGCCGACCGCAACGTCGCCGTAGGGCAAAGCGAAGCCCTCGAGCGCGGTCTTGTAAGCGCTCTTCACCACTTCGACGCTGGTGCGAACCGGGAAAGACAGCGCGGTGGTATCGACCGCTTCCACGCGTTGAAGATCGGCCTTGAGCGTTGCTGCGACCTTCTGCTGGCCCGCGGCGGAGCGGTCCCCAAGCTGCGACCGCAGGCCGGCACGGTTGCCGGTGTCGATGCCGAGCGACGTCGCGCCTTCCGGGCTCAAGCGAAGGAGATTCTCCGCGATCGAATCGAGCAGCCTGGAGGCATCGGCATCGCCCGCGGCGCCGGCCTTGCCGGATTGGACCTTGCAGCCTGGAAGGAAGGAAAATGCTGCAGTTGCAGCGAGGGCCGCGACCGTTTGGCGGCGGGTAAGCTCAAATTGTTGCACGAACCTCTCCGTCAGGCGGGTGGGAGCACGCGATGCGCCTCAACGGTGAGGCAGTTGCCCTCAACGCCGGTGATGCGCACACGTTCACCGACGGCCGCCGGGCCGCCGCGCGCGCTCCACTCACTGTCGCCGACGCGGACACGGCCATTCTGATCGTCGACCGCGGCGACGACCGTCACTACTTTTCCGACGAGCCGTCCCGCACGGTCGTTCAAGAGCGGGTCGGTGCTGTCCGCGGTGCGATTCGCGTAGAATCGGCGCCCGACCAGCACCGCAATCACGGCATAGAGCGCGAACAAGGCGAGCTCGGCCGCCGTGCCGAGGTTGAACAGCACGGTGAAGAGGCCGGTCGCGATCGCCGCGGCGCCAAGGAATACGAGGAAGAAGCCGGGCGCGATGACCTCGAGGATCAGCAGCAGGACGCCGCCGATCAACCACAGCCAGCCGGGATCGATGCCGTTCATCCCTTGCTTTCAGGAACGCTCGGCACAGCCTTTGCCCGGACGGCCGGAACAGCCCTGCCGCTCCCTTCGCCGAACGCTTCTTTGGCGAGTTCGCCGATCCCGCCGAGCGTGCCCATCAGCTGGGTTGCCTCGACCGGGAACAGGATGGTCTTGGAGTTGGGTGAGGTCGCAAACTTGCCCAACGCCTCGACATATTTCTGAGCGATGAAATAGTTGATCGCCTGGGTGCTTCCGCCCTCGATCGCATCGCTGACCGATTTGGTCGCATTGGCCTCGGCCAAGGCCGAGCGTTCGCGTGCTTCGGCGTCGCGGAAGGCGGCCTCCTTCTGCCCTTCCGCCTGAAGGATTCGCGCCTGTTTTTCGCCTTCGGCGCGCAGGATCTCGGACTGGCGCATGCCTTCGGATTCGAGGATCGATGCGCGCTTTTCGCGCTCGGCCTTCATCTGCCGGGTCATGGCGTTGACGATGTCCTGCGGCGGGCGAATGTCCTTGAGCTCAACGCGGGTGATCTTCACGCCCCACGGCTCCGTCGCATGGTCGACCACAGCGAGCAGCCGCGCGTTGATCTCGTCGCGCTTGGACAAAGTCTCGTCGAGATCCATCGAACCCATCACGGTGCGCAAATTGGTGGTCGAGAGCGCCATGAGAGCGCTGTAGAGGTCGCTGACCTCATATGCCGCCTTGGCGGCATCGATCACCTGGAAGAAGACCACCCCGTCGACCGCGACCATCGCATTGTCCTTGGTGATGATCTCCTGTCCCGGGATGTCGACGACTTGCTCCATCATGTTGATCCGACGCCCGACCCGATAGAAAAACGGCGGGACGAAGTTGAAGCCCGGCTGTCCGACCCGAACGAAGCGCCCGAAATGTTCGATCGTGTAACGATAGCCCTGGCGGACGATCTTGACGCCGATCATCACGTAAAGGAGCGCCAGCACTGCGAGCGCCGTCATGAAGGTAGTCAGCATGAGCTTCCCCGAATATTGGTGTTGCCACATGATGCGACGCTCGGGCGGGCTGTGGAAGCGAAATCGGACATGAGGGCGGATCCAATTCGGCAAAAAAGGACCGACCGCGAGGCATATCGGGCCGACGGATACGTCCTCCTGAAACAGCTGTTCCCGCCGCTGGTGCTAGCGGTCTTCCACGGGAAGATGCAGCAGGATCTCAAGCTAAAGGGAAACCAGGCTTTCATCTCGCGGACCAATCTCCTCACCAAACCGGCGATCGAGGTGTACAGCCGGCAGTACGCGCCGATGGCCGCCTTCCATTGGGGCCTGACCCCCGCCGTTGCCGAGGTGGCGGGCTGCGACCTCCTCCCGACCTATGCCTATTTCCGAGCGTATCAGGAAGGCGATGTTTGCCTGGTCCATTCGGACCGGCAGGCGTGCGAGCATAGCTTGTCGCTCACGGTCCATTTGGCCGATGAGCGGCCCTGGGCCCTCTGCGTCGAAAAGCGGCGGATCGACGGACCGGAGGCGGTTCAACCCGACTTCGGCGAGCATGAGTTCACGTCCCTTCCGATGAGCGCCGGAGATGCGGTGATGTACCGGGGAGTCGATCATCGGCATGGGCGCGTCGAACCCAATCCCAACAGTTGGTCGGCGCATCTTTTCATGCACTGGGTCGACCCCAACGGGCCGCATGCCGATCATGCTTTCGATCGCGTGATGCTCGAAAGGCACGGGATGGCCGTATGACCCACCTGCATCTCGTTCGATCCCTCCTGTTCCTGCCCGCGTCCAATCCGCGCGCGATCGCCAAGGCCCGCGAATCAGGGGCGGACCTCGTCATTCTCGACCTCGAAGATGCGGTGAAGGCGGAGGACAAGGATTCGGCGCGCCACGCTGCCGTCGAGGCCTTGGCCGATGAATGGCCCATGGCGGTCGGCATCCGGATCAACGGCATTGGTAACGATTGGCACGGGCCGGACCTTGTCGCGGTCAGCCATTGCGGCGCGGATTTCGTGGTGATGCCCCGGGTCGAAGACAAAGAAGAATTGTCCTTCGTCAGGAAGCAGTCCGGAAAGCCCGTACTGGCTATGATCGAAACCGCCAAAGGCGTCCTTGCCGCCCATGAAGTGACTCACGACTGCGCGGGCCTGATCGCCGGGACCAACGACCTTCGATCGGACCTGCACCTGCCGCTCGATTCCAATCGCGAGCCGATCTCGACCTCCCTCCAGCTCATCGTTCTGGCGGCGCGGGCAGCCGGGATCGCGGTGTTCGACGGCGTGTACAACCGGCTCGACGACCTCGACGGCTTCATTGCCGAAGCGGAAGCGGGGCGGCGGCTCGGTTTCGACGGCAAGAGCCTGATCCATCCGAGCCAGATCGAGCCGTGCCACCGGGCGTTCTCTCCATCAGATGCGGAGCTCGAGCGCGCCCGGCGTCTGGTTGACGCATTCCAGGGCGGCGCCGAACGGTTTGAAAACCAGATGATCGAGCGGATGCACGTCGAGCAGGCGCAGCGTTTGCTCGAGCGGGACCAGGCCTAGCGGCCACTTGGCAAAATCACAGTCTGCTGTCATGGGCCGATATGGCCCAACTCAACGACGTTCCTGATATCCCGCTCGGACTGACGTTCGACGACGTCCTTCTTCAGCCGCTCGAATCCTCCGTCCTGCCGAGCCAGGCCGACACGCGGACGCAGCTGACTCGCGAGATTCCGCTCCACATCCCGATCCTGTCCTCGGCGATGGATACGGTGACCGAGGCCGACATGGCGATCGCGCTGGCCCAGCTCGGCGGGATTGGAGTCCTCCACCGGAACCTGGACGTCGAGGCGCAGGCCGCGGCGGTCCGCCAGGTCAAGCGCTTCGAGAGCGGGATGGTCGTCAACCCGATCACGATGAGACCCGATCAGACGCTCGCCGAAGCACTCGAGCTGATGAAGGCGCACAGGATCAGCGGCATTCCCATCGTGGAGGCATCGGGCAAGCTCGCCGGAATTCTCACCAATCGCGACGTCCGCTTCGCCGAGAACCCGCGCCAGCCGGTCAGCGAGCTGATGACGAAGGAGAATCTCGCGACCGTCCCGATCGGGACGCCGGAGGCGGAAGCCCGCCGGATCCTCCACCAGCGGCGGATCGAGAAATTGCTGGTGATCGACGACGACCATCACTGCGTCGGCCTGATCACCGTCAAGGACATCGAGAAATCCGTGGCCTCGCCGTTCGCGACCAAGGACGGAGAGGGGCGCCTGCGGGTCGCGGCGGCAACAACGGTCGGCGATGCCGGCTACGCCCGTTCCGAGGCGCTGATGGAGGCAGGGTGCGACTGCATCGTTATCGACACCGCCCACGGCCACAACACCGACGTCGCAGCGGCCGTCGAGCGGGTGAAGCGTTCGTCCAACTCGATCCAGGTCGTCGCCGGCAACGTCGCAACGGCCGAGGCTGCCAAGGTGCTGGTCGGCGCCGGGGCGGACGCGATCAAGGTCGGAATTGGACCGGGCTCGATCTGCACGACGCGGATCATTGCGGGGGTCGGAGTGCCGCAGCTTACCGCGATCATGGAGGCTGCAGGAGCGGCGTCGAAAGCCGGTGTCCCGATCATTGCCGACGGTGGAATCCGCACGAGCGGCGACATGGCCAAGGCGCTCGCGGCAGGCGCCTCGACGGTCATGGTCGGCTCGCTTCTCGCCGGCACGGACGAGGCGCCGGGCGAAATTTTCCTCTACCAGGGCCGCAGCTACAAATCCTATCGCGGAATGGGCTCGGTCGGGGCGATGGCGCGCGGCTCTGCCGACCGCTACTTCCAACAGGACATCAAGGACCATTTGAAGCTCGTTCCCGAGGGGATCGAAGGGCAGGTCCCCTACAAGGGGCCAGCGAGGGAGATCATCCACCAGCTCGTCGGCGGGATTAAGGCTGCGATGGGCTATACCGGATCCCAGACCATCGCCGACCTTCAGAAGCGTGCAAAGTTCGTCCGGATTACGAATGCGGGCCTATCGGAGAGCCATGTCCACGACGTCTCCATAACCCGCGAGGCGCCCAACTATCCGACACGGTAGATGACCCCGGCCGCTCGCCTCCAGGCGGCGATCGAAATCCTCGATGAGGTGATCGCTTCTGCCCGCGACGACGGCCCACCGGCTGACGTCATCGTCACGCGCTATTTCAAGCAACGCCGCTACGCCGGCTCGGGCGACCGCCGCGCAGTTCGCGAGCTGGTTTTCAGGGCGATCCGTCATACAGCCCACCGGCCAGAGACAGGGAGGGCGGCGATCCTCGGGTTGGCGGAGAATGAGCCCAAGATGCTCGATCTCTTCGGACAGCCGCGTGGACCCGAAGCCCTCGCGCCGAATGAACCGGCCGCCCAGCCAGGCATCGTTCCCGATTGGCTTCGAAGCGAGATATCGCCGCTCATCAGTGAAGCGGAATTGCCGGCATTGCTCGATCGGGCGCCGCTCGATTTGCGCGTCAACGCCGGTCGAGCTTCACGAGACGAGCTTCTCGGCGAATTTCCCGGCGCCGAACTGACCTCGATCAGCCCATGGGGAATCCGCCTGCCGCCTGACAGCCGGGTCGATGATCATCCGTCATTCAGGGGCGGGCTGGTTGAAGTGCAGGACGAGGGCAGTCAGCTGATCGCACTGGCGTGCGAGCCGAAGGACGGCGAAGCGATACTCGACCTCTGCGCCGGAGCGGGCGGCAAGGCGCTCGCTCTGGCGGCCGCTGCACCCGGCTCGCGGATCATCGCGACCGACAGCAATCGTGTGCGCTTGTCCAAGCTCCGGCCCCGGGCGGAGCGGGCAGGAGCGACGATCGAAACACGGCTTTTGAGTCCACCGAACGAGCTAGGCGAACTCGAGGATTGGTGCGGAAAGGCTGATCTCGTCCTGGTCGATGCGCCTTGTTCCGGCAGCGGAACGTGGCGGCGCAATCCGGAAGGACGCTGGAGGCTGACGCCCGACCGGCTCGACCGCCTGGCCGCGCTGCAGGAGCGCCTGCTCGACATCGGCGCCGAACTGGTCCGCCCTGGCGGAAGTCTGGTCTATGCCGTCTGCTCTTTATTGTCCCGCGAAGGGGCAGGTCAGATTGACGGCTTTATCAGCCGCCGTTCATCATGGATTGTGCAGGAAACGCCACTCGCCGCGGGGCGTTTGGATGGTGCCGGCCGGTTGTTGACCCCCGGCCACGACGGCACCGACGGGTTTTTCGTCGCGCGGCTTGGCCGCCCATGCTAGGGGCGATGCGGTTGAGTGGAGATTATTGGATGCGCTTAGTTGCTTCATTTCTTGCGGTGAGCTTAGCCGCTCTGGCCTTCTCCGCGCCCGTTGCAGGCCAGCGCCCGGACGACCAGATCGCGCCCAAATCGGTGGAACTTCAGAAGCAGGGCGAGGGGCTCCTCGCCGCCGCGAAATTCGACCAGTCCGAAGATGCCCTGGAAGCGGCCCTCGCCGTGGATCCGCGCAATCGCTGGGCATTCGTCGACCTCGCGCGGGTCGCTGAAAAGCAGAGGCTGTACGGCAAGGCGATCCGGATGGCGAACAAGGCGCTGATGCTCGAACCGAACGATCCGGACGCGATCGCGGTCCAGGGCGAAGCGATGGTCGAACTCGGAGCACTCGCGCGGGCGCAGGCGAACCTCCAGAAGCTGCAAACGATCTGCAGCAAGGGTTGCCCGCAACTCGCGCAACTCTCTGCGGCGATTACTCGTGGGCCGTCGGTTGCGTCCGCAAAGGCGCCCGACGTTCCGAAGAACAATTAAGACAGCGCTCGCGCGAGCTTCACATATTCGTCGACGCTGAGCGTTTCGGCCCGGCGTTCCGCATCGATTCCGAAGCTTGCCAGCGCCTCGAGCGCGCCCGGAAGCCGCTTGAGGCTAGATCGCAGCATCTTCCGGCGCTGGCCGAACGCCGCTTGTGTGACCCGCTCGATGGCCCTTGGATCTACGCCGTCCGGCGCCTCGCCCGGAACGACGTGCACGACCGCCGAAGTGATCTTGGGCGGCGGGACGAAAGCGGAGCGCTTGACGGTCATCGCGATCCGCGGCTTCGCCCGCCACTGCGCCGCCACCGAGAGACGCCCGTAAGCTTCCTCGCCCGGGCCGGCGACAATCCGGTCCGCGACCTCTTTTTGGAACATCAACGTCAGTGAGGTCCACCACGGCGGCCAAGGGTCAGCCGCGAGCCAACGCAGCAGCAGCGCGGTGCCGACATTGTAGGGCAGGTTCGCAACGACGTGCGCTCCCTCGCCGGCAAGCGCGCGGTCGTCCACATCAAGCGCATCGTCATCGACGACGGTCAGATCGTCGCCAAACTCGTGTTTGAGTTCGGCGAGCGCCGGGATGCAGCGCCGGTCCCGCTCGACCGCGACCACTCTCGCCCCGGCGTCGAGAAGTGCGCGGGTCAGACCGCCTGGGCCCGGCCCGACTTCGTAAACCGTGCGCCCTTTGAGCGGACCC
>Ga0268264_10002212_pt1 | contig 17253 bp, 7 predicted proteins | sample KBSSwiS32_FD_190357 | JGI IMG/M metagenome (GOLD analysis project Ga0268264, IMG submission 190357) | Switchgrass rhizosphere microbial communities from Kellogg Biological Station, Michigan, USA - KBS Switchgrass S3-2 (SPAdes) (version 2) | ecosystem: Host-associated > Plants > Roots >...
CGTGCCCACGGAGGGGGAGGCCTTTTTCACCTCGGCGATCAATCCCAGCGCATCGGGCCCGCGATTGATGGCCGCGCCGAAGCCGCGAAAGTCATTGCGCTGCAATGCGGCAGCCTTGAAATGTTCAAGGCGCGGCAGGATCCTGGCGACTTCCGTTTGCTTGTGATCGATGATTTCCTGAAGACGATTGCTCATGAGACAGGGAGTGGATTGTATGCAACCGGGGCATCATGGCAATCCCGGGAATTTGACCGTGAAAAAACCCCTTGCCACGCCGCGAATTTGCCTTTAGTGTCCGCGAATCGTGCCCTAAAAAGCACGGTTCCTTGTATCTTCGAGGGCAATGCGGGTGTAGCTCAGTTGGTAGAGCACTACCTTGCCAAGGTAGACGTCGAGAGTTCGAGTCTCTTCACCCGCTCCACCCCTGATAAACACAGGGTTTGAGCGCATTTCGCTATCCGCAAAAAGCCAAAGTGAGAATAAAAGTGAGAATGCGTCGTTGATAAACATCCATGTTTTGCGATGTCGTCCGCATTCATTTTCACGGGAGGCAGTTCGCCCACAGGACGTGTCCGGCAATCGCGCTTTCGCAGCATGACGACACCCGGAAATGTCGAAATTTCTCAGATCGCACGTTCAGCGATAATCCTCGAAGCCACTGATGTTGAAGTAGTCGAGAATCCCGCCTTTTTTCGGGGTGTGAGGACGGTGGCCGCCCCAGAAAAACGATTTATACGCCGTTCCTAGCGCTGATGATTTTTCTCCACACACCGGATCGCCAACTCGGCCCATTCATTCGTAGCACTTTAATTTCGATCTGCTACAAGCCTGCCATGCATTTCGATTGGAACATTGACGAGATTAACGAACTGAAGACCAGGGCTGAAGTTTACGATGAAGATAAATCCGCTCAACGGCATCTTGAGCGTCTGGAACTGCATCTGGCGAAATATCAGGACTGCCGTTCCCACGAGTTGCGACAGAAAATATGGGAATCTGTGGAGGATGAAGCGATGGATCTCGACAGGCTCCTCGATGGTCTGAAGGAGCGTTGATTCAAATGATGAGAGCAGAAATGCAGGAGCCGGTGACTGCTGGATCAAAACAACGACTCCAACGAACGCCCATTCCTTACTGGTTAACGGGAGTCGCTGGAGCTAAATAAACATCGCCCGGATAGAGGACATGTCAATGTAATGAATTAAACGAATGATGTCAGCCCGAACTCGAATGTCGTGGTGGAGTCGGTAGGGTTAAACCCCATAGCCAAAAACTGTTCAGCGGCGTATTTTTATCCATGACTGCATGTGAAGAGTCCGTTGTTTTGGTTAAGGAAATTAGCGAGAATGTCAGGAACAAAGGTAATTATTTGTTGAATGATCGCAGAATCGAACTGATTTTTGATCATGCTCCTGACTTGGAGCTGAAATTGCAGCGATTACGTTCCTTTGCCAAGCTGCACCACTGGTTGGTGGAAATTCATGAACACGGACGATCGGTGCTGTTTTTCCGCCCACCACCATTCTTACCTTTGCCGTCGTAGAACCCAATGGTCGCTGACACCCAAAGAAAAATCGAGCTTGCAGAGGTTCTTTTCGATTTAATGCAGTGATTCCTGAATTCGTGCGATAATACGCGATGTTTCACGCTGAAATCGACACATCAAAACGAGTGCTCACAGTGAGCTTTGTGCACAAAGTGGACTCCACGGAAATGAAATCCTGTTTGGAGAAAGTCCAGAGTCTCTTGGTGAATGTTGAACCTGGCTTTCGTCTGTTGACCGATTTGACGAGTCTGGACTCGATGGACGCCGACTGCTCACCATTCCTGGGAGAGATGATGAGTTTGTGCGATGCAAAGGGAATCAATGCCGTGGTGACGGTGGTGCCTGATCCTAAGAAAGACATCGGTTTTACGATACTGGAGCCGTTTCATTACGGGAAGAACGTCGAGGTGATGACGTATGAAACACTTGCCGATGCGATTCAAAGTTTGGTGTTTGAAACTGAAGCAAAGTGACCAGCCCCGTTAGGATTGGAGACAATCCTTAACGGATCAAAAAGCACTGGCTTCCGATACTCTTCCGCAGGGAGTTTCGACCAGCAGCATCACGATGGGCAAAGAGGAATTCATCCCCAGCTCTAGAAAAAGTGCCCTTTTGCGATCACGCGCCCTCGAAGGAATTTAGAAAACCGCGGCCAAAAAAATTAAACAGCCATCCTTGTCCCAGTTCACGATATTTAATTTAGTGAACGGGAACGGAGCCGATGACCAGTTCAAGTTCGTTAATCCCCATCTTATGAAACCACCCTATTTCTCCCGGCGTAATAGTTTGCCAACCGTTCTTGTGCTCGCCTGCGGCCTGTTCATGTGTGGTTGTGCGAGTGATCGCGGGCGCAAGCTCGCCGGGCCGGTGAAAGACGCGCCCTCTCCGCATTCCGCGGAGTTTGCACAGGCAGCCGGGACGGTGCTGGGGCAGGGGTTTGTGGATGGAAACGGCATTATAACCCTGACCAATGGGGACCGGATATTTCCAGCAATGCTTTCGGCGATACGTGGAGCCCGCCAGACAATCAATTTCGAAACCTACGTTTTCTATGACGGCGACATCGGCCGGAAATTCACAGAAGCCCTTGCTGAACGGGCGCGGGCCGGGGTAAAAGTGCATATCCTTCTCGACGCACAGGGCACACACAAGATGGGCATGAAAAACGTGTTCATTTTGCGCGACGCTGGGGCCGTGGTTGAAAAATATCACACCTCATTTTGGTGGGACGTGCGGCGGTATAACAATCGAACACATCGCAAGCTGCTCATCGTGGATGGCAGGATCGGGTTCATCGGTGGCGTGGGCATTGCAGATGAATGGGAGGGAAATGCCGCGTCGCCGGACCAATGGCGCGACAACCATTACCGCGTGACCGGGCCAGTGGTGGCCGAGTTGCAAGCTTTGTTCATGGATAACTGGCTCAAGACGAAAAATGAAGTGCTGGTGGGCCCCGATTACTTTCCACCACTCGCGCCCGCCGGCCCATATCGCGCGCAGGCATTCAAGAGTTCCCCGCAGTATGGGGAAAACGGCATCAGCCTGATGTACCACATGGCGCTTGCGTCCGCGCGGGAGAGCATTCTCATTGAGAATGCTTACTTTGTTCCGGATGACCTAACCCGGCAGGACCTGATCGACGCCGCCCGGCGTGGCGTGAAGGTGGAGGTGCTCGTGCCCGGCCCGCACATTGATCAGAAAGCGGTGCGTTGGGCATCACAACGCCACTGGCGTGCCTTGTTGCAGAGTGGAGTAAAGATTTACGAATACCAGCCATCCATGGTCCACGTAAAACTCCTGGTGGTGGATGGCGTATTCACATCCGTAGGATCCGGAAATTTCGACAACCGGTCCTCCAGGTTGAACGATGAGGCGAATATGAATGTGATCAGCCGTGCGTTCGCGACTGAGCAGAGTCGTCTATTTGAGAAAGATAAGCGGCGATCGCGCGAAGCCACGCTGGACAAGAGCGGTCATTTGCTTGTGAACGATGTGGTGCAACAAACGGCCGGTCTCGCTAGTCCCCAGCTTTGAACCGCCAACATGATGAACACGCGACTGATTTCGCTTATTTTCCTCCTTTTCTGCTGCACTGGCGTGTATTTACATGCACGCGAGGCGAAGTCGGATGCGGAGATTGAATTTTTATTAGGTTACGTGGAAAAATCCGGCGCCATCTTCATCCGGAACGGCAGCGATCACACTGCAAAGGAAGGAGCCGACCATCTACGGGACAAGCTTGCCCAAGCGGGGGATCGCGTGAAAACAGCCGAGGATTTTATCAACGGCATCGCGACAAAAAGCTACCTCTCCGGCCAACCTTATCTCGTGAAGATGAAGGACGGCAGCACACGCCCAGCGGGACCTTGGCTCCTTGAGGCGCTTGTCGCGCATCGCAAGACCAACCAATAGAAAATGAATGCGAACGCCGCGCCAGCCAAGTCCGATTTGATTAAACAGGCTGCTGGCAGAGAGGTTGAGTGCGCGGTGCGGAATCATGGATCTCTGGAACGGGAAGTTTGTGATCCATCATTTAACCATCGGGCATCTGCAGGCCGCCAACGGACGGGTCGGACGCCTATTTTCAACTTCTATTTTTAAGATATTCAAAAATGCTTCCTGTCATTTTCAAGCGCAATGACAAAACGATGGGTGATTTCCCTTATCCAAAAACGACTCCAATGTTTCCTTTTTCTGACCAATACTTGAAAATACGCGTCCGGAACGTCCGGGATCCATTATCTGAACATTCACACGCCTGAGGCATCCCCCAATGCTCCACGTTCCATCGGCAGAGAATTTGATACAGAGGAGCATTGCCGCCATTTTGAACACGGTAGGTTTTCCTTCCCCGAAGCATCCGCAGTCGACGTTTAGCCCTTTGGATCGTGCGTTAAAACGTTCTGATGAAAGTGAACGCTGATCCGTCGTTGTTACGGACCGTTAATAGCGAGAAGCTGCTTTCATGCGACATTTTTTCAATAGGCGATTTTTCGCGCTATGGTTGCCTCCTTTTACCACGTTTCGGACTTATCCTCCCAGTTACTAATCTGTTTTAATTCATTATAGTCAGGGCCTGGATTTGGATAGATAATTACTGTTGTAGTCTGCTGATGGGGATAAAAGTGTTTGCCAACCGGAAGCATTTTTTTATTACCCTTGAGATAAATAACATGACCATCGAATGCAGAGATAGGAGGCATCGTTTTTGTATCAGGTGCCTCTTTCCACCAAAATTCCCCTCTCACCCAAGGGCTTCCATTATCTTTATAAATTTTTATGGCCCATACATTGGCGATCCTTTTTTGTGAACTAATAATATACCAAACCCCACCATCGATTCCTCCAGCCCATATGGCATCATTAGGCACATCAGAAGGCCGTTTGGGTACGTAATCAGCAGCAACATAATTTACCAGTTGACTTCTGTAGATTATCAAAAGAATAAAAATGATAATGCTAAACAGTGTTAAAACTCGCATCTTCATAATCATTATTCCTGTTTTTGAGTTTGTTCTTTTTCTTTAGGAATCGGCGCAGAAGGTTGGCCTGTTTTATCTTTTGCCGGATCATACTCCATTTTAGTCCCGTTTTTTTGTTGTTCGATATCGTGTTTTGGACGGGGATCATTAGTCGGCAGCTGTTTATCAGCGGGAAGCCCCTGATTGACCGTGTCACGAGCAAAAGTGCCGCAGCTTTTGGCTTTCGGATCATACGGTGCTCGATTTGGATTATCATTTTCTTTCATCATTTTATCCGCAAAGGCCTTCTGCTTATCATAATCTTCTTTCGAACTAGTAGTAACTACCACCTTGACTCTGCCACCTTTACCATCTTCTTTTGACAGTTGCTTCATAACTTTCTCCATAGATTCTTTGGTGGGATTCCCGTGCTCATCCAATTCCATTACTGGACCTTGTTTTGTTCTGACAATACCCTTCTCTTCCTTGTCGTAACGGCCATACTCATAGTAATTGGATTGCCCTGTAGTTGGGTCAATCAATAGAACCCCAGAATGACCAAGGTCTTTGCTTTTTGTCTTTCCATCTTCTTTGTATGTAGGCGATCTATACCAAAAAGAAGCGACAGTAATCTTCGCGCTCCATGAGTCTGATACGGTAATTGGATAATCTGGGTATACAACATAAACTGCAGCCAATCCCTCCGGATCAAAAGCAGTCCAGGGATTTTGTTTAACGTAAGTATACACATTCGGCCCATTAACGAACCCAGCCGGATCTTTGGTCAGAAACACTCCTGTCTCTAAGTCTCTATACCTTTGGCCCTCGTTGAGCAATCCAGTAGTATCTTCGTCCTTCGTATTCGCCTTCTGCCGGTCGAGCGTAGCGCCCTGCTCCTGCGTTCGTTTACCAAACGCCTCGTACGCAGCCTGATAAGTCAAAGAACCGCTTCCGTCCGTCTTGGCAATCACATCACCCCGACGATTTTCGTGAGTATAGCTGGGGCTTCCGCTCCGTAAAGTGTAAAGGACGCCTCCCACCCCTCCCCCGTAATCGCTTCCTCGCACGTATTCCACCGTCAGGGCGCCCGTGGTGCCGCTCAGGGAATACTCCTGTACGCTGGTGGCTGCACTAAAGACGAGCCGTGTTTTCTCTCCCCCGCCCGCTCCCGATTCGTCCCGCAGCACTCGCCGGGTACGGTAGTCGTACGTATAAGCATACGTGCCGGTCGTGATGCCGGTGCCGCCGATGCCCTTCACTAGACCCACTAGGCGGTTCTCGAAATCGTAGCTGTAAGTATCGGTGCCGCTGCCGATGACACGCGTCGCCCGATTGCCATTCGCATCGTATGTGAGCGCCACGCCTGTCGTTCCATCGGAGTAGGCCGTCAATTGGTTGATGCCATTGTAGGTGTAGCTAGTGGTCCCGGCACTGGTGCCACCGATGATGACCTTCGAACTACGGTTGTTCGCGTAGTCGTAGGTGTACGTGCTGGAGATTATCGCCGTTCCAGTGGTGATCGCCTCCACTCCCAGCCGGTTGATGGCGTCGTACGTGTTCGCCACCGTGCGATTGTTCAATCCGCCGGGGTAGGTTTCAACGACGCTAAGGACATTCCCCGCCAGATCGTAGGCGTAATCATATTCGTAGAGCGATACGCTCCCCCCGGTTTTGGCAATCTGTGTGAGTGCGCGGTTCAGGGCGTCGAAGGTATAGGTGTCAGTGTCGCCGTTTGGCGACGTTTTTAGGAGGATGTTCCCATTGAGATCGTAGGCATAGGCCGTGAAACGGTTCGCTCCTGTAGGATCTTCTGTCATCGTATCCAGCCGGTTCAGGGCGTCGTAGGTCGACGTGATTGTCCGGGTCGTTCCACCGTAAATCGTCTTGAGCCGGTTCCCGGCCAGATCGAGCCTATAGGTGTGGGTCAATCCCCCCGAAGTCTCGGTGATCTGGCGATTCAACCCATCGTAGGTGTAGGCGACATCCGCCACACCACCCTTCGCAGGCTCGGTGACAGAGAGAAGGTTGCCCACTTTGTCATAGGTGTAGTTCCGTAACGAGTTGTTCGCATCCGCTGAGGCATACGACACTGCGAGCAGTCGGTTGCGGTCATCGTACACGTAGCTGGTCACCTGATGACGGGCATCGATCCGCTGGATCTTGTTCATGCCGTCGTAACGGAATTGCGTCACGAAGCCCCCCGCATCGGTCACCATCGTGTTCCGGTTCAGGGCATCGTAGGCGAAGATGGTGCTCTGGTTCTTGCCATCCTTGACCCGCGTGCGGTTGCCCACTTCGTCATACTCATACGTGACCGTGATCGAAGCGGCATCCTGAGTGGTATGAAGGCGGTTGAGTGTGTCGTATGTGTTGGTTGTGGTGTGGCTGTTGGCATCCGTCAGGGTCAGGACGTTGCCGTTCTGGTCGTAAGTGCTGTGCGTATTCGGCCTCGCCGTACCACCACCGGGGGCAGCCACCGCCGGAGCATTCACATCCGTGACACGATTTGCCGCGTCGTAAACGGAATCCGTCTCATTGCCCCGGGCATCGATAACCGCAACCACCCGGCCGGCAGGATCGTATTGCCAGGTCTTTATGGGCCGCGCCGTGACATTACCATGCTCCGCGTCCGTCACAGGAGGATCGAATTCCTGCAGCTTCCGGTTGCGGGCGTCATACGAATAATCCCACTCGTTCCCCAGCGGATTGATCGTCGCCGCCACGTTCCCGGCAGCGTCGTAGAATGTCGTCGTGACTTGCATGGTCGGCGTGCCATGGCCGTTGTCCACTTGCGAACCGAATACGGCAACCTGGCGGCCAGCGCCGTCAAACTCCATCTGGCTGACATGCCTTAGCGGATAGCTCGCATTCCAGAGTTCATCCTGCGCCTTCCATTTCAAGCCGGTGGACGTGTATGCGGTGGTGGTGAATGTCCCATCCGCATACGTGGTCATGACTGGACGATTGAGCGCATCGTAGGCAACAGTGGTCTGATGCCCCAGAGGATCGGTAGTGATGGTGGAATTGCCCACCTTGTCATACTGGCTCGATGACGTGGACATGACATTGCCACCCGCATCCTTCACCGTCTTAACCAGAGGACGGTACAGGCCGTCGTACGTCACATCGGTGACCACCCCTCGCGGGTCGGTGCTCTGTGTTGGCTTGAACCCGGAGCTGTCGAAGCCATTGCCACCGGAATTCGTGCCGTATACGAACGAGGTGGTATAGTGCGCACCATTTACCAACGGTTCAATCTTTTGGGACAATCTTTGAATCGGATCATAGACCATCGTCGTCGTGTTGCCGTTTGGGTCGGTAACCGTGAGCTTCGAGTTGACGTTATTGTACGTGTAAGAAGTGACCAGATCGACGCTCCGGGCGTTGATTGTTCCGCTGCCGTTCATGTCCCGCGCCTGGGTGTCCAGCCTATTCAGGCTGTCGTAATGATAAAGCGTGGCAGTGCCGTTCTCGTCATATTCGATCACCTTGTTGCCACGAGCGTCATACACAAACTGCTTCAGCGTACCGTCGGCAAATGTCGTGGTGATCAACCGGTTGCGTGAGTCGTAGCTGAACCACATGGTGTTTCCCTTCGGATCAGTGGCCGTCAGTTTGTTGCCATTGGCATCGTAAGTGTAGGAAGAGACGAGATGAAGGCCGTCCGGATCGACGATCTGCTGCGCCACCCGGCCATTCGTATCGGGAACAAACTGGGTGACCAGAGGCTTGACCCAATCCGGATCGCTGCCACCAAGAGCCTCGACCGTTTTCTTCGTCTGGAAACCGGGATATTGTTTGCTGCCATACTCGAAATCCGTGACTTGGACCGGAGAGGTGGAACCCGATAGATAAATCGTTTCTTTTGTGCGACGCTCCAGCGCGTCCACGTCGTAATGTGTATGCCGCCCCTCCTCATCCGTCACGTCGGTCATGATCCGGGATCCATTCGTGTAGACAAAGGTCTTCGTTCCGCCTAGCGCATTGGTCTGCTTGGTGGGATCGCCATAAAAACCATTGACGGAAGTGCCGGTCATGATCTGGCGGTACAGGTCGTCCGTCCAAACATTGCCATGTTCAAACGAGGTGACATTGCCACTAAAATCAGTGATTTGCTTGATTGCCATCGATGCGTTGATATCGAATACATAACGCTCAACGCCCATGTAATTACTGTCCGCCGACAGCCCGTAATCGATGTACATGGCTTGATAGCAAACAACTTTTGAATCGCTGGTGCTGTTTGGATTCAGTTTGGGCAACGGAACAACTTTTGAATCCTCAAATCGATACGTACGGACAAAACCAGTGGCATCCGTCACGGCGATTTGGCGTTGCCCTTTTTGGACAGCAAGCCCTCCTTCATATTCCACCCACACTTTGGAATTATTCGCAAAAACAGCGTAATGGCCATCGGGTAAGGTGATCGCCGTAATGTTACGAGGCAGACCGGTTTGCGTGAAATAACCGGAATAAACTCCCGGCGTGTTCATGTAATTCAGTTTCGTTTTGTCGAGTCCGTAATTGAACGTGTAGGTATGCCCCAATGGATCGGTAATTGATTTCAGATCTGCATGGGTGAACGTATTGCCCGGATCAGCAGACGCATGCGGAGTCGCATCGGTCTCGTCCTCCGTATCATAGTCGTAAGTAGTGGTTGCACCGTCAGGAGTGACGACACTGGTCAGTTTATAAGCAGTGCCGGTTCCGTCATTAAAAGATGTGTAATTGAAATCCGTCTCATTTCCTTTTGCATCCCAGATTGCTGTAATAAGGCCATGACTGTTTTGCTGTATAGAAACGCTGGTGTTGGGTTGGTTTAGAACAGTAATTTTTGAAGGAACCAGGTTGTTCATCCCTATGAACTGGTAATTAATGGTATTTCCTAAGCGGTCAGCAGCTTTCACCAGTCGTGCGTAGGTGTTTACATTCGCAGTTGTGCTGCCAACCACACGATCTGCGCTTATGCTTAAATTCAATGGAATCGCTTCGTAGGTAAGCGTGCCACCATATTTTTTCTTGAATGTGTACCGGGCAACGGAACCAGTGAGGTCCGCTGTCAAGCTTTCCAAATTAGGTGTCTGCTCATTTTTGGCTGTCGGCATCGGGAAATACCTAGGATTGAGATGAGAATAGTCGTCAGTAGCGTACCAAATGACGAACGTGTGCGTGGCACCTGTCTCGTCGGAGACATAAGCTTTACCCGGTTCGCCACCGGTCCCTGGCGAGAAATGAATATTCGGCGCCAAATTGCTGCTCCAGCAAATGCCGAAAGGATGATCCGGTTGTTCATGCGGCCTAAGACCATTCCTCTTGCTCCAGACCTCAGACCGTACATCTCTCCTTGACGACACTGAAAGGTCACTGCCCGCCACTGGCAAATAAACGTCCGTGGTGCTGTGGCGAAGCCCCAATGTCAATGCATCAACGAATGTTTCCTCCTTTTCCTGGTCGGTCTCTTCCGCGTGCTGCGGTTTCTCGTCGGGCATCGGCAGTCCGTTCATCCCAATCTTGCGATATTTCGGCCCGGAAGCTTCATCAATGGGCAGCGAATAATCCTTTACAGGCACCGGCACATGGTAAACGAATTTAAAATTCAGGGTATTAATTGCTTTTCCATCATTGTCGTAGGCTTCAATCTTTACGTTCGTGCTTGCGTCATTATTTGGTGGAGGATTATTGACTGCTGCGTAATAAATGTTATTGCCGTATGTTTTGTAGCCGCTGGGAATGGCCTTTCCAAGAAGCCCATCACTCGCTTCTATTCCCCCCATTTCATAAATCGTAAAATTCGTGTCGTCGTAGGTAATAACATAGTATGAGGCATCACCATCCATAATATCATCCTGAGAAAGCACGAATGGCAAAGCGCCCTCTGCACTAGGCCATGGCGAAGTAAGAGTAGATACTTCGATCCCCTTGTTCTGCATCTCGCTAGGATCGAATCCAGTAGGTCCGATGGATGATGTTGGATCGCCATCCAACCCGATAATCACAACCGGCATCGGATTGCTCAGAGGATATCCACTCTTGTGCTTTTTCATTTGAGTCGCAATGTCGGACGGAAACGTTACATAATCACCCGATGCTGAAGGAGGTGATTGCATCCCATCCCGGACAGCTATCAAACGATAGGAATAGTGGGTTCCATCGTCGATGGAATCATCGTAAGAAGTCTCTGTAGCTCCAAGAGTCGCAACGGTAGACCAGTCGCCTCCACTGATTTGGCGTTGAACAATAATATTGTCAACGTCACTGCTCACACTAGCTGTCCATGAAAGAGTAATTGAGGTGGGATCCTCTTCATCCGGCGCTTCCACTGCTAACCCTGTCGGCGGAAGCAGAGGATCCGGATCAGAATCTTTAGTAATATTCGCTATACCAGATCCGTTCGCCGAGTTCGTTGTGTTTGTGCCTGTGGTCGCCGTTAAATAGACAGATGCTGTAACGCCGGTTGCAGAAGTCCCCGTGCAGGACACTTTATTGAGCGCACCATTGGTTCCACTCAATTTGATATAAATCGCAGCCTGACCTTTCGAATCGGTGGACAGGGTCATGGAAGTCCCGCTAGTTCCGGACGACGAACTTGAAATGCCGGTCGTTGAACCAGAAATGACGACGAAATTCAAAGGCAGAGAGCCTATCGGCTGCCCCAGATGATTGGCTGCCTGCACAATTACCGGATTGACCAGGGTTTGTCCCGCCGGACCGGTCTGATTTGCACCACTCGCAATTGAAAGCACTGGCACGTCATTGCCCAATCCACTTGCCGTACCGGAAGACGATGCCACCGATGTTTCAACGAAGACCACTGGCTGTGCTGTACCGGAGCTGGCCGTGATCAGCGTGGTTCCCAACGTTTGCGGCATGATCAGGTAAGCGGTGGCGAGACCGTTTGTTCCGGTGGGCACCGTCAATACTGGATACGCAGGGAGGCTGCCCGTATTAGTTGCGGACAACAATCCCAACCCCTGCGGGGCCGTAAATGTCACCAACGTTTGAGCCAAAGGCACTGATGACCCACTGGTGAGGACACTCGCCTCAACAACCAGCGGATAGGGAGCAAACGTCCCGGAAACACCACACTGGTTTGTGCCGCTGATCAACGTGAGATCGGTCGCCTTAACGACACTATCAATGTTCAGAGTGAGAGCCATTGTGCCGGTGCCGATAGCGTTCGTTGCACTTCCAGTAAGAACAGTGCTGCCGACTGCTGTAGCCGTCCCTGAAATCTCTCCAGTAGTCCCATTTAGCGTTAGTCCCGAAGGCAGATTACTCGCTCCAAAACCAGTAGGCAGGTTCGTGGCGGTAATCGTATATCCAAACAACGTTCCAACGGTCCCTGTCGAGACGGATGGACTCGTAATTAAGGGGCTCGCGGTGGGTGAACCCATGGTGTAAGTAACAAATAATTCCGGATTAAACGCAGAATTGGATGCCCTGGTGTTGAAACCGATGTAATTGGCGGTGGTTCCGCTCTCCGCCATCGGCGATGCGATGTTCAAATAAACCATGCCCGATTCGGTCACAGCCTGCTGCAGAACCTGAGTAAAGACACTCGTGCCGTAAAAGATATTTGTTCCAGAGGTCACTGCGGGATCGACTGAAACGCTCCCCAAAAGGCTTCCTTTAAACGCGCTATTATTGGACCAATTCGCCTGGTTCGTGTCGAATGGTTCACCCGTTTCATGGATTTCCACTTGCAGCGGGCCTCCTGATGAATTCGATCCAGATGAACTCAATACGAGTGATGCGCTTGTAATTATTGTATTTGGAGGTAACGAACTGACATCAAACCCCAATAATGCCCGCTTCAAGTCCCCTGTGCTGCTACGACCTACAGGAATCATTGTCCCTGTATTAATAGTTTGGTCTTCAGTCGCTGAACCACTGATGATCGAAAGTGATGCCATTGTATAACCTGAAGAGGGACTGACACCCTGCTGAAAGACGGTTTGCTGGTCTGATGGATTCGCCGTAATGACAATCAACAGCGATTTCGTGTCGACCCCTGCCTCATTTGAGGCGTTCAGACTGACAACCATGGAATCGGCGGCCATCGCCGTGCCACTGATCAAACCGGTCGTCCCATTAATCGTTAAACCCTGCGGCAATCTGTCCGCACTGAAAAGTATTGCATCATTATTGGCTACCACCTGATAACTCAATACATCACCCACAGCAGCAAACAGGGTACCGGAATTCGTGATTGCCGGTGATGTTTCAGCCGCTTCTATGGTTAAAACCAAACTCTCGGTATCGGAACCAATGGCGTTCGTCGCGCTGATGGTTACATTAAAAGTTCCCGTTGAAGATGGGGTGCCATATATTTGACCGGCAGTGTCGTTTTGCTGTTCGAATACCAGCCCGGTTGGCAATCCTGTGACATTCATAACCGTGGAAGAACCGGAATTCATGCAGGTCAGATAGTATTGGAAGTAGTCGCCAACAGTTCCAGACCCACTTAATGGGCTGGTAATGTATGGTCCGGGTGGCAAAACAATGAATGTCCACACCGCAGGATCACTCACGCCAGTAGAGTTTGATCCAGTAAGTGTTACCGCAAATGTTCCAGTAGTTGAAGCAGTGCCCGTAAAAATAGCTGAATCGTAGCCATAATCAGTAAACGTCATCCATGACGGAACGCTTGATGCCGTGAACCAGATATATGGATTCTCGAAAGACACAGGGTAACTAAATGAGGCTCCTTGGGTAATCGTATAGCTCTGTGAAGAGATCACGGGCTTCTCCGGGGCAACATTCACGACAAGCGTTCCACTCGTGGTCCCATAGAGGTTGGCAGCTGCAATTGTCACGTTGTAATTACCAATGTCCACTAAAGGCGAACCGCTAATTACACCCGTATTGCTATCAATAGAAAATCCGGAAGGAAGTCCCGTGGCCGTAAAAGTGGTTGGGGCGTTCGTTGCCGCTATCGTGTAATTGAACGCGCTACCGATTGTTCCGCTGGTGGCTAATGTGCCCGTAATGGTTGGCGCATATCCCACATTGATGGTGACAACGCCGTTTCCAGTGCCATTGGCATTGGTAGCCTGAACCGTTGCGACAAACGTTCCTGTAGTCGTCGCGGTCCCGCTAAGAATTCCGGTGCTGGTGTTAATAGAAATTCCGCTTGGCAATCCGGTCGCACTCCACGACGCAGGCGCGTGAAGCGCGGGAATCGAAGAATTCAAAGAATAACCGGCCTGTTCATACAGAACTGTCGGGAAAATCACCGGGGCCGATGATGTCGTATAACTGAGCGAGAGCTTCGGCCTGTGATCAGGGGTGCCATCATTCTTGTCCGCCAACCCAACGAGACCAGTTCCGCCTGACTCGGCGGTCGGTGCGACGAGCATCAAATCCAACGGCACTCCATCCTGGGTAGCATTTTGGGCGGCTGATACAAAGTTCGAACTTGAAGCCCATGTTCCAGAAACGCCTCCCCCATCGACTATTGTGAGGCTGCTTAGCAGATCGGATTCGTAGCCGTTATTAATATTCCAGCACGCAACACCCTCATAAAAATGGGCGATCGCATGCAATTCGACAGATATCGAGTCCGGCCCGCTGGAAGGAAATAACTGAAGGTTTGCCGTCACAATTGTGGCGTCTTGCGGCAGCATGGAAGGATCGAAACTCAGCAATCCGCGCATGCTCTGAGTGCCATCGCCACCCACCGTTAATCCGTAGCTGGCAAGATTGGCAATGTCAGAATCTTCAGTATCGTTTTTGATTGTGGCTGTCGACATCTGGTAGCTTGAGGTGGGTTTTACGCCAGGCTGGAAGCAAATAGTTCCCGTTACCATCGCGCTGCCGGATTCGATTGACAGCATCATTTCCTGAGTAGATGTTCCGGATGAATTTCCAACACCTAATGAAACCGGATACACGCCCACATTTGCAGACGTTCCGGAAATTACTCCAGTCGTCGCATCCAATGAAAGCCCTGTTGGCAACCCACTCGCACTGAATGAAGTGGGACTGTTATATGCTGTAACAGCAAATGAAAAAGATGTATTTACTTTGCCATACACTATTGATCCACTTGTAATAAAAGGCGGTGCAGAGGCATTTGAATCTATTGTCAAAGCAAGGACACCAGTGCCAGTGCCCAAAGCATTCGTTGCGCTGAGATCAATCGAATAGTTTCCCGGAACCGTTGGTGTCCCGAGAATTACTCTTGTCACAGGATTATAGGCAAGCCCTTCGGGAAGGCTCCCAACACTAAAGCCGGTGGGATCATTGTTTGCTGATACCGTGTAGCGGAAAAATGATCCGGCCTGAACTTCGGCTGTCAAAGGCTCCTGAATCACCGGATGAGCTGGATCAACGTTTATGGCGAGGCTAATATTGTTGGAACCCGACAATGTCGAAATACCAATCGTAACGGCATACGTGCCGGTTGTCGTGGGTGTACCAAAAATAACTCCCGATGCTGTGTTAAATGAAAGCCCAGGTGGTAATCCAGTTGCTGTGAATCCGGTAATATTGGAGCCGGCATTCACAGAATAATTATAATACGAGTTTTTTACGGCGGTCAGGGATTGGTTTACAGTTTGGATATTGACGTTTAACGCCCCACTGCCTGTACCGCTTCCGTTGATAGCGTTGATCGGGACAATATACAAACCCGCCGAGGTAATTGTGCCGGAGATAACCCCTGTTGCGGTATCGATATGCAGACCCGTTGGCAAATTGACGGCATTAAAACTGGTCGGGCTGTTCGTTGCCGTAATTGTATAGCTGAATGGTTGACCCGTTGTTCCGGTGACTATCAATGTCCCCGTCAATACGGGAGTCGATGCTCCGCTGCCGGTTCCGTCGTTGACGACTAAGGAAAGAGCCGCCGTGCCGGTACCTGCAACATTCGAGGCGCTCAGATTGATGGTATAGGTTCCAGAAGTGGTCGTTGTTCCACTAATCACGGCACTCGCCGGATTGAACGTAAGATTGCTCGGCAGGTTCGTGGCCTCGAAACCCGTGGGGTTATTGCTTGCCGTAATCTGATATGCAAAACTTGAACCCGCAGTGGCAATGGCGGTTGTCCCACTGTTGATGACCGGCACGGAGGAACCAGACCCTACGCTGATCACCAGCGCTTGCGAATCCACGCCGGATGCGTTACTCGCCGACATGGTCATGTTGTATATACCTATGGCGGTCGCTGTGCCACTGAGGAGGCCCGTGGTGGAGTTAAATGTCAAAAAACCGGGCAGACCGGTCACCGAGAAGCTGGTCGGGGTGTTTGTTGCCGTAAGCGTGTAGCTGAAAGGCACGCCAGTCCCCGTCGTTACGATCACGGGACTGGTGATCAGGGGAAAATTCGCAGGGTCAAAGCTGAACAGGTTTTTTACCTGGCCGATATTGGCCATTGCGTAATCATTAGCAGTGCCCGTCCATGGATACTGGCTGCGGTATCCCAGGGCGATGAGCCGATCGTAAAAAGGCTTGGCCAGTGCTTTGAGCTGCCCGAGGTTTACCGCCGCATAATCATTAGCGCTAACGTTTGTCCCAGAGAGCACCGGAAGACCGTTTAATTCATCGCCAGCTCCACCCGGCAAAACCACGTTCATTTCCGCAACTGCCGCTTTAGCGATGTTTTTCACCTGCCCCTGGTTTGCCGCTGCATAGTCATCCGCCGGTCGCGGGTCGCCCGTAACGGGGTCCAAACTGATAATACCCCGGTCTGCCCACCATGACGGTCCGTTGGCAAAAAGCAGGATCGGCAGCGCGCAGAATACCGCCACGCCTACCATTTGCAGAAAAGTGGTAGAACCCTCCGTATTTTTATCCGGTTTCGTTTTCATGAATAGCCTCGTTTTGGAAATAACCCGAGGCTTAAGGCACGACTGGCTGTGCGCCTGCGGTGAATGCCCCCATTGAGAGATCCCCCTGCTCGGGGATGAGGACAAGCTGATTCGTGCCCGTGGAAACGATCTTCGTAGTGGTGCCACTGGTGATCGCGGTGCCGGTGACGATTAAGCCGCCATTGATCATCGTATTTCCATTGATCCTCGTGTCGCCATTCTTTTTGACCACAAGCGCATTGGACGGATGGTCGCCATCCACACCGTTGCCGATCTGGAAGAGATCATCAGTTGCATACCAATTATTGGGATCACCTTGAGGATTATTCCACTGGCCTATGACAAATTGACAATACCCAGCGGTCGTTGTTGTAAATCCCGCCGAAATTGAAAAATCGCCGTTCGTAATGGAGTAAGGCCCCAATGTAGTCGAATA
>Ga0268264_10002215_pt1 | contig 17245 bp, 14 predicted proteins | sample KBSSwiS32_FD_190357 | JGI IMG/M metagenome (GOLD analysis project Ga0268264, IMG submission 190357) | Switchgrass rhizosphere microbial communities from Kellogg Biological Station, Michigan, USA - KBS Switchgrass S3-2 (SPAdes) (version 2) | ecosystem: Host-associated > Plants > Roots >...
ATTGGCCAGGCCATTGCCAGGCGGGTAGGTGCAGGAAAACATATAGTGCTGGCCGACTTAAGTCCGGACTGGTTTACCAACGCCAACGAAATAGATTATGCCATTACGCACAAAGGCGAAGCGGAAACCGGCACCGCCATTTCAAGAAAAAGCATTGCGGCATTTATTGCCATGCTGGTGGAAAATCACGGTTTGCATAACAAGGAAAACCTGGGAATCAGTAAACCAAACTAATAAGGTGGCGGCCAATCATTTTATAAAAACATACCGGGATATGATTAGTTTTCTGAATTAGATCTGTAAGTGATAAAAGCAATCAGCCTGGCCGGTAGTATTCTTAAAAAGAAAGATACAATCGATGCCAGCTTGCCTGGTATAATCAGCAGCTTACCCTGCAATGTTTTTCGCACAGCCATTTCTCCTGCCTGTTCTGCAGTAACAGCCATTTGTTTGCCAAACCAGCCAAGCTTTTTAACGGTATCTGTTTGGATGGCAGGTTTTGTAAAAACAGGGCCCGGGCAAAGGCAGCTAACTGAAATACCATCTTTTTTTACTTGATAGCGCAGCGCGTAACTAAAAAAAATGATGGCAGATTTTGTAGCCGAATAAATATTCTTAATTGAAATAGGTGCAAAGCCCGCCATGCTGCTGACATTTAGAATATACGATGGTTTGTTTTTTCTTAACAAGGGCAGCAGGTTGAAAACAAGGGCTATTGCAGGTTCGGTGTTTAGCCGCAGCATATAAAGCGTATCGTCTAAAGGCATGGACAAATAGTCTTTTTCGCCCCCTATTCCGCTTACATTGCATAATATTTTTAGTGGCAAATTCTTTTCATGGCACCATTTGCCAATGATACCGGCCGATGATGGTTGGCTGAGATCGGCACTCAGTATTTCAACATGGATTTGATAGTCGCGTTCAAGATTTTTCCTCGCTGTTTCCAGTTCGTCTTTATTTCTGGCCACCAGCACTACATTAAATTTTCTCCTGGCCAGTGCGCTGGCAATAGCATATCCAATTCCCTTGCTTCCTCCTGCAACCAATGCATACTGCATAATTGAAAAGTTTGTCAGCTCTTTTTCTTGCCAGCCCTGTTATAGATAGCAACAATAAACCGCCTGGGCAGTGCCCTTACAAAGAAGGCCATTATCTTTGACACGGTACCGGGCACTATTACCAGTTTTTTGTTCAGTGTTTCGCGCACGGCAATTTCACCTACTTTTTCGGGCGATATTGCCATTTGCATTCCAATCCAGCCTAATTTTTCTTTTGTATCTTTTTTTATTTCGGGTTTGGTAAAAACCGGCCCGGGACACAGAACGCTCACGCTTATATTTTTCTCCTGTAGCTGGTAGCGCAGCGAATAACTAAAAAAAACCACGGCAGATTTAGTAGCGGAATACATATTTTTTACCGGTATGGGCGCAAAGCCGGCCATGCTGCCCACATTTAAAATATAAGAAGGGGCGTTTTTTTCCAGCAAAGGAAGCAGGGTGAGCGTTAACGACATGGCAGAGCCAATATTTAAATTAATCATGTAGCGGAGGGAATCGAGCGATAATGATAAATAATCCCGGGAACCACCAAAACCTGCCACATTACAAAGCATTTTCAATGGGATATTCCTGGCCATGCACCAGTCGGCTATGGCTGTTGCCGACCCATCCAGGCTCAGATCATACGATAAAATATCTACGTGAACCTGGTACAAAGACTCCAGTTTATTTTTAGCAGCAATTAAAGAGTCTGCATGCCTTGCAATTAATATAAGATTGTACCCACGCTTTGCCAATGCTTCGGCAATAGCATATCCAATGCCTTTGCTTCCACCTGCCACCAGTGCATAGGGTAAAGATTTCCCCACATTATTGGTAACGGTGTTTTTGCTATTGAGTGAATCCGGCTGGGCATATCCGGTTGTTACTATAACTGTTATAAGGGCATATAGCAAGGCTGTTTTCATCGTTAAATGTGTCATTTATGAAGTTAACCCAAATTTCGGGCTAATAATTAATGGCTGCCGATTGAGTTGAATGGGGGCACCGGAATGGCGATACCATGGGAACCACCATTATATGCTGCATGCAGATAAAAAAATGCGCAACACTGAGCACCAGGGTTGCGCAAAAGCAATAGGACTGTAAACAGCTGCATAGCGACACCAGTTAGCGCTGTAGTAGCCGCGCCATTGCCATTGGGTATTTGTTGATAGAAATGCAGCAATTCGCTGACGTTTAATCCGATGAAAAATAAATTTTCTTTATCAGCTCTTCACTCTCAACACCTGCACTTCCATCGGCAACAAGGTCACCCCCGTCACATTTACCGGGCCAGTACTGGTTGCTCCATCCAGTTCCGTAACGGCAACAGGCCCCATCTGCTGCACTGGTGATGGCGGCGTATTATTTGTTTTGTTGCTATACAACACATTGACGGCCTGGTTTAGCCTGCTCAGATTGCTGTCCAGTATAACGTCAACGGATAGTGTTTGTGTTGTATGGGTATTAGCAATGATGAGCACCTCTGCATCATTTAAAATCCTCGACCAGGCGATGATCCCATTTTTAGTACCGGACACCGCAAAGTGAAAATGATCACCCGAGATGGGCCGGAAATAAAATCGTCCGTAGCGTAGCGCGGGTTGTTCATTTCGCACGCCGGCAATTTGTTGAAATGCTGTAAAAAACAAACCATCCCGGGGAAATCCCGGCACCAGGCCCCATAATGCTTCCCGTACGGCTTTATCTGAGCCCGCTCCATGAAGGCCTTGTTCAGTGCCGTAGTAAAGACAAGGAATACCAGGTAGACAATACAGGCAGGCCACGGCCATGGTCAATTGATCATCATACAAATGTGGATTGCCTGGTTCAACATAGTGGAACCGTTCGCTTTGATCGTGGTTGTCCAGGAAAGTCACAAAAAAGCGCGAAGCATCTCCGTGAGAACTGAGGATGAATTGTTCCAATGATTTGCGCCGTTGGTACATATCCTTTACGGCGGAAGGCGGACTGTTGCCTTTCAGGGTTGGCCGCAGTGAGAAAAACAGCGGGTAATCCAATGCAGCATCAACACCGACCAGGCTGCTGCTGTCGGCGCCATTCTGTGAATTGCGCCCGATGAACCGTGCGATGTCCGGCTCTGAATCATCGGTCCATACTTCACCATAGGTAAAAAAGTTTTTCTTGCCGATGCTTAAGGCATATTCGCGGCAGGCATTGCCAAAAATCTGCGCCAGGTTGTTTTGCAGGAAACGAAGGGTATCTATCCTGAACCCGTCGCAATCGTACCGGGCGATGACAAACTGAAAAGCACGGATCAAAAATCGTTGCACGTCGGGCAAATCAGTCCGCAATTGTTTCAGGGAAGCGAAATCGCCAATGGTTGTATCATCTTGCGGAAAGGTACCGGGGTTGCCCTGGCGGCGGAAATAGCTGTTATTCTGCAGTTCAGTTGGCCACACAATGGCATCAGGCGAAGGATGGTTAATGGCAGCGATATCCGTGTCTGCAGGTATGGCTGCACCGGTGTCGTTCCGCCACTGCACGGTCATGGGGTTGGGCGAAAAAGTATGATCATTTGCACCATTGTACGCAAATACATTCCCGGTATGGTTCAATACGATGTCAAAAATAACATAGAGGCCTTGTGCATGCGCGGCATCGACCAGTGCGCGGAGTTCATCATCGGCAGTGACCGCACCGGAAGCGAATTTTGGGTTGGCTTTAATAAAATCATGGATGCCATAGCCGTGGTAGGATCCTTCGTCCCATTGCAGGTTTTTCAGCACCGGCGACAGCCATATTGCTGTAGCACCTAAACTTTTGATATAGCCCAGTTGCTGCAGGATGCCGGCGAAGGTTCCGCCCTGGTATTCTGCAAAGTTTGGATCGTTGAATGGTTGGTGTTTGGGTGGCGCAATTGGATTGTTAAACCGGTCCACCATAATGAAATAGATAATGTTATCGCGCCAGTCGGCCGGAGAAGGAAAGGGCCCTCCCGGTGTGCCACCCAACCTTTCCGCATTGTCGAAAATGGCCTGCACTTCGGCAGAAAACAAGGATGTAAACATGGTGATGTTTTTTTGGGTTGAAAGAAGTGGCAGGTAATCGTTATTGGGGAAATCAGCAGGGCGGCGGTGGATAGTAATTAGATATGAAAGGAAGTTTACAACGGGGGCGTGTATGTAGTATAAATATATACTTTTCAACGGGGCGGACAAAGATTTTGTTGGGCCTAAGCGTCTGCAGCGATTATTGCGGAGTGTTCCATAATGTGGTGTTGGTTGGCAAATGGTTATCCTAAGGTAAATTTATTTTATACAATACATCACCGTATTTCCACGGTTTTCCGGCGATGTTTGCGGAAAATAAATGACAAAGCAGGTCACTATATCCGTTGACTGATTTTTACGGGCTCGTCAACCAGCATCAAAGAAGGGCTTTCTGCCATCATACAAATTACAGAGCAGACAATCATCCATTGCGCTTACTGTTGGGAACTGATGCGGCAATTGCCGCCGAAAACTATGGCCGGATGAAAATGGAAGCAGTTGTAAAATAGCGTTATCTGAGTGTATCGACTGATTTTGATAAATAATGAAACATATTTCTTATACCAGTTTCATTCGTCTTCGGCAGGCGGCTCAATTTTCCGGTGCTATTTCAATTTCACCTGATTCAGGTATTCGGCGAACAACACTTTTTTCGGGTCTGCCGGATTGAATAAAAATGGCTGCACATCGTTGGCCATTGCTTTCATATCCAGCGCTGAACATCGGGCAAGGATGCGCTCCATCAGCTCTTTGGCATCGTTGATGCCAACCTTCTTTGACAGCAAATCATAATTTGGCTTATTAATGCAAGGTTTGGGACCTATTTAAAACCAAGATGAAAAATACCGTGAAAATACGGGCGCGGCAGATCCGGGATTGTTTTAATTTGATGATAAATTACGCACCCTTAAAAAATTTGCCTGGTATAATTTATAGTGACAAAGTTAATAACCACACCGTTTTCCGTATTAGACTTCTTCAAATAGTTAACCTAAACCTGCTAATCTATGTCTAAGAATCTACTTTTAGTAAGTGTATTTTTTATTTGCCGCACAACCCAGGCCCAAAATCTTTTGGAATCAAATAGTTCACGTATAAAAGGGGCGATTGTTAACCAGTCAGTGGGGAACAATTTTCTATATAAAACCGAAGCACTTAGGGACACGATCAATCTAAAAATGTCATCGTTGGATTTTTCTTTCATTGAAAGACAATTGGACTCAATAGATCTGGTCAGGTATAATGAAAGAAAAGAACGGATGAAGAAGATTGAGGAAGAAATCAGGACCACGACTAACCGCAAACTGAAAGATTCCTTGCAAAAGGAAAATACAAAAATGCTTGCTGAAGGTCCTACAGATACCTTGCAACGTCAGCTGGTTAAACTGAATGCAGAACGAATTACTTTAAAAATAAAGAGCGATTCAACCATTCTGACTCCCGCCTATGTCGCGATGCAAAAGGTGCAGCTCAATGCAAGAAAGCTTTCAAACTATACCTGGGATTTTGATAAGTTTTTAAAAGATACCACCAAGGAAGCTCCTGAATTCATTGCGTTCTTTAACGCTGTTATTGCATTGAGAACAGAAATTGATAATAAGCTGATAAATGATATCGACAAACATTTCATGGCAATCAGGGATATTCAGGATAAGTATGAAGGAATAAAAAAGAAATATCACGACATCGCCGCTGTTGAGCCAAAAAAGGTGATGGAGTCCATTAAGACCACTGATATTGAATTCCCAGAATTTGAAAATTCAATAGGCGCAATTACGAAAGAGATTTATGAGGACACCGCCTGGTTTAGCAAGCAGCAAAAAACATGGGATACCATGATCATAAAATATATTAAAGACAGGGCAGTAAAAAAAGATGAAACTAAAATTAATATCAGCGGGCTGCCTTTTTTTAATGTTTTGCCAAATGCGAAAGATATCAATGGTTCAATGTCAATATTTGGAAATAATCTTCTCAGGGATACTTCCGGCTTGTACTCGGAAGTGGGTGCCTTTATTGGCCTGGTAGGCGTCAAGGACCAAAAAAACATTCAAAATATCATTATACCTGAATCGAGTTCTTACGGATTTTTCTGGAAGATGACTTTGGGGTTGGCGCCTACATTCAATCCGCAGATTAAAAAATTCGGCATCAATGCTTTTGTTTATTACCTTGGCAAGTCCTTTAAAACAGATACACTTAGCAAAACGGACGCTATCAATACTTCACAATTCCACGGAAAATTTGGAATGGAGTATTTACTGGCAAAAAATGCATTTAGCGTTTATGCTAATATCAATGCATTTTCTATTATCTCCAATAAAGAGGTTTTCGATAAAGCTTTTAATAATACAAAGGATCTAAAAGGATTCATCGATTTTGGCTTCCGGTTTTTATTAAACCCAAGTAACCAGGGCTCATTTGGGAATTTTAAATTGTATATGGACCTTAATTTTATTGTCAATGGTGGAGACATTAAAGCCATGAGTGGTACAACTGATGCCATTATCCCAAATATCAGAGTAGGCGTTAGAACAAGCTTTGGGAATTTGTGATATTGCGCTCATCACGGGCACCATTGTAATAACTAATGCCTGTTTCTGTGGTCTGTTCCGGGGAAAGATCTGGTATTGAGCATTGTCCCATTTTTATGATGAATGGTTTTGCATTGACGCCCGCAATTTGAAGAGAAAATTACCCGGTAGGAAAGGGGTTTTTCCCCGTTTTTTTTTATTGATTGTTCCCGACTTTGCATTCATTATTGTTAACCCCAAAATATTTTTTTATGCCATGTAAATGCGGTCCAATCGGATCCTATATCCCACCGGCCGAGGCCCAGGCCAGAATCCAACATTTTCAAACCACCAAGTTTTCAATATTGGATAATTGGGTCAAGTTTAAGCATCCTGGCCGTTCTGAAGAATCTGCCTTTCTTTTTAAGATTGATCATTTTTATGACTTGCTGAATGAAATTCAGAAGATTGCAGGCGTTCAGAAAGTCAAAATCTATTTCGCGAGCTATAAAAAATCTGGCGCTGCTACCGCCGATTTGATTCCTGCAGATAAAGACGACTCACTGACTTTAATATTTGCCCCGACCGATGATGCAGGAGTTGAAGAAGGTCATTATTTTAATGTCGACCTTACAGAAACTACTACCAAACCCTATATTAAGTCTTTACCAAAGACCGTCGCGTCTGACTGGGTCCGTCATTACCAGGATAATAAATTATTCCTGTTGCAGGCAGATGTAAGGCGGACGGCGCCAAATTTCGGAGAAACAAAAAGCACGTCTTATTTTTTAAATGATCTGAAGGACTGGAAATGTGTTATTGACTGTAGTCAGGCAGGAGGCTTGCCCGCCAGGGTATCTCATATTCAATTTACGCTTGCAAGCTATCCGGCAGCCACGAAGTACCAGTTTCAACTTTCCTTTGTAGTACAGATGGTAGGAACTGGGTCAGACGGAAAGCATTTTGTAATTAATGTTGAACCAGATGGCTTATTCGATCCGGACTTTACGAATTGGAGACGTTTCGACGATTATGATACAGGCAGTCCCTGCCCGCCAACTCCGGGCTGCGAGGCAAATAACGCACTCCCCTCAGATACATAGGATTTCTTTATCATTATTTCAGGAATTTGCTAACCTTTATTTATACTTTAATTGTAGGCTTGTCCTTTTGCAGTAGTCTGCTGAGTTTCAGGGAAAGAAGCCATTCTCACCTGAAACTCTTTTCTTTATTGCTTGGGCTGACCTTTATTGTTGAGTGCATGGCTGCATTACTCATTAAACGGCATATCAGCAACGTACCCTTGTACAACGTTTTTATGTTGGTTGAATTCTGGACCTATGGCCTGTATTATTTTCTGATTATCGGGATTCCACGGATGAAAATAGCAATAAAATGGTATTTATGGCTATTCCCTTTGTTTTGGATAATCGTCGTATTTTTAGTATTTGGATTCCGTAATTGGAACAGCTACGTAGTAATCGCCGGGAGTTTTTTTACTATCTGCTTTTCCTGTGCCTATTATTACCAGCTTTTTACACAATCAGAACTTGTACGGCTCAGCAAGCTGCCTGAGTTTTGGATTGCAACTGCGCTGATAATTTTTTATTCCTGTGACTTGCCTTATATGGGAACGCTGAATTTTCTGATGGAGAATTATTTAAAAACGGCAGTGCAGTTGCTGACAGCATTAAAGGTTCTGGATATTATCATGTATTCAATTTTTATTTTCGCATTTTTATGCCGGACAATTATCAAGAAGTAGGGATTGTAGTCATCTTTGTCATGATTATTTTTTTAGTTCTGATAGGCATTACCGTTTTTATAATTCTTTTTTACCAGAAGAAAAGATTCCTGCACGAACAAAAAGTAACCAGCATGGAAGGAGAGCTTTTGAAGATTCAACTTGAAACGCAGGAACATACCTTCCGTCAAATAGCAGACGAAATACACGACAATGTCGGGCAACTGCTGAGTACTGCGAAAATACTTCTCGCTCTTACCGCCCGCAGCCTGGATAAGGTCCCTGAAACGCTACATACCGCAACAGATACAGTCGGCAGGGCAATCAACGAACTCAGGTCCCTCTCTAAAACACTGAACCGCGAGTGGCTTGAAAAATTTGATATTTTTGAAAACCTTAGGCTTGAATCGGCAAGACTTAATTCAACAGGCTCAATAAAAATATATTTGCAGCTTTTTGATGGTCTCTTTCCATTAACGCCGGAGTCACAGGTAATGCTATTCCGGGTTCTACAGGAAGCAATTCATAATAGTATCAAACATTCTAAGGCAAAAACAATCGACATCACCATTTCTCTTGAGACCGGCTTTATTTTCGCTCAAATTAAAGATGATGGGATCGGATTTAGTCTGAACCCACACATGTCCACAGGTCTGGGTATTATGAATATGCAAAATAGGGTACGATTGCTAGGGGGGACTATTCAATGGTTGCAAAGCCAGACTAATGGCACGGTGGTCAATATTGACATCCCAAACAAATCAGTATTATGAATATTACAGTTGGCATTGCTGATGATCAGCAATTATTCCTGAAGTCATTATCCGCGTTGATTGGTGGGTTTCCAGACTTTGAAACCATACTGGAGGCACTCAACGGCAGGGACTTGTTGCACACACTTTCTGTTTCTGATGTTCACCCGGATATTTTACTCGTGGATGTTAACATGCCTGTAATGGACGGTCCCGATGTTTGCCTGGCCATTTCGGATAAATATCCTGCAATTAAAATGGTTGCCCTTTCAATGAAAGATGATGATTTTTCAATTATCCGTATGATCCGTGCAGGGTGTTGCGCATATTTGCTAAAGGATATCCACCCACTGATTTTAGAACGTGCCTTGAGGGAGGTTAATACAGAAGGCTATTATAATGCCGACTTGTCGAACATGCATTCGCGGAGATTAATTACCAAGGCCGGAGAAGCCGAAAAGAACAGGCTTACGGATAAAGAGAATATATTTTTACAACTGGCCTGCAGTGAATTTACTTATAAGGAGATTGCTGCGAAAATGTATTTGTCAGAAAGAACTATTGATGGTTACAGGGAATCGCTTTTTGAGAAACTTCACGTTAAGAGTAGGGTTGGAATGGTATTGGAAGCGTTGCGCAGGAATATAGTATCCTTGTGAAGTCAAATCCGGCTCAGATTTATGAAAGCCCGGCATTTTAGCTGCCGGGCATGATTGTTTTGCGAAAATATATGAACTAAGATGGGCAAATTGAATCAAGCAGCTCGACCAGAATAGTGATATACTTACCAACAAATGGTATGTTTTCTGCCAGCACTACAAACTTGCGAATCTTTTGCCAAATTGAACATATTTCTTTCCCTATCTCCGCCGCGGTTTTTGCGCCGGCAATATTTGCCTTGGCTGACTTCAGATGGGTTTCTAAAGTTGAAAAATCGAAAGCAGTAATTTCCTTTTCGATGCTTGTCAGGTTAATATTACGCATAAGTAAAGTTTTATAAATAAGCCTACTCTGAGTACCGTTTTCGGCGACCCGGTTTTTCACCATTGATCATTGACACTTGCATCAATTGGTAACTTTAATTATGTAGAAAATGTATGCATTAAGCGGTCTTGTTTCCAGGCCGCCTTGTTTTGCAAAAGTTATATTTGTTTTTGAAGCAGCAACTGCTGCTGCCTGACCCAAATTTTGACCCGATGGGACAACATTGCCGCCCCATGAATCAATGGTAGTACCCTTCATATACAAATGTCCGTGTCCGGGGTCATTGAAATTATGGTCATGGGAAGAAAATGCATGGGACTGAACGGAACCAACATTGTTTCCATGGTTGCCAGGATTGGAAGGTGATTCATTTTCCCTTGGAGATCTTCTTTGAAGTTTTTCCGGGTCATTATCAGTATCTCCTGATACTCCCCTTAAAAACATACCGCGCAAATCCGGCAAATAGAAGTTGGGTGTTCCGCTCCCCCCCCAAACTGTGCCAATTGCTGAGAAAAGATCAGGAAATTTTTCATTTGAGACGAGCTGCCCCTCGCAGGGTAGCCAACCTTCAGGAATGCGATTTTTCTCTCCTGCAAAAGATAAAATTGCTCCCACTGGTACAAGCTGTGACATGATTTTTATTTTTATACCTACTCTAAATGCCGTTTTCGGTTAACCGGTATGATTCACCTTGTTGTTTCAAGCTGAACCTTGGGCTGAAATTATTATTGATACCTGCTCTTTAGTTCGGAGAAATACACGCAAAAAAAAGGTCTTTTTCCCGGTATAATTTTGAAGCGGCGGTGGACAGAACCGGAAATGATGGAATCATAGATAACTTGCTACCAATTAGTGCACCTCTGCTTCCGCGCTATCCTCATTCTATACGCCCAGCATTAGGATTGTTAGTTTTATTTCAATGAAAACGGCGCTTAAACGTTGTACGGAATTGGCGACGATGCAATCCTGGATGGACCGGCACTGGTGCTGTATACTGCGAGGCAAAAAAATATTATAATGGTATCAGCCGGTTATTTTAGCGACTTAATAAAAAAGAAAAAAAACGATGCTGGGGTATATTCAATCAAAAGTGATAGACCGGCAAAGGATAAAATATTTGATCATAGCAAATCTGTCAGCAAGATTGCGTTTGAACGAGGATTTAAATACCTGCAGAATTTACAAGGCTGCTTAAATAAAGGCTGCGCGCAATCGCCGAATGAGTACAGGATGTTGAACTAGCTTTTTCTGAAGCGATATTTGTATTAGCCAAAATAAAAAAACAATTATTATTATCTGGATATCACTTAACTGGGTTGATTTTGGTCATGGTGAAATGGAAACCCTTCAGACAGCATTCATTTCTCTTTATGTATTTATTCCTTCTATTGTAAATGATCAAGCCGAAAAAGAGGCAGCCATTTAGTGGAAGAGGGTAAATAACGACGAAGATTTAACTAACGGCAGTTAGTTAAATCTTCGTCTAAGGAAGAGATATATGAAAACTTCAAAACCAAACTATTGATATATATGCAATTGGGCATATATATCGGTTTCAAAGAATCAAATACATTTTATACTTTTATTATACTTACTTCGAAATTACTTGACCGTTAGAACAAAGGAATACCACTAATAGGTTATTTGCTAATTTGAAATATTTCCTTATATTCGTTTTTACGCTATATTTTCCGCCCTATTTACACTTCTGATGTAAAAACACTTGGCTAGCTGTTCTTATAGCCTTGTTTTTAATGGTCAAAATGAAATTACGTTGCTAATTCCAGACGTTTGATTCAATTCTAATTTTTATTTATTTTCACATGCACCGCAATGAATATTAATACTGTTGCCCGGCCAGTTAAGAGAGCTGATCTAGACGCCGTTATTGATAATTTAATTTATAAGTATACATCAGGCAATTTAATACCGATTTTGGGTTGCGAATTATTTAAGATTGATTTTGGGTTCAATAAACATCTCAATATTCATGAATACATTATAAAAGAAAACTTCTATCCAAACGAAGACTGGCCAGATGCACCCGCAACTCTAAGCGAACTATCACTTTCAAATCCTGTATTTGACTATAGCAGTTTCTTGGGCTGTTACAATGTACTTTTAGAACGACAAAAGAAACTTAGGCTGTATACAGAGTTAGCAAGTTTAAAATACTTTAGATCGTTTCTTGTGGCAACAACTTTTAAGGAATTTGAGAATGAATTTAGAAGACTTAATCCACAAGAAAACATCGAAGTGTTTAAAAATGACACTATAAGTATGCATGGGTTGCCAAGCATTAACTTCAATAATGGTATTCGAAAAATCATTTATCTATTTGACAATATAGATAGTTCCTTGTGTGCTTTAAACGACGAACAATTACTCGAATCAATGTTTTCCCTGGCAAATTCTCCAAAGAATAGTTCTGAACACTCACTTTTGTCGTACCTGGGTGACAAGACTCTTTTGTTTATAGGATGTGATTTTACGGATTGGTTTATGCGCTATTGCATACGGGTCTTGTCAAATAATCCTTTTTCAACGAAACCGATCTATATAGTTAATGATCACCCGCCTAAACTTAAATACCAGGAATCTTTTTTTCATAAACATAACATTCAATTGGTTCAAACGTCACCTGTAGATGATTTTGTAGATAAATTTTATGCTAAGGCATTGCGTAAAGAAAAATTTAAAAATCGCTTTCAGAATGCTCAAGTGTTTATTAGCTATAGTAAAGAGTTCGATCTTGAAACTGCGAAAGAGCTCTATTTCTATTTACTCGAACGCGGAGTAGAAACATATTTTGACGAGGAAACTAAAGCTATTGGGGGACACGAAAAAGCGATTAAAGATTATATCATGAACCCTAAAACAAAAATATTATTAAGCGTAGTGTCGAAAAATCTAGTTGATAACTTAACTCTTCATGGCTCTAATTATATTAGGGATGTCGAATGGTATGCAGCCAATGCTCGAAATGAAGTGGCTGCACACTCTACTGTGCACGAACCAATTGCTTTTTTGCCATATTTTGTAGATAATGAACGTGAATATTTACAGGTTTTGCCGGCTTATTTAAATAGCGAGTTTAGATTTGGAATTAATCACGGTGGGCTTAATTCATTGTTTGAAAAAATTCAAGAATTTTTGTCATGAAAGTTAGCTCCTTAAACCCATACAGAGGGCCTTTTTCGTACAAAGAAGGTGATGAGGATATATTCTATGGGCGAAATTCCGAAGTCGATGAACTGATAAGTTGCATTAGCAAAAATCAGCTAACAATTTTATATGGAGCATCTGGTACAGGGAAGACATCGCTAATACATGCAAAATTATTGCCTTCGTTAAAACGGCAATATTTTCATCCCATTTATTTAAGAATCAATTTTAACAGTAAAATTGAAGAACCATTGAGCTATGTTAAAAGACGAATAGTAGAAGAGCTAAGAATATGGGACACTAGCTTGCCTGGATTTGAAGATAATCAATCACTCATCGATTATGCGGCAAAAAATGTAATATTCAAAGGACTTATCAAACCGGTTTTATTTTTTGATCAATTCGAAGAACTTTTTACACTGGGGCCAAAATCAAACCAATTGCATATACAACGGTTTATGTTTGAAATCGCTGAATTAATCGAATTGAGGCTTCCGGATACGCTTAAAACAATTGATTACATAAATAACATAAGTAGTTTCAAAGTCGTGTTTAGCCTTCGTCAAGATTGGGTTGGATTTCTTGATGATTTTAGTTCGCTTATTCCTTCCATTGGCGAATCCAGATATCGACTAAAAAAGTTTTCAGCAAGACAGGCTATTGATGCAATAATCAATCCTTCTCAAGGAAAAGTGAGTTATGCAACTGCTGAATTAATTGTGGAAAAAATCGGCTCATTAGCTCTTCTAAAGAATGACATCCTATTTTCGGAGACACTAAGTGAAAATGTTGCAAATAAGGAGGTCGACCCTTTTGTTTTGAGTTTATATTGTTTTCAGCTGTTTGACAAGAGCGGCGAATTTGGGGTTGAAACCATAACACCTGGATTTGTTTCAGACCAACATGAGGCAAAATTAATTCGCAGCTATTATGAAGAGCGAATCGCGCCGTACCCGGCTATAAAGTTACTAATAGAAGAACGGCTTCTGAATGAGTCCGGAAAACGAATTATAGTACCTTTAACCCACTTTTCATCGGGAGACGACACTATTATTAAGCAAACAAAAGATACAGCTTTACAAACTGGGATTTTAAGAATTGTTGGACTTGATAGTGAAAGTGAAGTGGAAATTATCCACGATCGATTGGCCACCCAAATATTTGAATGTAAAAACGAGAGAATTACAAAACAAATTCATCAACAGGCAGTAGCAAAAGAAAACCAAGCTGAACATTTGAGAGCTCAGGCAAAGAAGGCCAAAAAAAAGGTATTGGTTATTAGTGCCATTGCGGGAGTATTTATTTTGGGATTGATTGGCTTATCCCTTTACCTATACATATACGCTATCAATAACTTTCAAATAACGGGACTACAAAGAAATGTCGAAAAACTTAAATCTGAACTAATCCAAGTTTCAAAAAAGGCGGAAATTTCTGAAAACTCGCTGGTTGCCAATAATGATTCATTAAAAGGAATAATTACCTCGATAAATCTAAAATACCGAAATGCACTTGCATCAAATGAAACTGAAAGTATGCACAGGGCACTATTACTAAATCAATTTAATGACTCTGTGGCTCATCTTAATAGGACAATCCAATCAGTGAGCAATGAAAAAGCAGACCGAGATTCAAAAATACGCTCCTTAACAGCTGACCTAGCTAGCCTAAAGGAAAGAGTAAACATTTTAAGCAGACCTGCGGACATATCGTCAGGCTCAACAACGACATTAAGTAAATTTCAGCCCAAAAATCTTTCGAGCGTTGATCTTATTAGTTTAGAAAATGCTGATGGCTTTGATCTGTCTGATATACGTCGTAAAGGTTTTAGATTTAAAGTCAACCTAAAAGATATATCGACAGTAAACTTGGATAGTGGAAGGATAGAAATTCGTGTTCATACAAATGTTTCTGAAAGTAATAATAGTGAGGAAAATGACCATAAGTCGCTTAAAAGCCTTGCTGACAATCCTTTCATAACGATTCCTTCGCCTAAAGGGTTACGCCAGTGTCAAGCATATTTTACTGTTAATTATTTTATTAGCAGAATTGACAAAACAAGCTATCTTGAATTGAAACACGTTCCTTTTGTAATAGCAAAAAGTCCAATTCAAAACGAGCAATGAATAGCCTCATGGCTGGATTAACGCCTTCCAGTGTTGCACACAGCTCATTTGTAGTTTATCCATATCGTGCCTCAAAAATACTGTATGAATACCCGCCTTTTTTTATGTGATTATATTGGGAGATTGAAATTAACACACTTACAAATGATCGCGTGTATGACTCCTATTTTGCATTATTATAAACAGAGAATTTAGCGGGTTCTCGGCCGACAGCAATATCAACTTGTGTAAGCGTCCCCAAATTTCGGCAGGATTAAATTAGAGAAAATCTTTAATTTTAAAACTGTCATTATGCAAAAGTCAAAATTCACAGAAAGCCAGATAGTGGCTGCCATCAAGAAACAGGAAAGTGGCGTACCTGTAAAAGAAATCAGCCGTGAACTGGGTATCAACCAGGCAACGTTTTATAACTGGAAAGCCAAGTATGGTGGCATGGAGGTCAGCGATGTCAAGAAAATGAAAGACATGGAAGCTGAACTGAGCCAGTATAAAAAGATTGTTGCTGAGCTAACCTTTGAGAACCGCGCTATCAAGGCATTCCTTGAAAAAAAGTCGTAAAGCCTGCTGAAAAAAGAGGAGCTGTTGACTATTTTGTAGGGGTACAACAGTGCAGCATCAGTAAGGCATGCAAGCTCGTGCAGCTGTCACGAACCAGTTACCAGTATCAAAATAAACCTAAGGATGATAGTGCACTTCAGGATGCATTAACCAGTGTCATTGACAAACATCCTTCCATTGGGTTTTGGCAGAGCTTCCACCGGCTGCGCAACCGGGGACTTCCCTGGAATCATAAAAGGGTTCGCCGGGTATACCGGCAGATGAAACTTAACATCAGGCGTAGGGCTAAGAAACGTCTGCCAGAGCGTGTAAAACAGCCGCTGGTGATACCCTCCGGCCCCAACCAAACCTGGAGTATTGATTTTATGAGCGATGCCTTAACAGACGGAAGAAAGTTCCGGCTATTAAACGTACTGGATGATTTTAACCGTGAGTCACTGGCTGTAGAAGTAGACACTTCATTGCCATCATTAAGAGTTCTAAGAGTATTAGACCGGATAATCGGTGAAAGAAGTACACCTTCCACCATCCGTGTAGACAACGGTCCGGAATTTATTAGTCATATTTTACAGCAATGGTGCGACGAACATAAGATAGCGCTTCAATACATACAACCCGGCAGGCCCATGCAAAATGCTTATATCGAACGGAAAAACGGAAGTATACGCCGGGAACTATTGAACACCTATTTATTTAGTAGCCTCGCTGAAGTACGGTTAATGGCTGAAGAATGGCGCATTGATTAAACGAAGAAAGGCCACATAAAGCATTAAATTATCTATCGCCAGTGAAGTATACAGAACAAAAATTTAAAGTCCTGCATCAAAGCGATCTTTATCCACAAACGGCGAATGGAAATCCCTCAAAAATTGGAATAAGCCGTTTAGTGGATAAAGCAGAATAACAAAAAGCTCTTAACTTAGAAAATTCTAATCTGAAACTGTACCGAAATAAGGTACGCTTACACTTGTATCTTGTCCTTTTCGTAATTTGTATAATAACAGTATGGATAAAAGTCAAATTATGGCGCGAATCCAATTTTAAGTGAACACAAAAAAATCAGAGTTTCATATTTTGGAGATTTTTTGGGCTGCGTTTTTGCTGTTTATGGGTCGCATAATCTATCCAGGTGTTTAGAAGATTTAGACGGGGTTAATAAATAAAACTGTCACCCGTTAAGGTTAGTGTTTCCTCATTGTTCATTACCCCAATCAATAATAAAATTCGTTAATTTATTGATATTTTCCATTATGCTCGCATCTTGGTAATAGATATAGCTGTTTTGGTATTCAATAGCACAGTATTCAGAGAGCTTAAGCTTCACTCTCATGCCTTCCTTCCATCAAGGA
>Ga0268264_10002218_pt1 | contig 17230 bp, 17 predicted proteins | sample KBSSwiS32_FD_190357 | JGI IMG/M metagenome (GOLD analysis project Ga0268264, IMG submission 190357) | Switchgrass rhizosphere microbial communities from Kellogg Biological Station, Michigan, USA - KBS Switchgrass S3-2 (SPAdes) (version 2) | ecosystem: Host-associated > Plants > Roots >...
GGAAAGGAATGCCACGGCACGCCGCCAAGGTCGCTACGTATTGATCCTAGGCGTCAGCCGCCCATCCCTGCCGCAAAGGCGATGCGCAGGGCATCCGACAAGCTGCGGACTTCCAGCTTCGCCATGACGTTGGCGCGATGGACCTCGACGGTTCGGGGCGAAATACCGAGATCGAACGCGATCGTCTTGTTCGGCAGGCCCTGCGCCAAGCCTTCGAGGACGTCGCGTTCTCGGGGCGTGAGAACCCCGAGCACAACGTCTGCCGCGACGGCCCGCGCCACGGCCTCGTCGGCTTTGGCGATCCGATCGAAGGCGGCTTCGACCGCAGCCAGGAGCGCGGCTTTTTCAAAGGGCTTTTCGAGGAAGTCGACGGCGCCCGCTTTCATCGCACGCACGGCTATGCCGATATCGCCATGCCCGGTCATGATGACGATCGGCATGGTCACACCTCGTTCGGCCAGGATCTGCTGGACCTGAAGCCCATCGATCTCCGGCATGCGGATGTCGAGGAGAATACAGCCATGTTCCGCATGCTTGACGTCCTTGAGGAAGGCCGCTCCCGTGTTCCACGTGGTCACGGCATAGCCGCTCGTCTTCAACGCGAAGCCGGTGGACCGTCGCATGGATTCGTCGTCCTCAACGATATGAACGAGTTTATTGCTCACCTTGCCGGTCCTCCAATTCTGCGAGCGGCAGCGTGAAATGGAAGCGCGCTCCCCCATGCTCGCCCGGTTCCATCCAGATGCGCCCTTCGTTAGCTTCGATGATCGTCCGGCAGATCGAGAGGCCTAGGCCCATGCCGTCCTGCTTGGAGCTGACAAATGCCGTGAAGAGCCGATCCGCGATATCAGGTGCGACGCCTGGCCCTGTATCGGCAACGGTAATTCGCGCATAGCCGGGGCGGTCGAGCTGGCTCGTCACGGTCACGCGGCGCTCCTCCTGATCCTTCATCGCCTCGCAAGCGTTGCGAACGAGATTGATCAGGACCTGCTGAATCTGGACCCGGTCGACGAACACCGGAGACGCATAGGGATCGAGATCGAAGCGGGCCTCGATACCGCGCTCACGCGCTCCGATAAGTCCAAGGACCGAGGCTTCGTTGATGAGGGTTGGCAGCCGCTCGACCGTGCGAGCGACCTCGCCGCGAGAGACGAACTCTCGCAGGCGGCGCACGATATCACCGGCCCGCTGAGCATCCTTGGCGGCATCGTTCAGCGCCTCGACGAGCATGGGGAGCTCTTCGGGATTGAGATCGACCAGACGGTCGCGGACCGCCTCCACATAGTTGGCGATGGCGCCGATCGGCTGGTTGAGTTCGTGGGCGAGCGTGGATGCCATCGATCCCATCGCACTCACCCGCGAAACGTGGATCAGTTCCGCCTGCAGGTCTTCGAGCCGCGCTTCGGCCTGCCTTCGCTCGGTGAGGTCCCGGATAAATCCGGTGAAGATGCGTTCAGCGCCCGTATTCGCTTCGCCGATCGACAATTCCATCGGGAAAGTCGAACCGTCACTGCGCGCGGCGAAGACCACCCGGCCCTTGCCGATGATCCGCCGCTCGCCGGTTTCGAGATAGCGCAGGATATAGCCGCCGTGCCGCTCACGGTCGGGTGACGGCATGAGAAGGCTGACATTCCGTCCGACGACTTGCTCCTCGGTATAGCCGAACAGCGCCTGCGCCGCCGCGCTGAAGGAAAGGATCGTACCGTACTCGTCGATCACGACCATGGCATCCGGCACGGTCGAGAGGATCGAGCTCAAGTGGCTTTCACGCGCGCGAATGGTGTTTTCCGACGCACGCTTCTCCGTGATGTCGGACACGATCTTGGCGAACCCGCGCAGCTCGCCGGCATCGTCGACGAGCGCCGTCATCGAGACCGCTGCAAGGAATTCGCGGCCGTCCTTGCGCAGACGCCAGTCCTCCTCCTCGAAGCGCCCCTCGGCCCGAGCCCTGGCGAGATCCGCCTCGGGCTTGCCGGCCGCGCGAGCGTCGGACGGATAGAAGAGCGCCGCATGCTTGCCGAGGATTTCCGCCTCGCTCCATCCTTTCAGGCGTTCGGCGCCTTCGTTCCAGATCGTCACATGGCCGGCTCTGTCGAGCATATAGATCGCGTGACCCTGCGCCCCGTCGATGAGGAGATTCAACTCCTCGATGACCTGCTGCGCTTCACGGGACCGGGCATCGGCGTTCGCGTCGCTGGCGGCTGCCCTGCGTCGCGCTTGGTTGATCGACTGTCCAAGCCCGATGATGCTCATGGCCACGAACAGGAAGATCGCGGCTTCGACGACATGAGCCGTGTCGAACGACCGGGAACCCGAGAAGTACCACCCCAGGCCCAACGACATGAGCGTCGCGAGCAGGGCTTGAACCGATCCGCACAACAGCACCGTAAGGAGGATGGCAGGCACGAAGGGGAGATAGGCGGCACGCTCACCCAGCACGGGCTCAAGCGCGCCGCGGATCGTGGCGAAGAGCAGCACGAATGCAATCGCGGCGCCAAACCGGAACCAAGTCGAACGCTCCCAAACATGCATAGCGATTGCGCCTCCTCCCCGCCCGATCAGCCGATCCGCAGCGGAAAGGGACTCATCCTCGCGCCTGAAGATATGTTCACTGTAGCACTTTTTAGCCTGCAGCTGCATCGTTTCGATCCTCTCTAGGCATGGGTTGGGAGAGGTTTTGTGGTCCTGGCTACCGGGATCAGACCCGTGTGCCGCGTCCTGATCGCGGGCGCTTGATCGCACCGCGCATCAAGATCATTCCGGGGATCAGCGGCAGCCACAGGATCAGGAGCCGCAGCAGCATCGTCCCGGCGAAGGCGGCCTCGAAGGAAATGCCGAGAAGGCGCAGCGTTGCCGTCGACGTGGCCTCGAAGCTGCCGAGTCCAAGCGGGATCGGTCCCAGGGTCACGACCATCGACGCCATGATCAGCGCGATGAACGACGTTCCGAACGATGCGTCCGTACCCAGCGCCCTCAGGCACGCGAACAAGGTACCGGCATCGGCCAGAAAGATCAGGGCGTTGCACAAGGCGACCCGGGCGAGGAGCGCGCGGTCCCGCAACAAGTCGCTGGGCGCTTCGGCGATATCGTCGAGCAGGGTGCGCACCACTCCGATCTTCTCGAGCCAGGCCGGAAGCGGTTCACTCCCCCGGTTCCGCAGCCAGATGGCAAGGCTGGGAATGGCAAGCGCGACGCACAGGAACAGCGTGACCAGCCCCGCCATCAAGGGCGTCGCGCGGTCATGGAACCAGAGCAGCACCAGCATCGCGATGGCGAACAGCGCATAGGCGGCATAGAAGCCGATCATCGAGATGATGAGCGCTGCGATCGCCGTGCCGCGCTCGACACCGATGCCGCGCAACTGGTCGACGAGCAGGACATTGCCGCCCATGCCGGCACTCGGCAGCGCCTGATCGGCGAAGAGCTTCGTCACGGCGATGCGCATGAGTGCGGGAAGTCTGCGCGGAGTCCCCGCCCGCCGCAGGACCGCGGCCCAACCGGCGGCGACACTGGCGTAAGTCGAGAGCTGGAGCGCGATCGCCAGTCCCAGCCACTCGGGACGTGCCCTTTGGACCAACGCGGCAAAGCTCCTGACTTCGCCCCAATGAAGGACCGCGCCGACCAGCGCCGCGGCAACCACGAAGCCAAAGAACCAGTTGCGCCAGCCGCCGCCGGCAAGACGCTCAGTTCGCGAGGACATCGTGACTTGGTGCCCGGAAAATCGGCGGCTCGCCATCGGCGGCGTCGCCGAGCGGCGGCAAGGGCCCGAGACATCCCGAAGGTTCTGCCAGCCCGCCGCTCCGGGCCGGCGACCAGCTCCGTTCCCGCAGTGCAGCGGAGACGATGCCATCATCGTGGCCGCCACTCGTCAGCAGGAACGTTTCTTCAGTTTGGGTGCGCATGTGGATCCAGGAGCCTTCCAGGCGAGCGCCCTCGATTACGCCACCGCTGCCGCGCGCGAACTTGGGAGTGCTACGTAGCATCACGGATTCGGATCATGCCGGGATGGGCGCACCCATGGCGTCCTATTCGAGGAGCATGTGCGATGCGCCATCACGGCATGATATCTGCGCCCGGCAGCGACTATGCGCGCCGCTGGGGCGGAATGAACAGCTTTCCAGGCTCGGTCTTTCTGCAAATGGCGGCAAGCGTCGCCCTTTCGGCACTTGCCGCTTACCTGGTCGTCATCGGAGACGGCGCCAGCCCGGGCGTCACGGGAAGACGCCGTTGAACGTGGTCGCTCGCGATTTCTGGTGTCAGCCCACCGATGAAGTGCTCGGCGCGCTGGACGCGACGGCGGAGGGATTGTCGAGCGAGGAAGCGGCCCGGCGCCGCCAGCTGTTCGGACCCAATCGGCTCGTCGAGGCGAAGAAGCGCCACCTGCTTGCAGACATCGGCCGCCGGCTGGCGAATCCGCTGATCGCCATCCTGCTGTTCGCCTCGGCGATCGCGGGGGTGACCGGCGATTTCGTGAGCTTCGTGATCATCGTGTCAGTGGTGCTGCTCTCGACGGGAATGGACATCCTTCAGGAACGCCGCGCCCAAGCCACGGCGGAGGCACTGAAGCACTCCATCGCACTGCGCGCTTTGGCTCTGCGGGACGGCACGCAGCAGGAGATCGCGGTCGAAGAATTGGTGCCCGGGGACATCGTCACAGTCATGGCCGGCGACCTCGTACCGGCCGACGGCCTTGTCTTGACGGCAAACGCCGCGCAAGTGAACCAAGCCGCGCTGACCGGGGAGCCTTACCCGGTCGAGAAGCAGGCGAAGGTCGACCCTGGCGAGGCGATCGACGACGCGCGCAATGCCCTTCTCCACGGCAGCTCGGTCATCGGCGGCACCGCGACGATGCTGGTGGTAGCCACCGGATCGCGGACCCAGTTCGGGCAGATCGCCAAGTCGCTTGTCGATGACCAGCCGCCCACGGCCTTCGAGCGAGGCATCCATCATCTCGGCATCCTCATCGTCCGGCTGACGATTTTCCTCGTCCTGTTCGTGCTCGTCACGCATCTGGCGCTGGGCCGGCCTCCGCTCGAATCCTTTCTCTTCGCGATGGCGCTCGCCGTGGGTTTGACGCCGGAATTGCTGCCGATGATCGTCACGGTGTCGCTCGCGCGGGGCGCGGAGCGCATGGCCGGCAAGAAAGTGATCGTGAAGCGGCTCTCGGCCATCCACGACTTCGGCCAGATGGATGTCCTGTGCACGGACAAGACGGGCACGCTCACCGAAGCGCGCATCACCATGGTCGCCCACCCGGGCATCGATGGAGAGGACGATGAGAGGGTCGCCGAGCTTGCGGCGGTCAATGCCTCGTTCGAGACGGGCCTCAAGAGCCCGCTCGATGACGCGCTGATCGCCCATGCCGCCGGGCATCCGCTCCAGGGCTGGATCAAGCTCGACGAGCGCCCCTTCGACTTCGAACGACGCCGAGTGTCGGTGCTTGCCGAGCTTGCGGGGGACCGGATCGAGATCGTCAAGGGCGCGCCCGAGACCGTGCTCGCCCTTTGCGAACGGGCGCAAGACAGGTCGGGCAAGATCGTCCCGCTCGACGAAGCGCTCAGGACCCGCATCCAGTCACTTCACGACGGGCATGCGGCCGAGGGTCTGCGCATGCTGGGCGTGGCCTGGAAGAAGGCAGCCGGCCGGACACGGATCGACACCGACGACGACGGCGACCTTGTCTTCTCGGGGCTTTGCGTCTTCATCGATCCGCCCAAGGCAAGCGCCACCGGGGCGGTGGCCGCCCTCGCCGCGGCCGGCGTCGGCATCAAGGTCATTTCGGGCGACGCTGCGGTCGTCGTCCAGCATTTGGTCGACGCTCTCAGGTTGCCGGTCAAAGGCCTGCTCACCGGAAGCGAGATCGCGCAGCTCGATGACACGGCGCTCGGCGCCCGTGTCGGTTCGGTCGACCTCTATGCACGAGTGACGCCCGACCAGAAGTTGCGCATCGTGCGCGCCTTGCAGGCGCATGGCGCCACTGTCGGGTTCATGGGCGACGGCATCAACGATGCACCCGCGATCCGGGCCGCGGATGTAGGGCTGTCGGTCGATGGCGCGACCGATGTCGCGCGAGAAGCCGCCGACATCATCCTGCTCGATCCCGACCTGAGCGTCCTTGCCGAAGGCGTGCAGGAAGGGCGGCGCACGTACGCGAACATCATGAAATACATTCGCATGGGCACCAGTTCGAACTTCGGCAACATGCTGACGATGGCGATCGCCTCGGTGTTCCTGCCGTTCCTGCCTCTGACCGCGGTGCAGGTCCTTCTCAACAACATGCTCTACGATCTCTCGCAGATTGGCATCCCCTTCGATCGTGCCGATGAGATCGATCTGGCCCGTCCACGAGGTTGGGACATGGGCGCGCTGGTTCGCTTCACCTTCATCATGGGGCCCTTGTCTTCCGTCTTCGACATCGCGACCTTCGTGGTGCTCTTGAAGATCTTCCATCTCGACGTGGCGACGTTCCGGGCGGCGTGGTTCATCGAATCGATGGCGACGCAGATCCTGGTCGTGTTCGTCATTCGAACGACGATGCGCTTCTGGCGGGATCGGCCCAGTCCCGTGCTTACAGCGTCCGCCCTGCTCTGCCTGGTGGTGGCACTGGTGTTGCCCTACTGGCCGATCGCGGCCCTGCTCGGCTTTGCCGGACCCAGCATGGCGGTGCTGGCTGCAATCGCGCTGCTGGTCCTGCTCTACCTCGTGGGCGCCGAGGCACTCAAGCGGCTGGCCATCCCCGAGCGCTCGCGAGATGCCAGCGCAGCACGAGCCCAATAACCGCGAGATGGAGCTTGGCGCAAAGCCGCGACGGCGCTCAGCCCGGCAGCACGCGCAGATGTCATGACGACCTCATGATCTGCGATGTCGCGCGTGCCGGACGAGGAGGCATGGACCGGACGCCTCCCCTTCCAACGACAGTGTCAATGCCCGAGAATGAGCGGCAGCTTGGCGTTGCGCAGCATGCGCTTGGTCACGCCGCCGAAGGTCTCCATCAGGCGTCCATGGCTGTAGGCGCCCATCAGCACATAGTCGGCATCATACGCGACCGCCGCGGCCGCGATCAGCTGGTCCCCGGCTTGGGAGCCATTCTCGACGATACGCACGGTGGCATGCACGCCGTGGCGCGAGAGGTATTCGGCGGCGAACCTGGGGTCGACCCCCACGGCGCCGTCCCCGGCGGTGAAGATTTCGACCGCCTCGGCACGTTGCAGAAGCGGTACGCACGCCCGCAGCGTTGCCGCTACCGAGGCCTGGCCATCCCACGCCACCAGTGCGCGCCTGATGTCGAGCCGCTTGCAGTCGTCGGGCACGGCAACGATGGGCACGCGGGCCCGCATCAGGACGCAGCTCGCGACGTCGCGCATGTCGGGATAGGGGAAGTGATCGAGTTGGCGGTTGAGGACGATGATGTCCGAAAGCGTCGCCGCGTCGCACACGCCATCGACGAAGTTGCCGGTGACATCGGCCCAGTCCCAGCAGACGTCCTCATGCGCGAGGCGCGCTTCCAGAGCAGCCTTGTTCTTGCTCTCCCGTTCGCGCTCAGCGGTAAGCAGCGCGGCTTCGGCAATTCCGGGTGAGTAGATATCCCCCACCAGCGCGGGAAATAGTGTAACGTCGACGCAGCTTAGATGCCCGTCGAGCGCTCGCGTCAAATCCAGCGCCACCTGCAGGCGGGCTTCCTGACCTGCGTCGTCATGTACCAGCAGAAGAACATTCTTCATCATCGCCTCCATCGTTACTCTCGCGATGCTATGAAGGCGCTCGTCCACTAGATATGCGGGATGGTACTTAGCCCGGCGCCGCGCGCCGCCGTCCCCATCGGGAAATCTACGGACAGAGCTCTCGAACCCAGGAGCCTAGTCTGATGCGAAGCCGGCAGGAACGCCGGTCCCCGAAAATAGGAGGAGCGAATGACCGCGAATACATTCGAGGCGCAAGTGCGCGTAAGATGGCTCGATGCCGAGAGCTGGAGCTGGTTCGTCGGCATCGGTGCCGCCCTCGCCTTGCTGGGCCTTCTCGCCTCGGCCAATCTGCTGCTCACGGCGATCGCGGCCACTTATGTCTTGGGAGCGGCGATGTTCGCGGGCGGCATTCTGATGCTCGTCCATGGCTTCGGCGTTCGCCGGTGGGGTTGGGCGGTGTTCTGGGCGCTATCTGCGCTGCTCTACCTCGCTGCGGCCGCTGCGGTCCTGAAGGAGCCACTGCTTGCCGCCAGTGTCATCGTCCTCATACTCGCCGCCTCGGTCGGTGCATCCGGTCTCGTGCGGATCGTCGTCGCGGTGGGTGCGCGGACGCATGGTTGGGGATGGATGCTGGCGTCCGGCCTAATCAGCGTGGCGGCCGCCTTCCTCATCGCGATCGGCTGGCCTGCAAACGCGGTCTGGGTGCTGGGTTTCATCCTTGCTTTCGACCTCGTCTTCCAAGGGACGATGCTGATGCTCGTCGGCTTCACGCTGAAAGGCCAGCGGGCTGCCTGAGGAGCGCTACCGGGCAAGGAGCGACCCGAGAGTCGCTCCCGGCTCGTCAAGCGCCGACGCGCGAGTGGGAGCGAAGATCTCCGCGATCGCGGAAGGACACGAGGCGAAGTAGAGATGGGCGTAGGTCGCCGTAAGCCCCCCCACCGGTAGACCGCCTCTCCCATCCTCCCGTCGGGCGTCCTCGCGTGCCAGCGCGGTGCAAGCTTCACATCGGCGCTCGAGTAATGAAAGGTGTGGCCGCGCACCGTGCCGCCCGGCAGATCGACTTGCTGCAATCCAAGCGCCGCCAGACGCGCGTGCACCGTGGCGGACCCCGCCAGAAGGCCCGTGAGATCCGCGCAAGTGCCGCGGCCGTCGTCCAGCCGATCCAGGCAATAGAGCATGCCGCCGCACTCGGCGAGGATCGGCTTGTCCGCAGCATGATGCCGGCGCAGCGCCGCCAGCATCGCGTGGTTCTGCGCCAGCTTCACGTGATGAAGCTCCGGGTAGCCGCCGGGCAGCCAGACCGCATCGCAAGCCGGCAACTCGGCATCGGCAAGCGGCGAGAAAAAGGCCAACTCGGCCCCAAGCGCTTCGAGGCATTCAAGGTTGGCCGGATAGAGGAAGCCGAAAGCGGCATCTCGCGCGATCGCGACGCGCCGGCCGCGCAAAGGCGACGGCGCGGCCATGTCAGGGACTGGCGCGGAAAACGAAGCAGGCTCGGGCAGCCAGAGCGCCTCGCCTGGTAAGTTTGCCGCGCTTGCCGCGATGCGCGCCTCGAGGTCTTCGATCTCGCCGGCCTGCACCAGCCCCAGATGCCGCTCCGGAAGAGCGACGTCGGCGTCGCGCGGCATCGCGCCCAACCATCGCACGCCAGGCGGGACGCTCTCGCGCAGCATGTCGGCATGGCGCTCGCTGCCGACCTTGTTGGCGAGCACGGCGGCAACCTGCACATCGGGTCGATAGCTCGCCAAGCCCTGCACCAGCGCGCCGAAGGTCTGCGCCATGGCCGACCCGTCGATCACGGCCAGCACCGGCATGCCGAAGCGCGAGGCCAGATCGGCGGCGGACGGGCTGCCGTCGAACAGGCCCATTACGCCCTCGACCAGGATCAGATCGGCATCGCGCGCGGCATCGTGCAGAAGTTGGCGGCAACCATCCTCGCCGACCATGAACAGATCGAGCTGGTGGACGGGCGATCCGCAGGCACGCTCCAGGATCATCGGATCGAGGAAGTCGGGCCCGCACTTGAAGACGCGCACGCGTCGCCCGGCATCGCGATGACGCCGGGCGAGCGCCGCGGTGACGAGAGTCTTGCCCTGGCCGGAGGATGGCGCGGCGACCATCAACGCCGGACACGCCACTGCCGTGCTCACAGGTCGATCCCGACTTGCGCCTTCACCCCCGCGCGAAAGGCATGCTTCTCGTCACGGATCGCACTGACCGTGTCGGCAAGCGCAATCAGTTCCTGGTGCGCGGCGCGGCCGGTGATCACCACGTGCTGCATCGGGGGCCGGCTGCGGATCGGCGGCAGCACCTCGTCGAGCGAGAGGTAGCGATAGTTGATGAGGTAGGTCAGCTCGTCGAGTACGACCAGCGAGATCGCGGGGTCGGCCAGCGCCCGCTTCGCCTTCTCCCATCCGGCTTGCGCCGTGGCGATATCCCGCCGCAAGTCCTGCGTTTCCCAGGTGAACCCTTCCCCGCAGTTCTCCCAGGTGACGCCGGGCTGGCGCGAGAGGAACGCCCGCTCGCCGACATCCTGCTTGCCCTTGATGAACTGGAACACCGCCGCGCTGCGCCCATAGCCGAGCGAGCGCGCGACCATGCCGAACGCGCTAGATGACTTGCCCTTGCCATTGCCGGTGAGCACCAGGACGAGGCCCTTGTCCACCTTGGCGGCGGCGATGCGGGCATCGACCACTTCCTTGTGCTTGGCGGTGCGTTCCTTGTGGCGACGCTCCTCGTCGGTGAGCGCCTCGCTCACTTCGCCTTCGCCCGGCGCAGGTCCGGTCGGGCGACCAGCACCGCGACATAGGCGGCGGCACCCACCCCCGACCACAGCAGCGTGGCGAGCAGCGTGCCCGGGAAGTACCTTTGCAGGCGCGGCATGAACTCGGCCAGGCTGGGATCGGCGAAGCGTCCGCCCAGGAAGTAGAAGCCGCCGCTGGAAAACAGCTCCGACACGAGAGTGGCGAGCAGGAGCAGAACGGCCGCGGGCAGCAGCGCCGAGAGACGTTCCCCGAAGCGACCGGCGACGAAGCGGCCGGCAAACCACATCACGCCATAGGCCGGCAGGAGCATCCAATAGGCGGGCGTGAAGCAGAAGCCCGATCCGCCCAGGACGTAGATCTTGAAGACGTCGATCGCGAAACCCAGTCCGAAGAGGCCGAAGAAGGCGCCGGGACGGCGCACGAGATAGCCGAGGAGGAAGAAGCTGGCGAGGCTGGTGTCGGGCAGATGCACGACCTGGCTCAACGAATGGGTGCGGGTGATCAGCATCACCGCCGCGAGCAGGGCGAGCACCGAGAGTTCGAAACGCGGCGTGGAAATCGGGAGACGGCGGTCCATGAGCAGGACTCCACATAGGATCGTTGAGGGACGGCACGGCATTCAGCGCCGCGTCGATCGCGTCGGGAAAGCGGGATTACGGGCGAGCGAAAGCTCGCGCCTCGATCCGGTCAGTGGTTCGACATGACTTTACGCTCCCCTTCGACGCGACACACGAATGTCGTCCGCCAAGGGTCCTGCCCGCGACCATTCGCGAGCCCCTCGTCCGCCCGGTGCATCCCGCCCGCGCAGAGGAACGACGGCATCGGGCCGGTTTCCTGACTTCCCGGATCAACGCGCTGGTCGCCGCCTTCTCGGGTGCCTGAAAGCCCCCAATGGCATCGTGGCGATGCGCTCACCGGTTACAGTTGCGGGAGCAGTGCCGGCTCATGACGGACGAAACCGCCACACCCGGACTTCCCGATTAAGCTCTCTCGAGCACCCGATACAGCCGCCCGGATAGGCCAAGTCTTGCCGCCTCGCAAGTGACACCCTTGCGCTTCCAGGAAAGCCGAAGTAGGGGCCGCGCCGCGACAGGTTCCCCGCGAGGGGATCAAAAGGGAACTCGGGTGAAAGCCCCGGGCTGCCCCTGCAACTGTAAGCGGCGAGCTATCCGGCCACTACGCCATTGGGACGTGTCGTCCTGAGAAGGCGGCCGGAACAGCGCTGACCCGCAAGCCAGGAGACCTGCCTGACGCAGTCGTTCTTCATCCGGGCAGGGTGCACCGGGTGTTCGAGGTCCCCCGCTTCATGGCAGGGGTCAGCCCTCGCGCAACGACAGCAACCGCCTTGCCGGGTGATCCCGCGCAAGGGAGCGTCATGTCGTGTCCTCGCCCAGTCGAGCGAGAACCTGCGCGCACGCCTCTCTTGCACGTGGTCGACCGGCAGGTCCGACGCCGTTTGCAGGAAGGGACCTTCCACTTGCCCCGTACAGTCACCCTGGCCGCCTTGTCGGCCTTCACCACCTTCGTCGCCTCCCCCGCCCTCGCCGAGGAAGCGCAGGATGACGGCATCGTCGTCACCGCGTTGCGCGCACCCGTGGCGCAGGACCGCAACTCGTCCACCGTCACCATCCTCGACGAGAAGGCGATCATCGACGCGCAGCCGGTCGCGGTCAGCGACATCCTGCTGCGCACGCCGGGCATCAGCCTGTCACGCAACGGCGGCTACGGCACCGCGACCTCCTTGCGCATCCGGGGCGCCGACGCCGGCCAGACGGTCATGGTCATAGACGGCATGCGTCTCGCCGACCCGTCCTCCACCGCCGGCGGCTATGCGTTCTCCAACCTCATGATGGACGATATCGAGCGGATCGAGATCCTGCGCGGGCCGCAGTCGATCCTGTGGGGCAGCGACGCCATCGGGGGCGTGGTCAACGTGTCGACCCGCAAGCCCGAGAAGCCGCTGGAAGGCAGCATGGCGGTCGAAGCCGGCACGCACGACACGGTCTCGGCGCGGGCCGGCGTCGGCGGCACCGGCGAGCACCTCGACTGGCGGATCGCCGGATCGACCTTCACCACGGACGGTATCTCGGCCCGTGCCAACGGCACGGAAGATGATGGCTACACCCGTCAGGCGGCCAGCGGCACCGCCACCATCCGGTTCGCGCCGGACGTCTCGCTGGACCTGCGAGGCTACTGGTCCAATGCCCGGAACGACTTCGACGGGACTGCCGGAGATTCGTACGCCTACGGCACGACCGACGAGTGGTCCGCCTACGCGGGCCTCAACTTCGCCCTTCTCGACGGGAAACTCGTCAACCGGGTCGCAGTGCTCCTGAGCGAGACCGACCGGCAGAACTTCGACCCTGCCCGCCGCATCCGCCAGATCACCTTCGATGCCCATGGCCGCGTTCGGCGGTTCGAGTACCAGGGGACCTATCGCGTCGCCGACATGCTCGATCTCGTGTTCGGCGCGGAGCGCGAGGAGCAGCGGATGACGACCGCCTCCCCCTCCAACACGCTGACGCCCTACACGCTGGTGCCGACCAAGGCGAACACGAACAGCGTCTACGGACAAGTCCGCCTGACCCCGCTGACGGGCCTGACCCTGAATGCCGGCGGGCGGTACGACGACCAGTCGCGCTTCGGCGGCAACACGGTGTTCAGCGCCGGCGCGGCCTACACGCCGGACCGAGGCGCGACGGTCCTGCGCGCCAGCTACGACGAGGGCTACAAGGCGCCCTCGCTCTATCAGCTGTTCAGCATCTATGGCGCCGCCGACCTGAAGCCGGAAAAGGCGAAAGGCTGGGAAGTCGGCGCGGAACATCGCTTCGGCGAGATCTTCCACGCCGCGGCAACCTGGTTCCAACGCGACACCGACAACCTGATCGACTTCGCCAACTGCCCCACCCGTGGTCCCTTGCCGCCGCAGTGCTTCATCCCGGGCACCACGACCAGCCGCTTCGGCTACTACGCCAACGTCAAGCGATCCCGCGCAAGGGGTCTCGAACTGACCGGATCGGCGCACTGGAACGTGCTGTTCGTGGAAGGCAACTACAGCTGGGTCAAAGCCGAGGACCGCAGCGACAACGCTGTCTTCTACGGCCGCCAGCTGGCGCGCGTGCCCCGTCACCTCGCGAACGTCGAAGGGGGTTTTGAGCTTGCGTCCGGCCTGCGGGCCAGCGTCGCGGCGCGCTACTCGGGTCGCAGCTTCAACAGCGCGGGCACCACCGAAGTGCTCGACGACTACTGGCTGGTCGACTTGAGGGCCCAGTGGCGCCTCGCCGAGGCTCTGACGCTCCAGGCGCGCGTGGAGAACGTGGCGGACAAGGAATACCAGACGACAAGCGGCTACAATTCGCTCGGCCGCACGGTGTACCTCGGGCTGAGGAGCCGGTTCTAGATGCTGGAACCCGTTCCGCCCGGCCCCTCGGTGGTGGTCTGCTCGACCTGTCGTTTCTCCGCCGACGCCCGAGAGAGCGCCGATGGACGCCGGGGCGGCGCGTTGCTGGCCGAGGCCATGCGCGCGATCCAGCGCGACGACGCGGCCCTGGCGAGCGTGGCGGTGCAGGAGATGCCGTGCCTCTTCTCCTGCAAGCGCCACTGCTCGGTGCACATCCGCGCGCCCGGCAAGGTCGGCTACGTGCTGGGCGACTTCACGCCGGACGGCGAGGCCGCCCACGCCATCCTCACGTACGCGGCCCGGCACGCCGCCAGCGAGGAAGGCCAGGTACGCTACGCCGAGTGGCCGGAAGGCGTGAAAGGGCACTTCATCGTGCGCACGCCGCCGGAAGGATACCTTTGCACATGATCGCCTTTGCCAATCGCGAGAGCTTCGCCGCCGCGATAGACGATCTTCCGGCGGCGTCGGCTCTGGCCAGCGCGCAGGCGCGAGCGCGCCAGGCGGAACTCACCAAGCCGGCCGGCTCGCTTGGCCGGTTGGAGGAGATCGCCGTGTTCATGGCGGGCTGGCAGGATTCGCCTCGGCCACGGCTCGACCATGTGCGCTGCGTAGTGTTCGCCGGCAACCATGGCGTCGCGGCACGCGGCGTGAGTGCCTTCCCGGTCGAAGTCACGGCGCAGATGGTCGCCAACTTCGAGGCAGGAGGAGCTGCGATCAACGTGCTGGCCCGCAGCTGCGGCACGGAGTTGGTGATCGTGCCCCTTGAGCTCGACCGTCCGACCGGCGACATCGCGGCTGAGCCGGCGATGAGCGAGGCCGAGTGCCTCGCAGCGCTCAATGCCGGAGCTGCGGCCGTCACCCCGGACACCCAGCTGCTGCTCGTCGGCGAGATGGGCATCGGCAACACCACGCCCGCTGCCGCCTTGTGCGCCGCCGCGTTCGGGGGCGAAGCCCGCCAGTGGTGCGGCCACGGGACCGGCATCGACCAGGCTGGGCTGATGCGAAAGAGCGCGGCCGTCGACCAGGCCCTGGCGCTCCATCGGCCTCACTGCGTCGATCCGTTCGAGACCCTGCGCCGGCTCGGCGGCCGCGAGATCGCGGCGATGGCCGGGGCGATCCTGGCCGCGCGGCGATCCCGCATACCGGTGCTGCTGGACGGCTTCATCGCTTGCGCCGCCATCGCCCCCCTCGCGGCCCGCAACCCCGGCTTCGTCGACCACTGCATCGCGGCGCATTGTTCGGCCGAGGCCGCGCACGAGCTGCTCCTCGATCGCCTCGGGCTCGAGCCGCTCTTGCGGCTCGGCATGCGGCTGGGGGAAGCGAGCGGCGCGGCGCTGGCGGTGCCGCTGGTGCGCGCCGCCGTGGCCACTCACAACGAGATGGCCACCTTCGCGCAGGCCGCGGTGGCGACAAACCGGTGAGCGCGCGGGTGGTCCACTTGCTGCGGCATGGCCCCCCGCTGCGCCAGGGCCTCCTGCTCGGCCACACCGATGAGCCCGCGTGCGTTTCCGATTGCCCAGAGATGCGCGATCGGGTGCGCCATCTCGCCCTGGAACACGTCGTCACATCCGACCTCGCCCGGGCCGCCCGACAAGGCGAGCACATCGCCCGCGATCTGGGCCTGCCGCCACGTCTCGACCCGCAATGGCGCGAACTCGACTTCGGGGCCTGGGACGGGCTGGCCCCGCAGAGCATCGACCCCGCCGCCTTGAGCCGCTTCTGGGACAATCCCGAAGACCACCTACCGCCCGGCGGCGAGCGTTGGTCGGACCTGCGCGCTCGCGTCTGCGAGGCGATCGGCCGATTGGAGACGCGCACCCTGGTCATCACCCACGCCGGAGCGATGCGCGCGGCGCTCTCGGTGCTGACCGGCCTCGATCATCGCGGCGTCTGGGCTCTCGACCTCCCCTACCGCGCCTTGCTGAGCCTGCGGCTGTGGCCTGGCTCGCCGCTGTCAGGGCAGGTCATCGGCCTTGTGACGGACAGCGCGCTTTGAAGCCGTTGGTCCTCGCCCTGCAGTTCATGACACGGTTGCCTCTGCCAAACGTGCAGGCCGACAGCCGCGACATGGCGAGGGCCATTCGGTGGTTCCCCGTCGCTGGCCTTCTCGTCGGCGGCGGCGTTGCCGGAGCGGCCTGGCTCGGACTGCAGCGTGATCCCTGGGCCGGCGCGATACTGGCTCTGCTCGTATGGGTCGCGATCACCGGCGCTCTGCATCTCGACGGGCTGGGCGACATCGCCGATGCCGCCGGAGCGGGCCATGCCGATGCGAGCCGCATTTCCCAGGTTCTGAGCGACCCGCATGTCGGCAGTTTCGGGGCGACAGCGATCGCGCTGCAATTGCTGAGCAAGCTCGTGCTGCTGCGCCTGTCGCTGGAGACATCCTCGATGCCGGCGTTGATCGCGATCCCGGTGATCGCGCGCGCCGCGCCCCTGTTCTGGGCGAGGACGTTGCCGCCACTGCATACCGGGCTCGGCACCATGTTCCGCTCCGGCGCGAGCCTTCCGGCGCTTGGCCTGTGGCTGTCCTTCATCGTCCTGGCCGCCCTTGCGCTGGCCCCTGCCTTGCTGGTCGCGCTGCCGGCCATCGCAGTCTGGCGCTGGTGGCTGCTGCGGCGCATCGGCGGAATCTCCGGCGATGGCCATGGCGCCGGCATCGAACTGGTGGAGAGCGCCATGCTCGCCGCGCTGGCCTTCATCCCATGACGCGTCATGCCACGGCCGGGCCGGACAATCACCACGGCGGCCGGCTTTCCGACGCCTGCGCGCGCTTCGGTGGGGAGCCAGGCGCCTGGCTCGACTTGTCGACCGGCATCAACCCGGAGGCATGGCGACCCGGAGCAGAGTTGCAGCTCGATTGGCGCGCCCTTCCCGACCCTGCCGCGCTGGCCGATCTTGAGCGCACCGCGGCGGCCTACTTCGGCACGAACGCCAGCCTGTGCGCCGCCGTGCCCGGGAGCGAGGCGGGCCTGCGTGCCATCGCCCATATGCTCGGGCTCCCCGGTCGACACGCGGCACTGACCTACAGCACGCATGCCCAAGCCTTCGCGGCCCTGCCCGCGTTCGCCGGATCGCCTGCGAGCGTGCTCGTCCTGGCAAACCCGAACAATCCCGATGGCGCCGTCCTCTCCCGCGACACGCTCCTGGCGCACTTGGACGAGCAGGAACGCGGCGGCGGCTGGCTCCTCGTGGACGAAGCCTTCGTCGATTGCCGGCCGGAGCTGAGCGTGGCCGATCTCGTCGCCGAGCACCGGCATCTGATCGTCACGCGATCGTTCGGCAAGTTCTTCGGCCTCGCCGGCGTTCGCCTCGGCTTCGTGCTCGCGCCGTCGGCGCTGCTCGCACGTCTGCGGAACCTGATGGGAGAATGGCCCGTCGGCGCC
>Ga0268264_10002227_pt1 | contig 17193 bp, 46 predicted proteins | sample KBSSwiS32_FD_190357 | JGI IMG/M metagenome (GOLD analysis project Ga0268264, IMG submission 190357) | Switchgrass rhizosphere microbial communities from Kellogg Biological Station, Michigan, USA - KBS Switchgrass S3-2 (SPAdes) (version 2) | ecosystem: Host-associated > Plants > Roots >...
CACCACGGCGAGCATGCCCCTCGGTGAGCGGATCAACAGCATCTACGGGTACATCGGCTCGTTCATGGGCATCGCTACCGACCACGGCTTCAGGGTCGGGGAGTTCGACTCGAACGGTGACGTGGTCTACGGACCGCTCCTCTTCTCCCCCGCTGGTGGCTGCACTGGCATCACAGGCTACGACAGGTTCATGTACGTAGGTTCTGACACGGCCCACGATGGCACGTCAGGACTCTTCAGGGTGGACCTGGGCGCCGCTATCCAGGAGCAGTCTACGCAGGCCGTGAGGTACGCCTACGCCCGCGACGTCTATACTCGCACCGGCACCGGGCCGGTGCAGTCCGTGTCCATCCTCGGGGCCAGTTCCCGCCCGATCTTCACAGTCAAGAGCTTCGCAGTTCTTCTCACCGATGCCAACACATTGGTACCCAGTGGCTACCTGAAGACGGGGCGGATACGTTACAACACCGAAGAGCCCAAGCTGTATCGGTTCGTCTCTCTCCGCACCCCCACCCCTCTTCAGGGCAACGTCAGTTTCTCGCTCCTCACTCAGGATGGGCAAGAGATTCCGTACATCACGTACGGTCCACGTTCTGGCCTAACGTGGGAGACGTTTCAACACCTCAGCCTGCTACTCGGCAGGTTTGGATAGCTCTCAAGTTCACGCTCACCCGTAACCAGTCCGACGCCACTCTCGGTGGCGTCCTCAACGGATGGCAAGTCAAGGCCCTGCCTGGCGCTACTCGCCAACGTCTCATCACGCAGACGTTCCTGCTGTTCGATGAGGAAATGGACAAGGGCGGGCAGAGGGTGGGCACCGATGGCTATGCACGTCAGAGACTCCAGGCGTTCCAGAACCTAGCCAAGATCGGAGACGTAACAGTTTTTCAGGAACTGGCAGAGAACATCTCCACCTTGGTGATGATCGACGACTGGAAGTACACACAGCTCGGACCACCCGGTCCGAACGCATCCACTCTCGGCGGGTATCTCACCGTCATACTACGGACGGTCGCCGAGTCTACCTAGGGGGGTAGGAATGGATTCAACTCTGCTCACCACCGCAGCGATGTACATCGGGATCGCTGTTGGTGGGCACGTTTCAGGGCGGATGACCGCCCGTACCAGTGCCAGCCAGATAGCGGCCGACACGGTTGACATGCTCCAAGCTCAGATCGAAGCCTTAAAGGACGACAAGCAGGACCGCGACGATGAACTTGCGGAACTGCGCACCCGAGTGTCCACTCTCGAGAGTCTCGTGACCCAGCGTGCCGAGGTAGAATTGGTACACGAAGAGGTTCGCGGCGCCAGGGTGGTGCTGGACAAGATCGCAGTGAAGGTTGGAGCATGAGATGGAACACGACCATGAGGATCTAGTGCCCACGTGGTACAAGCCTCAGCCGTTCAGTCCGGCCACGGTGTACTCACCGGATGTCATCAGGGACATTCAGCGTACGCTCCAAGTTCCCTCGACGGGCGTGCTCGATGCACGCACGACGTCCCACATCCGTGGGCTGCAACACGTTTTAGACATCAAGCCGACCGGGGTCATCGACCTCGAGACCGCGATCCAGATCGAAAGGCTGCGCAACCGATATGTCTGAGGAGACGATAGATGAGCAAGTGGACGAAACCCCTGAGGACAGCGATCCAATCGGGAATCGCCCTTATCCCTGTGGTTCCGCTTCTGGTCCCTGCACTTGGCCTGAGTGCGACAGCGGGAGTGGGTGCCAGTTTGGTGACGGTAGCTTCACTGGCGTCGGCGGTTATGCAGACCCCGTCAGTGGAGAGACTCCTGTCGACTCTTCGGCTGGATTCGAACCTCCCCACCCCTTCGGATGGGTCGGACCCTGAAGGTAAGTGAACGAGAAGAAGCCCCAGCCTTTCGGCTGGGGCCCTTTTTTTGTGCCTAGTCCTTGAAGACGATGTACCCGATGAACACGATGGCGCAGATCAGAAGTATCATCCCTGGGGGTCCTCCAGCATGTCACGGAACATCGCGTTGGCAATGATCTCTGCTTGCCGCGCGTTCTCGTAGGTCTCTTCGGTGTTGTTCAGGGCGAGCGTCTGCTTCGCCATGTCCTCAGCCTTGACGGCCTTCTCGTACGCCTCGTACTTGTCGCCCATGCTACTCTCCTCGATCCTCAGTTGAAGCCTGCCCGTCGGCAGGCGCTTGACTCTCACGTGCCTCATTGTGCGCCTGCTTCAGAAGTTTGTCTACCTCCAGGACGAACCAGTGTCGGGCCTCTTCCTCGCTCTCCGGGAAGTCCTCGTACAGGTTGGACCAGTCCCCGTCGAACACGAAGTACAGATCGACACCAGCAGCGATGCCGTGACGCTCGCCCTCGACGCGGATAGACCCTTCGGCCTTGATCCGCTTGGTCACGAGAGCACCACCAAGAGGTGGACGAAGAACGCGATGTACAGCAGGGACCACAGGATGAGCCCCGCTGCAACCGTGCGAGTCAGGGGCTTGCGGGGCTTGTCGATCATAGCCACCGCAGCAAGGATGTTGATCAGGCTCATCACGATGAGCCAGACCAGCCCGACCTTATCGATCATCTTCGTCTCCCGGCTGCTTCGGCTTCGGTTCCAGGATGGGCCACTTGCTGTCGCTCACTCGGACTCCTTCAGTGCGTAAGCGTACAGGATGATCGCATACCCAGCGAGATCCTTGTACGTGTCGAGCAGGGGTTCGTTGTCGGGGATGCCTCCGCTACGGCGGAGGCCGTTGAGGCGCCCCATCTTGATGCCGATCTGGGTGAGGATCACGTCCTCAACCTTGGCATCCACTAGTGCTGCGGTGTACTCGAAGTTGCTGAACTCTCCGTCGATGCGGTAGTCCTGGTTCTTCGATTCGAGGGTGGTCTCCAGGTACTTGAGGGCAGCCTCGATCCAGGAGTCTGGGTTACTTGTTGAGGACAACGACCCTTCCGATCCTTGCGTGTTCGATGAGGTTGGTGCACTGCTGGCAGGGCTTGTCTGTGACGTAGATCGTGGCCCCTTCACAGCGTACCAGTCCGGCTTGAAGGATGGCGTTGTGCTCGGCGTGAATTGCGTAGCATGGCGAAGCATTGTAGTCAGCCCCGGCCGGAACTTCAGCGTAAGACAGTAGTCCCCGTGGGCATCCTCCGTCCACACAATGCTGTGCACCTGAGCGAACTCCATTGTATCCCTGTCCTATCACCTGTTTGTCTTTGACCACCACGGCCCCCACCTTGCGGCGGGAGCACGTGGATCGCTGGGACCAGATCTCCGCTATCGCGGCGAAGGTCTCATCCCATTCAGGCCTCAAAGATCTCCTTGACCAATGCGTCGATGATGTCGTCCATTGGCTCTCGGCCGATGGGGATGACCGAGTCGGTCTTCTCGATGAACTCTTCCAGGTGCTCGCGGTTCAGCTCGATGACCGTCTTGAACTCGTCAGTCTCCAGCTTCATAGCGACCTTGCGGTCACTGTCCTCCAGAGTGACGTCAGCCCCACCCGCCCATCCCGACTTCAGGGCGGTGGCGAACAGCTCCCGGCTGATCTGCCAGGGAATCACGTGGACCACGCCGGTGTCGTGGTCGGTCTCGTAGAACGTAACGTCCACGATCAGCGGATCAGATTTGTGGTACTCGTAGCTGACGGCTACGAGCTTGTCCATGCGCTGACCGTGAGCCTCGACGACCTTGCCGTAAGACATCGCCTTCATGTCTGCTCCTAGCCTGCGGGGCAACCGCAGTGCGGGGGATAGTGGGGAGGGTTCGTGCAGTTGTTGCCGGGCGAAGCCTTCAGTTGCGCATCGAAGGACGCGGCGAGAGCCGCGCTCTCCTCGGGTGTCGGGTGAGGACCAGGGCCGTAAGGGGTCGTGGCATCCTCGTCGCTGCTGGGCCCGCTGTGCTTGCCCACTAGTCTTCCTCTCGCTCGATGACCCTGCTCTTCTCGGTGAGCCACTCAAGGCCGTGCTCGGTGGTGCTCAGCTTCTGGATCTCGACGGTCACCGTCTTGTCGGTGACGTTCATCCACGGATTCCCGCCGACGTTCCGGGTGAGGTACGGACCGTAGAACTCCACGGTCTGGTACTCGTTGCCGGTGTCGTTCGAGTTGTACGGAGACGGCGGGCGGTAACCCTTGCGGGTTACCTTCTGCCGGAACACGTTCGTGGTGTCCTCGGTGTACTTCCTAGCCACGGGTCAGCTCCTCGATGTAGTACTCATCGGTCTGGAGGTTATGGATGTTGCCCTCGAAGGTGATGGCGGTCTCCTGGGGCAGCAGGGTGTCCCCGAAGGACTCGGCGATGACAGCCAGGGCCTCCCAGGCGTCGCTCTCCGTCTCGAAGAACGAGCCGCCGACCACTTCGGACGACGTGTTACCGGCGATGTCGGTCCACTCGTTGATGATGACGAACACGGTGTTCACTTCAGATCTCCTCGATCGAGTCCGCCACGCTGGTAAGCGTGAACTCCTGGTGCTTGTCGCCGTAGTACAGGGCCACGAGGTCAAGATAGTCCTCGTCAACCTCGTGGCCATCGTCCTCGAAGGTGATGACGCACTCGAACTTGAACTGCTGACTCACTTCTTGATCCTTCCGAGAAGATACTCTTTGCCCTGCTTGAGGAACATGCTGTTGCTGTCCTCACCGTCCGGCATTCTCATGCGGACCACCATCGTGTTGCCCTGATCGATGTGCTCGGACATCGCGATCCACAGGTCTTTGCCTGCGTTGTCTCCGTCTTCAGCCAAGTATACACGGCTGAAATCTTCCAGCAGGTTCGCCCAGTAGGGCTGCCAGTTCTCCGCTCCCGGCACTGCGAGTGCCGGTACGCCTGCCTGCTGCCACGTCAGAGCGTCGATCTCCCCTTCGGTGACCACGATCCAGTCGGTGGCCTGAGCCACCGAGAGAACGCCGTACAGGTTGGTCTTGGACCCCTTCCGCTTCCAGTACTTGGAGTGGTGTGGGACTTCCTTGCAGTTGTGGTTCTGAATGCACCGGAAGTTGAAGTTCACCGGCCCGGTCCTGGTGAGGTACGGGATAGCCAGGTACCCAGTCGCAGGCTCATGACCCGGAAGAGCGTCCCGGACGACGCCAAGTCCTCTGGTCCGAGCGAACTCCAGATCCAGACCTCGTGCCGCCAGCCATCCTTCCGCGTCTCCCAGGTGCGGGCTGTACGTTTCCCAGGCTCGCTCCAGATATTGTCTCTGCTCTTTGCTTAGCTTCAGCGTAGCTCACCTGTTCCCATTGCATGATGATCTGAGTCGCTGTCCCTGTCGGGCAGTCGTCCGCGTGGCAGTTGAAGACTTGCAGTGTGGTGTTGATCGACGCCGAAGCATCCGAGTCGGGGTGGAACGGGCACCGGACCGAAGTCCAGCCCCGCCCTTCCCCGAAGCCTAGCGTGACGCCCTTCAGTGCCTCGATGACCGGGACGATCGGGTACAAGGGGAAGTCATCCCCAGAGCTTGCGCCTCTCCGCCTCATCTTCCACCTTGGCTAGTGCGGTCCGAAGGTTGACGGCGTACTCGCCGTTGCCGTACACCACTTCATCGTTGCCGTAGTACGCCTCGTCGTACAAGCAGGAGTGCACGGCGTCGAGTTCTTCGTTGGTGAAGTTCACTTCTTCTTCGGCCTTCCCCGAACGCTGCGGTCTTCCGCAGCCTTGTCGATACGGGCGGCTTCGGTGTCGTTGGGCCGTCGTCCGTTGGCTGCCTCGAAGGCGTCCTTCAGCGCATCCTTGCGCTGCTCAACGGGCGGCATCTCAGGGTTGGGGGTCATCCTCGCTCCTCATCTTCCTCGATAGCCTCACCCAGGTACTCGTGCAGACGCTTGGTGAGACCGATGTCCGCACGCTGTTCGTCCATTTCCTTCATGAACCTCAGCCACGCGGTGTCGGTGAGCTGATCTGCCAGCTCGTACGGCAGATCTTCCAGGTCAAGTTCAATCTCGATCTTCGCCATCGGGCTTCACCTTTCCTATTGCGCCCCACGCTGGGGGCAGTTCGAGATACTTGCATACCCTGTGGCTGGTCTCCCAGTCGTCCCGGAAGTGACCAAGGATCTTGTTGCACGTCGAGCACAGCAGCCCCCGGACGAAGCCGGTGGCGTGATCGTGGTCTACCGCGAGCTTCTTGGTGATCCCCTTGGCCCGCTGGCAGATGTAGCACGAGCCTCCCTGCGCCTCGTAGAGAGCCTCGTACTGCTCCGAGGTAATCCCGTAGGTCTTGAGGATCCATCGGCCGTGAGAGGCCTCCTTGAGGGCCGCCTTGCGGTCCCTATGGCAGGTGGCACAGCGTGGACCGGGGGCGGTCACCTTGCGGGTGACCGAACCGCAGCCCTTGCAGGGTTTATTCATGACCCTTCCCATAGTTGAACGCTCCGGTGTCGAAGTCGTGTTGCAACGCTGCCTCGAAGGCCGCCAAGTGGGTGGGCGTCGAGTCGCACACCATCCCATGTGGTACGCAGACCACCATCCACCCACTTGGGGTCTCTTCGATGGTAACGCAGTGCCAGTTCGGGTACGGCTGGCTAGTGTTCAAGACACGGGTACGGCCTGCCGCAGTGGCAGTACATCACTTGGTCCATTCGTCAAGGAGCTTGAGGGCGAACTGCTCCACCTCGGGAGCGGAGTGCGAGCTGTGGGCCACGTGCTGGACAATGCCCCACACGTAGTCGTCCGACTGCTTGATCGTGAGGAGTTCGGCGTACTCCTCGACTGAGATCGTAATCTCTTCGGGCATCAGCCCACCACCTTCTGACAGTTGATGCACTGGTTGACGTACTTGCCGTCGATCCAGACGGCTACGATGCACGGCTGGTCACAGCACATCAGTCCTCCCACGCATTGATCTTATCCTCGGAATCCACGTCGGGACCATCCTTGAAGAGCAACGGAACCTCTTGCTGCTCTCGTTCCTCGATCAGGCAGATGGCGGGGGAAGCACTCATCTTGAAATACTTCTTGCCCATCGCATCCTGCGGACCGAAGCGGTTCTTCACGGTAGCAACGTCCAGAGTGCCAGCGTAAGCGTCACCCCACAGAGTGAGAATGAGCGTGGGGAGTTGGTTGGCTTTACCCATGATAGCTGAACGTGGAGGTGGACTACCACCCTTTGCCGACTCTGAAGTGTGATGGACAATAGTGATTGCGGTCTCCTGCTCACGCGCCATGTCCTTCAGCTCGGCCATGAGGGCCCAGTAGTTCTGTTCCCCCGCCCCCTCGTAGTCGATGTCCATCATGATGTCGATCACGGTGTGGTGCGGGTACTCACCGTTCAGCTCACGGAAGGCTTCCGCTTCCCGCCACATGTGCTCGAGCGTAGGGCTCGAGCGGAACGACCACCTGATGTGGTCCATGTCCTTGAGTGTCTCGTAGGCCAAGGCCTTCTGACCCATCACCCAGAGCTCGGTCTCCTCGGTCGGCGTTCCCGTCAGCATCGACAGGGTGCGGCTGGCCATGGTGAAGTCATCCGAATCCGACGAGTGGTACATCGTGGGAACCTCGGCTCCCATCTGTCGCACGATGTTCAGTGCGAGCACGGTCTTCATCGAGCCGGGGGGACCGGCGATCATACTGAGCGACCCCCGCCGGAAGGTCATCTTGTTCTCATCGAATACGGACCAGGGACTAGGCAGCGGCTCCCCTGCGGAGACGCCGCGCCTGACCTGTCGTGCGAGTGTCTTCACACAAGTCCCATCTGATCGAGGACTGTGAACAGCCGGTGAGTCGCTGGTTGAGCGTCCTCCGGATGACCCTTGATGATGTCGTCGATGACCTGCTGCCACTCATCCTTCGTGGCGCACACTGCGATCGAGTCGGACCCGTCCGCTTCCGTGCGATTGTATGCGTGCATGTGCACCTCCTTGATGCGTGGACCTGAGGGGATTCGAACCCCTGTCCATCCGTGTTCCGCGTGCGGCTTTCACGGATGTCGAAACCATTCCAGGCCCGGGGAGGTGGCCCCGAAGGGCCACCCTTACTCAGCTGTCCGGGAAGATCTTCCGGAGGTAAGCCTCGGCGCCAGCCTGGGCGTCGGCCACGCCCTCAGCGTAAGAGCCCTCGTACTCAGGCTCCTCACTGATATGGTTATCGATCTCCTTGTAGAGATCGGTGATGATCAGGTCGATCAGCGGCATCAGGACTCCGCCTTCGTGACCTTCATCGAGTGCTCCTTGATGTTGCCGACACGCTTGTCGAGCTTCTTGCCGAACACGTCACCGTTGTCGATGGACCCACCGGCCTCAGTGACAGCACGCTTGAACTCCTCCCGCTCCTGCTTGGAGTTGATCGGGATCCGCTTGAGGCCATCGTTGGTCTCGACGGTGATCATGATCTGGTGCACCGGCTGGAGGCCAGCCTTGGTGGCCTCATCCTTCGCGACACCCTTGGGCTTGCCGTCCACCCAGAACTTCTGGAAGCCGGGCTTGTTGTTCGCCTGGTCCCACTCGAACACCGGGGCGTCCGTCGAGATGTCGGTGATGACACCCTTGACGAACTCGCCCTCCACCTTCAGGTTGGCAACCGGAGGGCGCTTCTCGCCGGAACCACCGAACAGATCGTTGAGAGTAGCCATGTTTTCTAGTATCTCCTCGAGTCTCTTGTCTGCTTCTTGTCGATCTTCTGCAGTCATGTCGCTCAACCGCTTGAAGGCCATCTTACCACTCGTCAGAGACGACTACGGTCGTCTCCTTCTGCTCCCAGGGCTTCGGCTTGGGAGCCTCAGCCTCGGTGTCCCAGGGTGCAGGGTTGTCCTCGCGCTCATCGATCTCCTCGCGGATCTCGGCGGCGCCCAGAGCCTCCTGCATGAGCTCCTGAGCCCTCTTCAGGGTCTCGTCGATGACCTGGTCCACCTCGCTCTGCGAGGCTGCCACAGGGGCACGCACGGCCTCCTTGAGGCGCTCGATGGTGGCCTCTTCCTCCTTCTGGAAGGCGTGGACGTAGTTCACGTACGCCGCAGCGATCATCTCGGGGGACATGCCCGGCTCCATGGCCAACGGCAGCTCAACGTATCCGTACTGCACGACCCGGCTCGGAATCCGGAAGATCATCTCAGCCATTCTTGTACGCTCCCAGGTTCTCTTTGTCATCTTCGCAGTCCCAGCAGATCCACTCTTCCTCGACCGGATCGTACTCCATGCTGTCCGCACCGTGCACGTAGCACGACGCTTCAACTTCGGACACTTCGTCGAACCACTGCCTTTCGTTCCAGTAGTCGTCGTCCTCGCGGCTGCCCATCAGGTCCACCCACTCTCGATCTCTTCCTCGAACTTGCGACGCATGATCCCGCCCTCTCGACGGTTCACGAACAGGATCATCGTGACGAACACCTGAGGATCATCCCAGTCGGCCGAATAGAACCCCACCTGACAGCCGCTGTCCTTGGCCGCCTGGATGGCGGCCCCGATGTTTGCCGCATGCTCGGCCGGTGTCATCAGTCCTCGCCTGCCTGGATGCCAGCGATCGGGGTGCTGGTGCCGTCCGAGTCCGCCAGGTCCAGAGCCCAGCCACCCTTGACCTCCAGGTGGAAGCCGTCCTTGCGCGCGGCTTGGATGGCCCACCAGATGTCGCTAGCATGCCGGTTGAGCAAGACCTCACGGTCAGAACGGGTATCCGTCTTCAGCTGACTTGTCATAGTACTCGGTCCTCTTGTTGATTCCACTGTTGACCATGCAGTTCTCGGACTGGAAGCAGAACCGACAGCCGAAGCCAGCGTTGGCTTCGTAGTGCTTGCCGTCGATCCTGTCTACCACGGCTTGGTACTTCTTGCCAACCCCTAGCGCGTCGATCCCTGAGAGGTCTACGTACCTGGTGTTCGCTGAGCCCGGGGCCAGCATGACGTACCTGCCATGGAAGCCAGGGTAGTTCAGCGCCGGATCCTTGTGGGTGTTGCTCATCAGCAGGGCTGCGTACGTGATCAACTGGAAGTTGTCGGGCTTGGTGCTGCCGGTCTTCCAGTCCACGATCACCGGACCCTTGGTCTTGTGCTCACCGATGATGTCGATGAACGCCTTTACCTCCACAGACAGGCCTGGAAGCCTGCCTGAGGCGTTGTACTCGACTTCCCATACATCGATGTCATCGAGCTCCTCAACGGCCTTCTCGTAGCAGTCCACGGCCCTCTGAAGGGCAAGCCCCTCAGTGATAGGCGCATCTTTCGGACCACCAGCAAGCCAGCTTGAAAGATCCGGCTCGATGCGCATCTGCTTAGACACCAGTGGATAGAAGTACTCTTCCATCGGACGGTCAGGCTCGCCCTTAAGGCGAGCCTCTATCTTGTCATGGACAGCAGACCCGATGGGTATGTACCAAGACTGAAGTTCCTCCCCGCCCCGAAGGCGGGAGAGGTACCACTGGCGGGGGCAAGAAGAGTAAGTGCGGTACTGCGAGTAACTGATGTGAGTCAGAGTCATGACTCGATTGTATCAGCCTTCGGGTTCCGGTTCCTCTTGCGGGGAGCTCGAGTCCTCTCCCTCTCTCTCCCCCGCTCTCGTTCGCAGTCTTTGCATCGTCGGGACCTGGCATCAGCCCTCAAGGCCCAGTTGTTGTGTCCCTTGTGGCACTTCTCCTTGGGCTTCGGGAGCTTGGATGGATCCTTCACTCCTCCCGCTCCGGTACCTGCGTTAGGAAGCTCAGGTTTAGGGCGTTGACTGTCCGGGAACAGCCCCTCAGGGGGCTGTCCACCACGAGTGGTCCAGTATCTATCCAGTGCATTGGAGTTGTCCTTGCAAGCCTGCCTTACAGGGCAGGCTGCACACACCCTGAGTCCCTTGGAGATCAACAGTTCCTGGTACTCACGAGTAACTTCTTCCGAGTCACTCAGTTCAAACAGGTGAGTCGGCAGTCCATTGCAGGAGGCTTCGTCCCTCCACTGTTCGTACTCGATACGAGCCCCCTTCAGGGGGGCTCTGTAGATGTAAGTAGTACTAGCCACCGTGTCTCCTGTCTAGGCGCATCGTGGAGTACCTTGAAGCTCACTCCCTGGGGGTCGTGGCTTCGATCTCACTGTTTGCGCTAGGTACCTATTAGTACTATGCCCCGAGATCCGAGACCTCAAACATGTTTTCAGATGTGGCCTGCATCACGGTGCTCACCAGCAGGTCCAGCAGCAGTTCATCCACCTGCTCATCCGTGAGGGACATGATCAGCTTGCCGATGTTCACTTCCATGGACTTCCCCTCAGAATTTTTTGGGGTATGTGACCTGCGTCACATGGCCCACTGGCGTAGCCGAGTGGCCTCAACCACCTCGATTTCCTCGTGGTAGTTGTCCCACACGACTGCCATCCACACGCCGTCCACCTGCAGTACGTTGATCAGCGTTGCGCCCCACGCCTTGTCGGGATCTGTCTGGCACTGCACGCTGACAGTCATCTTCCGCATGTCACTCCTCACCTTCCTGTGTTACGGCCTGCCCGGTCATCCAACGCTTCCGTAGGTACCCGGCATGCAGCTCGATCGTGCGGCGTAGCACGTAGGACACATCGCGGTCACCGTAGTGCGCGAGTAGTACGTTCAGGTCCTTCGCGAACTGTTCAGTCACCTTCACGGTGACCTGCTTCTTGTCCCGCATGTCCGGATGTGTCATACAGTGATCCTCTCATGGTAGTATGGGGTCATGCCAAAGACGCGCTCGACACTCATCATTCCGGATGTTCAGTATCCGTATCACGACTCGGTAGTACTCGAGAAGGTACTACGTATCGCGGAGCGATACCAGCCCGACCAGATCGTACAGATCGGGGATGGCATCGACTTTCCTCAGGTATCACAGTGGTCCAAGGGTACTGCGGGCGAGTATGCCGACACCCTACAGGAGCACATAGACGGCTACCGGGCTGACTTTCTTGTGCCACTTAGGGAGGCGGCGGAACAGGCGAAGATCGTCTGGATCGAGGGTAACCATGACCTGCGTCTCCGGGAGTTCGTGAAGAAATATGCTGCGCCACTCACCAACCTCCGGGCGCTCGAAGTAGAGTCCCTGTTTGCCCTCGACGACCTGGACATCAGCTACGAACGTGGACCGCTCCGTGTAGCCACCAATACGCTGGTAGTACACGGCCACGAGTCGGGCGGGTACTGCGCCAGTGCCAGCGCCTGGGATGCCAAATTCTCCAAGCGTTACGGCAGTGAGAAAAATGTGATCTTCGGTCATACTCACCAGCCTTTCCTGATCACCCGAGCGTTCGGCTACTCGGGACGTGTGTCACCCAGGTTCACGATGAACGTGGGAAGCTTGATGGATCCCGTGGCTGCGACGTACGTGAAGGACGGAGCCGTGTCCTGGGCACAGTCATTCGCATGGCTGGAGGACGACGGGAAGAGGGTGTGGCCCGAGCTGGTTACACTAGTGGACCGACTGGGTTACTTCAAGGGAGAGCGCATCTGATGCCTAGCAAGTACGTGCCCAAGGTCTGCAAGAACTGCGGCGGACCCAAGCATTTCGGTGGCGGGCGTCAGCTCTGTGACGAGTGCTCCGCTCACTGCGGTGAACATGTGAGGTTCACGACTGCATGCAAGGCATGCCAGACCAGGCAGAGTGTGCGCTCAACTCGCATGAAGGAGTACGGGCTTACTCTTGCAGAGGTCATCGAGCTTGAGCAGATCGGGGAGTGTCAGGTCTGTGGCTCAACTTACAAGCTATGCGTGGACCACTGCCACGACACGGGCAGGGTTCGAGGGATATTGTGCTGGCACTGCAACGTTGCACTAGGTAACGTGCGAGACAATCCAGACACGCTGCGCAAGCTCGCCGATTACTTGGAGGTATGAAGATGTTGGACTGGACGAGATTGACGCCCGCAGTCGACCGAGCTGCGAGCATCGCTGCTTCCAACTTCCCTGCACACCACGACGTCTCCGACATCAAGCAGGAGATCTGGGTGTGGATCATGGAGAACAAGAACACCGTCACCAGAATCCTGACTGAGGAAGATGGGCCGGACCGGCTCGCAGCGCACCTGATTAAGGTGGCGCAGGGCGCCTTCAAGAAGGAGGACGCGGCGGTGTACGGCTACAGCCAAGAGGACAGGTTCTACTACTCGGTCGACCTGATCAAGAGCATCCTGGAAGTGGTCTTCTCGTACGAGGACTGGCAGTCGTTCGCGATGAGCCAGGACACTCAGCCGAAGGCTAAGGCGAACCCAGCTCACGGAGGCAACAACCTTGCCTCGTACGCCGACGTCAAGTCGGCGGTAGAGAAGCTCCCAGAAGACCATTACAACCTCATCGTGTGGCGATACAAGTACCAGTACACGTTCGAGCAGATCGCCCTTGAGACGGGGACCTACCGGCAGGCGGCACGAGAACGCCACGAGGCCGCTGTGAGGGCCGTTCAGGCCCTACTTGGGGAGCAGCCCCTTACGGACCTTCGCAGGGGCTTCAGCGGGCGTACAGAGGCTTCTGGTAACGCCGCTGCGACGGCTCGCACGGAGCGAGACTACGAGGGGTGATGTTACGAGTGGGCGTGACGGAGTCGAACCGTTAGACGTGCGTCACCTCCTTGCGAGAGGCGCTGATACCGATCAGCTTCACACCCTAGGGGCCCAGCCTTACCGGCTGGGCCTTTCTGCTAGTTGTTCAGCTCGCGCTGGAGTCGGCGGATCGCATTCTCACGCAGGATGTTGCCGATCGACAGACAGAGAATGGCCATCCACTGAATCGAGTCGGTGATGCTCATGTTCACTCCTCTCCGGACCACGCACGGAGCGCGTCATCCGCATCGATATCGTCTTCCACCATGTACTCGATAGCATCCTGAAGACGCTTCGCCCGGTCACGCCAGTGCACAGCGGTACCCACCACGCCTGCCAGAAGCAGGCCACTCACGAACGTCAGGGTGTTGGGCTTCACTTGCGAACCACCTTGTACCCCAGCTCATCGATCACCCGGAGGAACTGTCGCGCCTCCCAGTCGGTGTCGATCGAACCGGCGGCATGGCAGAGATCCTGCCAGTCCTCGGCCTCACCCAGAGCCTCGACGAACTCATTGTCGACGTTCACCACTCGCCGCTCCCCTTGATCTCTCGCTTGTAGTACTGGACCAGGTTCTTGTTGGAGTCCACGTTCAGGATACCCGACTTCAGGTCCCGCATAAGGACGCACGCGGGGGCGGTAGCGATAACCTCGAACACATGCTCGCGCTGATGCTGAGACACCTGGTCACCGACAGACCAGTCCGGATTGGACCAGGCCTCATCGATCTCAGCGTCGGTCATCTCGAGCATCTTGCCCTTGCCGTCAACCTCAACGCGACGCTTCGGCCGGAACTCCTCACAGTAGTCCCACGTCGGTGGGGACAGAGGGCCGAGCCAGCCGTACGAAGAGGTCTCGTGGACGATCCACACCCTCCCCGCCTGATCGTCGAGCCACGCGACTCGACGTACCTTGCCGTCGTACGGGCCCTTGAGCAGCATGCCTACCCTAAGGGGCGTGGCAGGCTTCCTGACGGCACCGAGGAGCATCTCATGGAACCCGTCGACAATCTCAGCAGCGATCTCCTTGAGAGATCGCCCCTCGTTGCGGTCGGTGTCCAGGAAGCGCATAACCTCGTCGATCTGCTGATTACGGCCTGGAAGGGACAATCGCCACCACCTCCTTGGAGATCTTGTAACCGACGACGGCCACCAGGTCGACCTCGTATACCCATGCAGCGAGGTCGGAGCCCTTGACGTACGACTTGGCGTACGACTTGGCGTCACCCTCGGGGTCGGAACCTCCGGCGCACACCTCGATGACGTTCCCGTCCATGAGGGCGTACCGAGCGCTAGGCGACTTGGACGCTACGTAGACTTTCACTACCTCTCCTTCCGCTTGCTGCGGACTGGCCAGCACAGAGCGAAGAAACCTCATCATCGGCGTCCACTCCTAGAGGCGTGCCTACTTATTTTTCGGCAACTCTGTGCTGACTAGACCGCCACCACCCGGAGGTGGTGGACGGATGGATGGATCAATGGTCAACCGGCTCGATGGTGACAGTGATCCTGTACACCTTCCAGCTACCCGAACCGTAGTAGTTGATGAACTCGGGGGTGTCGGAGAACTCTGACCCTCCGTTCTCCTTCAGCTCATCGAACACGCTGGAAGCGGAGTAGTCCCGTGTGTATGAGACTGCTTCCAGACGATCGGGCATGTCAGACTTCCAGGCCATCAGGATCCCTTCTTGACCATCACGGCGCCAGCGCGCCGTGTGGCCTTACGGGTGGACTGATCTACTGCGAACCACCATGCCCGACTGTTCCACACTCCAAGCTGGAGCCGGGCGAACTTGACCGTCTGCTTAGACGTCATAGCAGTCTGCTTCCATCTTGAACGGGTCGGCGTACAGTTCCCGGACGTACAAGTCGTTGCACGTCGGGGAGCAGATCACTTCGGGGCTTTCGAACATCTCGCCCCCACAGATGATGCACTTGGTATCGTCTGCCCAGTTCACCTTACGAAACATGACGTTCCCTTTCTACGGGCACTTGCGTGCCAGCGAGCGGGGGAGGAGTTGCACCCCCCAGAGGGCTTGATTACCCACCGCCCTGCCTTACCTACCGGTCGAGGTCTTTCAGGGCGCTACGAAGGGCTTCACCCCACGTGTTCCCATCATCCTGGGCGCTCTGCGCCGAATTGAGCGCAGAGAATGTCCACCAGGAACCCTCGACGACCCCCTCGTGCACCAACTGGTCCAGCAGCTCGTAGGCCGGGACGCCGCCAAAGCGAGCGTCCGCCCTTTCCAGCCGCTCGATGCTCACGCCGAGACCGGCGAGGAACTGACCCACAATGCAGTCAGGCTTGCCCTCGTGAACGTAGACGCACTTGGTGCCCGCAGTGTCCGGACGCTGGGTATAGACGAAGTCCTCACCAGCCGCATCGACAAGGGTCTGAAGGCCCGTGCGAACAGCGTTGTCGGTGACCTGGATCATAGCGATTCCCCTTTGAACAGAAGCGCCCTTACGGCGCTTCCCGTGGGTGTCCTGGACTCGAACCAGGATGTATGCCGTTCACCCTACCGCTGTCCTACCAACTTTCGGTCCAGTCGGTCCGGAAGGGGTTCAGCTCCGGACCGGCATCGGAGTAGTTCACGTACATGTACTCTCCGACCATCTCGGAGGTTGTCTCGTACTCCTTCTTGGCGTCCTCGATCTTTTCGATCACTCGCAGCCGAGTCCTGCCGGACGACACAAAGTCGTCCACGAAGATCCAACGCTTGCCGAGCTCGCCGAGCAGACGACCCTTGCCGTGATGGCTGTCGTCGGTCTCCTTGCGGATCAACACGAACTTCTTGCCCATCGCGAGGGCCAGGGCGGGGATGACAACGCTGCCCGAAAAGCCAGTACCGACCAGCGTGTCAAAATCCACGTCGCGGAGTCGGTCTGCGGCTGTCTCGATCACCTCTTCCAGGTTGAAAAGGGCTCTGTCCATGTAGTACGTGTTGAACCGGGCCATCACGACTCCCCTTCAGGAGCGTCCCTGTGACGCTCCCCGCGAGTGCCGGGGACTCGAACCCCGGAGTGTGCCGCTCACCCTTACTTGCTCCAGTCGCACGCCATCTGGACGAACATCCATCCGAAGATCAGTGCGAGAAAGATGTTCTCACTCACCGTACGCATCCTCACGCTGGCAGTCCTCGAACGGCTCACACTCGGCCTCTTCGCACTCCCAGCACATCGCTCCGGCCACGCCTATAGCGGTCTCGAAGCAGTCCCGGCATGCGCACGGTCGGTATCCACTCTCCGGGGCCTTGTGCACCACCGACACATCGGTGATACGACCGGCGGGAGTGAGGACCACCGACACGGCCTTGCCGACGACGTGCGAACCGATCCAGTGGGAAATGGACCGGTTCACCGACGTCCGGTTGGACGTGCCATCCTCGAACGTGATCAGCCAGTTCGGATTGCCCAGCATCGAGTTGTTGAGACGCTCGACGCTGGAGACAATGCCGTCCTTGACGATGACTTTGCTCATGTCCACTCCCTTACTTCAGCCTGTCACGCTTTGGCGTGACAGAACAGTGCCCCCTCACGACTCGAACGTGAGTGTATGCCATCAGGGCTGCCTCGCTATGGAAGCGTGATGCCGCCATCCTTGAAGGGATGCCAGGGCGTCTCGCGCCAGTCCAGAACGTTGTTGCTGCCGTTCTCGGACGGGCTTGTCTTGCGAACGAAGTGCACGGCGTAGTCGTAACGCCACGCCTCCGTGTAGGGCTCGTACGGCTGGCTGGCATAGAACGTGCCC
>Ga0268264_10002228_pt1 | contig 17192 bp, 15 predicted proteins | sample KBSSwiS32_FD_190357 | JGI IMG/M metagenome (GOLD analysis project Ga0268264, IMG submission 190357) | Switchgrass rhizosphere microbial communities from Kellogg Biological Station, Michigan, USA - KBS Switchgrass S3-2 (SPAdes) (version 2) | ecosystem: Host-associated > Plants > Roots >...
GTGGCTTCCAGTGATCTTTACCTGGCTTATAACCTGGTTGATCTCACCGGTATAGAACCATTTACACTTATTCTCTGGACGAGTCACAGGCTTTTTGAATGCCGCTGGGATGCCGACAAAAAACATATCCTGGAATTACCTGCCGGGGCGGCCCATACATGGTCTTCCGTAACATTATACCAGGCAGCAACTATTTCAAAAAGAAAAAAATGGTTTGAAGACTGGCTTCAATTACATCCCCATCCTTCAATAGAGGATTTGCTGCAATTTCATTTATCGGCAGGTGACGGAGATCTGCACAACAGCCTGCGAATGAACCGCAATGGATGTATGCTTACGGTAAGTGTTACAGGTATCGAAATAACAAAAGACAAATCCATGATGCAATACCTCGATCTGTCATCTGAAAGCAAGTTTATAGCGGAATTACCATTTACCAAAGCCGCAGTTATACAATAATGAACCGGCTCCAGCGTATACTTTACCATCCTTTTTTCATCAGGTTGTTTCATTGGGAATACTGGCCTTTCAATGCGGTCTATGCCTGGATAATGCCGGTATGGTTAATGTTATCGCTGAGAGCAAGATCATTTTTCTTTTTTTCTGCTTCTAATCCATCTATAGAATATGGCGGCTTTTTAATGGAATCAAAGAAGAAAATTTATGATATTATTCCAGCCCAGTACTACCCGGGAACCATTTGCTTTTCTGCCGGCACCCCGGCGGAAGCAATCATTAAACAATTGGGCGAACTGGGCTTTATTTATCCCCTGATTGCAAAGCCCGATATAGGCGGGCAGGGCAGGGGTGTAAAAAAGATCTGCAATGAGACTGAACTACTATTGTATGCAAACAAGTCACCACTCGATTTCCTGGTGCAGGAGTTTGTGGCCTATCCAAACGAAGTGGGCGTGTTTTATTACCGGTATCCCGGTGAAGCGTTTGGGCATATTTCCGGTATCGTAAGAAAAGAATTGCTGGCAGTAACCGGCAACGGTACATCCTCCATTGTTGAATTGCTGGAACAAAACAAGCGGTTTGTTTTACAGTTGCCGGTCTTAAAAAAACTCTACGGCCCTGGATTGAATGAGGTATTGCCTGCCGGTAAGATCAAAGAACTTGTACCGTATGGCAACCATGCAAGGGGTGCTAAATTCCTAGACGATTCTGCCCTGGCAGATGATGTATTTACAAAAAGCATTGATGCTATCTGCAGGCAGGTGGATGGATTTTACTACGGGCGGCTCGACATTCGGTATAATACCTGGGAAGAATTGCGGGAAGGAAAAAACCTGTCTGTTATTGAACTCAATGGCGCCGGTTCTGAACCCACGCATATGTATGATCCCCGGCACAGCATTTTTTTTGCATGGAAAGAGATCATCCGGCATTGGATCATTCTCTGGCGCATCAGCCGTATCAATCACAAAAAAGGTATACCCTATCTTTCACAGAAACAAGGATTGCAGATGATGAAGGAGAATAAGGTATATGAACAAAAACTGAAACAATTATATGTATAGCGCTGCGGCGGTATTTATGACCGGTTTGCTAATCAGTTTTTTGGGTTCGCTCCCGCTCGGCAGTCTCAATGTTTCTGCCATGCAGGTAGCTATTACCGAAAATATCCGTAACGCTATCCGCTTCTCGTTAGGCGTGGCTTTGGTAGAAGTGTTATACGTAAGACTTTCTTTGAAAAGCATTGGATGGGTTATTGCTCACCAGCAAATTTTTTACATACTGGAATGGACAACCGTATTTCTTTTTATGATAATGGCTGCAAGCAGTTTTCGCGCGGCCACGCGGAAAAATACAAACGCTAAAAATATCCTGCTCGATAACAATATGAATCGCTTCTGGTTGGGTTTTACCATGAGCGCCATTAACCCGGTGCAGGTGCCGTTCTGGTTTATCTGGAGCACCTACCTGCTTAGCAATAAAATTTTATCACCATCGGCATGGCAGTTTAACATATACACTGCGGGCATTGGCACCGGCACCTTGCTGGGCCTGGCATTATTTATTTTTGCAGGACGATGGTTGCTGCAAAAATTACACACAAGTCACCGCGTGGTCAACATCATAGTGGGCGTTGTGTTCATCATTTCAGCCGTTGTGCAATTGTACCGGTTGGTATACAAGCCATTCAGCCAGCAGTTGCAAAGCAAGCCTGCACTGGTAATAAACAATGTCCGTCTCCGGCAACCAAGTAGTAACCATTGTATATGAATGCAATGGTAATCGAAAGTATTTTTACGATCGTTTGTTGAGACAGCCATCACCCGCTTTCACAATTCCTTTAACAAATTTTTGGCGTAATCCTTGCATAAACAGGTGCTACCAACCGTTTATCCTGCACCCCCGTAATCTTATCTGTAGATCGACTCCCGCAAAAACTTTATCCTTCGCCTTAACCCTGTTTTATTAAACAAAAAATGTGTATGCGAAAAATTATTTTGCTATGTTTTATCGTTCCTTCCATGACGCAGGCCCAGAAACTTCATGTTGATTTGTTCGGTGGTTTTAGTAATTACCGGGGCGATCTGCAATCAAAGCAGTTTACCGCCGAACAGGCAAAAGGCGCTGTTGGTATTGGTCTTCGCTATGATCTGAGCAATCATTTTTCGGCTCGAACCAATTTTACGTATGCTTCCCTGGCAGCAAATGATAAATACAATGCCCAGGCGGATCTAAAACAAAGGAATTTAAGTTTTCAGTCCGTGGTTACGGAGGCAAACCTGTTGTTAGACTATAATATTTTAAACCTCAATTATCATAAACTGACGCCTTATGTTTTTGCCGGCGTTGCTGTATTCCATTTTAATCCATACGCATTTGATAGTCTTGGGAATAAAATTTATTTGAAACCGCTGAGTACAGAAGGGGAAGGTCTTGCAGCTTACCCAACGCGCAAAGAATACCACCTGACGCAATTGGCAATCCCCTTAGGTGCGGGTATTCGCTGGCGGTTTACAGATGATATTACACTTAGTTATGAAATAGGATTTAGAAAAACTTTTACTGACTACCTCGACGATGTAAGCACTTCGTATGTTGACCAGGCCGTATTAACCGCTGCCAGGGGGGCTAAGGCCGCGGAAATGGCATATCGCGGGGACGAATTGAAAACGGGTCTTACCTATCCGGCAGATGGCACTGTCCGCGGTGGCGCGAAATTTAAAGATTGGTATTATTTTTCGGGTATAACCATCAGTGTCGGCATCGGGAAAAGAAAAGGATTTCATGGATCAGACAATGGCAGAACAGATTGTCCAAGGCCTGTTCAGTAGCATATCTTTTTAGTCCGCCCTTCTATATAGGAACATTCTTTGTAAACAATTTCCCGGTTTGTTTACAAACAAAAAGCCACCCCGTAAGGTGGCTTTATTTTCGATCTATGCTGATCCGCTCCAATTGCGTTGTGACAATGGTTAAGCGGCTGATTGTACCGTATTTGTACTGCTGCGCATTTTTGCCGCAATCAATATCTGGAGGGTGATGTATTTGCCTTTCATGATTATTTGTTTTGAGGTTATAATTTGTTGTTGTATTCGTGTTCATCTGCTACACCATATAAGACGCATTGCCGTACATCATGTTACAGTTTTATTTATTTTTTATTCTTCCTGATCAGGCACATAAAAAAGTCACCCCTGGAGGTGACTGTATTGATCAAGATGATAAGGTTTATTAAGTATGCCGCTGATGTATCGGTTATTTTTTCATTTTAGCCGCGATCAATATCTGCAGTGTGATGTATGTGCCTTTCATAAAAACTATTTTTAGCGTTGTATAATTTTTTGTACTAACCGGTTACAATAAATAAGACGCAGGTGCAGGAACGATGTTACACATCTTTTGCAAATAATACAGTTCCGGGGAACAGCGGCGAAAGCAAATGATAAACGGTGATCAATACAAGTATCGGCAGCCTGCATTACCCTGTTCAGCCTACTTTTCAGGCATGGCTTAAATAATTACTTGGCCACATCAATCCTGACTTTCTTGTTTTTTATTTTTTGGTCTTTGATAAGGTGAAGAGCGTTGTTCGCCTTTGATTTGCGGATGGCCACAAAGGAGAAGAAATCTTTTACTTCAATAAGGCCGATATCATCTTTTTTAAGATCTGCTTTGTGCGACAGGAATCCAACAATATCTATTTTATTGACCTTGTCTTTTTTCCCGGCGCCGATAAACAAAGTAGTCCATTTGGGTTTTTCGGGCAATATGCTTGTTTCGGGAAGTACCAGTTCCTGTGTTTCCCCGCTTACGAATAAGGGCAATTGTTCTTCCGGTGATAAAATAATAACTATGGTGCCGCTGGCGTCCATACGGGCGGTCCTGCCATTGCGGTGGGTATACACGTCTTCGGTGAGCGGCAAATGGTAATGAATAATATAGCGGATATTGGGGATGTCTAATCCCCTTGAGGCCAGGTCGGTGGTAACAAGCGTATTGGCGCTGCCATTTTTAAATTTGCAAAGTGCGCTATCGCGTTCGGGCTGTTCCAGCGCACCATGATAGAATACGTTTACAATACCTTTTTCTTTCAGGATAGCACTGGTTCGTTCTACCGATTCACGGTGGTTGCAAAAAACAATAGCAGACCGGTTGCCCAACGAACATATCAGCCTGAATAAAGTATCGGACTTGTCTTTGTTATCGCTTTTAACAACTTTAACCCATAGCTTTTCTGTTTCCTGCATGCCTGAGCCGGTAAAATTCAGACGGATGGGTTCCTGTAAACCCAGGAAAGCAGGAATGGAGACTGCTTCGGTGGCGGAGGTAAGTATTCTTTTTTTAATAGCAGGCAGTTTGCCAACAATAAAAGATATTTCTTCCTGGAAGCCCAGTTCAAGCGACTTGTCGAACTCATCCAGCACCAGGGTTTCAATAGCTGCTGTAGTAATATTTCCCCTGCGGATATGATCAGCTAACCGCCCCGGTGTTCCGATCAGCAATGCAGGTGGTTGCTGGAGGTTGTTCTCCTCAGTCTCCCGCAGATGGCCGCCATAACAACAGGTTACTTTAAACGGGGTGCCCATTTTTTTGAATACCTGCTCTATCTGCAGTGCTAATTCACGCGAGGGTACAATAACAAGCGCCTGCGTGTTGGAGTTGGCAGGATCCAATAACTCCAGTATGGGTAATAAAAAGCCAATTGTTTTGCCTGAGCCGGTATCCGATAATAATATTACGTTGTTATTTTCCTTATTTGCGTCAATAGAAGCGAGCTGCATATCGTTGAGCGCATCGATCTGCAGGTTGGCCAGTATTTCCTTTGTTGATAAGTTTTTCTTTTGCATCGGCGCAAAAGTACGGAACTTACTATTGAGGGCTGTTTTCGGAAAATGAACAGCTTTTAGGCGGGCTTGCTATATTTGATGATAAAATAGGTTTACCAATGCAGTCAAACATGTACAGCCTGGAAAACGAATACCTCACTATTGCGATTCATTCAAAAGGCGCCGAATTGCAGCGCGTCTTTGGCAGGAAAGATCAGGTCGAATATATGTGGAGCGGCGACCCTGCTTTCTGGAGCAAACATTCCCCGGTCTTATTTCCGATAGTGGGCGCACTAAAGGCCGATACCTATTATTTTAATGAAAAAGCCTACCAGCTCGGCCGTCATGGTTTTGCGCGCGATATGGACTTTGCTGTTACAGCGCAAAGCAACGATCGCATCGTGTTTACGCTCGAAAGCAACGCTGAAACCTTGTTCAAATATCCTTTTGCTTTCCGGTTCGACATCAGCTATGAATTGTTTCAAAGCAGTATAAGAGTTACCTACCGCGTCAGCAATTCCGGGAAATCAATATTGTATTTTTCGGTGGGCGGTCACCCGGCTTTCAGGGTGCCACTGACCGCAGGTACAACTTACAGCGATTATTACCTCGAATTCAATCAGCGTGAGCGTGCCGGGCGTTGGCCTATTGCAAAGGAAGGTCTTATTGAAAGCAGGCCGGTAGAATTATTAAACGATACCAACCGGCTTCCATTGACGAAAGAATTGTTTCAAAAAGACGCCCTGGTCTTTAAAGGCCTTTTGTCAAACAGCGTTTCCATGAAATCAGGCAAAACAAAGCATGGCCTGCGTCTTGATTTTACAGGTTTTCCCTACCTCGGCATCTGGGCTGCAAAAGATGCTGATTTTGTATGCATAGAACCATGGTGTGGTATTGCAGACAGTGTGGATGCTGATCAGCAACTCGCCATAAAAGAAGGCATTCATAGTTTACAACCGGCAAAAAATTTTGAACGAACCTGGTCGGTAACGTTTTTTTAACCTGGCTTGATACGATGGCTGCAACGCTTATTACCGATATAAAACTGTTAACCGGCATTGGAAATCCACGGCAACCGCTGCGGGACAAAAGCCTGTCTCAATTATCTTTTATTGAAGACGCCTGGTTGCTGATCGAAGATGATGAAATAGCCGGATACGGTGCAATGTCTTCGGCCATGCCCGCTGTGGCAGGCGCTAAAACCATTAATGCGGCGGGGCAGATTATTTTGCCCGCCTGGTGCGATAGTCATACCCATCTCGTTTTTGCCGCCAGCCGCGAAGATGAATTCATTGATACAATAAAAGGGCTGAGCTACGCGGAGATAGCAGCAAAAGGTGGCGGTATCCTGCATTCCGCAAAAAAATTACACCTGGCAACAGAAGACGAACTGTTTACCGGTGCCTGGAAAAGGTTACAGGAGATTAGCCAGCTGGGGACCGCGGCCGTTGAAATAAAAAGCGGTTATGGATTAACGGTGGAAGACGAATTGAAAATGCTGCGCGTGATAAAAAAGCTGAAAGAGAAATCAGCCTTAATGATCAGGGCAAGTTTCCTGGGCGCGCATACATACCCGTTGGAATACCGCGACAACCACGCCGGGTATATCGACCTTATCATTCATCAAATGCTGCCCGTGATTGCTGCCGAAAAATTAGCAGACTATATAGATGTTTTTTGCGAGACAGGTTTTTTTTCGCCCGAAGAAACCATCAGCATCTGCAGGGCCGGTAAGCAATATGGGCTAAAGCCAAAAATACATGCCAACCAGCTGGGTCTGTCCGGCGGCGTGCAGGCGGGCGTTCAGTTGGGTGCTGTTTCCGTTGATCACCTGGAAGCGATGGACGGGGCGGCAATACAAATGCTTTCCGGTTCCGGCACTATCGGCACTTTGTTGCCCACCGCTGCATTCTTCCTGCGCATGCCTTTTCAGCCGGCCCGGCAGCTGATAGACGCCGGTTGCGCCATTGCCCTGGCATCCGATTACAATCCCGGATCAAGCCCGAGCGGCAATATGAACCTGGTGCTGGCAATGGCCTGCATACAAATGAAGATGTTACCGGAAGAGGCCATCAATGCCGCTACTATAAACGGTGCTTTTGCCATGGAGCTTCAGCAACAAACCGGTAGTATTGCCATTGGTAAAAAAGCGAACCTGATTGTTACCAAACCCATTCCTTCCATTGCTTACCTGCCCTATGCTTTCGGGTCCAGCCTGGTTGATAAAGTGATGCTGAAAGGGGAGTGGATATAAGGAAATGAAGCAGCCTTCCCCGGCAGGATCATCGCCCTGCAAATAAAAAAAATATCCTACCTTTTATTCAAATTCGGTTATATGCAAACCCTGCAGACAGCTAGCTATCCCGGTTCGGCCACCGGCCAGCATTTTAAATATTATGATAAGGACGATGTTCTTTCGCTTACGCGTATACGCAGATTTGAAACAAAGTTGGGAGAAAGAATCGGCGTGGTACGCGACAAACATCACCTGGAGCAATCGTTGCAGCATTCAACCGCCAAATATGTATTATTTGGCGTGCCTGAAGACATTGGTGTAAAAGCCAATTACGGTTTAGGTGGTACTGATTCGGTTTGGGTGCCTTTCCTGAGTTCTTTCCTGAACATACAAAGCAATGATTTTGCCGGCGGGGAAGAAATATTGTTGCTGGGCCATTTTGATTTTGGGGATATTAAATACCTGATAGAACAAAACGCGCACGGACAGGAGGAGCGGATAGATGCCTACCGGCATGCTGTAAATACGATTGACGAGGAAGTGGAAAACCTTGTAAAATATATCACGGCAGTTGGCAAAATACCCATCGTTATCGGAGGGGGGCACAACAATGCATACCCGTTAATCAAAGGTGCTGCGAAAGGACTGTACAAAGCCGGCTTGATACCGCTGGCACAAATAAATGCCATTAACCTGGATGCGCATACAGATTTCCGTCCCTCCGAAGGCCGGCACAGCGGAAACGGTTTCCGTTATGCGGAAGAAGACGGATACCTGTTAAAATACTGCGTAGTGGGTGTGCACGAAAATTACCTGCCGCAGAACGTATGGCTTGATATCGTCAACAACCCATTCATTGATTTTATTACTTATGAAGATATTTTTATTCACGAAAAAAGGAATTTTATCCAGGCCATTGCACATGCTACCGGCTTTACAGAAGACAACTATACCGGCATCGACGTAGATCTCGATTGTGTGGAAGGTATCCTGGCCAGCGCGGCCACTCCGGCAGGCGTAAGCGCATTGCACGCAAGACAGTTTGTAAATTTTGCCGGCATGGATAGCAAGCCTGCCTATCTGCATATCTGTGAGGGCGCTGTACAATTGCACGATGGCCGCAAAGATGAAAATACCGGTAAACTCATCAGCTATCTTGTGAGCGATTTCATAAAAGCGAATAGCTATGGAAAAGAATAGGAGATACCCGTTACAACATGTTACCGGTAATAATTCATTGTATCTATAATAAAAACTGTAAATAAAAAAACCAGTTCATTGAACCGGTTTATATTTTCAGAGGCATGCTATCTTAATCTAATCAGCCATTGTTGTTCCCAATCTGGTCTATTTCATCCAGCATTTCAGGTCTTTTAGGATCCGCGCCATATTGATTGGGGCCGGGTGTGCCTTCTGTAAATGCCAGTACTAAACTATAAATTGGAATTAACAGGTACCATCCGCTTTTATCAACATCGTGCATTCTGCGAACGCCCGCAGCAAGCATCGGAATAATCATAGCCAGGTAAAACAGCAGTAACACTGTTGATGATGTGGCAGCCGAACTTATCAATGTGATCGCAAAGCTTAAAGTAAATAAAATGATCATGAAAAAAAGGTAGAAGAACCAGTATTCTTTTCTTCTTGCCCTCCCTTTAAAATCAGCGTACTTTTTTAATGCAGCCAGGAAATAATTCATAAAATAATAGTTTTTTAGGGTCCTACTCGTATGGCTTTTCGGGTTCGCCCCCGCTATAATGCCTGAGCGGGGCAGGCCCGTTTTTACAATGGTGATCCGGCTCCATTATGTAAACTGCCATTTGTTTCGGCGGCTAAATAAATAAATAAAATTAAGACGGCACAGCTTTGTGCATTAATTCTAAGGGAGTGCGCAACAACGCTGCCGCCGTGCTTTTATTGTGCGCTGTGCAGGTAATGGAAGTATAACTGGTGACACTTTATATAACAAACTTTTTATTGCTTAACATGTTTACCGCCTGCGTGTTATTTTTAATACAATGCCTTGTTAATCGATGGGCGGAAAAACGCATACCGGATAATCATACGGGCTGCTATTTAATTTTATTAATCCAGGTGACAAACACCTGCCAGAAAGCGATAATTATTTTTTTTGTTGCTTCATCAGTGAGTTCGCCCTTATCATTAAACTTTTCGGCAACCTTCCCCAGGTAAAATTCCGGTTGCTGAACTGGGTGCAAGTTCAGGTATACCAATACCTGTCGCAGATGATGCTGCGCCCCAAAAGCGCCCAATGCATAGGGCGTGCATCCAATAACTCCCGCCGGTTTACCATCCCATTTATTTTTTCCCTGCGGCCTCGAACCCCAATCAAGGGCATTTTTTAATACCGGCGAATAGGAGCGGTTGTATTCGGGTGTTGCCAGCAGAATGGCATCGGCTTTTTCAATACTGGCGTGCAAATCTTTTACCGGCTGCGGAGGATCGTTTTCAAGATCCTGGTTAAAGAGTGGCAGGTTACCAATGGGAACGATATCTACTGAAACTTCAGGGGGCACCAACTGCTGAAAGGCTTGTATTAGCTTAGTCGTATACGATTCCTTTCTTAAACTTCCCGAAAAGGCGGCGACGGTGATACTCATACAAATTATTTTCGTAACAAATAAATCAAACGAGGTAGATGGTAATGTCTGTAGCGAAGGGCATCATTGTTCAACAAAAAATATGCCGCGGGGCAGGGACAAAAGAATTTGTATATTTATTTACGAAAGTGTGCAGAACAAATAATTCGATTTTATCACACTCAATCTGCAAATATGGATGGCAAAGAAATTGCGCAAAAAAAATTGCCCGGTAAAAAGAAACCACCCACGCTGACGCTAAAGATTGCACCCACCGTTAAACCCGCAACCAAAAGCAGGAATGGTGGGATCAAAAAAACTGAGGCAAAGAACAACAAATAGGCAGGTCATCACTCGTTAAACAAGGCAGTGCCTTTCTCTATGTTTTTGTAAATTGCATGAAAATAGTTTTATGCCAGGTCCGAAACCGGAAATAGAGCCGCAGCCGCCAACACAACCTACGCAACCGCCAGTGATAAAATAGCTGTGATGGTAGGGGTTGCCATTGAATATCTTTGCCGTTTTTCCGCTAAAAAACAACGGGAGCTGATAAAAGATTGTATATTAGTATAAACATATACTCATGCCAACCCCTCTCCTGGGCGAAGAACAATTGCCGGCTCTTCCCCCTACTTCCGACGAAAAAACGCTGGCCCTTCTTTCACATGTTGTAACACTTGTATCCAACTTTATTGCGCCGTTGATTATTTATATCATCAAAAAAGATGAATCGCCGTTTGTGGCGGCGCATGCAAAAGAATCCCTCAATTTTCAATTGACCATTCTGCTTGCGATAATCGTTCTTTTCATCACTATCATAGGAATCTTCCTGCTGTGGATCGTGGGCATTTATGCGCTTGTGCTGGTGATCGTTGCAACTATCCGCGCCAGCGAAGGGAAATTGTACCGTTACCCGCTGACAATTCGTTTCATAAAATAATATTGCAACGGCTGTTATCGTATGCAGCAGGAATTGTCAAAATTCTTTCTTGAGCCATCGCAGGCACCACCAGTTCTGTTTTCCAAAATAATAATCCAGTACTTTGGGCAGCACTTCCAATCCATTCTCGCCATTGCTGAAATAGACGAGGCTTTTGCGCAATGCCGGAAACCCAATAAAAAAACTTTTGAAATCGCCGTTATCGCCCCAATGCCAGATGGCGGTACCCGGTTCATTTCGTTGAATGCCCACACCCAATCCCCATGAAATATGGCTGCCTGCTTCGCCGGCAATGGTATCTTTCTTCCGGATGCTGATAGTGTCTGTAAACAACTGTTTGTGCATAGCCGGGCTAAGCCCCCTGCCGTCCATCAACGCCTGCACAAAAATGGAATAGTCGGCAGCCGTGGTCAATAATGAATAGGCCGCCGCAGGTAAAAAATATTCAGTACGGCCGGTTACTTCGCCGGCTTTATTGTGACCATAAGCTCCGCTATTGTTGAACCTTGTCTGCCATAGAAAACTGCTGGATTTCATATTGAGCGGCATGAACACTTCCCGTAACGCTATTTTCTCCAGTGATTGGTTCAGCAAACTTTCGACCGCCAGCTGCAGGTACATAAATCCTTCGCCGGAATAGGAAAAGAATTTGCCGGGCGTTTGCTTTGTTTCTAAAACAGACTTTGCCCATTCTTTAGACATTGGGTTGTATGCCCAGTTGGGAAAACCGGTGGTATGCTGCAATACCATGCGTGCCGTGATTTGCCTTGCCGCAGCATCGGTTTTAATTCGATCATACGTATAGTAGCGGGAGAGGGGCGTATCAAGCGCGATGATCTTTTTGCCGGCCAGCCGCAATACAATATAAGCCAGCACACATTTGCTGAGAGAGGCGGCCTGGAAAACGGTTGACCCGTTTACGCTGCCGCGCTCTTCCGCATTCAACCTGCCATAGTAATGCGACTGCGTTTTACTATTCTCTGTAAAAACCAATTGAACACCAGGAATAGCCGCGTTTTTAAAAATAGTATCCAGGTTTCCCTGCGAAAAACTAAAAAGAGGGGTCAGGAAAAAAAAGTAAATTCTTTTCTTCATTTAATTGGTAATTGATGAGTGTATCAAAAAAACAAACCATTAAGCATTGCCCAATGTCAGGGACAAGCCTTTTGTTAAAGTATTATGTATTTCTGCTATGCTGTCCACATAACGGACTAAATCGTCTATTTCATCCTGGCTATGGGGCGATTGAATAGATACTCCATAGCTAATTGGAGAAGCCGTTTCTCCTGCCTGCCCGAATCTGCCACTAACTGTCACGGATACTGAATCAAGTTCTATCTTCCTGCTGAATGCTTCGCGGTACAGATCGTTGCAGGCGCAGGTGGCCGGGGCCAGGAAAAGCAATTCACCGCCATTGACAGACGATCCGTTGCCAATGGTTTTGGCGGGTACGGTAATTGATGGCCGTTTGCCATCCGTTTGAACACTGATCTTATTTTGTTGCCCGCTGTTTTGAATAGCAGCGCTGATATTCAAAAGAAAATTGTTAAGGTATTACCAGCAAATGTAAGGCTGCGGAAGGCTGCACCCGCACCCGTCCAAAGTATTCTGCTGTCATTAGCCGGCATCAATGCGGGCCTGACAGGAATAATCTGGTAGCGGTAACCCAACAGTGGCGCCGGTGCGGATCAAGCTGGTTGCTTCTTATTATCTTTGATCATCTTTAATCTATTTGCTTTATGAAAGAAGTATATATTATTTCCGCGGTAAGAACACCCATCGGCAGTTTCGGTGGTTCGTTAAAGTCATTGTCTGCAACACAACTCGGCGCTGCCGCCATTAAAGGGGCCCTGTCAAAAGCTGGTATACAACCGCAACTGGTGCAGGATGTATTGATGGGTTGCGTAATACAGGCAAACCTGGGACAGGCCCCCGCCCGCCAGGCGGCTAAATTTGCGGGTTTGCCCAACGAGGTTAACTGCACCACCGTTAACAAGGTATGCGCCAGTGGTATGAAGGCAATTGCCCAGGCGGCACAAAGCATTTTATTGGGTGATGCAGATATTGTAGTAGCCGGTGGCATGGAAAGCATGAGTAATATCCCCTTTTATGCTGATAGTGTACGCTGGGGAAACAAATATGGCAATGTTAGTTTAATTGACGGGCTTGCCAGGGATGGATTGACCGATGTCTACGATGGGAAGGCCATGGGCTTGGCCGGCGAACTCTGTGCGCGCGAATGCGGTATTACAAGGGAAGAGCAGGATGCGTTTGCTGTTTCCAGTTATAAAAGAAGCCAGGCCGCCTGGGAAAAAGGATTGTTTGCAGATGAAGTGGTGCCGGTGGAAATTCCACAACGCAAAGGCGAACCAGTCTTTTTTTCAAAAGATGAAGAACCCTATAATGTTAAGTTTGATAAAATTGCAAGCCTTGCACCGGCCTTTGATAAAAATGGCAGCGTTACTGCCGCCAATGCTTCCACGCTGAACGATGGCGCCGCTGCCCTGGTGCTGATGAGCAAAGAAAAAGCGGATGCGCTGGGATTGAAGCCCATTGCCAAAATTTTATCGTATGCCGATGCCGAACAGGCGCCGGAATGGTTTACTACAACACCCAGCATTGCGGTACCAAAAGCGGTGGCCAAGGCAGGTTTGCAAATGAACGATATTCAATATTGGGAATTGAATGAAGCCTTTGCCGTTGTAGGCATCGAAAACAGCCGCCGCATGAAACTGGATCCTGCAAAAGTGAATGTGCATGGCGGTGCAGTCAGCATTGGTCACCCACTGGGCGCCAGCGGCGCAAGAATTATTGTAACACTGATAAATGTTCTTAAAGCAAATAAAGCCAGGTACGGCGCTGCGGGCATCTGTAACGGGGGTGGGGGAGCCAGTGCCATGGTGATTGAAAATATCAATTAGTAGATGAGATAATACATCACAAGGTTTTCAACTACAAAAAGAGGCTGTCTCAAACGTAAAAGTGATCTGCCAGGGAACAGGCTAAATGATTATTAACTTTAGATTGGAAAAAAATTAGTCGCAGATCCGCAGATTTGCTGGTATAATCTGCGAATCTGCGGCAATGAATATAAATCAAAGAGGCTGTCTCGTGCTTTTGAGACAGCCTCTTTTGCAGCTACTAGTAGTAATGTAAAACGGGTTTATGCTTATTTCACTATCTTTTTTATTTTGAACTCAGATCTGCCCTGTAAGCAAGCAGCTCGCTCCAGCGCGACTCAACATTCTTTGCATAGTCTGCCAGGAATGTTTGCCAGGCGCCTGCCCCATAAGTGGCATCAAATCTTTCGGGCAATGGTTTCATAACGGAAGGATCCAATTCCCTCAACCCGGTTTTCATTCTTGAAACCAGGATAAATTGCGGCGGACCGGAGGCAACAGCGGTATACACGGCAACAGTTTCGCCCGTGGCCTGCCATACTTTTTTCAATTTCTTTACCATTTCTTCCACAGCCCCCAGCATACCGGGTTTGGGAAACATACGGCTAATCATAATTTTGTCTGAATAGTCGGTCAACTGCACCGTGCTCAGTTCAGCATTGAACACGGCAAAACTGGAGGAACCTGCTTCGGTTATCAATGGACCAACTGTTTTGCCCCAATCAGCAGTATGTGCGGCGCCGAGGTCCGCTCGTTTGTCGAGCGTCTCCCAATTGTTAGGGCCTTCATTGATTTGATAGCCGCCGGCATCTGGACCAGACATTATTTCGAAAATCCGCCATTTCCAATCGCCGGTGTGATAATGTTGGGCATGTGCGGCAAGCGCTTTTTCCATCTCCGGTACCTTATCTGCTTTTGCAAAAATCCTTGTGGCTGATAAAACGTTTTTTTCCTGGCCGATGGCAGCCATGGAAAGCATCAGGCAAAAAAGTGTAAGTTTCATGTTTGGTTATATTTAGGTGGTTAATAGAATGCGCAGGAAGTTTTTGTGTTTTTTGCAGGAGGTTTATTGGGCTGCAACCACTTTTACAATCCTGTAAACATCCGAACGCCGGGTACCTTTTTCCAGCGCACCTATCTTATTCAATCCGTCGTTTGGAAATACGGTCGAGGCACTCCAGTTTGGCATAAGGGCATCTTTCAATGTTTTAAACAAATCATAGGAAACTGAATTGAATTTGATGTCATCACCGGTTGGCGACAATATCCGCGCATTGCCCCAGGCCAGTTGCGGTGTCTGTTTGTTATCCATCGCTTTTTGAATAAAAGGTGCCCAGTATTGATTTTCCAGGCTCAGCAGGCTATCGGCATCCGAGCTGGTATGGTAGATCATTACCACATAATGAAATTCTGCGTCTGGGTTAACGTTTGCGGCCTGGGCCCAACCGGCATCATGTAAAAAGATTTGAGCGGTAGTAGTACTCATTGAATTGGTTTCCATTTTTATCAGCGGTACACCCGTAATTTTTTCGGGGGCATTGAATATTTCTCCCATCTTGTCGATATCAGAGAAAGTGTTTACAAAAAGGTAATTGGCAGAATTCGGCAAATCATAGCCGCCTACTTTTTCCAGCAGGGCCCAGAAACTCATTTTTTTGTTGTCGATGGCCTTTTTAGCCACTTTACTCCAGTAGGTGGTTTCCCGTTTTATAAATTCGTCGATCTTGCTATCGGGTACATGCCTGTACTGGTAAACGGTGATGGAGCTCGCGGGTGCCTGCGCATGCAGTGTTGTATGTACGCACGAAATGGATGCCAGCAGAAAGGCAGCACGAGTAATGGTTGCGGAAAGATGGTTGGTTGCTTTCATCGTTGATTATTGAGGGTTAAAAAATATTGATACGTATAAAACAGTGATTAGCGAGGAAGCTTTTACCGGGGCATACAATAGCCCGCCATCAGCGCCGCTTGCCGAACAGCAACCGGTGCATGGCAATGGCATAGCAGCCCAGACATGGCCGGGTTCAACACATTGCAATTACTAATTAAGACCAGGTAAGCGCGAGAAAGGTGGACCAGCCAGGTGCGGATGAAGAGAAACTGAAAGCAAGATGTTATCTGGCAGGTTGCATAGTAAGGTACCATTATTTAACAACATCCAACATTTTTTTGTCAAGTGTTGTGCAGGATCAAGATCCGCTGTTATTGCCCATTTCGTAATCCGAAATGCTATTGTATTGCCCGCAGGTAAGTACAAGGGGGCTTTGCGCAAAAATTAATCTGATTTTATTTTTTCTGCACAATAAAAATAATAGCGGCTGAAGTTTGCAGGTATTCGGCGCTGCTTCTATATTTGACCCTTATTTATAAACCCCTAACTCCCTTTTCATGAAAAAGTATTTATTGGCTGCTGCCGTATTCTTTATGGCCACTGCAGCCGGTTTTTCACAGAGTTTTATGCATGGCGTCGGTCTCAACGTTTTTGTAGCCACAGCGCCAGGCGGTAAGGCTGCCGTAAATGAAGGCATAACCTATTCTCCGCGATTTAATTTTATTGAGCAGGATAACATGTCAGTATCCGTGGGCATTCCTTTTACTGTAGGTGCTTCGTTCAGTTACAGCGCAGATTACAACAGTAATTACGGCAGCAGCAGTAACAGTTCCTTTAGCGTGATGGTGAACGCGCCCCTGGTGATTAACTTAAACATGGGTGCAGGTTCTACCAAAGAAACCGAAAGCCGTTTTGGCTATTTTATTGGTGGTGGTTTTGGTTATCATTACGGCACGTACAATATTTCCGATGTTATCAATTATGGCAACGACGATTATGTAACGGCCAAGCTCAATACCTTTGGTCCGGTGGGTAATGCGGGCGTGCGTTTTGGCGTTGGACGGCAAACCCATAATGTTGAAGTAAGGCTTCAGTATATGAAAGGGCTTGACGATAGCAAAGCCAATATATATGGTGTTGGGGCAGCTTTTAATTTTTAGGTTTGCACAATTCTTTTTTGATATGACCTGGCCAACTGGCCGGGTCTTTTTATTGGCTTTCCGGCATTCGCCGCGATGATAAGTAAGCTGCTACTTTCGTTCGATACCCTCATGTTTTATAATAGCGCACCTGCAGTTTGTCATCCCGACGCAGGAGGGAACTGTAAGCCGGATTTTTAAACGAGAATAAATTCCTAATGATATCGCTCTGACTTAGGAAATAGTTCCCTCGTTCCTCGG
>Ga0268264_10002234_pt1 | contig 17175 bp, 9 predicted proteins | sample KBSSwiS32_FD_190357 | JGI IMG/M metagenome (GOLD analysis project Ga0268264, IMG submission 190357) | Switchgrass rhizosphere microbial communities from Kellogg Biological Station, Michigan, USA - KBS Switchgrass S3-2 (SPAdes) (version 2) | ecosystem: Host-associated > Plants > Roots >...
CCGCCGGTGCCTCTCACCGGAGCGACGATCCGCCAGGTCGTGCAGGTGACCGTCCATGGACTTCAGCGGCGCATTCGGTTGTCGAACGAGTTTGGCGACGAACCACTCATCGTGGCTTCGGCGTCCATTGCCCAAAGCGCAACCGTTGCGGGACCCGCCGAAGCGGCGACGCAGTTGACATTCTCGAAGGACACGAGCGTCACGATCGCACCGGGCGCCGCGGCGTGGTCGGACAAAGTCGTCGGTGCCACGGATGCGACGGCGTTGACAGTCGTCTCGCTCTATCTCACCCGTGTTCCGCGACGTCTCACCGGACATCCGGGTTCGCGCACGACGTCGTTCATCCTTCCGGGCAACCATGTTCGCGATTCGGCATTGCCGAACGCGGCGAAGACGGAGCACTGGTATGTGATATCCGGTCTCGAAGTGACGGGGCCGACGGAAGCCGGCGCGGTCGTCGTTCTCGGCAACTCGATTGCCGACGGACGCGGTTCGGGCACGGACAAGAACAACCGCTGGCCGGACAATCTCGCCCGCCGGCTCCAAGCCAACGAGCGATGGCCCGCCGTCGTTGCCGTTCTCAACGCCGGCATTGGCGGGAACGCGGTGCTGCGCGGCGGCCTCGGTCCAACCGCCCTCGATCGTTTCGAGCGCGATGTACTGGATCAGCGCGGCGTCCGCTGGGTCATCGTCTCCGAGGGCGTGAACGACCTTGGCGGTTCGAAGCCAGACTCCGCCGACGCAACGGCGACGCAGCTCATGGAAGCGTATAAGCAGTTCATCGCGCGTGGGCACGAGCGTGGGTTGCGCGTGTACGGCGCGACGATGCTTCCCTTCGGGGGGTCGTTCTATGACGCGCCGGAGCGGTCGGCGGCGCGCCAACGCGTCAATAACTGGATACGCCGGAGCCGCGCCTTCGACGCCGTGATCGATTTCGACGCCGCGCTCCGCGATCCGGCGAATCCGTCTCGACTCCGGGGCGACGTGGACAGCGGCGACCACTTGCATCCGAATGAGAACGGCTATCGCCTGATGGCCGAAGCCATCGACCTCAAGCTTTTCCGGAACAATCACCAGTGATCGGTGCGGAAGGGGCCGGCGGGGAGTCCGTTCGCGCCGTACAGATTCGCTTTCTCCGGATAGTTTGCCCATGCGTAGCGCACCGCGACCGGCGCGCGCACACCCTCGCCCCACACCAACACGCGATTTCCGGCGATCCTCGCTTTCGCCCACTCGAAGCGCCGGTCGGCCGACGCGATCGCGAAGCCGCCAAGCTCTCCTCCGCGCGCGATGAGTCCCTTGTCGGCGTACGCGAAGGTGATGATCGCCGTGTCACCGCGCATTGTCATCGACCGAAACGTCGGGCCGGAAGTCTCAACCGATTGGCCGTACGCCACCTTTCTGCCGACGAGTGCCAGGCGGGCGCCGACATCCTCTTTGTTGCGAGGATGGAGCTCCGTGGCCCCGCCAAGGTCGATCGCGATCGCGCGTCCGGTTTTCGGCATCGACAGCGCGGCTTCCATCGACTCGCGCTGTAGCGCCCAACCCGGCTGCGACTGGGGAAGGCTGTCCGGTTTGCCGTAGCCGGGCAGCTGCACCCACAGAAACGGGAATTGGTTTCGCCCGCGGCTCCACTCGCGACGCCAGCTGCGGATCAGCGTCGCGAACTGCTCACGATAGTCCATCGCCTGGCGCGCGTTGTTCGCGTTCGACTCGCCTTGATACCACAACACTCCCTTGATCGAGAGCGGAAGCATCGGGTAGACCATCTTGTTGTAGAGGATTGTCGGGATCTTGTTGATCCGCTGGCCATCGGCGCCGATCGTCGCGCGACCGACCCTGAACTTCCACGTTCCATCGAGCGACCTTCGTGTGCCGCCGACGATCAGTGCCGTAGCTTCGTTGATTCCGCCGCCCCCGGCCCAGTCGGAGACGCGCATTGCCAGCACGTTCCGCCCTGGATGCAACGCTGTCGCCGGTACGTTGTACGATCGCCGGACATTGTAGCCGCTCGTCCGGCCGACCTCGACGCCATTCACCCAGGTCATGTCGTCGTCGTCGATCGCGCCAAACGTGAGCGTGACGCCGGATCGCAGCTCCGATGCCTCGAGCGTGAAGTCGGCGCGATACCACGCGACACCGTCGAGCCCAGGAAAGCCTTGCGACTCCCAATACGCCGGGACTCGGATCGCCCTCCACGCTTGCTCGTCCAGCGTCGGGTCGGCCCAACGCGCAACGCCGTCGACGAGACCGGAATCGATCTCGGGGAGCACATTCCCGAGAACGGCGCGAAGAGAGTCCCGCACGGCGCGGTCGCGATTCGCCTCGCCTTGCTGGATCGCGGCCCAGGCGTCGTCGTCGAGATGCTGCGCGGCGCGAGAGATCCACGTTTCGATGTTGCTGCCGCCCCACGTCGTATTGATGATGCCGATCGGCACGCCGACGCTCGGCCGCAGATGCTTGGCAAAGAAGTAGGCGACGGCGCTGAACGCGCCGACGTGTTGTCGGTCCGCGGGGAGCCAGCTGCCGCCGGCAAGATCGCGCTCGGGAGCATTCGCCCACGACGTCGGAACCTTGAACTCGCGGATCGTTGAATCGTTGGCTGCGGCGATCGCGGCGTCGGCGTTCGCGCTCTGTGACACCGGGAATTCCATGTTGGACTGACCGGACGCGACCCACACGTCGCCGACGAGCACGTTCGCAAACACCAGCGAATCACCGCGCGCAGCGACGACGACACGGAATGGTCCGCCGGCAGGCCTCGGGGGGAGCGTCGCGGTCCACGCGCCGGACTTGTCGGCATTGGCCAGACGCGAGTCGCGGTCGATCCGCACTCTTACCGTCGAACCCGGCGCGCTCCAACCCCACAGCGTGATGGGTTGATCGCGCTGGAGAACCATGGCGTCGGCGAAGATGCGCGGCATCGCCAGCCTGTCGCTGCCGGCCGTTTTGGGCGCTTGGGCAGTCGACGGCAAGGCGCTTCCGGCCAGCGCAAGGGCGGTTTGGGCGGCAACGGTTACTCGGCGCATCGGTCCTCGCGGTTCTGTCCGGCACTCTTGACAGCCCGAACGGTGATCATAGAATCGTGTCACCGTATCATCTTATCAATTTTGCGCTGAGTCCGTAACGGCTCGGTCGCAGTTCTCGCCGCTGTGCTGCTCTCCGTACCCACGCTCTCACGTACTCGGAGGTAAGCCTGATGGGACGCCGGACTCTCCTTGCGATCCTCACTCTCTTCGCGGCGGGCACGACGGCCGGCGCGCAATCCGGTGGAACCGTCGCCGGTCGAGTGAGCGCTCCCGACGGACGACCGCTACCGGGAATTCAAATCACCGTGAGCGCGATGGCGCGCGGAGCGGTGACCGATTCTGCCGGACGCTTCAGCATCGCCAACGTGTCGCCCGGTCCCCACAGTGTCCAGGCGCGCGGGATCGGCTTCACGCTCGGAACCTCGCCGGTGACGGTCGCCTCCGGACAGACGGCAACCGTCACGATCACCCTCACGCCGACGGCGCTCGAGCTGAACCCGGTCGTCGTCGTCGGGTACGGCGAGCAGGAGCGAAGAACCGTGACCGGCGCCGTGTCGACCGTGACCGCGGAGAAGCTCAAGGACATCCCGACGGCGGATCCGATGAAGGCGCTGCAGGGCCGAGTGCCCGGCGTCGACATCATCGCGGCGAACAACGAGCCCGGCGCGGCGATGAACGTTCGCATCCGCGGCGTTCGTTCGCTCACGGCGAGCAACGAACCGCTCTACGTCGTGGACGGCGTACCGATCGGCGGCGGCATCCAGGACTTCAATCCCGAAACGATCGAAACGATCGAAGTCCTCAAGGACGCGTCGGCGACGGCGATCTACGGCAGCCGCGGCGCAAACGGCGTCATTCTCGTGACGACGAAGAAGGGCGTAGCCGACGGCCGCCTGCACACGTCGTACTCGGTAGACGCGTACGCCGGCACACAGGATCCCGTGCGCCTCGTGCCGCTCATGAACCTGCAGCAGTACGTGCAGTACATGAAGGACGGCGCCGCGGCGAACGGCCAGGACACGAGCCTCGCCCGCATCTTTTCCGCGAAGCAACAGTTCGCGATCAAGAACAACATCTCGACCGATTGGCAGAAGGTGACGCTCCGCAGCGGCGCGCAGCGGAGCGTTCAAACCGGCTTGAACGGGTCGAGTGGCGACACGCGGTTCACGATGAACGCGAGCTACTTCGATCAGGTGGGTCTGATTCCGGGGCAGGGGTACAATCGCGGGGCCGGGTTCGCCTCGATCGATCATTCCGGCGACAAGCTCCGCCTGGGCCTGACGACCAACCTTTCGAGAATTCTCACGAATCAGGGCGAGGGTGGTGCGGCGTACGGATACCTCTTCGCCGTGACTCCGCTCGGGCAGCCGATCAACTACATGAACCCGGATTCGGCGGGTCTCTACGATCCGCGACCGGATGACGATCCGCTCAACCTGAATCCGCTGCTCGAGGCGCAGTCCGTCGTTCGCCAGCAGAACGTGAACCGCGCGTTCGGCGCCGCATACGCCGAGTACGAGATCGCGAACGGACTCACGTATCGCGTGAACTTCGGGCCGGACTACACGCAGCTGACCAACGGCTGCTGGAACGGCACGTGGACGCATGGCAACTGCTCGAACCTCGGCGCGCAGTTCGGCAACCAAGGACAGCCGCCGCAGGCGGGACAGTTCAACCAGCAGGACTTCACGTACACGCTGGACAACCTGCTGCACTACAACAAGACGGTCTTGAGTCAGCATCACTTCGATCTGACGGGGCTGTACAGCATCCAGCACGACCGTTTCTCGAAGGATTCACTGTACGCCAGCAACCTTCCGTATCCGACGCAGCTCTGGTACGACCTCGGGTCGGGCACCGCGGGCAACCAGCGCAGTCTGATCTCCGAGTGGTCGCTGAAGTCGTACATGGGCCGCGTGAACTACACCTTCGCCGATCGGTACACGGTATCGATCACCGAGCGCGCGGACGGCTCGAGCCGACTCGCGCCCGGGCACAAGTGGGCGTACTTCCCGTCGTTCGGCGCTAGTTGGCAGATCGGCGACGAAGGGTTCATGCGGAACTTCCCGGCGATCAGCGCCCTCAAGCTTCGCGGGAGCTTCGGCTCCACGGGCAACACGGCGATCGCGCCGTACGCTACGGAGGGCACCCTCAGCGCCCGACTCTATACTTTCGGGACGACACGCGTGCGCGGCTACAAACCCGGCTCCATCCCGAATCCTGACCTCGGGTGGGAGAAGACCGACCAGTCGGACCTTGGCATCGAGTACGGTCTGTTCAACAACCGCGTCAGCGGCACCGTCGACGTCTACAAGATGAAGACGCACGACCTATTGCTCACCCGCCTGCTGCCGGCAACGTCGGGCTTCACCTCCACGCTCCAGAACATCGGCTCGACCGAGAACAAGGGACTCGAGCTCGGCGTCACGACGATCCCGATCCGGAATTGGCGCGGATTGGGCTGGACGATGGACGTGAACTGGGCGACGAACAAGAACAAGATCACGGCACTCGCCAGCGGCTCACAGTCGGATGCGGCGAACGTCTGGTTCGTCGGCCACCCGATCAACCTGCCGGGCGACCAGCAGCGCCAGGTGTTCTACGACTTCAAATACGTCGGCGTGTGGCAGTACGCGGACACGCTCGAGATGAAAAAGTTCAATGCCAAAGGTTCGACGTTCAAAGTCGGGGATCCGCGCGTCGCGGACTTGAACGGCGACTACCGGATCAGCGCCGACAGCGATCGTACATTCGTCGGCGACACGTACCCGGGCTGGACGGCGAGCTGGTCGAACCGGTTCACCTACAAGGGATTCGATCTCTCCGGCCTGATCACGGCGAAGTGGAACTACGTCTTCATCGACCAGACGCCGCGCAGCTACAACGGTCGATTCAACAACGTCGCGGATCTCGATTATTGGACGCCGACGAACCCGACGAACAAGAACCCGGCGCCCACCACCGGTGCCGTGGACCGTCTTTACGCGGCGACACGCCTCTACACCGACGGCTCGCACTGGCGCATTCGCAATATCACCGCGGGCTACACCTTCAGCCCGCGATTCGCGAATCGAATCGGAATGCAAAGCGTCCGCCTCTACGGCACAGCCCAGGATCCGTATATCCACACGGATTACATCGGCATCGATCCGGAAGTGCGTGGCGGCGTCCCGACGGTCAGGACGCTTCTCATCGGCTCCAACTTCGTCTTCTAAACCCCACTCACTGAGCATCGAGACCACATATGAAGCGAATCCTGCTTTCTACTGTGACGTTGGGGTTGATCGCCGGCGCGGTCAGCTGTGCGAACCTCGACGAAAAGCTGATCACCGGGGTGAGTAGCCAGTACTACTCCACACCCGACGGCCTCAACTCCGCGGTCATCGCCTCGTACGCGCAACTCCGCGGCTATTACGGCCGCGAACAGCTGATATCGTTGCAGCAAGTCGGCACCGATACCTGGATGGCCGCCGATCAGTCCGGATCGAACAACAAGGATTTCGATTCGTACGGCGGCGGATTCAATTCGACGGTCGCGCCGTTGGCCAACACATGGAACCCGGCCTATCAAGCGATCAACACGCTCAACGCGGCAATCGATCGCGGACCGGCGGCGACGGGAATTTCGCAGGCGACGAAAAACAGCTTGTTGGGCGAGGCGCACTTCCTTCGCGCGCTGAACTACTTCACCCTGGTCCGTCAGTTCGGCGACGTAACGTTGAACGTGCACGAGAAACAGGGCGTTGACGCGAGTGCCGTACGCGACCCGGCGAAGGACGTCTACACTCTCATCATCGCGGATCTCGACACCGCCAGCGCGCTGCTTCCACGCACGCAGGCCGATTTCGGCCGCGCGACCAAGGGCGCGGCGCAGACGCTCCGCTCCCTGGTCTATCTCACCCGCGCCTATCTCGCGTTCTCTCCCGGCAAGCAGGGTGACTTCCAGAAGGCGGCGGCCGACGCGGACTCGGTCATCGCCTCCGGCACGTATTCGCTCGAGCCGGTGTTCGCGGATCTGTGGTGCGTGCGTCGTACCGCCGATCCGGGCAGAACGGGCTACTGCGAGAACGCCGGATACAACGGCAACAAGAAGGAATTCATCTTCACCGTGCAGTTCGGCCCGAACGGCATCTACGACGCGACGCATGTGGACGCCGACAACGAGTACAACTATCTGCACCTCGTTTACCTCGGCCAGTATGACAACAACGGCCTTTGGGTGGGCACGCCGCGCGATTTGAACAACGGCCGACCGTTCCGCCGCATGATGCCGACGCCCTACGAGTTGAGCGTCTGGAACAAGTACAAGGGCGACCCGGCCCTGAACGACACCCTCGACACGCGCTTCGACGGGACGTTCCAGACAACGTGGATCGCGACGCAGAACAACGTGAAAAACGCGACGACGAACTGTCCGGCGTGCACGAGCGGCGCCGTCGAGAACATCGGCGATACGGCCGCCGTCTATCTGCCTTTCGGCGTCACGACGGCGTTCCGTCAGAGCAAGGCGTACCAGATCCTCACGCCGTGCCCGTCGCAGCAAATCAACAACCCGGCGGCGGATTTCTCTCCGGCCGGATACTGCGGCGATCGCAACAACGCCAACGACGGCTACTTCAATTGGCAGCGCTATCCGTCGATGAAGAAGTTCCAGGACAACCAACGCGCGAACCTCACGGCCCAGGAAGGTGGCAAGGTTCAGGTCATCTTCCGGCTCGCCGAGGTCTATCTCATCGCGGCCGAGGCGGCCGTCGGACTCGGTGATCAGGCGAAGGCAGCGCAAATGATCAACGTGTTGCACGTTCGCGCGGCGGCCACGAACCACAAGGCCGACTACAACGTGACGGCCAGCCAGATGACGCTCGATTACGTCATGGACGAGCGTGAGCGCGAGCTCGCCGGCGAATTCACCCGTTGGTACGACATCACCCGTCCGGGCGTCGATTACTTCCTGAACCGCGTGAAGAAGTACAATCCGCACGGCGCGGCGAACGTCGCGGCACGGCACCTCCTCCGACCGATACCGCAGTCGCAGATCGACGGTGTGGTTGTCGGCGCGAAGTATCCGCAGAACCCGGGGTACTGACGCCTGGCTGAAGGAACAATGGAATTCTCAGGACCGTGCCGGACACCCCGGCGCGGGCGCGGACTGGGGGTCGGGCAGTGCGTCGGAGTAGTTCTGCTCGCGGCCGGGTTGGGCTGCGGTCGCCCCGGTTCGCCGCCCCCGCCCGTGTCCGCGCCCACGACGCTCAAGGACGCATTTGCCGGCGTCTTTGTCGTCGGCGCCGCGATCAACGACCGCCAGTCAAGCGGCCGCGATGTCGCGGGCGACACCGTGATCGCCCGCCACTTCGACACGATCTCGCCCGAGAACGTGATGAAGTGGGAATCGATCGAGCCGCGGCCGGGAGAGTTCGCCTTCGATGCCGCCGATCGGTACGTGGCCTTCGGCGAGCGACATGGCATGACGGTGATCGGCCATACCCTGGTGTGGCACAATCAGACACCGCGTTGGGTGTTCGAGGATAGCGCGGGCAAACCGGCATCACGGGACACCCTCATTGCCCGCATGCGGTCGCACATTTTCGCCGTGGTCGGTCGATACAAGGGTCGTATTCGTGGCTGGGATGTCGTCAACGAAGCAGTGGCGGAGAACGGATCGCTGCGGCAATCACCATGGCTGCGCATCATCGGGCCGGAGTACATCGCCATGGCTTTCCAGTTTGCACATCAAGCAGACCCCGGCGCGGAGCTTCACTACAACGATTTCTCCGTCGAAGCGCCCGCGAAGCGCGCGGGAATCGTGCGGCTCGTTCGATCGCTCCGTGAGCAAGGCGTGCCGATCACCGCGATCGGGATGCAGGAACACCAGAAGCTCGACTGGCCGACGACGGGAGCGATCGATTCGGCGATCGTGGAACTGGCGTCAACCGGTCTGCGCTTGATGGTCACGGAGCTCGATGTCGACCCGTTGCCGAGCAACCGGGGGCAGCGCACGGAGGTGGTCGAGCAGGAGTTGCAGCGAACGGGCGCTCCCGATCCTTACCGCGCGGGCCTGCCGGACTCTGTGCAGCTTACGTTGGCTCGCCGCTACGGAGACATCGTCCGTGTGTACCTCGCGCATCGCGACGTGATCTCACGAATGACGTTCTGGGGCGTCGCCGACGGCGACTCCTGGCTCAACAACTTTCCCGTACGCGGACGCACGAACCATCCGCTGCTGTTCGATCGTCGCGGCATGCCGAAACCCGCGTTCGACACCGTTTTGCACGCTGCCATTGCCGCGGGTGCACGTGGGAGACCGGCCAGTGTGCCCTGAACGAATCCGCTTGGCCTCGATCCGGTGCACCGCGACCATCGCGGCACTCGCTCTGTTGCCCTCCGCCGTAGTCGCGCAGCGGCCGGCGTATCGCGACGCGAGCGTGCCGATAGAGCGCCGCATTACGGACCTGCTCTCGCGCATGACGCTCGAGGAGAAAGTGGCCCAGATGATGTGTCTCTGGGACCAGAAGAAGCTGATCACCGATAGCAGCGGTCATTTCAATCCGGCCCGCGCGCCGCAATGGTTTCGCGTGGGGATCGGTCGCATCGAGCGTCCGCAAGACGGCCACGACGCGCGCGGCGAAGCAGAGTTTGTCAACGCGATTCAACGTTGGGTGCGCGACAGCACTCGACTCGGCATTCCGATTCTGTTCAATGAGGAGGCGCTGCACGGCCTCGAGGCCGCCGGTGCCACGAGCTTTCCGCAAGCGATCGCGCTGGCGAGCACGTGGAACACGGACCTCGTACAGCGCGTGTTCACGGCGACTGCCGCCGAGGCACGTGCGCGTGGCGTGCATCAGGTGCTGGCGCCGGTGGTCGACATCGCCCGCGAGCCGCGCTGGGGAAGATTCGAGGAGACATACGGCGAGGATCCCTTCCTTGTAGCGCGCATGGGCGTGGCGGCGGTCCGCGGCTTTCAGGGGACGGGAACAGGACCGACCATCGCGCCCGGCCACGTGTTCGCGACGCTCAAGCACATGACCGGGCATGGACAGCCCGAGTCGGGAACCAATGTCGGGCCGGCTTCCCTCGGTGAGCGAACGTTGCGCGACATGTTCCTCTATCCCTTCGAGATCGCGATCAAGGAAGCGGGTGCGAAGAGCGTGATGGCGTCGTACAACGAGGTCGACGGCATCCCGTCGCACGTAAATCGCTGGATGCTGCACGACGTTCTGCGAACGGAGTGGGGGTTCGACGGAACCGTCGTGTCCGACTGGTTTGCCATCCAGCAATTGATCGACCGCCATCACGTCGCCTCCGATCCCGCCGAGGCGGCACGTCGCGCCCTCGACGCAACGGTGGACATCGAGCTGCCCGATCCGGCGACGTACGCGACACTCGTCGACCAGGTGAAGACCAAGAAGGTCTCGATGCAAGCGATCGACGCCGCGGTTCGGCGACTGCTTCGCCCAAAATTCATGCTCGGCCTGTTCGAGAATCCGTTGGTCGACGTGGCCGCCGCCGAACGGATCTCCGGCGCCGAAGGCACACGCGCGTTGGCGCTCGAGGCGGCGCAACAGGCAATGATCCTGCTCCGCAACGAGGGTGGCTTGTTGCCGCTGCGCGTGGGCGCACACGGTCGCATCGCTGTCATTGGCCCGCACGCGGGCGAGGTGTTGCTCGGCGGTTACGCCGGTGTGCCGCTGCACGCGGTGAGCATTCTCGATGGAATCCGGTCGCGTGTGGCGGAGAGCGCCACCGTCGAGTACGCGGAAGGCGTGCGCATCACCGAAGACTCGGTCTTCACGCCCGAGCCGCAGCCGCACATGGGAGGCGCGCGATCCAAGTACCGCAACGGCGCCGATCGCGTCGTTCCCACGGACGCGGCGTCCAATGCAAGTCGCATGGCGGACGCCGTCACGCTCGCGCAGCGCAGTGATCTCGTCGTGCTCGTGCTCGGCGACAACGAGCAGACGGCGCGCGAGGCCTACGAGAACAATCATCTCGGCGACCGTGCGTCGATCGGCCTGCCGGGCGAGCAGGAAGCGCTCGCGTTGCGCATCGCGGCGACGGGGAAGCCCGTGGTGCTGGTGCTGATCAACGGCCGGCCGGCGTCGATTCCGAACCTCATCAGGATTCCGGCGATCATCGAGGGCTGGTATCTCGGACAGGAGACCGGCACCGCCGTCGCGAAAGTGCTCTTCGGCGACGTGAACCCCGGTGGCAAGCTCCCGGTGACCGTGGCACGCGACGTCGGGCAGCTCCCGGTGTTTTACAATTACAAACCATCGGCGCGGCGCGGCTACGTCCTCGACACGATCGCTCCGCTGTTTCCCTTCGGCTTTGGTCTGTCCTATACCACCTTTGCATACTCGAACCTGCGTTTGTCGGCGAACCGGATCCCGGCAAACGGACACACGCGCGTCTCGGTGGACGTGCGGAACACTGGAAGCCGCGGCGGCGACGAGGTCGTCCAGCTGTACATCCGGGACGAGACGAGCAGCGCGACCCGGCCGGTAAAGGAGCTGCGCGGCTTTCAGCGCCTGTCGCTCGCTCCGGGCGAGACGCGCACCGTCTCATTCGACGTCGGACCCGACCATCTTTCGTATCACGGCAGCGACATGAAGCGGGTGGTCGAGCCGGGCACATTTCAACTCATGGTCGGCGGCAGCTCGGCTGATCTGAAGAGCGTGAGCCTGGTCGTCAGCAGTACACCATCGAGGTGATGTGATGAAGAACGTCCTCAAGCCAGTGGCGCGCGAAAGCTTGGTCGACCGGCTCGCCGGCGAGATTCGCACGTCGATCAATTCAGGCGACTATACGATGGGCGAACGACTGCCCACGATCATGGAGATGGCGCGGCGCTTCGGCGTCGGTCATCCGACGGTTCGCGAAGCGCTGAAGAAGCTCGAGGCGATCGGGGTCGTCGAGATTCGTCACGGGTCCGGCGTGTACGTCACGCGGACGCAGGACGTGCTCGTCATGGCGAGCGACTACGGCCCCAAGGTGACGAAGAAGCTGCTGCTCGACCTCATTCAGGCGCGCGCGCCGATCGAGATGCAATCGGCGGCGCTCGCCAGCCGCAACGCGACGGACGAACACTTCGCGGAAATGCGCCGGCTGCTCACGATGGCCGGCGAGAATCTCGATAACGACTCGGTGTTGAACTCCGTGAACATGGCGTTCCACCGCCAGATCGCGACGGCGTCGGGCAACGCGGTGATCGCGCAGCTGCTCGACGTGATGCAAACGCTCTTCACCGACGAGCAACGGCTGATCCTCGGCATTTTCGGCTCGCGAAAACAGGATCATCAGGAGCATCTGTCGATCTTCGCCGCGTTGGAGAAGCGACAGGAGCAACTGGCGACGGAACGCATGCGGCAGCATCTCGACGGCGTCGCCGCCGCGATTGCGCGCTGGGATCCGCAGCACCATCCCGTGGCCTGACGACCAGTCGACGGAAGGAGGGGCCGCTTCATGCCGTTCGGTCCGTACCGGGGGGGGGGACTGGCGCTTGCCGCAGTCGCTTGGCTGGCCGCATGCGGCGGGGGAGCGGACCGTGGCAGCAGCGCGACGGGTCCGATTGTTCCTCCTGTGGATACGGACACGTTCCCGTTGCGCGCGCTCGCCCAGCAAGCCGGCATTCGCATCGGCAGCGCGGGTGACCGCGGCTTTCGCTGGACCGGCTCCGACGGCTCGAGCTTTCGCTCGATCCTGTCGCGCGAGTTTTCCGTGCTGACGCCGGAGAACGATATGAAGTTCGATCACCTGCATCCCGCGCCGACGACCTATTACTTCGCCGGCGCGGATTCGCTCGTCGCCTTCGCGCAGCAGAACCAAATGGTCGTTCGCGGTCATACGCTCGTTTGGCATCAGCAATTGCCGCGCTGGATCACGAGCGGGGGGTTCGGCGCCGATGAAGCATGGCAGCAGCTCAGCGATCACATCGCGACTGTCGTCTCCCATTTCAAGGGCAAGGTTTTCGCGTGGGACGTCGTGAACGAGGCATTCAACGACGACGGCTCGCTGCGCTCGGGTTACTGGTTCGACCATATCGGCAGGTCGTACATCGAGCTCGCGTTCCGCGCGGCGCGCGCCGCCGATCCGAACGTCGCGCTGTTCTACAACGACTACAACATCGAGGGCATTGGTCCGAAGTCGGACTCGGTGTACGCGATGGTGAAGGATTTCCTCGTTCGCGGCGTCCCAATCAACGGCGTCGGCTTCCAAGCGCACTTCACCTTGAACGGCTTACCGTCCACGCTCGGCGCGAACATCGCTCGCTTTGCGGCGCTGGGTCTCAAAGTCCACATCACGGAGCTGGACGTGCGCGTGCCGGTTCCGTCTTCGAACGCGCGCCTGGCGTCTCAGGCGCAGAACTATCACGACGTCGTCGCGGCGTGCATTCAGAACAAAGGATGCGAGCTGGTAACGACGTGGGGCTTTACCGACAAGGATTCCTGGGTGCCGAGCACATTCCCGGGGCAGGGTGACGCGCTCCCGTGGGACAGTTTCTTCCAGCGCAAGCCGGCGTATCGGTCGATCTACAACGCGCTCGCGGGGCGCTGAGGATGGGCGATGGGCGATGGGCGATGGGCGATGGGCGATGGGCGATGAGGGCGGGTGACAACGGAGGAGAATCGCATGCGATCTCTTAGCATTCGTCTTTCATTGATGGCGTTGTTCGTCGCTGCGCCGCTTTCCGGCCAGGAGACCGGAACTGGTCGGCCACCGTACCTCGACGAGTCGCTGTCGTTCGAGCAGCGGGCGCGCGATCTCGTCTCGCGCATGACGCTCGAGGAGAAGGTGCTTCAGATGAAGGACGTCGCGCCGGCGATCCCGCGACTCGGCGTTCCCGAGTACAACTGGTGGAACGAGGCGCTGCACGGCGTCGCGCGCTCGGGGCTTTCAACGGTCTTTCCGCAGGCGATCGGCGTCGCGGCCACGTGGGACGACACCGCGATGTTCCGCATGGCCACGGTGATCTCCGACGAGGCGCGCGCGAAATATCACGAGTACATCCGCCACGACAGTCACCAACGGTACCAGGGGCTCACCTTCTGGTCGCCGAACATCAATCTCTTCCGCGATCCGCGGTGGGGACGCGGCCAGGAGACCTACGGCGAAGATCCGTTTCTCACCGGCCGGCTTGCGGCGCAGTTCATCCGCGGACTGCAGGGTGACGATCCGAAATACTTCAAGACAATCGCCACGGTGAAGCACTACGCCGTGCACAGCGGGCCGGAGCCCGAGCGACATGCCTTCGATGCCGTCGTCAGCGAGCGCGATCTGCGTGAGTCGTACCTGCCGCACTTCGAGGCGGGGATCCGCGCCGGTGCCTATTCGCTCATGTGCGCGTACAACTCGGTTGACGGCAAGCCGGCGTGCGCGAGCGACATGCTCATCAAGGACATCCTTCGTGGCGAATGGCACTTCCCGGGATACATAGTGTCCGACTGCGGCGCGATCGACGACATCTATCTCCGTCATCACGCGGTCGCGACGGCGCCGGAAGCTGCGGCGGCCGGTGTGCGAACGGGCACCGATCTCGATTGTGGCCGCGTCTATCCCAATCTCGTCGCCGCCGTGCGACAGGGTCTGATCAGCGAAGCTCAGATCGATACGTCGGTCACGCGACTCTTTCTCGCACGGTTCAAGCTCGGGATGTTCGACGCACCGGAGCACGTACGCTGGGCGGCGACGCCCTTCAGCGAGCTCGACTCGCCGGCGCATCGGGCGCTGGCACGCGACATCGCCCGTGAGTCGATGGTGCTGCTCAAGAACGACCGCGGGACGCTGCCGTTGCGCAAGAACCTCGGTACCATCGCGGTGATCGGACCGAATGCCGACCAGTGGCGCATGCTGCTCGGCAACTACAACGGCATCCCCGCCGACCCGATCACCCCGTTGCGCGGAATCCGCGAAGCGGTTGGCGCGCGGACTCGCGTGCTCTACGCTCGCGGCTCGGATCTCGCCGACAATTTCCCCGTCTACGAGATCGTTCCGAGCTCGGTGTTGCGTGAACCGGACGGTGCGCCGGGGCTTCGCGCCGAGTACTACGCGTCGCGCGATTTCACCGGTTCCCCGCGCTTCACCGCCACCGACAGCACGCTCAACGCCGATTGGCGCGATGCGGCGCCGCGGGCCGACATGGATCCCGACAACTTCGGCGTCCGATGGACTGCGGAGATTCGTCCGGTCCACAGCGGGATGTATCGCCTGGGTTTGATCGGCACCATCAAGTTCCAGATGTGGCTGAACGACAGTCTCATCGTGCGCTCGGTGTATCCGACGCATGACGGCGAATTTCCCGACCCACGGCAGGCGCAGAGCGACCCGATTCGGCTCGAGGCGGGCCGTGCGTATCGACTGCGCGTCGAGGGACAAGAATCGTATGGCGAGGCGCAGCTTCAGCTATTGTGGGCGCCGCCGAACGAGGCATTGCTGAACGATGCGGTCGCCGTGGCGTCGCAGGCCGATGCAGTGGTGATGTTCGCCGGTCTCACCGCGCGCCTGGAAGGCGAAGAGATGGCGATTCAGATTCCCGGCTTTCGCGGCGGAGACCGAACGCAGATCGACCTTCCCACACCGCAGCAGCAGCTGCTCGAGAAAATCGCCGCCCTTGGCAAGCCGACCGTTCTCGTGCTGATGAGCGGAAGCGCCGTCGCGGTGAACTGGGCTCAGGCGAACGTGCCGGCGGTCGTCGAGGCGTGGTATCCCGGCCAGGCCGCCGGGAGCGCGATCGCCGACGTGCTCTTTGGTGACTACAATCCGGCTGGACGACTGCCGGTGACGTTCTACAAGTCGATCGACGATCTGCCGGCGTTCGACGACTACAAGATGGCGGGACGAACCTACCGCTTCTTCGCGAAGACGCCGCTCTACCCGTTCGGCCACGGCCTCTCGTACACGAATTTCGCCTACTCGAATATCCGCCTGGCGAATTCGCGCGCTTCGTCGAAGGACACAGTCGTCGTGAGCGTGGACGTGACAAACTCGGGCGCGCGGGGCGGCGACGAGGTGGTGCAGCTCTACGTTCAGCACCTCGGCTCCGCCGTTCCGCGACCGATCAAGGACTTGCGGGGCTACGCGCGCGTGCATCTCGAGCCCGGCGAGAAGCGAACCGTCGCGCTCCCGATCGCGGTATCGTCGCTCGCCTACTGGAACGAAACGACGCATGGCTGGGTGGTGGAGCGCGAGGACGTGCGTGTCCTGGTGGGCGCTTCATCGGCGGACATTCGTCAGCAGGCCACCCTCAGCGTTGCGCCTTGAGATGTCACGCCAACCGGCTCTGTTTCTCGCGCTCGCGCTTGCGGCGAGCGATGCTGGATTGAAACCCGCGCCGCAGTCGCTGAGCCTCGGCGGCTTGCAAAGTTGGCGCGACTCCTCCTACGTCTCGACCTCGCGCGTGCCAGGCGGCTTCACGTTGGCAGAAGGAGGTCGAGCCGCCACGCTGGTGGTGAGTGACGCCGACTATGCCGGCGTTCGTCGCGCGGCTGCTGGTCTGCGAGCGGATGTCGAGCGTGTCACGGGCGTGTTGCCGCGCGTCTCTGCCGCTGACGTAGTCGGAGCACCGGTCATCATTGGCACGCTCGGAAAGTCTCCGCTGATCGATCGGCTGGTTCGAACCGGAAAGGTCGATGCGTCAGCCTTGTCCGGGCGCTGGGAGTCGTACGTCCTGCAGGTGGTGGATCGCCCAATGGACGGGGTCGAGCGCGCGCTCGTCATTGCCGGCAGCGACAAGCGCGGCACGATCTACGGCGTCTACGCCCTCTCCCGCGAGATCGGCGTCTCCCCCTGGTACTGGTGGGCGGACGTGCCGCCGCGGCGCGCGTCCACGCTCGTCATCAAGCCGACGCGCGTCGTCTCCGGCGAACCCAAGATCAAGTATCGCGGCATCTTCATCAACGACGAAGCGCCGGCGTTCTCCGGTTGGACGCGTGAGAAGTTCGGCGGGGTCAATCACAAAGTCTACGAAAGAGTCTTCGAGCTGATCCTCCGTCTGAAGGGGAACTACCTCTGGCCGGCGATGTGGGGAAACGCGTTCGCCGATGACGACTCACTCAACGCCAGGCTGGCCGACGAATACGGCATCGTGATGGGCACGTCGCACCACGAGCCGATGACACGCGCCCAGCAGGAATGACGTCGCTACGGCAAGGTG
>Ga0268264_10002242_pt1 | contig 17146 bp, 14 predicted proteins | sample KBSSwiS32_FD_190357 | JGI IMG/M metagenome (GOLD analysis project Ga0268264, IMG submission 190357) | Switchgrass rhizosphere microbial communities from Kellogg Biological Station, Michigan, USA - KBS Switchgrass S3-2 (SPAdes) (version 2) | ecosystem: Host-associated > Plants > Roots >...
TGCATGAAGGGCGGCATGAGGATTTCAGGGATCGCGAATTTGCCCTTGGCCGTCAGAACCCAGTGATGATTTTCGGTCACCGGCACGGTGAGTGGCGCTCCCCGCTCCTTCCAGTCCGGAATCAGTTCATTCAGCGACACCGGGTCGACGACCGCGCCCGACAGGATGTGAGCTCCGATTTCGCTGCCTTTTTCGAGCACGCACACCGAAATCTCGCGCCCGGATTGTCCCGCGAGCTGCTTCAGGCGGATCGCCGAGCTCAGCCCAGCCGGGCCGCCGCCGACGATCACGACGTCATAGGGCATGGATTCGCGCTGGCTCATGAGCACCCTTCTAGCCCGCTCCCCCGCGCGGCGCTTGCCGCATCTCGTCGCGGCTCGACAACAATTCGACTCGTCTGCCCTGCCAATTCCTTGACCATGGCGTCAATGCCGGGGAGGAAGCATCTGTGGGCGGGGAAGCGGATCCTATCGGCATTGCCGAGGCGCGCAGCGCATTGGGCTGGTGGCTCGAGGCCGGGGTCGACGTGGCCGTGCAGGAGGAGCCGCGCGACTGGCTGAGGCCGCGCACCGCTCCGCCCCCGCCGGCTCCGGTCGCCAATATTGCCGAACCCAGCCACGAAACTCTGGCGCAATTGCAGGATTGGCTCGCGAGCAGCGCGCAGCTTCCGCTCGCTTCGGCCACCGCCCGGCGAATCCTGCCGCACGGCCCTGAAAAGGCGGACGTCATGCTGCTCAGCGACGCTCCCGCGCTCGAAGATTTCGCGGCAGGGCAGCCGATCGGCGGCGATTCCTGGATTCTCGCCGGGCGAATGCTCGCGGCGATCGGGATGTCGATCGATGCTGCCTACAGCGCGTCCCTTTCCTGCTTTCATTCACCCGGCGCTCGAATGGGCGACAAGGAGCGGGAGGCGTGCGCGGAAATCGCACGCCGGCACATCCGGCTCGTCGAGCCAAAGCGGCTGATCCTGTTCGGGGACGGACCGTGCCTTGCGCTGCTCGGCAAGCGGCTCGTCGAGGCGCGTGGGCATGTCCATAAGGTCGAGGGCGTTCGAGCGGTCGCCACCTTCCACCCGCGTCACCTGATTAAGCGGCCATTAGACAAGTCGCTGGCATGGCGGGACCTGCTGCTGTTGATGGAGGACGAATCTTGAAGGCTGGCCTGCTCGCGTTCGGAGCTTTGATCTGGGCCGCGCCGGTTTGGGCGCAGTCGGCGGGACCCGACCCGCTGGCGCCGCTTCCGACGGATACGACGTCGCCTGCTCCTCAACCGCCGCAGCCGCCTTCGACGGCACCGATCACATCCCAGCCGGCCCCGATACGGCCAGTCATCGCCCAACCGTCTCCTGCCGCGACCCTCAGGGCGCCGAAGGACTGGCGCGGAGTCTTCGACGCGATCGATTCGGGTGATTGGGCCGCAGTTCGTGCCGGGATCGCTACCCTGCCGCCCAGCATCCTCGCCCCGGTCGCCAGGGCCGAGCTCTATACGGCCAAGGATTCGCCGACCGTCGACCTCGGCTCGCTCCAGACGTTGCTCGCCGAAGCGCCGGAGCTGCCGCAGGCTCAACAGCTCGCAACCATGGCATGGAAGCGCGGGGCGACCACCATGCCCTGGTACGTCCAGGAAAAGGCGACCTACACCCTCGGCTCGGCGCCGGGTCGCTACAAGGCCAAGCCGGTTCAGGGTGAACCCGCCGCCGACCAGCTCCGCGCGGCACTCGATCCTTTGATCAAGGTCGACGACGCCGCGGGCGCGGAAGCGCAGCTCCTGACCTATTCGCCGCAAATGTCGGTCGAGGCGCGAGCGGAAGCCGGCACCCGAGTCGCCTTCGTCTATTATGTGCTCGGGCTCGACCTCGACGCCCGGCGAGTCGCCGATACATGGCGCCAGGGCGCGGCCGGTGAGTGGGCATCGCAGGCGGCTTGGGTATCTGCCCTCGCCTCCTGGCGTTTGGGTGACTGCAACTCGGCGGTTACGTCCTTCCAGCAGGTCGCCCAGCTTGCTCAGCAGCGGGAGCTTCGTGCCGGCGGCTATTATTGGGCGGCGCGCGCCCAGCAAGCATGCCGACGGCCCTGGGCGGTGACGGCCTTGCTCAAGGCTGCGGCGAGCGCTGACGAATCGCCTGAAAGCTTCTACGGATTGCTTGCCCGCGAGACCCTGGGCATGCCGACGCAGCTGCCGCCCGACCGCTTGGTCGGCACCGATCCCCCGATCGAGCAATATGCCAACGTCAAGCGCGCAATCGAGCTCGTCCGGATCGGCGAGCCGGCGCTGGCCGAAGAGCTGCTTCGCCATCAGGCCAAGATCGGCGCACCGTCCGAGCATCACGCCTTGATCGAGCTGGCCAAGAGGCTCGACCTTCCCGCTGCGCAGCTGTGGCTCGCGAACAATGGCCAGTGGGGAGCTCGCTCCGACGCGGCCGATCGTTACCCCAATCCCCGATGGAGCCCCCTGAACGGCTGGCGCGTGGACCCCGCCCTTGCCTACGGCCACATCGTCCAGGAATCAGCCTTCCGGCGAACCGCGGTCAGCACGGCCGGCGCTGTTGGCCTGATGCAGGTGCTTCCCGTGACTGCACAACTGGTCTCCAACAGCCGCGGCGTTCCTTATTCCCGGGCGGCTTTGACCAACCCGACTTACAATCTCGAATATGGCCAGACCTTCATCGAGATGATGCGCCGCGAGCCCGGAACCGCCGGCCAGCTGCCGCGGGTGATCGCCTCATACAATGCCGGCCCGCTTCCGGTTGCCAGGTGGGCGACGATCAACGACCGCGGCGATCCTTTGCTGTGGATCGAATCCATCCCTTATTGGGAAACGCGCTATTATGTTCCGGCCGTGCTTCGGAATATGTGGGTCTACCAGGGCCTCAACCGGGAGCAGACGATCACGCTCAAGGCCATGGCCGAGCATCGCTGGCCCGCCTTCCCGACGAGCATGACGCGCCTCGCGCATTAAAAAAGCTCCCGGGCGTGACCCCGGGAGCCAATATTTTTCGCGTGCCCTTAGCGCCCGCGTTCGCCACGCTCGACCGGCGGCGGTGGCGGAGGCGGCGGTGGAGCCGGGCAAGTGCTTGTCGCGAGGATCACCGACCCGTCGGGACAGGTCTGCGTCGCCGGAGCTGCGGGCGGCGGCGGAGGCGGTGGTGAGGGAGCTGCTGCCGGAATAGGTGGCGGAGCTGCTTCGCGCGAGTTGAAATTGTATACCAGGCTCGCGAGCACGCTGTGAGAATCGTAATTCCCTCTCGCACTCGTGGTGAAGGGCACGCTGTTCACCGTGAAGCCGTCGTCGAAGCCGAGCTTCGCGGTGTGGAAGTAACGATACTTCACCCCGGCATCCACGTTGGGGGTCAGCGCATAGCGAAGGCCGGCAATTCCCTGGAACGCCCAGGCGCTGTCGCTGTCGCCCGAAAAGTTCGCCCAGGCACGGCCGGCGCCGCCGCCCGCATATCCTCCGAAGCCGCCGCCGAAATCCCCGTCGAGCAAGGCGTTGGCCATCAGCGTCTTGATGCCGATGTGATTGCCGACGCTGAAGTCGGCCGCCGTCGCGGTTGTCCCGGCGGCAGTACCTACGTCGGTGACCAGCGGCGTGCTGGCGCCCAGGCTCTTCACTCTTGCGCGCTTGTACCCGGCCTCGCCTTCCAGCCTGACAGGGCCGAGTTTGTAACCGAGGATCGCATCGACGTCGTAGCCGGTCTTGAAATCGACTTTGTAGCCATTGTCGTAAGTCGTTGTGTTGTTGAGAACAACGTCGAGGTCGGTGCTCCGTGGGAAGGTTGCGCCGCCTTCGATGCCCACATATGGGCCGTCCGCCCCCGCGAGTGCGGGGCTGGCAAAAACAACCGAGGCCGTCGCTGCCATCAGTATCTTACGCATATTTTCTATTCCCTTTTGGCTTGTTGGCCCCTGTTGCCAGCGCGTCTGGCCCTCTGAACTTGGCTCCCCGCTGAATGGAAAATTACATTTCCATGGAGGGATTCTGTCCGTCCGCCGTCGGCACCGGTTCGCCGAAGTTCTTGTTTTGTTCTCATAACCGCTTATGCTCGTGCGCATGCCGGTCGAGTCGAACAACGGCCGCGGGGCAACCCGCAATCCGACCCCCACGCGCTTCAATCTCAAGGAACGGGTGGTCGAGGGCGAATGGCTCGACCAGGTTGAAGCGCTGGACGGCATCCCGCGGCGCCGAACCACAGTCACGATCGAGCGGCCGAAGGCGATCCTGACCCGCAACAGCTCTCCCGACATCGGCTTCGACCGCTCGATCAATGCCTATCGCGGCTGCGAGCACGGCTGCATTTATTGCTTTGCCCGGCCCACCCATGCCTATCACGACCTGTCGCCGGGGGTGGATTTCGAATCCCGCCTGTTCGTGAAGCCCAACGCCGCGCAGCTGCTCCACGCAGCGCTGTCGCGGCCCGGCTATGAATGCCGTCCGATCGCGATGGGCACCAACACCGATCCCTACCAACCGATCGAGGAAAGATGGCGGATCACCCGTTCGGTGATCGAACTGCTGATCGAGACGCGGCACCCATTCACCATCACGACCAAGTCCGACCGGGTGGTTCGCGACATCGACCTGTTGAGCCAGGCGGCGGACCTCAGGATTGCTTCGGTCGCCATTTCGGTCACGTCCCTCGACCCGAAGATCGCTCGAACGCTCGAGCCGCGCGCTCCGCAGCCCAAGAAGCGGCTCGCGGCGATGAAGGCGCTGAACGATGCGGGCATCCCCTGCTACGTCGGCATTGCGCCGGTCGTACCCCAGATCACGGACCACGAGCTCGAACATATCGTCGAGGCCGCGGTGGAAGCCGGGGCGCCGGGCGGCTTTTACCTGCCCGTGCGGCTGCCTCACGAGGTCGCGCCATTGTTCCGGGCCTGGCTCGACGAACATTATCCCGACCGCGCCGCCAAAGTGATGGCGACGATCCACTCGCTTCGCGGAGGGCGCGACAACGACCCGAATTTCTTCAGCAGGATGCGGGGCCAGGGCCCGTGGGCCGAGCTCCTGAAGACTCGCTTCGAGATCGCCTGCAGGAAGTACGGGCTCAATCGCGCCAAATTCCAACTGCGCACCGACCTTTTCCGCCCGCCCGAGGGCGACCAGATGCGGCTGCTTTAATCGATTGGCCGTCAAATTTAATCGACAGAGGTCCGTGACTTCCTCCCCTTCCCTGCTAGGCCAGATTCCATGAAATCTTATCTCATCCCCGCCCTTCTCGCCGCGGCCGCGGCGCCCGCCTTGGCGCAAACGTCGATCACCACGCTTCCGCCGCCGGTGGTCGAGGATCCCAAGATTGCCGCGCTTCGCGACGCGGCCCTGACAACCGATCATTACGCCTGGGACATCGTGGAAGGCCTCACGACCGAGGTCGGCCAACGGCTCGCCGGGACTGAGGCCGAGGAGCGGGCGCGCGACTGGGCAGTTCGCCGCTTGACCGCGATGGGCTTTTCGAACGTCCACATCGAACCGTTCGACATGCCGGTCTGGACGCGCGGGGCCGAAGGCGCGGAAATCATCTCGCCCTTCCCGCAGAAACTCGTCGTCGCCGCCCTCGGCTACAGCGGCTCGACCGGACCCGAAGGCGTGACCGGTCAAATCGCCTATTTCGACAGCGTCGACGCGCTGCGCGCCGTCCCCGACGAGGCGGTCAGGGGCAAAATCGTCTTCATCGATCACCACATGATGCCGGCGCAGGATGGGTCCGGGTACGGGCAGTTCGGCGCGCCGCGCCGACAGGGTCCGACGATCGCCTCGAAGAAGGGCGCGCTGGCGATCGTGATCCGCTCAATCGGAACCGATCATCACCGCAACCCTCACACCGGCGTTCAATATTTCACGGACGGAGCGACCCCGATCCCGGCGGGAGCCCTAACGGTGCCGGACGCTGAGCAGCTTGTCCGTATTCTGAAGCGCGGCCAGCCGGTCGTCATGCACCTCACCCTGGTCAGCCAGAAGACGGAAGGCGGCCATTCAGGCAATGTCGTTGCCGAAGTTCCGGGGCGCGATCCGAAGGCGCCGATCCTGCTTGTCGGCGGGCATCTCGACAGCTGGGACCAGGGGACGGGCGCGATTGACGATGGCACAGGCGTTGCGATCACGGCCGCCGCCGCCAAGCACATCATGGACGCTGGGCGACCTCTGCGCACCATCCGGGTCGTCTGGTTCGGTGCCGAGGAACCGGGGGGCTTTGGCGGCAATGCGCTGGCGAAAGCGCATGCATCCGACCGCTATGCCATCGCCGGGGAGAGCGATTTCGGTTCCGATCGAATCTGGCGCTTCAGCAGCAGCCTGATGAAGGATCAGCCGGATGCTTATGCGGCGCTCACGGCAGCGCTCGCTCCACTCGGCATCGTCAAGAACGACAAGGGCGAGGCCGACGGCACCGATGTCGGGCCGACCATCACCGCCGGCGCTCCGTGGATCTCGCTGGGCCAAGACGGCACCCGCTATTTCGACATTCACCACACGCCCGACGACACGCTCGACAAGGTCGATCCTGAACAGCTTCGGCAGAATGTTGCCGCCTGGACCGCGATGCTCGCTGTGCTTTCAGGTGGAATTGAGCCGGACCCGAAACGGGGCAAGAGGCGTTGAGCCTACAAAACAGGGAGGACTAGATGCGCATCTTGCTCGCAATTCCACTTTTGCTCGTTGGCGGCTGCAACGTCTCGAAGGACGAGGCCAACAACACCGTCAACATGTCGATCAACGAAGACGTCGCCGCCAATACGGCGAGCAACGTCGGAAATGACGTCCGCAACATTGCCAGTGACGTCGGGAACGAGGCCGGTAACCTCAGCGACAAAGTCAAAAATACGGACGTCGACGTCAACGTGAACACCGACGTGAAGACTGAGAACAAGTCGCGGTAAATCGAGCGGCCCGCCTTCGCCAAGGCTACGGCGCGCAGCCTCCGCATCTAAAGTTTCGACTGGTTGACCAGCCGTAGCTTTAGCGAAGGCTGGTCGGGGAGACAGGATTCGAACCTGCGACCCTCTGCTCCCAAAGCAGATGCGCTACCAGACTGCGCCACTCCCCGCCTTCGCCAAGGCTTCGGCGGGCAAGCCCGCCATCCTTTGCTGGTTTACCGGCCGTAGCCCCAACGGGGCGAAGGCTGGTGGGCCCGGAAGGATTCGAACCTCCAACCTAGCCGTTATGAGCGGCCGGCTCTACCGTTGAGCTACAGGCCCTCACCGGCCCGTGTCAGATAACTAAGGCTTGGTCCGCCGCCAAGTCAGGAGCGCGGGAATGTCAAAGCGATCGAATCCGGCGACGCGACGAGAGTTGCGCCTGCAATCCGCGCCAGTCCGCGAGTCAGGTGCAACCAGAAACTCTGCGTGACCTCGGCCTCGCCCGATTCGAACAGCTCTTCATCCGACATTCCGCGCAAGGCGGCGGGCCGGCTGATCGACACCCGGCAATTTTCCAGCGCCTGATCGACCGAGAGCTTCAGCCGTTCTCCTTCCGCGGCACATTCGATCACCGCACTGCACATCCGGAAAATCATCCGGTCGGCAAGCTCGGCTTCGATCGGGACATTAAGGTCTCTCATGGTTCGCGACGGTTCGAGATCCACGCCGCGGGCTTCGGCCAGCTCGCGCAGCGATGGAGTCATGCGCTCGACCAGCTGGCCGAGATTGACCAATTGGCGCGACGCACCGTCCGACGAATGGATCTTCGCCGCAAAATCGAGATCATCGATCGCGCCCAGGAGCAGATGCGCCTGCGAAACGATTTCGGACGCACGCTCGCGGTAACGCCGGTCCGCCGGCCCGAGATATTGGCCATCGATGATCTCGGCGAAACCGATGATTGCATTCAACGGCGTTTTGATCTCGTGCACCAGCTCACGGAGCGAATCCGGGTCGGTCAGCATCTCGGGAGTGGAGCTGCGCTCGGCGGGCGGCGGAAGGTCGCGCAGCGCAATGCCGCGATAGCCCCGGAAACGCCCGTCGGCCGGATCGAACGCCGGAACCGCACTGATCTTCCATTCACCGGAAACAAGTCCGTCGCCGGGAACGCTAAGAGCCGAGTCGCGGAAGGGCGCACGGATCGCGAAGGCTCGGATGACTTCATCGGCCACCCGAGCTCCATTCTCGTTTCGAGCGATTGAGCGCCCGATCAGGGCCCCGCGCGGAGCGCCTTCGACCCAGGCGATTTCTCCCGACGGCCCGCATTCCCAGCGGAACAAAGCAGGCGCTCCCGAAGGTACGGCCGGTCCGGGGGTGCCGGCTTTTTGCTCGCGGGTCCGGCGACGGCGTTCGATCCGGGCGACGACCTCGCTAAGCGAGGGTCCAGCCGGTGCTCGCGGCCTGCGCTCGGCAGGCTTGCGAGAAACGGGCCGCTCGGGCCTTTCGCGTGGGGCACGTTCGACCAATGCCTCGGTAGCGTCCGGTTCTGCAGCAGCCGTGAGCTCCGGGTGCAGTGTCTCCACGAAACGGCGGGTCTCGTCGTCGGCGCTTGCGATCAAGGTGCGCCACTGCCCGGCGTCCAGGCTCGCCGCGGCGAGCACCGGCGCGGAAACGGTAAGCTTGTCCGCCGCGAAGCATTCGAGCAGGCCAAGGGGAAGCGGAAGTGCGGCAACTGCGCGCGCGGCGGCGGCCCGAAGCGGCTCGTCGACATTTTTTGATTCGGCCCGAATCGACTCTAGCGCCTGCGCGACCACCGGGCTCGAACTGTTGGGTCCGGCGCGCGCGACGAGGTCGACCAGCTGCCTCCAGCGGACCGCCGTGTCATGGCGGTCGCTCGCAGGCTGGTTAAGAACCGTCAGCAATCGATCGTCGAACCGCACCGGCTTTCCGCATCCTCCAAGACGCACCGATCACCGGCTCTATGCGGCCGTTTACTTTGCGCTAAGCGCCCAGTGCTTAACCATCCCGAAACGGGACAGTTTGGCAAGCCCGCCGGGGCTTCGTCAGGAAGCGGCTTGAGGACACGGGATAGACAGGCGCCCTCGCAACAATCAGGCGCCCTGGAGGTAGAGCAGCCAATATTTCGCGATTTCAGCGCGAGGACCCGTCACAGCGTTGAATGCTGCGGTGGCCCCTGCCTTATCGTTCGATCGTGCAAGCGCCATTCCGAGGTGCACATTGGCGATGTCCTTGTCCACTCCGCCCTTCGCCAGCGCCTTGCGGTAGAGGTCGGCGGCCTTGGCGTATTGGCCCATTCCGAAATAACGGTCCCCGACGCGAACCATCGCGGTGCCCGTCAGTGCAATTTTTTCCGCTTCGGCGAGATCCGCATTGGTCAGCTTCGGCTTGCTCTTCAGCCCCACGATAATGTCGCGGAACAGCGGGGAAGCCGGGTCGACCTGTTTGGCCGCTATGCCAGCGTCGATCACCGCCTGCGCTTCGACATAATTCTGTTGGTCCGCCGCGGCCGTTGCAAACAGATTATAGTCCGCCGACTTCGACAGGGCGTTCATCGTCTGCATCAACCGAAGCAGGTCGAGCGTCCCCTCGACGTCCGGCTTCGCGAGGTTGCGGTAGATGAGGATCGCGTTCCGCCAGCTGTCCGGGCTGGGATAAGCTGACACCCACTGCCGGCCGAGCTCGATCGCCGACGGGGCTTGCGAGTCGTACGCCGCCTGCACCGCTCGCCGATAGATGTCCTCGGTCGGCTTCTGGCCGGCGGCGATGCGCGCCTTGATCGTCTGCTGGAACAGGCCGGCAGCTTCGGCATTTTGCCCCGCTGCGCTCTTCGCCTGGGCAAGCAGCTCGATCGCGCCGTAGTCGTTCGGAGTGAGCGTCACCGCCCGCTGGAACGAGGTGATCGCCAGGGCGGACTGCTTCGCATTGAACTGCTGTATGCCGAGATCCATGTACAAAGCGGCGAGCTTGGTGGCATCCAGATAGCCCGACGCCTCGAGGACCTGAACCGCCGAGGCCAGGCCCGCAACGTCCTTAGCGTTCAACGCCGCCTGCCGCTGGAAAACGCCGATCAGGTAGCGGTCTTCCTTGGTCTTCGCGACGGCCTGCGCCGCGGCGAGCTTGCCCGGGATATTCGCGGTATCGTTAGCCTTCACAGCGTTCTGCAATTCGACAATCGCCTTGAGCGCCCCAGAGGACGGCTTGACGTCGCCTGGTTTGCCTTGCTCCTGTTTTGGAGGCGTCGGCTTATCGCTCTCCTGCGAGCGCGTGAGCTGGGCGGCTGCGGGCACGGATGCGATCGCCAAGACGATGCCGAGCGCGGTAGTAGTCAACTTCATCGGTTTCTCCCCCGAATGGAGATGGTCTGAAAGGGAATATGCGCGCGAGCGCTTAGTCGTTCGCGGCGGGCACGCCAAGCTCTATGCCTCCTTCGGCCTGAACCCCCATTGAACCGCAGGCCATCGCGCGCGTGCGCGTGTACGCGCGCGGGGTGGCGCTTACTGGACACTTCCACTAGATAGGATCCGGGGGACGCGGCAACCGGCCGCAACCCATGCGTGCATCCCTAATCACAGGACCCTTTCTTGGCCACCGAACCGCCGGTCGACGACCTCGACAACGATCAGCAGCCGCCGTCGGGCGGAAGTGACATTGCTCCCATCTCCATCGTCGAGGAGATGAAAACCTCCTACCTCGATTATGCGATGAGCGTCATTGTCGCTCGCGCCCTTCCGGACGTGCGCGACGGCCTGAAGCCGGTTCACCGCCGAATTCTCTACGCCTGCCAGGAAGCCGGCTATGTCGCCGGACGGCCGTACCGCAAGTCAAGCCGCATCGTCGGCGACGTCATGGGTAAGTATCACCCGCACGGCGACTCGGCGATCTACGACGCGCTCGCCCGGATGACCCAGAGCTGGTCGATGCGGGTCCCATTGATCGACGGCCAGGGAAACTTCGGGTCGATGGACCCCGATCCTCCGGCGGCGATGCGCTACACCGAAGCGCGGCTTGCCAAGGTCGCGAACTTCCTCCTCGGCGACATCGACAAGGACACGGTCAATTTCCAGCCCAATTACGACGCGTCGGAGCGCGAGCCCCAGGTCCTGCCCGCGCGCTTTCCAAACCTGCTGGTCAACGGCGCGGGCGGAATCGCGGTCGGAATGGCGACGAACATTCCGCCGCATAATCTCGGCGAAGTGATTGCCGCGTGCCGGGCTTATATCGAAGACCCGGCGATCAGTTCCGAAGGGCTGATGGAGCACGTCAAAGCCCCGGATTTCGCGACCGGCGCGTTCATTCTCGGCCAGTCGGGAATCCGCAGCGCTTATACGACGGGCCGCGGCTCGATCATGATGCGGTCCCGCTACGTCGTCGAGGAAGGCCGCGGCGAGCGGCGCTCGATCGTTCTTACCGAAATTCCTTATCAGGTCGGCAAGACCGGCCTGGTCGAGAAGATCGCCGAGGCCGCCAAGGACAAGCGGATCGAGGGCGTCGCCGACATCCGCGACGAATCCAGCCGCCACGGCGTGCGTGTCGTCATCGACCTAAAGCGCGACGCGACGCCGGACGTCGTGCTGAACCAGCTGTGGCGCCACACGCCCGCCCAATCTTCCTTCCCCGCCAACATGCTCGCGATCCGTAGCGGCCGGCCCGAGACGCTCACCCTTCGCGACTTCATCGAAAGCTTCGTCCGCTTCCGCGAGGAAGTGATCACGCGCCGGTCGAAGTTCGAGCTGTTGAAGGCTCGCGAGCGCGCGCATCTCCTGCTCGGCCTTGTCGTCGCGGTCACCAATCTCGACGAGGTCGTGAAGCTGATCCGCTCTTCGGCGAGCCCTGCGGTCGCGCGCGAACGCTTGCTCGAACGCGAATGGCCGATGGAGGAAATCCGTTCGTACATCGCGCTCGTCGAAGCGGTCGAGCCGCAGAAGCGCGACAAGGCCTATCGCCTGTCCGACGCGCAGGTCCGCGCAATCCTCGAGCTCCGGCTCCATCGCCTCACGGCCCTCGGCCGTGACGAGATCGGCAACGAGCTCGCGGATCTCGCGAACAATATCGGCGAGCTGCTGGACATACTCGCCAACCGCGTCCGGCTTTACGAGGTCATGCGCGAGGAATTCGACGAGGTCGAAGCGGAGTTCGCAACTCCGCGCGTGACCGAGCTCGCGCCAGCGGCCGACGGGATCGAGGACGAGGACCTGATTGAGCGCGAGGACATGGTCGTGACCGTGACCCTCGCCGGATACATCAAGCGCACCCCCCTGTCGGTGTTTCGCGAGCAGAAGCGCGGCGGCAAGGGCCGCGCCGGAATGGCAACCAAGGAAGAGGACGCGGTCACGAACCTGTTCGTCACCTCGACCCACAATCCGGTGCTGTTCTTCTCCAATCTCGGCCGAGTCTATCGTCTGAAGGTGTGGAGACTGCCCGAGGGTGGTCCGAACACTCGAGGGCGGCCGATGGTGAACCTGCTCCCGCTGGCTGAAGGCGAGACCATTTCCACCGTCCTCCCCTTGCCCGAGGACGAGGCGGAATGGGGCGGCCTTCACATCATGTTCGCGACCGCCCACGGAACCGTCCGGCGCAACAGCATGGCCGCCTTCACCAATGTCCCATCCAACGGCAAGATCGCGATGCGGTTCGGCACGGGAGCCGCCGACGAAACAGAGGCTGACGACAATGACGTACAGACCGATCCGACCGATCGCCTGATTGGCGTGTCGCTGCTGACCGAGGAAGACGACGTCCTGCTCGCGACGCGTAGCGGCAAGGCGATCCGATTCATGGCGACCGACGTTCGCGAATTCCAGTCGCGCACGTCGACCGGCGTCCGCGGCGTGCGGCTTCTCGGCAATGACGAGGTCATTTCAATGTCGATCCTGCACCGGATCGGAACGAGCCAGGAGGAGCGCGAGGCCTATCTCAAATGCCCGCCATGGCGCGAACGCGAAGACGTGGAATGCACCCTTCCAGCCGAGCGCTACGCCGAGCTCCAGGAAAACGAGCAGTTCATCCTGACCGTGACAGAGAATGGCTACGGCAAGCGTTCGTCAGCCTACGAATATCGCCGCACCAACCGCGGCGGCCAGGGCATTACCAACATCGACACCTCAGAGCGCAACGGCCGCGTCGTCGCCTCCTTCCCGGCCCACCAGGGCGAGGCCCTGATGCTGGTCACGGATCAGGGCAAAATGATTCGCACGACCGTCGGCGATATCCGCATAATGGGCCGAAACACGCAGGGCGTGACAATCTTCCGGGTCGCCGAGAATGAGCATGTCGTCAGCGTCGCCAAGATCGAGGAGAGCGACGAAGAGGAGATCGAAATCGAGGGCGGCGAGGAGATCTCACCCGAGGAAGGGGCCGTTATCGGCGAAAGCGAGCTTGAGAAGCCCGCCGATCCGGAGCAAGACTAGAGCGTCCAGCTCGGACTAGGCTGCGACGAACAGTGGCACCAGGCTGGGCCGGGTCGCGTTCTCCTGAGCACAGGTTCAAGGAGTGTTCGTCCATGCCCCTTCCCCACAATGCACTGGTTTTGGTCGCCGACGGCCGCAAGATGCTGTTCTTCCGCAATCACGGTGACGAAGGTCAAATCGACCTCCGGACCGAGGCGCACGACGCGCGCTTCGTCCGCAAGGACCGGGAGATAAAGACCGATGCGCCGGGGATGACGAGGCAGAGCTTCGGTTTCGGGCGATCCACCTACGAGGAAGCGGACTTCCAGCAACAGGAGGAGGACCGTTGGGTCAAGGAAGTGGCCGAAGAGCTGAAGACCCGCGTCCTGCGCAACGATTTCGACGCGCTGGCGATCGTCGCGCCGCCCAGGGCGCTCGGCGTGATGAAGCGTTATCTGCACAAGGAAGTGGAGAAGCGTATCGTCTGCACGGTCAACAAGGAGATGAGCGGGCGCACCGTTCCCGACATCGAAGGCCTCCTGGACGGTCACACTCGAGCGGCGGAGCTCCCGTCCGTTTGAGCGGCGTGTATTACTAATCTATAGCACCTAGCACCATTGTCGTTTCGTCGACACTTTGTGCAAGCTATTATAGTTGCAGACTTTTTCTAACTGGCACACTTCTTGAGATGACTCCCGCGCAGCACCCCCGCTGCGAGTCAAAAGGGAGTTTTCAATATGATGATGACAACCGTGGTTGCGGTCGCGCTCGGCCTCGCCCCAATCAATGAAAGCAGCGCCTCTCAGACGGTGAGCGGCGACTATTCGGCGGCAGTCGGCCGCTACAGCCAAACCGTCGACCGCCGTGGAACGAACCACGTGCGAGGCGTCGATTCTCACGGCGTTTCGTATGAGCTTGTGCTCGACAAGCGCGGATATGTCGAAGCCACGGTCGGCGAGCGTATGGTCAGCTTCCACGTCCGGGAAGCGGGCTGACCCAGGACCAGAAACGAGGCCCGGTCGCCGGCGCGGCCGGGCCAACTCGTTCGATCAGCCGCGCTCGCCCCGCTGACCCACGGGCGGCGGTGGCGGTGGCGGAGGCGGTGGCGCGACGTTCAGCATCTGCGCCTGGCTCAGGTGCATCTGGATCGTCGGAATAGCCTGCCCTGCGGCAGCCTTGATCGCGGGCGCATCGCCCATTGCCGCATAATTCTGGAACAGGGACAGCGCCTGCTGATGGCCGCTGATCTGCGCGCTTTTGTAGGCCATGTCGAAATTCGGGCCCGAGCCCGCTGCCCGCAACTGGTCGAGTGCCGCCTGCTGCCCGAGAAGCAAGGTCGGAGCCGGCGGGGTCAGGCCGGCCGCGGTCGCCGCTCCCGCCATGGCCTGGCTCAACCGGGCGTGATCGGAAATCATCATGTTCGCGAAGTTCCGAACGGCCGGGTTCTGCGACACTTGCAGCGCCAGCTGGCTCGACTGGATCTCGAACTGGTCGCCGCTGGCGGCGTTCGCCAGGAAGCCGGGCGCCATCAGCAAGTTGTTGAGATCAACCGGCGGCGGTGGCGGCGGGGGTGGAGGCGGAGCGGTTTGACAGCCGGCGAGGAGCGCCGCGCCGGCGATCAGGATTGCCAGTTTCCTCATTGGATTGGTCCCTTGCGAATGCGTTCGTTGCGGCAGGGAAACTTGCCAGCAAGGCCGCAGTTCCTAAGGCTGATCGATTGTAATTCAAGCGAAGAGATGGCGCACGTCCGCGTCGGGCGCAACGGCATTGAGCAGCAAGGTCCGATGGCATTGCGCCGGGTCCCGCTCCATGCACAACAGCGCGCTCGGTTTTTCGCGGGCCATTTCGAGCATCAGTGCCGATTGGGCGATCGCCTCGGGCAGCTCGAGCTGGCCGGCGTAAATGCGCTCCAGATCCTTCTGGCGACCGGCCCGCGCGGCGGCGCGTCCTTCGGTCGGCGTGCCGAGCGCCTTCAGATGAACATATTCAATCCCTGCTTCCTCCAGCGAGGCCCTCAGCGGCGACTTGGAAAAGCCCGGCCGCCGAGACAGCGGAAGAGCGCGCACGTCGATCACGCGTTCGACACCTGCTTCGCGAAGAACAGCAAGGAACTCGAGAACGGTGACGCCCTCATAGCCGATGGTGAAAATCTTCATGCCGAAAGCTGTCGTATATCGCTTCGACAAACCTGTCTTCTTCGCCTTCCATCCCCGTGCGATAGGCCGCGGCCGGATGCGATGCCACAATGTCCTCGAGCGATCGCTCGGCATGCATTTGCGTGCGCACGCGGGTCGCTACGTCACTGAGCATGGCCCGATAAGCGACAAGTTCAGCGCGAGTAGCGACCGGCCCGTGTGCCGGAACGATCCGCGTATGGTCGTCCGACATTGTCAGAGCGACGTCGACCGCCCTGATAAGGCCTTGAATCGATCCGCCGCTGCTCCGGTCGATGAACGGAAAGATATGGTTGAAGAATACATCGCCCATGGCGAGAACATTGGCCTTCTTGAACAGAACCAGTGTGTCTCCGTCCGTGTGAGCATGTGCCACATGGCGGAGTTGGACCGTTTCGGCCCCCAAGTGCAGGTCGAGTCCGTTGTCGAAGATCAGTCTCGGAAGAGCGGCCGGAGGATCGGGCGGAATGTGCTGGTTATAGGCTGCCATGAACTGCTCGATCGCACGCCGGGCACGGGCGTTGCGGTGGGCGACAATCGTCGCACCCGCATTGGCGAAGAGCCCGTTCGCGCCGGAGTGATCGAGATGCCAATGCGTGTCGATGACATAACGGACTGGCAAATTGGAGACCGATCGAACACCCGCTAGCGTTTCTTCGAAATTCGATCGTCGCTGGTCGTCGACGATCAACACGCCGTTTCGCCAGGGAAGGATCAATACGTTGCAACTGGTCCCAATCAGCACAGAGACGTCGCCGCCGAGGTGCTGAACGTCGAGCGGGGCTGCGGCCGGCGCAGGTGCGAACGAGAAAAGCGCGGCTGCGGCTACAATGGGCAGAATGGCACGACGACGCATGGATGACCCTCGGGATGGTTTGGCAACGCTTAGTGCCCGCTTTCGCAGGGCCGGTTTACTATCGCTTCGACCAGGGCCTATTCGCGTCCCCGTATGAGTTTCGACATCCAGATCGTCGGCGGCGGTCTCGCCGGAAGCGAAGCGGCGTGGCAGCTCGCACAAGACGGCTTCCGGGTCCGCCTCAGCGAAATGCGCGGGGGCGGCGACAGCACGCCGGCCCACGAGACCGACCGCCTCGCCGAGATGGTCTGTTCCAACAGCTTCCGCTCCGACGATGCGGAGCACAATGCAGTCGGCCTGCTCCACCAGGAGATGCGCGAGCTCAGTTCGCTCATCATGCGGGCCGGCGACGAGCACCGCGTTCCCGCGGGCTCGGCGCTCGCCGTCGACCGCGACGGCTTTGCCGCCGAGGTCACGCGCACGATCGAGGACCATGAGAACATCACCGTCGTCCGGGAGCGGATCGACGCTTTGCCCGACCATCCGACAATTGTCGCCACCGGTCCGCTGACCGGCTCCAGGCTCGCCGACGCCATCGCGGCCGAGACTGGGACAAGCGCCCTCGCCTTTTTCGACGCTATCGCTCCGATCATTCACCGGGACAGTATCGACATGTCGGCCGCCTGGATGGCTGCTCGCTGGGACAAGGGAGGCAAGGATTACATCAACTGCCCGCTCGACAGGGCGCAGTATGAAATGTTCGTCCAGGCCTTGGTCGACGGCGAGAAGATGCCGTTCAAGGAGTGGGAAATCGACACGCCTTACTTCGAGGGCTGCATGCCGATCGAGGTGATGGCCGAGCGCGGGCCCGAGACGCTGCGTCACGGCCCGATGAAACCGGTGGGCCTCGACGAT
>Ga0268264_10002244_pt1 | contig 17131 bp, 5 predicted proteins | sample KBSSwiS32_FD_190357 | JGI IMG/M metagenome (GOLD analysis project Ga0268264, IMG submission 190357) | Switchgrass rhizosphere microbial communities from Kellogg Biological Station, Michigan, USA - KBS Switchgrass S3-2 (SPAdes) (version 2) | ecosystem: Host-associated > Plants > Roots >...
GAGACCGCCTCCGCGAGCGAATACATCGCGTCGAAGATCACCAGGTCGGCGCCGCGGAAGAACTCGACGATGCGCTGGGTCTCGCGGATGTCGTCGAGCTTGTGCTCCGAGTCGGTGCTATAGACGCAGCTCTTGCCTTCGCGCTCGAAGCGAAAGCCGTACGAATCGCCCGAATGGAACTGCGGCGCGGCCGTCACCTTGACGCCGGCCACCTCGCGCGTCTCGCCCGGGACGAGCGGCACGAACTCGATGGTCGCGGTGAGGTGCGCGAACGGCACCGGGAAGGAGGGCGGCTCCTGCTGGCGGCGCAACGCGTCCTCCAGGTTGGCATGGCAGCCGAAGATGCGGAGCCGCGTGCCCGGGACGTAGGCCGGCCCGAAGAAGGGGAAGCCCATGATGTGGTCCCAGTGCATGTGCGACATGAAGATGTTGACCGTCGCGGGCCGTCCCGACTGGCGCGCGAGCACGTGGGCGCCGAAGGGCCGGGCGCCGCTCCCCATGTCGCACACGAAGTACTGGTCGCTGCCGGTCTCGAATTCCACGCACGAGGAGTGCCCGCCGAAGGTGTGCGAGAGCGCGAAGTCGAGCTCGCGCTCGACGAACGCGGCGGCCTTCTGGATGTCGTCGAGGCCGCGCCCGTTCGCCGCGACCAGCGCCTGCGCCAGGCGGTCGCGCAGGTCGAGCGACGTGAGCGACACAGGCATCGAGCCGCGGGTGCCCCAGAAGCGCACGCGCATCGCGGTGCGCTAGCTCCGGTCGAAGGCCGCGGCGGCCTCCGCCGACACGGCGGCGAGGGCTGCGCGGACCGAAGGGTGGAGCTCGAACACCATGTCGAAGCGGCTGATCTGGAAGATCTCGGCCACGACCGGCCGCAGCGCGGCGAGCACGATCTTGCCGCCCTGGGTCCCGGCCTGCTTGGCGGCGAGCATGAAGCAGCGCAGGCCGGCGGAGGAGACGTATTCCAGGCCGGAAAGGTCGACCACGATGCGCTGGCGGCTGGCGAGTGCCCGGTCGAGGAGGGGTTGCAGGCCGGCGCGGAAGGCCTCGCAGTTGTCGTGGTCGAGCCTGCCCGTGGGCGCTACCACGAGCGTGTCGGCATACGTCCGGGAGTCGAGTTTCATCTTATGGTCTCGGGGCGCAGCAGCGCTATTCTAGAATGCCTGCGGAACAAGCGCCCATGGCGATTTCCGCCTTCAATTTCAGCCGCTGGATCGACTCCCACGCGCACCTGCTGAAGCCCCCGGTGGGCAACCAGCTCGTGTTCCGCGAGGCCGAGGACCTGATCGTCCAGGTGATCGGCGGCCCCAACGCGCGCAGCGACTACCACGACGACCCGTACGAGGAATTCTTCTACCAGCTGCGCGGCGATATCGTGCTGAAGGCGATCGAGGACGGAAGGCCGCGCGACATCCCGATCCGCGAAGGCGAGATCCTGCTCATCCCGCGGCATTTCAGGCACTCCCCGCAGCGCCCGGCGGGCACGGTCGGGCTGGTCGTGGAGAAGATGCGGCCGCGCGACGTGAACGACGCCTTCGAGTGGTACTGCCCGGGCTGCTGGACCCGCATCCACCGCGTCGAGGTGAACGTGCAGGACATCGTCGCCGACCTGCCGCCGCTCTTCGAGGCGTTCTACGCCGGAGCCCGCCGCTGTCCGGCGTGCGGGCAGGTGCATCCCGGGCGCGGATGAGCGAGCCGCGGTTCACGCGCGCGGCCCGGGCCCTGCACGAGGCCCACGAGCGGCGCGAGCCGTTCCGGCCGCTCCCGCCTGAGCTCGCGCCGCACGGAGCCGAAGCCGCCTACGAAATCCAGGACGCCTTTGTCGCGCTGCGCGCCGAAAAGCGCGGTGCGGTCGCGGGCTACAAGATCGCCCTGGCGAGCCCGGCGATGCAGCGCTTCGTCGGCGTCGACCGGCCGCAGGCCGGCATGATGCTCGAGTCCACGCTGCTGCGCTCGCCGGCGACGGTGCGCGCCGCCGACTACCTGCGGCTCATCGTCGAGTTCGAGATCGCGGTGCTGCTCGCGGACGACCTGCCTGCGGCCGATGCGCCGTTCACGCTCGAGCGCGTGGCGAGCGCGGTCGGCTCCGTGATGCCCGCGATCGAGCTCGCCGACGACCGCCGGGCGGACTATGGCGAGCTTTCCAAGCATCCCTTCGAGCTGATCGCAGACAACACCTGGAACGAGGGCGCAGTCCTCGGCTACCCCGTGTCCGACTGGAAGGCGCTCGACCTCGCCGCGGTGCGCGGCCGCGCCACGGTCAATGGCAGTCTGGTGGGCGAAGGCAACGGCGGCGACGCAATGGGACATCCATTCAATTCCGTGGCGTGGATCGCCGACCACCTCGCCGCGCACAGCCGCGGCCTGCGCCGCGGCGACGTCGTGATCACCGGCAGCATCATCACCTCCAAGAACATGAAGGCCGGCGACTTCGTGAAGTACGCAATCGAAGGACTGGGCGAAGTCGAGCTCCGCGTCGACTAGGCAGGTCGGACTACGGCGGGAATTCTGTCAACAGCCTGAAAGGGCTGTCGTCAGCCTTGCACTGTGCTGGATCAGCTACATGGGGAAAACCCTTACGTCGCACTAGGGGGTGCACAGTTTGCCCCTCGCTTTTCCTCCTGAGGGGCAGGGCAATGGCGGTGTTCCGGTTCAGCGCGCTGAGCGACGGGCAGTCGCTCGTCTTCAATCCGAACGCAGACGTCCTCAACTTCGACCAGACCACGATCGCGGCCGCAGACCTAAGGGTCACCACGGTAGGGACGAGCATCCGCGTTGACGTGGTGAGCGGCCCGCAGACGGGCAAAGACGTAACGCTGACGAACGTGAGCCAGCTCCAGCTCGCCACGACGAACGTCACCTTCGCCGATGGCAGCAAGCTCCTTTTCGGCGACAACTCCACCGCGCAGAACGACAACCTCGCCAACTCGCTCACCGGCACTGCCGGACGCGACCTGCTCCAAGGCTTCGGCGGCGCCGATACGATGAGCGGCGGCGCCGGAGACGACACGTACATCGTGAGCACGGGCGATGTGCTCTCCGATTCGGGCGGCGTCGATACGGTCGTCACCGACGTTAACTGGACGCTCGCCGCCGGCTTCGAGAACATCACGATGACCGGCACGGGGAACATCAGCGCCACCGGAAACAACGACGGGAACTTCGTGATCGGCAACGCCGGCAACAACTACTTCAACATGCGCGCCGGGAACGACACCATCCAGGCGGGCGCCGGCAACGACTGGATCGACATGTCGGCCTTCGGCACGGCGAGCTACGGCAACGACTTGATCGACGGCGGGGACGGAACCGACACGGTGAACTTTGCTATCAGCGCGGGGCAGCAGAGTGCGATCACCGTGGATCTTGGCCCGGGCTTCATCAACGGCGGCGGCGTGAATGGGACGGGTATAGCCAACGTCACGAGCATCGAGCATGTGATCGGCGCGGGATTCAATGACTCCATAAAGGGAGGCTTCGTCGCCGAGACGCTGGAAGGGCGCGAGGGCAACGACACCCTTTCGGGGATGGCCGGCAACGACACGTTGATCGGCGGCACCGGTCAGGACACGTTCCTCTTCGCAGCGAACGCCACCGGCGTGGCCAATGCGGATGTGGTGGCCGATTTCGTTTCTGCCACCGACAAGCTGACGTTCGACAATTTCGTCTTCACCGGGATGGGTCCGACCGGGAACTTCGCCGCCGAAGACGCGCGCTTCGCTTCCGGCGCCGGCCTAACCTCGGGCCAGGACGCGAGCGACCGGCTGATCTACAACACGACCACCGGACAGCTCTTCTACGACGCCGACGGCAACGGCGCAGGCGCAGCGCAGCTCGTGGCGACACTGCAGGGCCGCCCCGCCGTGACGGCGACCGACATCGCCGTCGTGGGCAATGACGCGAACACGAACCAAGGCACTCCGGGCAACGACAATATCATCGGAACCGAGGGCAACGACTCGATCAGCGGGCTCGGCGGCGACGATACGATCGCAGGCCTCGGCGGCAACGATACGCTCGACGGCGGCGCGGGCGTGAACTTCGTCTCCGGCGGCCTCGGGGACGATTCGCTCGTCGGAGGCAACGCGTTCGATGAGCTCGACGGCGACGATGGCAACGACACCCTGATCGGGGGTGGAGGTGACGACGATCTGGACGGCGGATCGGGCAGCAACCAGGTCTTCGGCGGAGATGGAAACGACTTCATTGTGGCCGCAGGGGACGACCGGATCGACGGTGGAGCCGGCGACGACCAGTTGTTGCACGTTACCTTCGGCGATTCGGTCGACGGAGGCGCCGGGGTCGACTTCGTCGACCTGATGGGCAGCTCCATGGCGGTGAACCTCGCGTCGGGCAGCGTGACGAATCCGGCAGGCACTGCGTCGGCGGCGCTGCTCAACGTGGAGAATCTGCAACGAACCGCCGACGGAGTAGATAGCCAGGATGACCATGATTTCTCTTCTGACAACTACGTCATCGGAAGCAGCGCCGACAACGATCTGAAGATCAGCGGCGCCGGATTTGACACGCTCGACGGAGGGCTCGGCCACGATACGCTCGGCGGGTTCAGTGATGTCTACACCTTCAGCGTGGTCGCAGGCAGCGCTGACGCAGACGTCATCACGAGCTTCGGCTCGGCGGGCAAGGTGCAGCTCGACGCCCCGGTTTACGCCAACGTGGGCCCGGTCGGAAACTTCGTCGAAGGCGACGCGCGTTTCGTCGCTGGCGCCGGGCTCACCTCCGGTCAGGACGCAAGCGACCGCATCGTCTACAACACGACTACGGGCCAGCTGTTCTACGACGATGCGGTCGCTTGCGTCCTGGCGGCGCAGCTGATCGCCACGTTGCAGGATGCACCCGCGCTCTCGGCCACCAGCATTGCGGTGATTGACTCGCGCCTTTCCGGCCCCATCGAAGGTACGGCCGGAGACGACTGGCGCGCCGGGGCAGACGGCTTCGTGAATGACGTGTTCCACGGCAACGGCGGCAACGATCGGTTCGAGGGTCGGAAGGGAAACGACACCATCGATGGTGGCGACGCCAACGACACGCTCGATGGTGGGGCCGGGGTAGACCTCATAGTCGGCGGTGCCGGAAACGACGTCCTGAAGGACACTATCGAGTTCGACGATGGTACGCGGCCCGCAGGCGTCGCCGACACCCTTGACGGAGGCCTGGGCGACGACACCTATGAGCTGCACGCCTCGCTTTTCGCGCCGACGTTCCCGCAGGCCCGGCTGTTCGACGTCATTCTTCGCGACGCAGGCGGCACCGACACCGTAGTCGTGGACAACTCCTGGACGCTGGAGGCCGGATTCGAGAACCTCACGCTGAGAGCTTCGGAGGACCTGGGTTTCGGCTTCGGCAACGCGGCGAACAACGTCATCACGACCGAGGGTCGAGCCTTACTGGATGGCGGCGATGGTGACGACACGCTCATCGGAAGCAACCTCGGCGGCGATGGCGATGTCTTTCAGTTCACGCAGGGATCCGGCAATTACGGGCACGACACCGTAGACGGCCGGGATGGGACGGACCAGATCACATTCGCGAACGCTCAAAGCGCCATCGTGGTGAACGTTGCCGCCGGCACGCTGACCGGCGGCGGCGCCAACGGGTCCGGCAGCGTGACGTTCACCAACGTCGAGGAGTTCATCGGCGGATCGTTCGACGATTTGATCTCGGCCGATGGCACGAGCGGATTTCACTCTATGTCCGGCGGTAGCGGCGACGACACGCTGATCGGCGGCTCAGGAGGCGACTTCCTACAAGGCGGAGACGGCACGACCGTCATGGCGGGAGGTGCCGGAAACGACACCATCTCCACCGGGTTCGGAAGCCATGTGATCGAGTTTACGGTTGCGCCGTCGGCCGAGAACGTCGACCTCGTTTTCAATTTCACGAGCGGCAAGGACAAGTTCGTCCTCGACTCGACGGCATTTGCGAACGCCGGGCCTGTTGGCAACTTCGCGCCAGGCGATGCACGTTTCTTCGCCGCTGCTGGCGCAACCGCTGGCCACGATGCCGATGACCGAGTGATTTACAACACCACGACCAAACAGCTCTTCTACGACGCGGACGGCAACGGCTCGGGTAGCGCTCAACTCATCGCGAGCGAGCTGCAGAATACGTCGACTCTCGCTGCGACCGACTTCGTGGTGGACAACGGGTCCGCACCCGGAGGCCAGACGATCACGGGTACGGCGGGCGATGATCGTCTGACGGGAACGGAAGGCGACGACTCCATCGCCGGCCTTGCGGGCAACGATTCGCTAAGCGGCCTCGGCAGCAACGATACGCTGGACGGCGGAGACGGGAACGATGAGCTGAACGGTGGCGACGGCAACGATTCGATGGTGGGAGGTGCGGGCAACGACTTGTTCGATGCCGTGACCGGCTCGGGCTCGGGCGTCGACACCATGGTGGGTGGTGCGGGCGACGACTTCTACTTAGTCACGGCCGGCGACGTCATCGTGGAGGGGGCCGGCGGCGGCATCGACCAGGTGGTGGCATCCTCCGACTGGACCCTCGCCCCGAACGTCGAGAATCTCAGGTTCGGCGCTCCAGGCAGCTTCTCCGGAACTGGAAACGAGCTCAATAACGCGCTCGAGGCGTCAGGCGCCGATGCCGTCACGCTGAACGGGGCCGCCGGGAACGACTTCCTGCTTGGAGAGTCCGCGGCCGACATGCTGATTGGCAGTGCTGGCATCGATACGCTCATCGGCGGCTTCGGTGACGATACCTACGTGGTCGATGCGAGCGACGAACTCCATGATGACGGCGGCATCGACACCGTCGTGACAGACGTCAGTTGGACGCTCGGGGCCGACTTCGAGAACCTGACGATGACCGGCACGGGCAACATCAGCGTCACCGGCCATAACGGCGCGAATCTGGCCGTCGGCAATTCCGGCAACAACTACTTCAACCTGCGTGCGGGCAACGACACCATCCAGGCGGGTGCGGGTAACGACTGGATCGACATGTCGGCGTTCGGCACGGCGAGCTACGGCAACGACTCGATCGACGGGGGCGCGGGCACCGACACGGTGAACTTCGCCATCAGCGCCGGCCAGCAGAGCGCCATCGTCGCGGACCTCACGTTGGGGACTATCCGCGGTGGCGGCGTGGGCGGCGCAGGCAGCGCCACCGTTACGAGCGTCGAGCACGTGATCGGCGCGGGCTTCAACGATTCGATCAAGGGATCGGCAGCCGCTGAGACACTCGAAGGGCGGGAAGGCAACGACACGCTCTCCGGGATGGGTGGCAACGATACCCTCGTGGGCGGGACGGGCACGGACAGCTTCGTCTTCGCTGCCGCGCCGAGCGCAGGCAACGTTGACCTCATAAGCGATTTTGTCTCCGGGGCGGACAAGGCTGCGTTCGACAACGCGGTCTTCACCGCGCTGGGCGCCGACGGCAACTTCGTCGCCGGCGACGCGCGGTTCGCAGCCGGGGCCGGCTTCACCTCCGGGCACGACGCCAGCGACCGGATCGTCTACAACACGACGACCGGGCAGCTCTTCTACGACGCCGACGGCAGCGGAGCCGGCGCCGCACAACTCGTCGCCACCTTCCAGGGGGCTCCCGCGATCGCGGCGACCGACATCACCGTTCTCTAGTCTTTCAATCCAGGAGGCCTCGTGGCCGTATTCCGGTTCAGCACGCTGAGCGACGGGCAGTCGCTCGCCTTCAATCCGAACGCAGACGTCCTCAACTTCGACCAGACGACGATCGCGGCCGCTGACCTGCGGGTGACCCAGGTAGGGACCAACACGCGCATCGAAGTCGTGAGCGGCCAGCAGACGGGGAAGGACGTCACGCTAACGAACGTGAGCCAACTCCAGCTCGCCACGACCAACGTCACCTTCGCCGACGCGAGTCGCCTCCTCTTCGGCGACAACTCGACCGCGCAGAACGACAACCTCGCCAACTCGCTCACCGGCACTGCCGGGCGCGACCTGCTCCAGGGCTTCGGCGGCGCCGACACGATGAACGGCGGCGCCGGAGACGACACGTACATCGTGAGCACGGGCGATGTGCTCTCCGATTCGGGCGGCGTCGATACGGTCGTCACCGACGTTAACTGGACGCTCGCCACCGGCTTCGAGAACATCACGATGGCCGGCACCGGCAACCTCATCGCCACGGGCAATAACGGGGGTAACTTCGCGATCGGTAATTCCGGCGACAACTATTTCAACATGCGTGCCGGAGACGACACCATCCAGGCGGGTGCCGGCAACGACTGGATCGACATGTCGGCCTTCGGGACCGAAAGCTACGGCAACGACATGATCGACGGCGGCGCCGGGACCGACACGGTGAACTTCGCCATCAGCGCCGGACAGCAGAGCGCGGTCAACGTGGACCTCACTTCAGGCCTGTTCAACGGCGGCGGCCTGAACGGGGTTGGCGGCGGTCTCGTCCAGAACGTCGAGCATGTGGTCGGCGCCGCGTTCAACGATTCCATCAAGGGCGCTGCGGCCGCCGAGACGCTCGAAGGACGCGAAGGCAACGACACGCTCTCGGGGATGGGCGGGAACGACACGCTGGTCGGTGGCACCGGGCAGGACACGTTCGTCTTCGCCGCGGCACCTGGAGTGGCGAATGCCGATCTGGTAAGCGATTTCGTCTCGGGCACCGACAAGCTCGCCTTCGACAACTCCGCCTTTGCCGCCCTCGGCACCGCAGGCGCCTTCGCGGCCGGCGACGGGCGTTTTGCGGCCGGCGCAGGTTTCACGTCGGGCCGTGACGCAAGCGACCGGCTGGTCTACAACACCACCACCGGGCAGCTCTTCTACGACGCCGATGGCAATGGCGCGGGCGCATCGCAGCTAGTGGCCACCCTGCAAGGCGCGCCTGGGCTCACGGCGAGCGACATCGTTGTGACCGGGCAGCCGAACACCATCGTGGGGACGGCCGGCGACGATTCGCTCACCGGGACGCAGGGCGACGACTCCATCGACGGCGGCGACGGCAACGACACGCTGGACGGTGGTGCCGGGAACGATTCACTCTCGGGTGGGACGGGGTCTGACCTGATCATCGGCGGCGACGGCAACGACGCCCTCGGCGGCGAGCCCCCCGCGGACTTTGGCCCGCCGCGGCCTCCCAGCGTCGATACGATGAACGGGGGTCTCGGGGACGATAGCTACTCCGTAAACCACCCGAACGACGTCTTGATCGACGCGGGCGGCATCGACACGGTCTTCGCGAACGACACGGACTGGACGCTCGGTGCCGGTTTCGAAAACCTCTTCATCAGCAACGCTTTCACGGAGAGCGGCTTCACAGGCATTGGCAACGACCTCGACAACGTCATGTCGAACGGCAACCGGCTCGAGGGTCTTGGCGGCAACGACACCCTCTTCGGCAGCGCCGCACGCGACCTCCTGATCGGCGGCGATGGCAACGACTCGCTCCATGGTGCCGGTTCCGCGTCCGGCGGTCTCGACACGCTTGACGGCGGCGCAGGCAACGACACGCTGGACGGCGAGTCCGGCGCGGTCCTGCTCTTCTCGGTGGCGCCCGGTGCGGCCAATGCCGACCTCGTCAAGGATTTCGGTTCCGGGCGCGACGTGATCCAGCTGGATGCCAGCGTCCATGCGAACGCGGGCGTGTCCGGGCGCTTTGCCACCGGTGACGCACGCTTCTTCGCCGCAGCAGGGGCGACCGGAGGGCATGATGCCGACGATCGCGTTATCTACAACACGACGACCGGGCAGCTGTTCTACGACGCGGATGGAAACGGCGCGGGTGCCTCGCAGCTAATCGCCACGCTCCAGGGCGCGCCCGCGCTTGCGGCAAGCGACATCTTCGTCGCACCCCAGGGTACGTCGATCATTATCGGGACCCCCTTCGACGACTCGCTCATCGGAACCCCGGGCAACGATTCGATCCTGGGGCTGGCGGGCAACGACAGGATCGAAGGCCGAGAGGGCAATGACACGCTGGAAGGCGGCGCGGGCAACGATGACCTGTCTGGCTGGGACGGGTCCGATCAACTCTTCGGCGGCGATGGCAACGACACGCTAGCCGGCGGGTTGGCCGAACCGCGCGACTCCAGCGCCGATACGCTGAACGGAGGACTCGGGGACGACCTCTATGTCGTGGATACCTCCAACGACGTGCTGTCGGACGCCGGCGGCATCGACACCGTAGAGGCTCTCGACCTGGACTGGACGCTCGGAGCGGGATTCGAAAACCTCGCGCTCAACAACGATATCTCCGAGTTTCCATCCACAGGAATCGGCAACGACCTCGACAACGTCATGTCGATCACATTCGCGGGCGGCCATCTCGAGGGCCGCGGCGGCAACGATACGCTCCTCGGCAGCGGGCGCAGCGACGCATTGCTTGGCCAGGATGGAAACGACAGCATCGACGGGCGCGGCGGGTCCGATACGATCGAAGGCGGCGCCGGCATCGATACGCTAACCGGCCACGGCGATGCGAACTTCGTCTTTTCGGCTGCGCCGGGGGCGGCAAACGCGGATCTGATCACCGACTTCGGCCCGCAGGACACCATCCGGCTCGACGCCCGGGTGATGACCAATCTCGGTGCGTCCGGACGGTTCGCCGCCGGGGACGGGCGTTTCTTCGCCGCTGCCGGTGCGACTGGAGGCCATGACACCGACGATCGGGTCATCTACAACACGTCGACCGGCCAGCTCTTCTATGACGCGGACGGCAGCGGTGCTGGCAGCGCGCAGCTCATCGCGACACTGCAGGGAGCGCCGACTCTTGTCGCGACAAGTATCACAGTGGACAACGCGCCCGGCGGCCAGACGATCACCGGCACGGCCGGCAACGATTCGATCACCGGTACGCCAAACAACGATTCCATCGATGGTCTTGCGGGGAACGACACCATTGACGGCGCCGGCGGTGACGATACGTTGCTTGGCGGGGCGGGTAACGACAGTCTTACCGGCAGCGGCGGCGCCGATTCGATGGTCGGCGGTGACGGCGACGACACGCTGGACGCGGCCAGCGACGCCTTGGGGCCGAGCGGCGTCGAGCCGGGCACCACCCCGGGGGACACGCTGGATGGCGGCTTGGGCAACGATGAATATTTGGTTCGGCCTAACGATGTCGTCGTGGACCCCGGTGGCATCGATACCATTTTCACGGACCGAAGCGACTACACGCTTCAGAACGGCCTCGAAAACCTGACGTTCCTGCCGTTCCCGTTGTCACAATTCGACGGCGAAGGCGTTTCCGTCCGTTTCGCGGGCAATGACCTCGACAACGTGATCCGGATCGACAGACTCTTCATCAACGGCCACGCGCAGATCGACGGAGGCGGTGGCAACGATTTGCTGATTGGCGGAGCAAGCAGCGACAACCTGTCCGGCGGTGTCGGAAACGACACCCTCGATGGCGGAGGCGGCGGAGAGTTTGGAGACGCACTCTCCGGGGGTGACGGCAGTGATCGTCTCATATCGGGTGGTAATTTCAATTTCTTCTCTGGCGGCGCGGGCGCGGACAGTTTCGTGCTCACAGGGATGCCGTCTGAGCCTGATGGTCAGGCCCAAGTTCTCGACTTTGTGTCTGGCGTAGACAAGATCGTGCTGGACGGGGCTTTCCACAATGGGGTCGGGAGCTCAGGGAATTTCGCCGCCGGCGACGGGCGTTTCTTCGCGGCCGCCGGAGCGGCCTCGGGGCACGACGGCGACGACCGAGTGATCTACGACACCTCCACTGGAAACCTGTGGTTCGACGCCGATGGTAATGGCGCGGGCGAGGCTCGGCTAATCGCCAATCTCGATGGCGCGCCTGCCTTGGCTGCAACCGATATCGCGGTCGAGAACGGCGACGAAGTTCGTACGTTCACCGGCACCGCCGGCAACGACTCCCTGACCGGCACCGAACTTAACGACTCGATTTCCGGTTTGGCGGGTAACGACACGCTCAACGGGCTCGGCGGCAACGACACGCTCGACGGCGGCGCAGGCATCGACACCATGAACGGCGGCTTCGGGAGCGATACCTACATCGTCACGGCAGGCGATGTGCTAACCGATACCGGCAATAACGACACCGTGGTGAGCGATGTCGACTGGACGCTCGGCGCCGACTTCGAGAACCTCACCATGACCGGCACGGGCAACATCAGCGGGACCGGCAACAACGGCGCGAACCTCGCGATCGGCAACTCCGGTAACAACTACTTCAACATGCGCGCCGGCAATGACACGATTCAGGGCGGTGCCGGGAACGACTGGATCGACATGTCGGCCTTCGGCACGGCGAGCTACGGCGACGACGTGATCGACGGCGGCGCCGGGACCGACACCGTCAACTTCGCGATCAGCGCGGGGCAGCAGAGCGCGATCGTCGCGGACCTCACCGCGGGCACGATCCGCGGCGGAGGCGCGGGCGGGGTGGGTAGTGCCACCGTCACCGGCATCGAGCGCGTGATTGGCGCCGGGTTCAGCGATTCCCTCAAGGGAAGCGCAGCCGCCGAGACGCTGGAAGGCCGTGAGGGCAACGACACACTCTCGGGGATGGGCGGCAACGACACCCTGGTGGGCGGGGCGGGCTCGGACAGCTTCGTCTTTGCTGCTGCGCCGGGCGCAGGCAACGTCGACTCGATCACCGACTTCGTCTCCGGAGCAGACAAAGCAGCGTTCGACAACGCGGTGTTCACCGCGCTTGGCGCCGACGGCAACTTCGCCGCTGGCGATGCGCGCTTCGCCGCCGGAGCCGGCTTCACCTCCGGCCACGACGCGAGCGACCGGATCGTCTACAACACCACGACCGGGCAGCTCTTCTACGACGCCGACGGCAGCGGAGCCGGCGGCGCGCTACTCATCGCCACTTTCCAGGGAGCTCCTGCGATCGCGGCGACCGACATAACCGTGATCTAGGAAACAAAGGAGCTTCACCATGGCGCTGTTTCAGTTCAGTGCGCTGAACGACGGGCAGTCTATCGCCTTCAATCCGAACGCAGACGTCCTCAACTTCGACCAGACGACGATTGCGGCGGCTGACCTGCGGACGACCGTAGTGGGCACCAATGTCCGCATCGATGTCGTGAGCGGCCCGCAGACGGGCAAGGACGTGACGCTGCAGAACGTGGGGCCGCTTCAGCTCGCAACCACCAACGTCACCTTCGCCGACGGCAGCAAGCTCCTCTTCGGGGACAACTCGACTGCGCAGAACGACAACCTCGCCAACTCGCTTACCGGAACTGGCGGCCGTGACCTGCTGCAGGGTTTCGGCGGCGCCGACACGATGAACGGCGGTTTCGGCAACGACACCTACATCGTCGGTGCGGGCGACGTGCTCACGGACACCGGAGGCGTCGATACCGTCGTGACGGACGTGGATTGGACACTCGGCGCGGACTTCGAAAACGTCCAGATGCTCGGCACCGGGAATATCGGTGCGACCGGTAACAACGGGAACAACCTGGCGATCGGAAATTCCGGCAACAACTACTTCAACCTGCGCGCTGGAGACGACACCATCGAGGCCGGTGCCGGCAACGACTGGATCGACATGTCCGCCTTCGGCACGGGTACCTACGGCGATGACGTGATCGACGGCGGCGCGGGGACCGACACGGTCAACTTCGCTATCAGCGCTGGCCAGCTAAGCGCGATTACGGTCGATCTCGGCGCGGGCACGATCCGTGGCGGCGGCTCCGCCGGCTTCGGTAGCGCCAGCGTCACAAGCGTGGAGCGCGTGATCGGCGCCCAATTCAACGACTCGATGAAGGGTAGTGGCGCGGCTGAGACGCTTGAAGGACGCGATGGCAACGACACGCTCTCCGGAATGGGCGGTAACGATACGCTCATCGGCGGCACGGGCCAGGATACGTTCCTGTTCGCGACCGCACCGGGGACCGCCAATGCGGACGTGGTGAGCGACTTTGTCTCGGGCACCGACAAACTAACGTTCGACAACTCGGTCTTCGCGGCGCTCGGCGGGGCAGGCGGCTTCGCCGCAGGCGACGCTCGCTTTGCCGCAGGCGCGGGTTTCACCTCGGGCCGGGACGCCAGCGACCGGCTGGTCTACAACACCACGACCGGCCAGCTCTTCTACGACGCGGACGGCAATGGTGCCGGCGCTTCGCAGCTCGTCGCCACCTTGCAAGGCGCGCCCGCGCTCGCGGCGACCGATATCGTGGTCACCGGTGCTGGCGGCTCGAACACCATCAGTGGCACCGCCGGCAACGACTCGCTCATCGGCACGGAAGGCGACGACCTTATCAACGGGCTCGGCGGGAACGACACAATCGAAGGCCGTGGCGGCAACGATACGCTGGATGGCGGCGACGGTGATGACAGGCTGTTCGGCCAGGCCGGAGCGGACCTGCTGCGAGGCGGCGCCGGCAATGACACGCTGGTGAACTTCCGCCTCACAGGATTGGACGAGCCGACGGACACCCTCGACGGCGGTTTGGGTAACGACACGTACGATTTGCGCACCTTTGGCTCGACGTCGAATACCGTCATCATCGACGCAGGAGGGCTCGACACGATTTTGACGAATGACAGCATCGTTCTACCGGACGGAATCGAAAACCTCACGCTGTTCGAGGCCTTCACCGGGACCGGCAACGCGCTCGACAACGTCATAACGAGCAAGACGAACGAGGGACATAGCTACCATCTCGACGGCGGGGATGGAAACGACACGCTCCTCGGCGGTCCCGATCCTGACCACTTCACTTTCAGCGCCGGGTCCGGCAACTACGGCAACGACAGCGTTAGCGGCGGCGACGGCCCGCTCGACTCGCTGTCTTTTGTAGGCGCGCGAAGCGGCGTCAATCTCGACATGGGCACCGGGGTTGCGACCGGCGGTGGAACTGCCGGTTCCGGCTCGGTCACGTTCTCGGGAATCGAGTTCGTCGTAGGGAGCGAATTTGCCGACCGGCTCACAGCGAATGACCTGGGAAGCCAGCTCAACGGGTTTGACGGCAATGACACCCTGATTGGTGGCGCGGGAAACGACCTTCTCAGCGGCGACGGCGGCGACGCATTCACCGGCCTGGGAGGCAACGGTAACGACGTCGTTCAAGCAGGCGGTGGTGATGACACCGTATCGCTCCAATTCGGTTTCGGCGCTGGGAGCTATGGCAGCGACACGATCGACGGCGGCGCGGGATTCGATACCCTTGAGCTGGCCGGCTTCAGCGATGCCGTGGTGGACCTTTCCGCAGGCACGGTGCGCGGCGGCGGCGTAGACGGCGCGGGCGAGGCCCTCGTTACCAGCATCGAGGCGGTGCGTGGTGGCAGCGGCCTCATCATCGGTAGTGACGTCGCGAACAGGCTCGAAGCAAATGGCACCGTGCGCGGTGGCGCCGGCGACGACACCCTGGTCGGCTTTGGTGAGCTCCGCGGTGAAGACGGAAACGACGACCTGACCGGGGGCAGTCTCTTGAGCGGGGGCGCCGGAAACGACACCCTTCGCGGGTCCTTCCAGAGCAGTGACCGGTTCCTGTTCGCCGAGGCGCCTGGAAGCGGCAACGCGGATAACGTGTTGTTCTTCGAATCCGGCAGGGACAAGATCGCCCTCGACAGCGCCGCCCACGCAAATCTCGGGGCGGCTGGAAGTTTCACGGCGGGTGATGGACGATTCTTTGCGGCGCCGGGTGCGACCTCCGGCCACGATACGAGCGATCGCGTCATCTACGACATGACTAGTGGAAATCTCTTCTATGACGCGGACGGCAGCGGCGCTGGCACGTCGCAGCTAATTGCGACGTTATCGGGTGCTCCGAGGCTACTCGCGACCGACGTCGACGTCGTCGGTGAGGCCGGCGGTACGCCGATCCAAGGCACTGCGGGCAACGACTCGATCGTTGGTACGGCGGGCGACGACACCATCGAGGGCCTGGACGGCAACGACACGCTCGAAGGGTTGAATGGTAACGACTCGCTTTTTGGGGGCAACGGCGCCGATTCGCTGGTTGGCGGCGACAACGACGACACCCTGGACGGAGGAGCGGGCGTCGATACGCTGGCCGGCGGCTTCGGCGACGACGTCTATTTCGCTACGCCCGGTGATGTTCTGTCTGATGTCGGTGGAACCGACCAGGTCATCAGCGCGGGCGCGTGGACCCTCGGCTTCGGCTTTGAAAACCTCGCGCTGACCATAGGGAATGGCGCGACTGGGTCCGGTAACGAGCTCGCGAACGTCATCACGGCCAGTGCCAATGGCAACACTATGGACGGCAGGGGAGGCGACGACACCCTTCTCGGCGGCGCCGGCGCGGACAATATTCTCGCCGGTCCTGGATCCGACTTCATCGACGCCGGCGACGGGAATGACTTCATTCACTTCGTCGGTGGCGAGCTCGGGAACGACACGATCAACGGCGGATCGGGTCAGGATGGTCTTCAATTCGCGTCGCTGACGGCATCTGTGACTGTCGATCTGGAAGCCCATACGCTCACCATCGCTGGCGGGGCCAGCGCAAGCGTGGCCAGCATCGAAAATCTGTCTGGCGGTAGCGGCAACGATTTCTTCATCGGCGACGGAAACGACAACGCCTTCGCGGGAGGCGCCGGCAACGACACGCTCGTTGGGGGCATCTCGGGGCGCGACGTGCTGATCGGGATGGACGGCGACGACTTCCTTGACGGCGGTACCGGGGGAGATGCGCTTACCGGCGGCGCTGGCGCGGACCGCTTCGCGTACTCGTCGAGCGGCTTCTTCGCCGACGCCGACCTGATCACCGATTTTCAGTCGGGCACTGACAAATTGCTGATCGACAACCGATTTCTCCCCGGCTTGGCGCCCGGCGCGTTCGCGCCGGGTGACGGCCGCTTCTTTGCGGCGTCAGGTGCGTTCGGGGGCCACGATGCGGACGATCGCATCATCTACGACACCCTCAGCGGCGATGTGTTCTACGACGCCGACGGAAGCGGCCCAGACGCGTCGGCGCGCCTCTTTACACTTTCCAATGCGGCGCCTTTGGCCGCTACGGACATCGTCATCACCGGGCAAGGCGGGCCGGTGCAAGGGACGGCCGGCAACGATTCCCTGACCGGGACAGCGGGCAACGACTCGATGGTGGGACTCGCGGGCGCCGACACGCTCAACGGCCTTGGCGGCGACGACACGCTCGACGGCGGGACGGGAGTCGACTCGCTGAACGGCGGCCTCGGAAACGATA
>Ga0268264_10002246_pt1 | contig 17121 bp, 17 predicted proteins | sample KBSSwiS32_FD_190357 | JGI IMG/M metagenome (GOLD analysis project Ga0268264, IMG submission 190357) | Switchgrass rhizosphere microbial communities from Kellogg Biological Station, Michigan, USA - KBS Switchgrass S3-2 (SPAdes) (version 2) | ecosystem: Host-associated > Plants > Roots >...
TGATGTCTGCGCTCTCGACCCCGGCCTTCCTGGTCGACGAGGGCGGCGTCCTCGTCTTCTACAACGAGGCCGCCGGGATCATGCTCGGCAAGCGCTTCGAGGAGTTGGGAACCGTGGGGCCCGAAGAGTGGGGCTCGCTCTTCGGTCCCTTCGACGAGGCGGGCGAGCCGATCCCCTACGACGAGCTCCCCCTGGTGGTTGCCGTGCGCAACGGTCGTCCCGCCCACGCCGGCTTCGAGATCAGCTCCGCCGACGGCACCCGCCACCTCGTCGAGGCCTCCGCCTTCCCGATCCTCACGGCGCACGGCTCCCAGGGAGCGATCGCCGTCTTCTGGCCCGCGGCGAGCAACGGGAGCGCCGGCTGAGATGAAGGTCAAGTTCTGGGGAACGCGCGGCTCGATCCCTTCCCCGGGGCCGGAGACGATCCGCTATGGCGGCGATACCTCCTGCGTCGGCGTCACCCTTTCCGACGGCTCGATGCTGGCGCTCGACGCCGGCACCGGCATCCGCAGCCTCGGAAACGCCCTGGCGGCCGAACCGACGCGGCTGCACATCCTGCTCACCCACCTCCACCTCGACCACATCCAGGGACTCGTCTTCTTCGCCCCGGCCTTTCGCGCCCAGACCGAGATCGTGATCTGGGGCCCGAGCTCGCCGGAGGCGTCGCTGCGCGATCGCATCGCCCGCTACATCTCGGCGCCGCTGTCGCCGGTGGAGGTTCGCGAGCTGCCCTGCGACGTCTCCTTCCGCCACTGCCCGCAGGCGGAGTGGGAGATCGGGCCAGCGCGTATTCGGGCCGCCTCCGTCGCCCACCGCGGCCCGACGCTCGGCTACCGCATCGACGACGCCGGCTCGTCGCTCGCCTACATCCCCGACCACGAGCCCGCCCTCGGCGCCGACATCGACACGCTGGAGGACGAGTGGATCTCGGGCCTTGGCCTGGCTCACAACGCGTCGTTGCTGATCCACGACGGCCAGTACACCGACGACGAGTACCCCGATCACCTCGGTTGGGGGCACTCGTCGCTCTCGCACGCGATCTCGTTCGCACGCCGCGCGGGAGCGGAGCGGACACTGCTCTTCCACCACGACCCCATGCACTCGGACACCCAGCTCGACGAGCTCGCGCGAGGGGCACGGGAGCGATGGCAGGCGCTCGGCGGCGATCCCGACCGGATCGAGCTGGCAATGGAGCGGGCCGAGTACGAACTGCCGATCCACACCGCGCTTGCAAGCTGACTGCCAGGTCGCTGGCAGACTCGCGGCGGGCGCTACGCTGCGATTCGGATGTCGGCGACCCCAGGGATCGAGGCCGCGGCCGAGCGATCGGCGCTGGTCAAAGACGCCCTCGAGATGGCCCATCGTGCGCACTCGGGGCAACTCCGGCACGGCAGCGACGGCCGCCCCTACATCGACCACCCACTGACCGTCGCCGAACTGCTGCTCGACCACGACTATGGCGACGAGGTGCTCGCCGCTGCGCTCCTCCACGACGTGGTCGAGAAGAGCGAAATCGAGATCGGCGAGATACGCGAGGGCTTCGGCGAGCGGGTGGGCGACCTGGTCGAAGCGCTGACCGAAGACGAGACGATCGCCGATTACGTCGAGCGCAAGGAGGAGCACCGCGAGCGGGTCGCGCGGGCCGGCGACGACGCCCTGGCGATCTTCGCCGCCGACAAACGGACCAACGTGGCGATGCTGCGCGAAGCCTATGCCCTGATCGGCGAGGGAGTCAGCGACGAACTGGCGGTCTCCCTCGACCTGAAGATCTTCGTCTGGGAGGGCGACCTCGAAATGCTCTTCGACCAGTGCGACGAGATGCCGCTCACCGGCGAGCTGGCCGACGAGATGATCGGGCTCTGGGGCGATCGGTTCAAGTCCGTGCGCTACCAGTCAGACTGAGTCGTCGCCGCAACGGCATCACGTACCAGACGACGGCGAAGGCGGCAGCCGCGAGGACGCCGACGATCGCGGTGACGATGCCGCCGAAGAGGACGTCGGTGATCAGCACGATCGCGCCGGTCATCGCCAGGGCGAGGAAGGTCAGACCGGCGATCGTGAAGCGGTTGGCGAGGAAGATCAGCTCGCGCTTCTGCTGCAGGCGGAAGGTCATCCGGTGGTAGGACGACGGGGCGATGAAGAAGATCGCCGATAGCGCCGTGCAGAGCAGGGTGGCGAAGTAGACGTCCTTCTCGAAGCCGTTGATCTTGGTGAAGTTCTGCTGGAAGGGGACGGCGAGCAGGAATGCGAACAGCACCTGCACGCCGGGCAGCGCCACGCGCAGCTCCTGCAGCAACTCCCCCAGGTTGCGGTCGAGGCGCTCGGCCTCGCTCTCGTCGCGGCCGGACGGTCGCTCCTCCATCCCTTCACCATAGGGCCTTCCTCGTTCGACCTCCTAGGATCCACCGGCGATGGGACGGCTGGCGGTGGTGCTTGGCAGCAACGGGCTCGGCCCAGGGGGCGAGGACGTCGCCGCGACCGCGAGCGGCCATGGCGCCGTCGTCCTCCAGCGCCATGCCGGCGATGGCTACACCCTCCCCCACCGGATCGACCACGTCGCCAACATGGAAGCGCTCGCCGGACAGGGCTGCGACCGGGTGCTGGCGATCGCCTCGGTCGGCTCGCTGGGAGCCGAGCTCGGCGTCGGCAGCTTCCTCTGCCCCGACGACTTCATCGCCCTGCACCTCGGCCTGACCGCGCTGGCGGATGCCCGCGCGCATCGCGTGCCCGAGTTCGATCCCGCCTGGCGCAGTCGCCTGCTGAGCGCCTGGGGCGAGACCTCCGCCACGGAGCTGCGCGACGGCGGCGTCTACTGGCAGGCGATCGGGCCGCGCTTCGAGACGCCGGCCGAGATCGCGATGATGGCCGCGCACGCCGACGTGGTCGGGATGACGATCGCCTCGGAGTGCGTAGTCGCCGGCGAGCTGGGCCTCTCCTATGCCGTCGTCTGCGTGGTCGACAACCTCGCAAACGGAATCGGCCCGGAGGCGTTGAGCGTCGAGGAGATGGAAGGCCAGCGCGCGCTCAACATCGCCCGCCTGGGCGACGCTCTCGACCTCGCCCTGCCGGGCCTGATCGGTGGCTGAGCCGGCGCCGCTCGCCGTCACCGGCGCCGTCCTGGACGGCGCGGCGGTCGGCCTCCGCTGCGAGGAAGGCGCCATCGTCGCCCTCGGCCCGGGGGTCGAGTCCCAGCCCGGCGACGAGACGATCGACGCCGGGGGCGCGCACCTCGTTCCGCCGCTCGTCAACGCCCACACCCACGCGGCAATGACGCTCTTTCGCGGCCACGGTGGCGATCTGCCGCTGATGCGCTGGCTGCAGGAGGCGATCTGGCCGGTCGAGGCGAATCTGACGCCCGAGGACGTCTACTGGGGCGCGCGCCTCGCCTGCCTGGAGATGATCCGCAACGGGACCGCGAGCTTCTGGGACATGTACTGGCACCCGGGAGAGACCGCCGGCGCCGTCGAGGACTCGGGCATGCGGGCGACGATCGGAGGCCCGCTCTTCGATGCCGAGGGCGGCACCGAGGAGATGAAGGAGACCGCGCTGGCCAGCCTCGACGAGCTGGCCGATGCCGGACCGCGGATCGACGCCTCCCTCGCACCGCACTCGATCTACACCGTCAGCGAAGACCTGCTGCGCTGGACGGCGGAGCGAGCCGCCGAACGCGGCGTGGCGATCCAGATCCACCTCTCCGAGACCGAGCAGGAGGTGAGCGAGTGCCTGGAGCGGCACGGTGTGCGGCCCGCGGCCTACCTCGACCGGCTCGGCGTCCTCGGCGAGCGCACGGTCCTCGCCCACGGCGTCTGGCTCGACCGGGCCGAGCTGGAGCTGATCGCCGGGCGCGGCTGCACGGTGGTCGCCAACCCGGTCGCCAACATGAAGCTCGCCGTCGGCGGCGTCCTCGACTATCCCGCCGCCCGTCGCGCCGGCGTGCGAGTCGGGCTCGGGACGGACGGACCCGGCTCCAACGACTCGCTCGACCTGTTCGCGGACCTCAAGATCTTCGCCCTCGTCCAGCGGCAGCTGAGCGGAGACGCGACCGCGATCCCGGCCCGCGAGGCCTGGTCGGTGGCCACAGGCGGCGCCGAGCTTCGAGTCGGGGGGGCGGCGGACTTCCTCCTGCTCAGGGCGGACGCACCGGAGCTGAGCATCGGTGAGCTCTGCTCCGACCTCGTCTACGCGGCGAGCGGCTCGGTCGTCGACACCACGGTCGTGGCAGGGAGGGCGTTGATGCGCGACGGGAAGATCGCCGGCGGCGAGGAGGTCGTGGCGCGTGCCAAGGAGCGATCCGAACGGCTTGGACTGAGCTAAGTAAATACCCCCTGGGGGTATATGCTACGGTGCCCGCATGGGCGATGCGATCTCCACCGTCACCGAAGGGCTGAAGCAGTCCTTCCTGATGGCCTACGAGGTCTGGTGGGCGCTGGTGCTCGGCTTCGCGATCTCGGCGATCGTCCAGGCATGGGTCCCGCGCGAGCGGATCGAGGCGACGCTTTCCGGAAGCGGACCCCGACCGATCGCTTGGGCGACGGGCCTGGGCGCCGCTTCGTCTTCCTGTTCCTACGCGGCGGTCGCGATCGCCAAGAGCCTCTTCCAGAAGGGCGCCTCGGCAGCCTCGGCCCTCGCCTTCCAGTTCGCCTCGACCAACCTGGTCTGGGAGCTCGGCCTCGTCCTCTGGGTGCTGCTCGGCTGGCAGTTCACCCTCGCCGAGTACGTCGGCGGCGTCTTCATGATCGTGCTGATGGCGCTGCTGCTGCGGGCCTTCGTCTCGCCGCGGCTCGAGGAGCGGGCACGCCGTCACGCACAGGAGGCGGATGCCGGGCACCAGCACCACGATCACGGGCAGGAGCGCGAGCGCTCCTGGACCGACGTCGCCCAGAACTTCCGCGGCGATTGGGAGATGCTGTGGAAGGAGATCGGCATCGGCTTCCTGCTCGCCGGCTTCATCGGCCTGCTCGGCAACGACTTCTTCAACGGGCTCTTCGTCAGCGACGCACCCGGCTGGCTGAATGCGCTCGAGAACGTGATCGTCGGTCCGATCATCGCCGTGCTCAGCTTCGTCTGCTCGGTCGGCAACATCCCGCTCGCCGCCGTCCTCTGGTCGGGCGGGATCAGCTTCGCCGGCGTGATGGCCTTCATCTTCGCCGACCTGATCGTGCTGCCGATCGTCGCGATCTACCGCAAGTACTACGGCTGGGCCTTCACGATCCGCATCGTGGCGCTGATGCTGGTGACGATGATCGTCGCGGCGCTCGCGGTCGACGCTCTCTTCAGCGCCCTCGGCCTGATCCCCGAGACGCGGCCGAGCCGCGACGAAATCTTCGGCTCGGTCGAGCTCGACTACAAGCTGGTGCTCAACGCCCTCGGCCTCGTCGTCTTCGCCGCCCTCTTCTGGCTCTCCGCCCGCAGCGGGCGGCGTGCGAGCGCGACGTGCCCACACCACGCCGCGGCGAGCCCTGCCGAGGCGGCCAGCAGCAAGGCCGCGCGCGGGTCGTAGGCTTCCGAGAGCCAGCCGACGAGCGGGGCGCCGATCGGCGTCGAGCCGAGGAAGACGACCGAGTAGAGCGCCATCACACGGCCGCGCATCTGCGGCTCGACCGTGAGCTGCAGGGAGGAGTTGATCGTCGCCGCGAAGGTGACGGCGGAGGCGCCGAGCAGGGCCAGGACCGGGATCTCGAGGGCGAGGCTCGGCATCAGCGCGGCGAGTGCGGCGACGACGCCGAAGGCGAGCGCGGCGCCGGCGATCAGGCGGCCGTCGGCGCGGCCGCGGGCGCCGGTGAGCAGGGCGCCGGCGACCGAGCCCGCCCCCATCGCCGAGACCAGCGCCGCGTAGGCGGTCGGGCCGCCTTCGAAGGTGAATCGCGCGAGCAGCGGCAGCGTCACCTGGAAGTTGAGCCCGAGCGTCCCGACCAGCGCCATCAGCCCCAGCGGCACAGCCAGCTCCGGGGTGTGTCGCACGTAGCGCAGCCCGGCGCGGACGGCGCCGGGCTCGCGCCCGACGCGCGGCGGGGTGCGCAGCTCCGCCGGGTCCATCCGCCAGAGGGCGAAGATCATCGCCGCGAAGGTGAGCGTGTTGAGCGCGAAGCAGGGCTCGACCCCGACGCTGACGATCAGCAGTCCCGCGATCGTCGGTCCGATCAGGCGACCGGCGTGGATCAGCACACTGTTGAGGCTGACGGCGTTGACGAGGCGGTCGGGGCCGACCATCTCGATCGCGAAGCTCTGCCGGGTCGGGTTGTCGACCGCGTTCACGCTGCCGCGAAGGAAGACGAGGACGAACACCATCCAGGGGGCGACGGCGCCGCTGGCCGTCACCGCCAACAGGACCAGGGCCGGCGTCGCCATCAGCGCCTGGGTCACCATCAGCAGCTTGCGCTTCGGGAAGCGGTCGGCAAGCACGCCGCCCCAGGCGCCGAAGAGGAGGATCGGAAGGAACTGCAGCCCCGTGGTCAGGCCCACCGCCAAACCGCTTCCGGTCAGCGAGAGCACCAACCAGACCTCCGCCACCATCTGCATCCAGTTCCCGGAGATCGAGATGATCTGACCGGCGAAGTAGCGCCGGTAGTTGGGAACGTTCAGGGAGTCGAAGCTGCGTCTCAGCCCGGCGCTCACCTGCCGTCTCCTTCGTGGATCTGCTCCAGGATCGCCGCCGCGCGCTCCAGGGTGCGCAGGTCGTCCGGCGGCAGGTCGCGCATGCGGCGCGCCAGGTAGGCGTTCTTGCGCCCGCGCAAACGGCGCAGGCGCTCCCGTCCCGCGGGATTGACGCTGAGCAGCGAGCTGCGGCCATCCGAGGGATCGCGCGCGCGGTCGACGAGGCCCGCCTCCTCCAGCACACGCAGGATGCGCGTGGCGGTCGGCCGCTTGATCCGCTCGACCGCGGCCAGCTCGCTGGGGGTGAGCGGCCCGTGCCGCTCGACCGTCGCCAAGGCCGATACCGCGGTCGGCGTCAGGTCCGTGCGGCTCCCGGCCGCCTCCTGTCGCAACCGCCGCGAGGTCCGCACGACCGCCATCCGCAGGCGTGCCGCTAGATCGGTGAGCGTCGTGTCGGTGGTCGTCGCCATTGATTAGCCTTGGTAATTAGTTTAGCAAACTACTTTCCCGCTAGGATCGAGCTGTAATGGAGCCTTCAGAGCAGGCGATCGCGGCGCAGCTGCAATGGCAGGCCGACGCCTGCCGGATGATCGGCTCCCCCTTCTATGCGGGCCTGCTCGAACGGGCCGTCGAGGACGTCGAAGCGCGGGGGGTGACGTGGGAGATCCTGCGCGGGCACGAGAACGACCCACGCTTCTCAGTTCTCGGCCTGCGCCTGCTGGGCGCGGCGAACCGGCTCGTGCTGACAGGGCGGGAGCCGCGGCTCGCCGATGCATACGACAGGGGTCGCGTGCCGGAGGCATGGGAGCAGCTGCTCGACGCGTTTCGCCGCAACGTGGACGAGCTGCGCGGCTCGCTCGAGCAGCCGGTGCAGACCAACGAGGTGGGCCGCTGCGCGGCGCTGCTGTTCGGCTTCCTGACGGTGGCCGCGGAAACCGACCTGCCCCTCCGCCTGCTCGAGGTCGGCGCCAGCGCGGGCCTCAACCTGCGCTGGGACCGTTACCGCTACGAGGCGGACGGCTTCTCGTGGGGACCGCCGCAGTCGCCGGTCAAACTCGAGTTCGAGCTCGAAGGCGAGGAGGTGCCGGCCCTGCCGGCGACGGTCGAGATCGCGAGCCGACAGGGCTGCGACGCGTCGCCGATCGATCCCACGACTGCCGAGGGTGAGCTCACGCTCCTCACCTATATCTGGCCCGACCAGAGCGAGCGAATCGCGCGCATGAGGTCCGCGCTCGAGGTCGCCCGCGAGGAGCCGGCCGAACTCGACCGCGAGTCGGCCGCAGGATGGGCGCGGCGGATGCTGGCCGAGCCGGCGCCCCGACAGGCAACCGTGATCTACCACTCGATCGTCAGCCAGTACCTCAGCGACGAGGAGCGCCAGTCGCTCTTCGGCGGCATCCGCGAAGCGGGTCAGCGCGCATCAGACGACGCTCCCCTCGCCTGGCTGCGCATGGAGCCCGCCGACGACCGCGCCGACGTCGAGTTGACGCTCTGGCCGGGCGGCGAGACGCGCCGCATCGCCCGCGTCGGCTACCACGGCAGTCCAGTCGAGCTCCTCTAAGCCGTTCCGGTGCGCCTTTTGCGGTCTATGACCACATAAAGCGCACCGGAAGGTAGGCGCCGCGTCGGCTGCGTCGAAACAGACGCGAATGGACGCGCAGGCAGCGACGCAGACGGTGCACTACGCACCCGGCATGGACGCGCGTAGCACGCGGGTCGCCGAAAGGCTGAACGCGCCGATGATGGTCGCGGCGGCGCTGACGATCCCGATGGTGGCGATCTCCGAGTCTCATCCGGGTGGGGGGCTGGAGGACATCGCGCGAGTGCTCAACTGGGTCACCTGGGTCGCCTTCGCGATCGAGCTGGTCGTGATGCTGGCCGTGGTACCGAACCGGCGGCTCTGGCTGCGCCACAACCCCCTCGACCTCGTCATCGTCTTCCTCACTCCCCCCGTCCTGCCGGCGGGGTTGCAGGGGTTGCGGGCGCTGCGGCTGCTCCGCCTCCTGCGCCTCCTGCGCCTGGCGCAGCTCTCGCGCGAGGTCTTCTCGCTGGAGGGGCTGCACTACGCGATGCTGCTCGCGGCCCTGACCGTGGTCGGCGGCGGCGCCCTGTTCGTCGCCTTCGAGAAGCACAGCCAGCACCTCACCGACTGGGACGGGATCTACTGGTCGGTGACGACGATGACGACGCTCGGCTCGAACATCTATCCGACGACGACCGGCGGCGAGGTCGTCTCGGTCGCGATCCTGATCGTCGGCATCGGCTTCGTCGCCCTGCTCACCGGCGCCTTCGCCCAGCGTTTCCTCAGCCCGGAAATCGCCGAGATCGAGGAGGAGCTGGAGGGTGAGGCCTCCGCCGAGGAGATCGCCCTGCGCGAGCTGCGCGGCGTCCAGGAGCAGCTGCAGTCGCTCTCGCTCGCCGTCGAGCGAATGGTCGACGAGCGCGCAGGCTAGGCGTCGGCGTCGCCTTCGGCGGCGATCTTCGCCTCGAGTTCCTCCATCACGTCGGGGTCGCGCAGCGTCGTCACGTCACCCAGCGCCCGGCCCTCGGCGATGTCGCGCAGCAGGCGGCGCATGATCTTGCCCGAGCGCGTCTTCGGCAGGTCGCCGGACCAGATCACCCGCTTCGGTCGCGCCAGCTTGCCGATCCGCTCGGCGACGTGGTCGCGCAGCTCGGCGACCAGCTCGTCCGAGCCCTCGAGGTCGCCCTCGAGCGTGACGAAGGCGCAGATCGCCTGGCCCGTGTCGTCGTCGGACTGGCCGATCACCGCCGCCTCGGCGACCTTCGGGTGGGAGACGATGGCCGACTCGACTTCGGCGGTCGAGAGCCGGTGGCCGGAGACGTTGATCACGTCGTCGATCCGCCCCAGCACCCAGAAGCAGCCGTCCTCGTCCTGGCGCGCGGCGTCGCCGACCAAGTAGGTCTCCCTGCCGAAGCGCGAGAAGTAGGTCTCGACGAAGCGCTCCTCCTCGCGGTAGAGCGTGCGCAGCATCCCCGGCCAGGGGCGGCGCAGGACGAGCAACCCCTCCTGCTGAGAGACCGGCTCGCCCTCGTCGTCGAAGACCGCCGCCTCCACCCCGGGCAGCGGCAGCGTCGCCGAGCCCGGCTTGGTCACCGTGATCCCGGGCAGCGGCGAGATCATGATCTGACCGGTCTCTGTCTGCCACCAGGTGTCGACGACTGGACAGCGTTCGCCGCCGATCACCTTGTGGTACCAGAGCCAGGCCTTGGGATTGATCGGCTCGCCGACGCTGCCCAGCAGCCGCAGCGAGGAGAGGTCGTGCCGGCCCGGGTACTCCGGACCCCACTTCATGCAGGCGCGGATCGCCGTCGGCGCCGTGTAGAGGATCGTCACCCCGTAGCGCTCGGCGATCTCCCACCAGACGTCCTTGTCGGGATAGTCCGGAGCGCCCTCGAACATGACGCTGGTGGCGCCGTTGGCGAGCGGGCCGTAGACGATGTAAGAGTGGCCGGTGACCCAGCCGACGTCGGCCGCGCACCAGTAGACGTCCTCCTCCGGCTTCAGGTCGAAGACGTAGCGGTGGGTGTAGGCGACGCCGGTCAGGTAGCCGCCGGTCGTGTGCAGGATGCCCTTCGGCTTCGCGGTCGAGCCGGAGGTGTAAAGGATGTAGAGCGGGTCCTCGGCGCCCATCGGCTCTGGCGGGCACTCGGCGGCGGCGGCCTCGCAGGCCTCGGCGAACCAGACGTCGCGCCCCTCCCGCATCTCGCACTCGGCACCGGTGTGCTCGACGACGAAGATCGTCTCGATCGAGCCGACCTCGCCGATCGCCGCGTCGACCTGCGACTTGACCGGCGCCGTCTTGCCCTTGCGGCGGGCGCCGTCGACGGTGACCAGCGCCTTCGCCTCGGAGAACTCCATCCGCTCGCGTACCGCCTCGGCTGAGAAGCCGCCGAAGACGACGTTGTGGATCGCGCCGATCCGGGCGCAGGCCAGCATGGCGACGACGACCTCGGGGATCATCGGCAGGTAGATCCCGACCACGTCCCCCTTGCCGATGCCGTGGTCGCGCAGGGCGTTGGCGAAGCGCTGCACGCCGGCCAGCAGGTCGGCGTAGGTGAGGTCGCGCTCCTCCCCCTCCTCGCCGCGCCAGTGGTAGGCGACGCGTTCGCCGATCCCCGCCTCGACGTGGCGGTCGAGGCAGTTGGCCGAGGCGTTCAGCCTGCCGTCGGCGAACCACTTGAAGAAGGGTGGGTTCGACTCGTCGAGGCCCTGGGTCGGAGCCCGATCCCAGTCGAGCAGGACGGTCGCCTGGCGCAGCCACCAGGCCTCCGGATCGGCCGCCGCCTCCTCGTAGACCTCGGGGTCGCTCCACAGCGCCCGCTCGCGGAACTCCGCCGGTGGCTCGAAGCGCTCGACCTCGAGCAGCGCGCTCAGCTCATGCTCGAGATCGGTGTTCGCCTCACTTGCCATGCCGCTCCTTCCCGCGCCGCTAGTCTGGTGTGCGGAACGGTACCCGTTCCGAAAAGACCGGACCAATGCTCTTCCGCCAGATCATCCACGAGGACCTCGGCTGCGCCTCCTACCTGGTCGGCGACACCGCTTCGGGGGTGGCCGCGGTGGTCGACCCGCAGTGGAACATCGATCCCTACCTGCATCTCGCGCGCCTGCACGGCGTGCGCATCGAGCACGTGCTCGAGACCCACAACCACGCCGACCACGTCTCCGGCCACGGCCGCCTCGCCCGCGCCACCGGAGCGACGATCCACGTCCACGAGCTGGCCGCCGCCGAGTACCCGCACGAGCCGTTCGCCGACGGCTGGACGCTGCAGCTCGGCGAGGGAGCCAGCATCGAGGCGATCCACACCCCCGGCCACCGGCCGGAGCACACCTCGTTCCTGCTGCGCGACGCCGCGCGTGGGTCCGACCCCTGGGCGGTCCTGACCGGCGACTCGCTCTTCGTCGGGGACGTCGCCCGACCCGACCTGGCGATCGAGCCGCGCGAGGGCGCCGCCGACATCTTCCGCTCCCTGCACGAACGGCTGATGGCGCTGCCCGACGAGACCGAGGTCTGGCCGGGACACCTCGGCGGCTCGCTCTGCGGCAGCTCCGGGATCGACCTGAAGACCTCCTCGACGATCGGCTTCGAGCGCCGTCACAACCGGGCGCTCGAGTTCGAGGACGAAGCCGCCTTCATCGAGGACTCGCTGACGACGATCGGCTCCAAACCTCCCAACGTCGAGCACATCGTCTCGCTCAACCGCGGCCCGCTGGTCGAATCGATCGGCGCTCCGACGCAGCTGACGCCGCACGGCTTCGAGGCGGCGATCGCCGGGGGCGCGCTGGCGATCGACTCGCGCACCAACGAGCAGTTCGACGAGGCCCACATCCCCGGCTCGATCAGCGCCTCCGCCTACGACACCGGTTTCGCCACCAAGGTCGCCCAGATCGTCCCGGTCGACGCCGAGCTGCTCGTCGTCGCGGCCTCCGACGGCAACGAGCTGGAGGCGGCCGAGCTGCTCGCCGCGGTCGGCCTTCAAGTGCGCGGCTTCCTCGGCGGCGGCATGACCGCCTGGCGGGCGGAGGACCGGCCGGTCGCCCGCATCGAGGCGATCGACCTCGAGGAGCTGGCGCGGCGGATCGGCTCGGGAGAGGGGCCGCAGGTCCTCGACGTCCGCAACGCCGGCGAGTACGAGTCCGGGCACATCCCCGGCTCCCTCCACATCCCCTACGGCGAGCTGCTCGGCCGCCTCGACGAGGTGCCCCGCGACCGCCCCGTGGCGACGATCTGCAAGGCGGGCAAGCGCAGCGGCCTAGCCGCCTCGATCCTGCAGCGCGAAGGCTTCGAGGGCGTGATGCACGTCAGCCGCGGCAACGCGGCGACCTGGGCGCAGGCGATGACCGCCAGCAGCGCCTGAACCCCAGGGTTAGTAGCCGGCCGGGTGGCGGGCGACGAAGCCCGACGTCGAGTCGACCGGCGAGGAATGCCAACGCGGGCCGGGGCCGCCGACGGTGTCGAATGCCAGGCCGGCGATGATCATCCAGGCGTGGCCCGAGTTGGCGTAGACCGTGATCCACTTACCGGGACCCGGCACGCCCCAGGTCTCGAGACCGGTCGAGTCGAGGGGGCTGGAGAGGAATCCACCGCCGTGCAGGGCGAAGCTGACCGCCCCCGAGCAGTCGTAGCCCGACGATTCGAAAGAGCCGTGCCCGCCGCCCCAGACATAGGGGGTCGTGGCAATCGAGTTGGCGGCTTCGATCGCGGCGGCGACGGCGGATGGGGCGGCGCTCGGCACGCTTGCCTGGCTTTCGGAGATGTAGTGGGCGCTCTCGCCCGGTGTCAGCGGTGCAGGCGCGCCTTCGACCTGCACCGGTTCGCCGGTCGCGCTGGCGATCTGTTCGGAGATCGCGGCGAGGTTGTCGCTGAGCGCTTCTTCGCGCGACTCGAGCGATTCGAGGGCCTGGCGCCGCGCCGCCTGGGCCGACTTCAGTTCGGCGAAGCGCGCCTCCGCCGCGTCCTTGGCGGCGGCGACTTCGCGCTCCTTGACCGCGATCTCGTCGCGCGCAGCCTCGATCTGGCGACGCACGCCCTTCATCCGCCGCACGGCCGCCCGCGCCTCGTCGCGCAGCGACTTGACCCGGGAGGCGACCGAGTCGTCGTATTCCTGCACCTGCGCCAGGTAGTCGGCACGGGTGCTGACTTCCGACCAGCTGGCCGAATCGAGGACGACGTCGACCATGTCGGGGCTGCCGGACTCGTAGATCGCGATCAGGCGGTCGCGCAGCACGGTCAGGGCCCGCTGCAGACGAGCTCGCACCACCGCGAGGCGATGCTCGTCGGCGGCGAGCTTGGCGGTCGCGCGGTCGAGTTCCGCCTGCTTCGCTTCCAGTTCCTCCTCCACCGACGCCTGCTGCTGGCGCAGCGCCGAGACTTCGCCGATCATCGTGTCGATCGCGTGGTTCTGTTCGGCGATAGTCGTCGCCAGCGCGCTCTGACTCGCGCGCACGTGGCTGAGCTTGCCCTGGGCGACGTGAAGTTTCTCTTCGAGGCTCTTCGCCGGCGCCGAGGCGACGACGCAGAGCAGGGCCAGCAGCAGCGCCGCGGGCAGCAGCAGCCGCCATGAGTTGCCGCGAGGGGGAACGCGCATCGGCGGCACAAACTAGCGAAATCGCCGCCGAAATGTTAGGAGTTGCTAACGAACTGCAACTTCCCTTGCAAAATAAGCCCTCTTGCAGGAGAAATCCGCCGGCCCTCGACCGCTGACGTAGCAGTCAGACGCACCGAGCGGGCAAAGGGGCGGGCTCCGCCCCTTTCCAAAACACTCAAGCGAGGCTCCTGCCGAGCGTTTTGGAAGGGGGCGGGGCCCGCCCCTCACCCCTTACGCCAGCAGCTTGGCCTTGGCCCGCTCGAACTCCTCAGCGCTGATCGCGCCCTTCTCCTTCAGGTCGTTGAGCTTGTGCAGTTCGTCAGCGGGCGAAGCATGCGCCTGTTCGCGGATGTAGGCGTCCATGTGCTGCTTGGCCTCGGCCTGGGCCTTGATCGTCCTGTCGCGCATGCCCTCGCCGCGCGCGATCAGGTAGATCAGCGCCGTTATGAAGGGGACGAAAACGAGGAAGAGCACCCAGACAGCCTTTGCCCAGCCGGACAGCTCATGATCGCGGAAGAGGTCGCTGAGGATCGTGACCAGGATCCAGATCCAGATCACGAAGAAGAAGATCTCGAGGGCGAGGAGCATGGCTTCGCCCAGGTTGATGGCGGCAAGGAACAAGGGAGTCCTTTCGTCGGAAATGGTTTAGCGCAACGCTATCTCAGCGGGCGCTGGGCGAAAAGAACCGCCGCGACCGCCGTCGCCAGGTTGAGGCTGGAGACCCCCTTCCGCATCGGGATCGCGAGGCGTGCGTCGGCGCGCCCCAGCAACTCGTCGCTGAGGCCGTGGCGCTCGGTGCCGAAGGCGAACAGCGAGCGCGGCGAGAGCTCCCTCGGGTCGGCGACCTCCCCCTGCGGGTCGACGGCGACCAGCGGCCTGTCGCCGCTGGGCAGCCCCTCGATCCGGGCCACGGGGAGAGCGAAGTGGAGGCCGGCGGCACCGCGCAGCGCCTCCGGGTGCCAGGGATCGTTGGCACCCGTGGTCAGGACGGCGGCCGCGTCGGCGGCGGCGGCGACCCGCACGCAGGCCCCCATGTTCCCCATCGTGCGCGGGTCCTCGAGCAGCACCGCCGGCGCCGGGCGCTCGGCGGCGAGGGCGGCGGCGAGGTCGACGGCGGGACGGCGGGCGATCGCCACGACCCCGGTGTGCGGCGCGTGCGGGACCATCGCGGCGATCGCCTCGGGGGCGACCCGGCGGGTGCGGCCGGCAAGCGAGCCGGCCAGGTCGGGGGCCAGGTCTGCCGCCAGCAGCTCGAGCTCGTCCGGCTCCGCGGCGACCGCTTCCTCCACCTCGGCGCCGAAGCGCAGCGCGTGCTTGAGGGCGTGGAAGCCCTCCAGCACGGCAAGCTCGTCGTCGCGGCGCGCGGCGCGGAAGCGCTGCACGAGGGGGTCGGTCACCGCCCAATCATGACCGTCCCCGCGCCGCTCATGCGGAGCGGCTGAGCCGCAGGCGCTGCCGAATCCCGTTCGACGACTCCTCTTCCGCTTCCTCGGCCAGGGACTCCACGAACGGGGAGAAGTAGCGGCCGGCGATCTTGTCGGTCGCGGCGCCGTCCTCGGGCTCGGCACTCAACCGGGACTGGTCTCCATAGCCGCCGGAGGGCCGGCCATAGAGGTAACGGGGCTCGCGTCCGGTCCAGAGGACGCCGCGCATCACCGGCTCGAAGGGCTGCGGATCCACCGGCGCCCCGACGTCGGCTGCGATCGCTTCGGCGATCGCATCGGCCTGCTGGGTTGCGATCCCTCCCTGCTTGACCGGGAAGTCGGTCAGGTCCCCGGCCGCGAAGACGCGCTCCAGGCCGATCACGCGGCCGTGCGAATCGACCGAGACGAAGCCGTCGGCGTCGTGAGGGACCCCACCGAAGGCACGCCCTTCGAGACGGGGGAGGCTGATCACCGCATCGGCCTCGATCTCGGCGTCGGGGACGAGGTGCAAGCGCCGGTGGTCGAAGCGGACGGGATGGGCGCCGGTCACCAGCTCGATGCCGCGCTCCTCGAGCAGGGTGCCCACCTGCTCCGCCGCGCGCCGCCCGAACAGCTCCAACGGCGCGTCCTCCGGAGTCACCACGGTGAGCGCGGTGCGGCTCGCAGCCGCCGCGTCTCGCTGTGTCGCCGCAAGCAGGGCCAGCTCGTATAGGGGCAGGGCCCAGCTGCGACCGCCGGGCATCGTGAACACCAGCCGCTCGAGCACACCGGCGCGCAGCTGGTTGACGAGGTGGCCCACCTGGCCCTCGTCGGCCACCCCCCAGAAAGTCACCGCCCCGGGCACCGCCCAGAGCAGTCGCGCCCCGGCGACCAGCACCAGGTAGTCGTAGGGGAGGCGCTCGCCGTCGCGGGTCACCGCCAGCTTCCGCTCGGCTTCGACCGCGACTACGCCGACGTCGCGGAACTCGACACCGGCGCGCTCGGCGAGATGCGGCAGGTCGTAGCGGAAGACGCGTGCCGCGCCATAGGGCTCGCCCACCGCGAAGGGCCGAAAGACGAACTCGCGGCGCGGGTCGCAGAGGGTGACGGCGACGCGATCGGCGGCCAGGTCGAGCAGGGCGAGCGCCAGCTCGACGCCGGCGACCCCGCCCCCGACGACGAGAACCCGCTTCTCGCCGTCGCTGTGGCCGTCGCCCGTCATGCACTGACCGTAAGGGGACCCGGCGGCCGCTCCATCCGCAGGAAACCGCCGATCGAGTGCGGATTTCCCGCGGAGTCCTCAGACCGCGGCGTTCCCGACTCTCCCCAGCGCCGCGATGACCTCCTCGTCGGAGACCTGCGAGAAGTCGCGGTACCACTGGCCGACGCCGTTGAAGGGCCACGGTTCGATCAGGCAAGCGACCTCGTCGGCCTCCCCGCGCAGGCGCGCCGCCGAATCCGGAGCGCAGACCGGGACCGCGAGGACCAGCCGGTTGGGGCCTTGGCGCCGCAGGGCGCGCAGCGCCGCGGTATCCGTGACTCCGGTCGCGACCCCGTCGTCGACGACGATCGCCGTGCGGCCGGCAATCGACAAGGGGGAATGGCCGCCCCGGTAGGCGAGAACCCTGCGTCGCAGCTCCTCCGACTCACGGGCGACGATCGCATCGAGGGCGCCTCGGTCGATTCCGAGTATGGCCAGGGCCTCGGCGTCGAAGACGCGCGTTCCCCCCTCGGCGATGGCGCCGATCCCATACTCGGGGTTGTGGGGTGCGCCGAGCTTGCGCACGACGAGGATCTCGAGCGGGGCCTGGAGCGCGTCGGCCACCTCCATGGCGATCGGCACCCCGCCCCGCGGCAGAGCCATCACGACGGGGTCTTCGGCGGCGAGCGGCAGCAGGCTCTCCGCAAGCCGCCGGCCTGCATCGCGACGATCGTCGAAGCGGACGGGCCCGGATTCCCCTTCGTGCGCGGGCATTGGTCGATTCTGCAGTCGCCGGGACGACGGTTCATCGGGGTA
>Ga0268264_10002247_pt1 | contig 17120 bp, 39 predicted proteins | sample KBSSwiS32_FD_190357 | JGI IMG/M metagenome (GOLD analysis project Ga0268264, IMG submission 190357) | Switchgrass rhizosphere microbial communities from Kellogg Biological Station, Michigan, USA - KBS Switchgrass S3-2 (SPAdes) (version 2) | ecosystem: Host-associated > Plants > Roots >...
TCCGCTCATCCGCCATCATCGGTGGCCCCGACCCAGCACACCGCATTGGCCCGGGCGGAGGTGCCACCGATGATGGCGGATGAGCGGATGACCACCCGGGTCGATCGCAAGGACCCGCAATATTTCCCGCTCATGCTCAGCCGCGCAATGGCCACGATACGGCTCCTAACCGAGCGACCCGAGGACATTCACGAGGGCATGCGGCTGGCCCGAGAAATGCGGGCGGACCTTGAGGATGACTGGGGTTACCGATGCTGACCCCGGACGAGCTGCGGGCCGAATACGCGGACGCGGAGATCGACCTTGACGAGGCCCTGGCCGCCGGCGACGTGGCGGCCGCCCGAGCGGCGAACATGCGGGCCCGGCGAGCATTCAACGACCTGGCCCCACGCTTCGGCCTCGCGATCGTCAGGAGCCCGCGATGAACGACAAGCTTGACGTGGTAATGCTCGCGATCGGAGCCCTGATTTTCCTGGCCGCGCTGGCCTGCCTGACCGTGGTGGCGGTTACAGCAATCGCGGTGGTCATTGAGATCCTGAGGTGGCTGTGATGGCGGCCTGGGAGTTCCGCGGGGTCGACAGGCTTGGGAAACTGTTCGTCGGCGCGACGACCGACGAGCCGGTGGTCTTTGCACGGAAGAAGTACCGGGCCGGTTGGCGGGCGCTGAGCGTGTTTCGGGGCGACGACGAGGTTGCGGCGATCTCCTATACCGACGCCGGCAAGCGGATCTGGTGGGCGCAAACCCAGCTGGACGGGGTGTCGTGATGGGCGAAGTGATCGTGCCGCCAGTGGTGGTCGAGGCGTTGGCGGATCGGTGCGAGGGTTTGGCGGACGACGTCGCCCGGTTGTTCGGGTCGTTGCAGCGGTCTGATTGGCCGCTGGCGGCGTTTGTGAGCCTGGAGGCAGACGCTCGGTCCCTCCGGGCGATCGCGGGGCGTTTACGGGCCCTGGGCGGGCCTCGGTGAGCGAGCCGCTCGGTATCTCGACCGACGTCGCCGGCTTTCTGGAGGGACTGGTGACCGCGGAGCTAGGGCGTGCCGCCAGCCCCGGGGTTTGGTGCCCGCAATGCAACAAGAAAACGACCGACGTTCGGCACTACGCGGTGGGCGGGGTCCGTCCGTACCACGTCCACCGCGTGGGGCCATTCGAAGAGATCCACTTCCTGGGGGAGGTCCTGACCGATGGTTGATGTGAGTTCGAACGCCCGCGTCGCGGTGGCGGTGGGCACGATCCTGTCGATTCTCGATGACCTTGACCTTGACGAGGCCCTTGCCGTGTACGAACGGCTGGCCTGGGCAGGAATCGAAGCTGACCGCTGAGCGCTACCATGCCGTTTCATGGCATCCAAGCTTGAATTTGCGGTCGTCAGCACTGCCCAATATGAAGACGACGGCGACCTAGCCAATCATCTCGACGGCTACGGCAAGGATGGATGGGAGTTCCTAACCGTCGTGGGCGGCACCCGCATGGTGTTCTCGCGTCGACTCTCCGGCGGTTCTGCGTCTTTCTGACCTAGGCGGCTTCGGCCAGGTCCGGCTCGGTGTTGGTGAGCGCGAAGTGCCAGCCGAGCTGGATGACTTTGTCGAGCGGGTAGCCGGGCCCGGGGTCGGTGTGCGTTGAATCGTGGAACGCGTCGTTGACCCATTTGTGCGTGGTCACCCCGCGATGCCCCGCGGCGAGCCCTTGAGGGTCGACGGGGGTGATCGGGATTTGGTAGCGGCGGAAGCAATGCGCCAGGAGCCGCGCCGTGTTGCACAGGGTCCCGAGGTGCGGGCCGAGCCAATCGGCTTCGGTGTAGGCGGCGAACCCGACCTGCTCGATTTGGATTCCGTTGCGGTTCGCTCCGGGGGCGGCGTAGGCGATATCGGCCACCTTGACGCCCTGGACGATCGAGTTGTTGTCGACAAAGAAGTGCGCGGAGACTTTGTCGGACCGGTTTTGGCAGAAGTCGGCCACGTCCTGGGCGTTGTGTCCGCCTTCGGTGGTGTGGAGCACCACGAGATCGATCGCGACGCCGCGGGGCCCGGGCTGGTACCACCGCGAGCGGGTAAATGTGATGGTCATGCGATGAGGGTGACGTAGCCCTCGCCGGCGCGGGCGTGGGACGCGGTCATGGGGTTGTCGTCGCTGTGGAGCAACACTCGGTCGATCTCGGTTCCGTCATCGAGCGTGACTGACACGTAGCCGGTGTTGTCGATCTCGCGTTCCTCAGTGGTGCCGTCGCCCATCTCGACTGTGATCGTGCTGGTCGGCTCGGGCCAGCCGGAGAGCACCCCGAAGATGACCCCGTCCTCGGGTTGGCCGGGCTGGGTGGTGTTGTGCCCGGGGTGGTACGCGACTCGCTGGGTTGCCATGGGGCTCCTTTAGGGGAGTGCGGGGTTGGTGCGCAAGCACGCCCGGTCGGTGTAGTGCCGTTCGGCGGCCGCGCCGGTGGCTTGGGTGAGGTCGATGACTTTGGCCAGGCCGGCGGTCGCCGGTGAGGTGGCGGTCACGAACGGTTGGGCGTTGGCGCCGGCGGAGTCGGCCGCGGCGGCCCCGAAACTGTTCGAGATGAACACTCCGCCGGCGGTGAGCCACTGGATACCGACGATGCGGTTGCGTCCCGCGGTTTTGGCTCGAGCGACGAGGGAGGCGGTGTACGAGGTCGAGGCGGCTACGGCCTTGGCGCCGGTGATGTTGCCGACGTCGCCGGCGGCGATCGAGTCGATGGCCATCGAGTGGGTGTCATCGGCGGCCCAGTCGGTCGGGTTGGACAGGGTGCCGTTCTGGTAGTTCGACCAGCTCCCGAGCCCCCCTTCGAAGTTCTGCTCGTCAATCGTGAGCAGGTTGCCGGTGATGAGCACATTGGACGGCGGCGGGGTGCCTCCGCCACCTCCGCCACCTCCGCCACCGATGAACAACGGAGCGAGCGGTTGGCGCCGGGTTGCGCCCCCGCCGGCGTTGCCGCCCACGTTGTTGGTGACGAGCTTGAGCGCGGGGACCATGCGGGCGATCTCGTCGCGCACCACCTGGTCGAATTGGAAGGTCCCGACCGCGTCGGAGCGCATCGACAGGTTCATGGCGTTCCACGTCCGGTTGCCGACCGACTCACACGCGTAGCCCCCATAAAACATGAGCCCGTAAAAGATCCGTTGCCCCGCGTCGGTGACCACCCCGATATCGGAGGGCTTCAACGTCGAGTCGAAGGTGAGCAACGCGCCGATCATCATTCCGGCCGGGAGCCCCGCGGGCTTGTCGAGGCCGTAGGTGGTGGAGGCCAGCGCGTCGGCCGAGATCGCCGGCGAGACGTAGTAGGGCGCGATGTTGTTGTAGTTGAGTTCCTCGTTGAATTCGAGGCCGAGCGGGTGGCGGATAGCGCCGGGACCTTGCATCTCCCAGGGCTTGATGCAAAGCCCGTAAGGGTCGAGCTGGCTGGCGTGGGTGCCGTAGGACATCGCGGCCCGGATGCTGGTGGCGTAGTGGGCGCCGTAGATGTACCCGAAGATGTTGGCGCCGGCCGCGATGCGGGCCAGGGCCCCGATGTGGCGAAGGGTGTCGCCATCGGAGTCGAGCACGATGTGATGGTTGTTGTTGAGGTTCCCCGATTGGTCAGCGTCGAGGAACGTGTAGGCGTTGGGGAAATGCGGCAACGTGTTGGAAAGCGTCGGGGTGAACCCCCCGACCCCGGAGCCATCGCGGTTGTTCCACGCATAGGGGACGTACACGTTGGCCGCCGGGTCGGTGCTGGCCGCTTTGATCCCATAAATGAGATCCGGGTACACCTTGGCCCCTGAGGTGGGCGCGGTCAGCTTGGCGTCGACCAGCGTGGCGCCGGAGCCGATCGGGTAGGTGTAAATGCCGTCATCAAACGGCCATTCCCACGGATCGCGGGGCGTGGTGAACCGATCAGCGATGATCGGCGGCGGCGACGTCGTGCCGCCACCCCCGCCGGGATCGGGCGGCGGGGTAGTGCCGGCGGTGGCGGCCCGCACGGTGGCGGCGTAGAGCAGGGTCCGGCGGCTCATCGGGCCACCACGCCGATCGTGTTGTTGTTGCCGAGCACCTGGACGACGTTGCCGGTTTTGCGCGGCACGTTTTCCAGGAGGAGCGACATGCCCGGCGGGATCATCTCGCAGTCGGTGCCCAGCACTGTGGGGGGGACGATGGCGTTGAGGTTGGCCCACAGGTCAACGTCACCGTCGAGGTTCATTATCTCGATCTCGCCCGGCGTTGTGGAGATGGTGAACACGGCGAGCTGCGCCCCCACCAGCGTGGGATAGGCCGACTTGGCCACGGTGATGTTCTGCGCCGCCATCAGGCCGCCACCAACGCTTTGCGCACGCCCGAGTCGGTCATGCCCAGCACGCGGGCCACGTCGGCCTGTGACATGCCGTCAGAATCGATCGCTTCCACGATCAGTCGGTCGCGTAGGGCGCGCTGGAGATTGACGAGTTCGATCCGGCGACGAAGCTCCTGGTCAGCGGCGGCCAACCTGCGTTTCATCGCGGCGTGCGGGTCCTGCTCTGCATCCATCGCGAAATGGTCACCGAACCGCGACCCCGAACCGTGGTTCGGGGGTTAAGGGATGGTTGGCTCTCCAGCCGATGGCCACCCAACCCCGCCGACGTCCCCCGGTCCCGGTCGCCGGCAAATGCCGCAACGGTCACGAGATGACCGCCGAAGCGCCCCCCGGGCACGCGACGTTGCGGATCAAGTGCCAGGCGCCGGGGTGCGGGTTGGAGACGTTGCTGCGCCGGGTCAAGACCACCGACCGGGCGGCCGGCGACTCCTACAGCGGAGCCCCCATCGGGGGCATCCAGAAAGTGAAGGTCCGTTATGAGCGACCAGACCGAGAACCCCACCTCGGGCCCGAGCCCGACGACCACGGAGGCCTTGAGGTTTGGGCCATCGAAGAACCCCCCGAGGCCGCCCCGCCCGCTCCAGGCGGTGGGCTCGGTGGCGGAGGCGGACCAGCCCCAACCGGAGCCGACGTCGGACCCCCTGTCGACGGGGACCGAGTCGACGTGGCCGAACCGCGACGTCGCCGATCACGCCGAGAGCGCCCTGGGCCGAGTGGCTCAAGGCGCGACGTCATCCCGGGCATCTACTAGAGCGGCGGCCGCCGAGCTGGCCCCGATGATCGGGACCGCGCTCCAGGCCGCCGGCGTGCTCGTGCATGAACGCCGCATCCCGGGCGGTGTTCGCGAGACCGAGGACGGCTTGGCGTTGTTGTGGGTCCCGACCAACGACGAGGCCCAGTCGATGGCTCTTCCCCTGGCCCGGATTGCGGCGCGTCACATGCCCGAGGGAGTCGGGCCCGACAGCGATTGGGGTGACGCGTTGGCGTTCACGATGGCCGCCGGCGGTTTCGCGATCGGCCAGGTCCAAACCGAGCGCACGTTGCGGGCCGCCGGCGCCGCCCCGGTCGCGGAGCCGACACTCGAGCCCGAGTCGGTCGAGGCACCGATTGCCACCCCGCAAACGTTGGGCGCCCAGGGGAACCCGCTCGTATGGTGACGATGTACGACGAGATCAAGACGTCGGTGGGCGAGCTGCTCGCCGGTCTGCCCGAGCTGCTCGCCGGCGTCGAGGACGACGACGTTCGGGAGGCGATCGAGGCGGGGTTTAAGTCGATGGCCGAAACCATCGAGTTCACATTGGAAGCGCTGCAACGATCCCGACAGACCGAGGCCTCGTTGCAAGCCCGCATGCGGTTGCTGGCCCGATGACACTGTCGATCGACCCCGACGCGCCGACCTACGTGTTCGCAACCGGCCGCAAAGGCTCGGGGAAGTCCACCATTCTGCGCGAGTTGCGGGCCTGGTGGCCCTATGACGCGCTGATTATCGACGTCAACGGCGACGACGAAACCTCGCCCGATGTGCGCCAGATCGAGGGGGGCATGCCCGGCTCGTGGAAAGAGCTGCGGACCATGACCGACACCCCGGAGGCGCAACCATTCGTGCACGCCCGCTGGCAACCGGACCCGACCGATCCCGGATGGCGTGAGCAAACCGACCAGCTGCTCGGCCTGGCGATCTCGCGTGATCGGCCGATCCTGGTGCAAATCCACGAGATCGGGACGCTGGCGAAACCGAATCAGGTCCAACCGCACCTGGAGGCCATCTTGCATCAAGGCCGCCACTACCGAATCTCGCTGCATTGCGCCGGGCCCCGCCCCATCAACGTCGACCCCCTGGTGCTCGCCCAGGCCGATCACGTCGCGGTGTTCGATCTCCCAGCGCCCCAGGATCGCAAACGGGTAGCCGACGCCGTTGGTTGGGACCCCGCCGAGCACGACGGTGTCGGTTTCGATGAGCTGGTGCGCTCGCTGGAGGTCCACGAGTTCTTGTGGATCGACTGCAAGCAACGCGAGGTCACGCACTGCGTGCCCGGCAAATGACCAGGCAACGAGGTAGGCGGTCGCTCACCAAGGCCCCGGGCCGCGAGGTCCTGTTTCTCCGAGTGCAACCGGCGCTTAAGGAGCGCCTGGACGCGTTCGCTGCGACACGCGAGATCTCGCTCACCTATGCGGCCCATCTCGTACTGACCGCCGGGCTCGCGGAGCTGGATCGCCCGGCCGACGAGGTTGAGAGCTTTGGGTAAGTGGGTAGGCGCGGTGACCATGAGTACCGCGATTGTGTGGCTGGCGATGGTGGTGGCGGTGTTGCTGGCGGTGTTGCCGTCGCATCGGGGCGATATTCGCTGCCTGTGGGCCCTACACGGTCGCCACGGCGGCCACGCTGCCCGCTCGCTTCGCTAGGCCGCCAGGGGACGATCCTGCGGCCTTCATCACGCCCAGGACGACCATGGCCGCCCCGCCGGCCAGGATCACCCCCATGATGGTGAGTTTGCGGGCCCCGTCGACCACGGCGCCGGCGATATCCCCCGGGATGTTGAACGGGTTGGGGATACTCGGGAGGCCCGGAAGTCCGATCCCCGCCGGCGTGGCCACCACCCCGTTTTGTGAGCTCGGATTGAGCGACGGCGCCAGCGACGAGCTCGTGCCGATCCAGCCCCAGTGCCAGGCCTCGTCCGAGACGGTGTTGGCGAACCCGTAGGCGCCGGCGTTGGCCCGGAGCCAGGCCAACGTTTTGGGGTCATCCACGTTGACGTCGACCGCGCCACCCCAGCCGTGTTCGGAGGTGCCCGGCTCGGCGGCGAGTCCGCCGGCGGAGTGAAGCCCCTTTTCGTTGGCGAGGGTTTGTTGTTGGGACAGGGTGCGGTAGGCGTCGGTGATGGTGAGGTTGATGCCGGCGGCCCGGGCGGCGGTGCGCATGCGGAGATAGGCGGCCGCGGCGGCCGGCCACAGTGCGAGCGCGCCTTGGACCTTGACGAGGATGCTCGTGGGGATGAGCCCGTTTCGGTAGCCGGCGGCTTGCGCGGCGGACTGTGCGGCGGTGGTCATCGGCTCAAGTCGAGGAGTCGGTGATGAGCCCGATGGCGGCCAGTTTCGACAGCAACGAGGTGAGCGCGGCGTTGGCGCCCTTCGAACCGGTCACGGTCTGTTTGGCTTGCGCCGCGGTGCCGTAGAACCCGACGTTGCCGGAGACGGCGAGTGACGTGAGCGCGGTGAGCCCGGTGGCGCGGGTGATGATCAACGGCGAGCCGAGATAGGTGCCGGTGTCGTCCAGGCGGTCGATGTAGAGATCCGAGCCCGAGTTGCCGCCCGCTTCGGAGGCGCCGCCTTTGACGATTTGGAACCGGGCGGTGCCGGCGGTGCGTACCTGGAGCCCGGCGGCTTGCCCGTTGTCGGCGCTGGCCCCTACGAGGGTGTTGACGCCGGCGCCGGCGGCGAATGCCGGGCTGGAGGCCAGGAGCGGATACTGGGCGTGCGGGTTGGCCTGGGCGACGTGTTGTGTCACGGCGCCGGCCGCCGCGGTGTTGATGCCGATGCGACGAAACGCCATGGCTCAACCGACCAGTCGAGCGATCGAGTACTGAATGGCGATGTAGCACTGCGCAACGCTGGGCGTGAGGCCGAGCCACTGGGCTAGTAGCTGGTCGCCACTGACGAACCGGATCGGCTGGTTTTCCTCCGCGATGTCAGCGTTGCCGGCGTCGGTCCAATCGACCCGGTTGGCGAGCGAGGTGGTGTTGCGGTAGAGGCCAAACGTCGATTGGAGCGCGCTGCCGGACACGGCGATGACGATCCGCTCGACTAGCCAGATTTGGTCGTCGCTGGGCACGGTGGCAACCGCGAGGAGGCAGGTCCCGCCGGCGTCGGCCACCCCGTTGGCGTGGAGGTCCTGGGGCACGTCCACGATTTGGAACGAGAGGTTGCGCTGTAGGACGCGGAAAGACTCGCTCATTGAAACAGCCCCATCACTTTGAACCCCGCGGGGCGGGGGCGCCCGCGTCGTTCGTAGGCGTCGCGCAGTAGCACGGCGCCGGCGATCCAGCACCCGATCCCGAGCCATAGGGCAGTGTCACGGCTCCGCAAGAGGGGCGCGGTCACGGTGTTGCCTCAATGGGCGAGTTTCCCGGGCCGGTGAACCCGGGGGTTGTAGGCAACACGGCGGCCGCCGGCGGCGGGGGTGGGAGTGGCTCGCTCGAGCGGGTGGAGGCCAGGAGGGCGGCCAGCGCGGAGAGGGCGCCGGTGGCGATGAGCCACAGCTGCTCGGGAACCGGCTTGTCCATGGCGGCCAGGATGATGCCGCCGGCGAGCGCGACGAGTCCGAGCCCGGCGAGGGTGGCGATCACGAGGGTGACGTTTCGTCGGTCGGTGGTCACTTGGGCCATTCCTCCGGGATAGGGATTCGGAACACGGAGTACTCCAGGCGGGATATCCGCCAGCCGTGGTCTTTGACGGTGGCGTCGCGGCTGGTGTCGTGCTCGACCGCGATAGCGAGCGCGACGCGGATCCGCCCGAGTTCGGAGACCACCGCGACCAAGCCGCGCACCACCAGGCCCAGGAGAACGACCACCACGGCGGTCACGAGGGAGACGGTCAGCGTGGTCACAGCTCGACCGCCTTTGACGCCCATACGATCACCGTCGCTCGCTCACCAACGGTGCCGTAGAGGGTGATGACGTGCCCGCGGGCGGGCAGGTCGTTGGGGCGGCCGTCCGGTGGGATCAACAGGACCCCGATGCCGTCAACGGGTTGTTCGGCGGGTGCGTCGTAGGCCAGGGTCATGAGGAAGTCGCCGGCGTTGGCGATGCGGATATCGCATATCTCCGTTTCGAAGTTGTGATGCCATCGACCGTTGCCGGCGCCGTCGTCCTTGAGGAGCACGGTGGCGACGTAGATCGGCCGGCGTGCCGGCGCGGGCGCGGCGGCAAGGTCGAGGAGGTGCGCCAGCGAATTGGCGATCGACTCGAGTAGTTGATCCCCGACTCTGCTCACGATGCCGCCCGATGCACTCCGGCCACCACGAGGATGGCGCCGGCGGCCGCCAGGACCCCGATGATCACCACCGCTTTGACTCCAGAGAGCACCGACGACGCCGCGTCAGTGATTGGGGCCAGCGGGTTGAATCCTGCGGGGTTAGCGGTGACCGTCCCGTTTTGCGAATTGGAACCCACGGTTGCCGGCCGGCCGAGATTCGAAGCGAGGTTGCGGAGCTGGAGCTGCGCGTACTGGCGAACCGTGAGCTTGTTGCCGGCCGGGACGACGTCGAGCCACTTCGCCGGGTCGGTCAGCGACGCGGGGACATACCACCAAAGAAAGATCGCGCTGGCCTTCCCCCCGAATTGTTGGATGAGGCGGCGCACGTCGCTAGCAGCTCGGGCGTCTTGGACCGACTCCGGGGCGTCTTTGGCGTGCTCGTAGCCCCCATAGCGGTTCCAGGTTTGGTCGGTGTATTGGTACTTCCCCGACGCGCTGGAGTTGGCCGCCTGGGCGCGTGGGTTGCCCCCCGATTCCTCTTGGCTGATGGTGCGAAGGATCGTGGGAATGTCAGCTTCGGAAACCGGGAGATCTCCGTCGATGGTGGGCAGGCCGGTCACTTCGCGCCGCCTGCCTTCGCGACGCTCGCGAGGTACGACTGCACTTGCTCGGCGGTGGCGCCGCTGGCTCGCATTTGCGTGGTCTTTTGGTTGAGCGCGGTCAGGAACGATGACACCGACGCCGGCGCCGCCGCGGGGGCGGCCGCGACCTGAGACACAAACTGAGGACCGCTCACGATCGCCTGCGCAGTGGCCGCCGCGGGGAGCACGGCTTGCGGGTTGACGTTGTAACCGGTGACCGGGCCGAGCTTCGACGGGTCGGCGCCGCCGGCTACCGCGACCTGGCGCACGTAGGCGTCGAGATCGGCTTGGCTGGCGCCGCCGGCGGCCATCTGCTTGAGCTTCGAGTCGAGCGCCGACAGGAACGATCCGACCGCCTGAGACTGTTGGCCGCCCGGCGCCGCCACCCCGACCGTGGGTTGCTGGAGGGAGCTGCGTAGGTCGTTGATTTGCTGGGTGGTCGACTGGGTCAGTTTGTTGATTTGGTCCTCTTGGGTGGCGTTGGAGGCGTCGACCAGGCCCGCGATTTGGGAACCGAAACTGGCCAGCTGGGAGCCGAACTGAGACACGAGATCGACGCCGGTCCCGGCGGCGTTGCTGCTCCCGGAGCCGGCGAGGGTGCCGTCATAGGCGGCGGCGCCGGGCTGGCCGGCGACCGCGGGGGCGAACTGGGAGGCGGCGTCAGCGGTCGAGGCGCCGGTCTTTTTGGAGCGGGCCCGGAGCGCCACGAGCGCGACGGTGCCGCCCCCGCCGGCGACCAGCGCGATCTTTCCGTTGCGGGTCTTGGCCCACGTTTCGAACTTCTGCAGCTCGCCCGGCATCGGTCACCGACCCACGGTGCTGGTGCGGTAGAGGAGATCGGCGGCCGAGCCCGGGGTGACGGCTTCACCGGTGGGCGAGGTGGTGGCCGGGAACGCCCGCGGGACGGGGGCCGACACGCGGGCCCCGCCGAAACCGGTGATCGGCAACGTGCGGCCCATGAGCACCCCCGGGTAGGCGCGGCGCATCGGGATGATCTGGCCGCCACGGCGGCCGCCTTCCACGAACGCGGCCATGGCTTGCGACGAGCCCGCGGGGTCGGGGTCGTAGCGAGTCCCGAGTATCAACCGTTTCGGGGACCGCCACCACATGCCGGCCATTAGCTCCGCCCCTGGAAACCCTTAACCAGGTTCGTCGCGCCGGCGGTCGCCGCGGTGAGCACCTGGCCCGAGTTGGTGGCCGACGCGACCACGATGTACAGCGCGATCGCGCCGAACGAGTACTTGAGGATTGTGCGGCCCATGGCTTATATCGCTCCTTGCGTTTGGGTCGGGTTGGGGTAGGTCTTCGGCTCGACGGCGGCGGGCGGCGTCGGAGTGGCCAGCGGCCCGAGGTTTCCGACAACGCCCGAGTAGCTGCCACGATCGGCGAACATTGGAACTTTGGGGTCCATGAACGACTTGGCCATTGCGGTGAGCGAGGCGAACACTCCGCCGACTTTGCCGGCCGCGTTGGTCGACGGCGCGACGAGCCGATCAATGACGATCAGCGTCAACGCGCCCGAGAGAATCCACGACAGGTTCTTCATGTGATCCCCAGGCGGTCGAGCGCGCCGCCCTTGAGTACTTGGGCGAGGACCCACACGCCGGCGAGGATCATCAACGCTCCGCCAGTGCTCACCAGCTGCCTCCAGATCCGGTCAGGCCCGAGCCACCAACGCCGGGCGCAATTGTCGATGGGGCGGTGCTCCCGAGCTTCGGCGCCGCCGGCGCCGGTGTCTGCGCACCGTTGGGGCTGTAGGGCTTGTTCAGGAACTTGGCGGCGAACCATCCCCGAGCGCCGGCGGGCCCGTAGTTGAGATAGGCGTTGAAAACCGCGTACGCGATGAGCCCGAGCACCCAACCGGCTCCAGCATCAATCACCGACCCCGAGGGAGCGGGGCTCGCCGGTGTCGATGCTGGAGTCGGGGGTTTGGGCGCCGGTTTGGCCTTGGGGGCCTTGGGGGTTGCCGGCGCCTTGGGCGGCTTGGGGGTGGCCGCCTTGGGAGCTGCTTTCGATTGCGGAGCGGGCCGCTGCTTGGGAGGCTCCGGTTCCGGCTCGGGGACGCCGAGGCGTTTCCGAGTCTCCGGGTCGAGGTCCTCCGCGTGTAGCGGCATGATTGGGCTCAGTCCCGGTCGAAGAGGTCGAACGACATCGGGTCCGACAGCTCGGTCAACCACGCGACGCGGTAGCCGGGCGTCGGGTCTTTACCGGGCCCGTTGTCCACGTCGACCACCTCCACCACCTGGCCGTGGCGGACCGCTTCACCCCACGGCATTTCGTAGGTGTACTTGACGATCGAGCCGACCTTGATCGAGCCGTCGTCCACCACCGCGGGTGCGGGGGCGGGCGCCGGTGCGGGCGCCGGGGCGGCGTTCTTGGCGGCCAGCTCCGCTTCCAACGCGGCGATTTGGGCCCGGGCGGCGTCAAGCTCGGCCGCCTTGTTGTCCTCGGCCGGGGCCGGCGTGGGATCAACCGGCGGCAACGAGGCCGGGTCGATGCTCGGGCTGGCGGGCGGGGTGGGTGTGATTTCGCTCATTTGGGGTCCTTTCAGGATCCGACTTTGCCGGCCGCCCGGAGCGGGCCGACGTGGACTTCGGTGGCCACGCCGATGAGGCCGAACGTGAGGGCGATCAACGCGCCCATCCAGAACAACGGCGACGACGGGTGCCAGGGCGGCCCCGGGTTGATGACGCGGCCCTGGCGGGCAAATTCGGGCGCCGACGCCGCGCTCGGCACGTACGCGGGCGCGCTACGGGTGCCGTAGAGGTCGGCGGCGGTGGGAATGGTGAACGACATGAGGGCCCCTCTCTAGGCCGCGGCGGATACCGCGCCGGGCACCAACAGCTCCTGGACGTACTCGAATTGCGGGTTGCTGAGGGTGACCCCCGATTGGATGGTGGCCACCAACCGCAACTCGGTGGCCGCGCCTTGGTCGACGGTGTCCCGGAAGGCGTTCTCGTTGACGAAGTCGAAGATACCGAACCCCTCCAGGCCGCCCATGTCGTTGCCGAACATGCGCTCGTTGGCCACTGCGAGCGAGCGGCCGCTGGGGTACACCTCGGGAGTGTCGTTCGACCCGTAGCGCCACGCCACGTTGCCGTAGTTGGTGGCGTTCATCGCCAACGGCATCCGAGTGGCGCCGTTGATGGTGCGGAACCACATGCGCATGGTCTGACGACCCACGCCCTGGCCGGCCAACCGGATCTCGTTCTCCGCGTTCTGAATGCTGGAGGTCTGCGACTGCACCAACGAGTGCAAGTGCGACAGGTCCGGCAACACGACCCCACCATCGGGCCCCGAAGGGATGCTGTAGGCGGTGGGCTGCACCGACCACGCCCCGGTGAGCGCGATTGTCGGTGAACCGGTGGTGATGAACAGGTTCGCCAGCGGCGCGTAGTCGATGTTGATGGTCAGGTCGGTGGCGGAGGTTTGCGCCAGCACCGCTCCGGTTAGGTACACGTCGTCATGCGCGATCGGGAGCTTGAACGACAACTGCACCGCGTAGGTGCCGCCGGCGATGGCGGTCACACCTTGTCCGACGCCCCAGTTCTCGTTGGCAAGCGACAGCGAGCCCGAGGTGATCTGTGTGCCGGGCGATGCGCCCCCCACGCCACGAGTGATGGCGCGGTCGTTGAGGTCGCCGCGCTGCATGATCTCGCGGGCCTTGATGTGCCAACCCGATGCGTTGATCAAGTTGGTAAGGCCGTTGGCGGCGAACCGGAACCGGGACACGAAGTCATACGGCCACAGTCCGGTGGTCGCGACGGTGCCGCCATTGAGGGTCACAGTCAGGGTGCCATCGAACTGGAGGGTCACGGCGGAGAGAATCCCGACCTTGGGGATCTCTACGAAGTCGGTAGCGGCCCCGAGGCCGCCGAAGGTGATGCTCTTGTTCTGGAAGCTGAGCCGGCGGGTCAGCGCCATGAACAGCTGGGGGTTGATGGCGGACTGCGGGACCATGGCCCCTTGCAAGTTCACCTGGGGCTGTGCGGCGCGGGTGGTGGTGGCCATGGGCTAGGAAACTCCTCGGTGAGTGAACGCGGTGAAGGTGGCGAAACCGGACTGCGGGAACTTGTCGGCCGCCACCTCCAGGAGGGCGTTCGCCAGTACGGAGACGAGGGCCACGCCACCCCAAAAAGCGAGACGGCGGCCGCCCATCAGCGGGCCCCGAGCTTCGGGGCGTACTTGCTCACCGCGAACGAGGTGAGCACGGAAATGATCGCGACCTGAGCCACGAACTTGACGCTGGGCATTGTCTGCCTCCCTGGGTATGCAGCGCGATGAAGCGATGACCAACCCACTCCGACCGCAAAACTGCGGCGCGTTCAACCCCCGAACCTCAGTGCGGCTTCTCTCTCTCCGCCCGCACCTGCTCGACCACCCACGTCGCGACACCCACCAACGCGGCCACCTCGTCGCGATCCAATAACTGTTGGATCGCCCGGCGCACGTCGTCCCGCTCGACGCGCTCCCTCACACCGCCACCACGCCCGCCAGCGCGTCGCGTAGTACCCGATCCGCCTTGGTCGGGTCGTATGGCACCACCCACGAATGAGAGCAGCCCAACAGGCCGTCGACGCGCTCGTAAATCAGAACCGCTCCGAAACGGCGCGCCAACAACCAACACACATTCGCGGGATGCACCCGCGCCGGCGACACCTCCCAATCGACCCCTCCGAGATGCACAATTGTCAACGTTCCCCCGAGAGGCTTGACCTAACACGATCTTAGTGTATCGTTCGCCTGGATGACAGCATCAAGTGTTCCGGTTCTCACGCCGGCGGGGATTCTGCTTGCTCGCTCGATGGTGGACACACGGCGGTGGGGTGCTCGCAGCGCTCTGCTCGATGCGGTCACCTTCGCGGGGCTCACCTACGGGACCGACTTCGACGGCTTCGTATGGGCGACCGTTGGCGATATGGCCCGTTGGATCGGCACCGCGGATCGGACAATCCGCACCCGCGGGGCCGATCTCGCGGCCATAGGCGTCATGGACGTGCTTTGGGGGCGAGGTCGGCGGCCGACAAGGTGGCGGGTGCTCGCACCACGCAGCTGGCGGGTTGAGTGGCGGCCTGGATGCTCTATCGAACTTGCCGAGCGGCGGCTGGATGAGCATCGGCTGTTTCACGTAGAACCAAGCGCCGAAGACCCCGTAGACCGCGCGGTAGGGCGCGCGATCAACCAGTATCTCGATCGCGCGCCTAAGCGCGCGGTCAGGGCCGTCGTAGATCGCGCCCCCAAGCGCGCGGTCTACGATTTCCAGACCGCGCGGCCAGCTGCGCGATCGAGCACGCGCTCCGAGCGCGCAGCTGAGCGCGCGGTCTACGAGGGTAGGGAGTCTGTAACCACTCCCGATGACGCGTCGACCGCTCCCTTTCCTAATGGCGGTGAGGGAGGGAGGCGGTTCGACCAGCAGCAACGGAAGAAAGCGGGGGTGCTCGCCCACCACATTCGAGAGCACTCCGGGGCCCAAACCTTCGGCGCCCCGTTCGAGGGCGACACCGACTCGCTCTGTGCCCTCGTGGCGGACTTCGATATCGACGTCGGCTGGGCCATCGCCTGGATCCGCGCTCGAGTGAACCAGGGTGACCACCCACGGTCGACGGTGCGCGAGCTGACCCGAGCCTGGTCGGCCGAGCTGGCCCGGCCCGGCCTGTCGATCCCGGAGCCCACCCCGGTGACCGTGCTCGACCAGACCGAGCGGGACCGCAGAGCGGCCGCCCTGGCCGGCGAGGACTTCGAAGATGAGCGCGACGCCCCGGTGGTCCCGTTCAGCGCCGGCGCCGAGCGTGCCCGGCGGACCCTCAATCCAATCGACCAGTACGACGGCCATGCGACGATGGCCCCAGCAGTGGAGGTAGCTCAATGACGATGTCCGACGATCGACGGTGGTGGCGCGAAGAGGCCGACCACGTCCCCAAGAACCTGACCGAGGCGATCGAGCTACAGGAGCGGCTGATTCAGGCCGGCGTGGCGCCGGCGGCGGCGGCTGGCTGCGTGATGTGGCTCGTCGGCAAGGCCCACGGCGAGGACCACACGACCGCCCCGACCAGGTCGCGGTACCGGAAATTGCTCGCCCAGCTCGACGGCGGAGACGGGGGCAAGCCCACTCGAGTTATCCGTCGGGAACACTACGGTTACTCACGAGCGGCCGCCTGACATGGCCGAATTTGCCGGATTTTTGCGAGTGTCGGAGGACCCATCGGCCGACGTTTCAGCGATGTGCTCCGATGACGTTCTAATTTCGAAGTGGCTCGATTCGATGGAAACCCGCGGGCTCCGTCCTAAGACGTTGGGGCGTCGTCGTTACTCGCTCCAGAGTCTCCGTCGCCATTCGGGTGGTTCGTTAGGCGAAGCATCGGTCGAAACCATCGAGAAGTGGCTGCGCGAGTTCGACTCGCTGGAGACGCGCAAGTCGTACCACACCGACGCGATGCTGTTCTTTCGGTGGGCGACTCGTCGGGGCTATCTCCAGTCGAACCCTGCGGAACAGATTGAGGCCCCACGGCCACCCAAATTGTTGCCGAGGCCGTTGACCGCCGACGAGGTTGGCACGCTGCGGGCGTTGCCGTTGGACCGGAACCGGTCACTGATGATCCGGTTGGGTTTGTTCGCTGGGCTCCGGGTTTCGGAGATCGCCGCGCTGCGGTGGGAGAACGTGAGCCTTCGCGACGGGACGCTGACCGTGCGCGCCGGCAAGGGCAACAAAGACCGGGCGATCCCCTTGCACCCCGAACTGGTCGCGCTACTTGCCCCGCCGATGCCGCGGGGTCCGGTCGTCGTTAGCCGCAAGGGGGGCCACCTCGGAGCGGCGGACGTGTCCAGCCATATCGGGGCGGTGCTGGCCGCGGTAGGGATCGCCGCGACGGCGCACCAGCTGCGCCACACGTTCGGGACGGAGGCCGCCCGAGCGTCGAACGGCAACCTTCTACTGGTCGCGACGCTGATGGGTCACGAGAGCACCGCAACGACCCGCGGTTACGTGCTCCTGGGCGCCCACGAATCGGCCGGCGTGATCGGTTCAATGTGGGCAACGGCACCAAGGCCCCGACCCAGCACACCGCATTGGCCCGGGCGGAGGTGCCACCGATGATGGCGGATGAGCGGATGACCACCCGGGTCGATCGCAAGGACCCGCAATATTTCCCGCTCATGCTCAGCCGCGCAAT
>Ga0268264_10002250_pt1 | contig 17084 bp, 13 predicted proteins | sample KBSSwiS32_FD_190357 | JGI IMG/M metagenome (GOLD analysis project Ga0268264, IMG submission 190357) | Switchgrass rhizosphere microbial communities from Kellogg Biological Station, Michigan, USA - KBS Switchgrass S3-2 (SPAdes) (version 2) | ecosystem: Host-associated > Plants > Roots >...
AATTGTATGAGCTGCCATGGAGAAGAAAGAAAAGGAACAGGCACTTATCCTTCACTAATAAATATCCATTCAAAATATTCATCTAAAGATTTTGAGACATTATTAAACAGCGGCCGCAGAATGATGCCGGCATTTAAACAATTACCAGAAGAAGAAAAGGCAGCCATCGCATCCGTTATTCTTGAACAAAAAAGAGAGCAGGCTAAAAATTTTGTCGCTTCGAAAAAGCCGATCGATAGTAATAATATTATGCCCTATAGATTGAAAGGCTATACCAGGTTTTTAAGCCCTGAAGGGTATCCTGCAATCACTCCTCCATGGGGAACACTGAGCGCCATTAATTTAAACACCGGCGAATTCATGTGGCAAAAACCATTAGGGGAGTATGACGAACTTAAGGCAAAGGGAATTCCTCCAACGGGCACTGAAAATTATGGAGGCCCTGTTGTAACAGCTGGTGGGCTTGTATTTATTGCTGCAACCCGTGATGGTAAATTCAGAGCGTTTAATAAAAGAACAGGTAAGATATTGTGGGAATATAAATTGCCGACACCAGGCTTTGCTACTCCGGCAATTTATAAATTAAATGGAAAGCAATATATTGTAATTGCCTGCGGCGGCGGCAAGTGGGGCATAAAGTCATCTGACGCTTATGTTGCTTTCGCATTGCCCGACTAAAAATAAATTATAAGAAGAGAGCAAGCATTAAAAAATCAGATTATGAAAAAATATTCGATAGTATTAATAATTTTTTTATTTAGTTGCCTGGCTTCTTTCTCTCAGCAGAAGTCAATAATTAAAGAATACAAAAAAGTTTTTAAGACCTATCCTTTTTCTGATCCCGATCCTGTGCCGGAAGTTGGAAAGATTTATCCCTATTATCGTTTTGATGGTTATACCGATAAGCCAATTGAAAAAGAATGGAAAGTAGTTGAACTGGAAAATGATTACATTAAAATCATGATACTGCCTGAAGTAGGAGGAAAGATTTGGGCAGCGATTGAAAAATCTACAGGTAAGCCTTTTATTTATTATAACCATGTTGTAAAATTTCGTGATGTAGCAATGCGTGGACCATGGACGAGTGGGGGAATTGAAGCGAACTACGGCATCATTGGTCACACACCAAACTGTGCTACGCCAGTTGATTACACGATGCTTCATAAAAAAGATGGAAGCGTTAGTTGCGTGATTGGAGTGTTGGATTTGCTTACAAGAACAAACTGGCGAATAGATATTAATCTGCAAAAAGATAAAGCCTATTTTATAACGAGCTCATTTTGGTATAATTCATCGCCTTTTGAACAGCCTTATTATACATGGATGAATACGGGTATTAAAGCAAGTGGTAATCTTGAGTTTATTTATCCCGGAACAAAATATTTAGGGCATGAGGGAGAATACAGCGACTGGCCGATTAATAAACAAAATGGCAAGGATATTTCATTTTATGAGAACAATAATTTTGGAGGATATAAATCTTATCATGTATTTGGAAAATATACAGATTTCTTTGGAGGTTACTGGCATGATGAGGACTTTGGTATGGGAAGATATTCTACTCATGATGATAAGGCGGGAAAGAAAATATGGATATGGGGATTATCACAACAAGGCATGATCTGGGAAAAATTATTAACTGATATGGATGGTCAATATGTAGAGGTACAAAGTGGAAGGCTATTCAACCAGCCGGCTCCGGGAAGTACATTCACTCCATTTAAGCACAAAGGATTTTTGCCACATACGACAGATGCATGGACAGAATATTGGTTTCCTGTTTTGAAAACAAAAGGTTTTGTTGCAGCCAATAACTATGGAGCACTTAATCTTAAAAAAGAAAATGGCTGGATTAAAATTTATTTTTCTCCATTACAAAATATACATGACGATTTAAAAATTACTGATGATGATAAAACCATTTATTCCAAAACACTAAATCTTAAAACACTCCAGGTATTTTCTGATTCATTTAAACTTAATACAGCCGGTGATCATTTGTTTGCAATGCTTGGAAAGAATAAATTGGAATACGATGCATCACCAAATGCCGATATACTTAATCGTCCTCTTGATATGCCTGTTGGTTTTGATTGGAGCAGTGCATATGGTTTGTATTTGCAGGCAAAAGAAAATATTCGCCAGCGTTTTTACATAGCTGCAGAAAAAAATCTAAAAGAATGTCTTCAGAAAGATTCCAATTATACGCCCGCTTTAACCGATTATGCAACGCTTTTATATCGCAACATGAAGTACGCAGAAGCATTAAGCATGGCCAGGAAAGCATTGTCTGTTGATACCTATAATGAGGCAGCTAATTATTATTATGGGCTCATAAATAATAAACTAAAAAATATTGCAGATGCAAAAGATGGATTTGATATTGCCGCAATGGGGATCGAATATCGCAGTGCTGCTTACACAGAATTGTCAAAAATATATTTCAAAGAAAATAAAATAGAAAAGGCAATTGATTATGCAAATAAGAGTATTGATTTCAATCGCTATGCCTTGGATGCATATCAACTTCTCGCAGTTATTTATCGTTTGCAAAATGACTCTCAGCATGCCAATAAGATATTAGATACACTTCTCTCATACGATCCACTTAATCATTTTGCAAAATTTGAAAAGTATCTTTTGCAGAATTCGTCATTAAATAAAGAACAGTTTGTTGGTTTAATAAAAAATGAAATGCCACAGGAAACTTTTATCGAACTGGCTGTTTGGTATTACAATATCGAAAGAAAGGAAGAAGCAGAAAAAGTATTACAACTGGCACCGCCGAACGCAGAGATATTATATTGGCTCGCATTCTTGCAAGATAAATCGTTAGATGTTGATCATCTTAAACCGGGACTAAGTTTTCCTTTTCGTGAAGAAACTGCAGAGGTACTCGGAAACCTTATTAAGAAGAACGATTATTGGTTATTAAAATATCATCTTGCCTTAATTCAATGGAACAATAATAATAAAGCTGCGGCAAAAGAACTGTTTACACAATGTGGTGATCAGCCGCATTACGCTCCCTTTTATGCGGCAAGAGCGAACTTTTATATGAATGACGATACGGCCAAAGCATTGAGTGATTTGAACCAGGCTGCAAGTCTTGATAAAAATGAATGGCGATATGGAAAGGCTTTAATCAATTATTACTTAAATCACAAACGGCCTGTAAACGCCTTAACCATAGCTGATATATATTATAAGCAATTCCCGGAAAATTACTTGTTAGGCATGTTGTACGCAAGAGCATTGCTGGCCAATAAAGATTATAACTCGACTAACAAAATTCTTCAAACGATAAAAATACTTCCTAATGAAGGCGCTACCGATGGAAGACAATTGTACAAAGAGGTGCAACTCATGCTTGCCATGGAGGAAATGGAAAAGAAGAATTACAACGAAGCTTTAAAATATATCATTGCTGCCAGGCAATGGCCCGAAAATCTTGGTGTGGGTAAACCTTATGAAAGTGATATTGATGAAAGATTGGAAGACTGGCTTGCTTATCAGAATTATATCAAATTAAACAATGGGCAGGCCGCACAACAAATGCTCAATAAAATTCTTTCTTTTAATCTTACTAACAACGGCGGAAACTTATCGCCATCTTCTAATAATCTTATTTCCGCATGGGCTATGCAAAAAAGCGGCAAAGCTGAAGAGGGAGAAAAACTTTTACAGGATTGGAACAACAAATCTCCAAACAACCAGTTAGCACAATGGGCAATGAAGATGTATAAAGGGGAACAATTTAGTTTGTCTGAAGAAACCCGGACTGATACGGATTATAAGATCATCCAGCAATGGATAGAAATGCAATGAACTTGTTCGATATATTGATATACAAAACTGTTCACCGCTTAAAATAATTTTATAAGATCTTCTGTGCCGTTACGGAATACGAATGGCCGCTGTAGCATTATCTCGTCTTTTCCTCAGCCGCTGATACAACAACATAATCTTACTGTTGCGTAAATTATTTTCTTCCTCCAGCTCTGCAGAATAAAGAGTATTCTTTTGTAAACTATTGAATCGTTGATCAATCAATTTTGAATCGCTCATGAGTTGTTTTAATTGCTTTAAAACAATGGGAAGTTTTTCATTTGTAAAATTCGGACTGTTAACAGCGCCTTCAATCTTTTGATAAGTAAGATAAAGCATCCTGATGTCGGCCATTAAGCGGTAATGTTCAAATTCTTCTTTATTTTTTTGCGGTTGCAACTCATATAAAGTTTTTACGATCATTGCTTCGCTGTCAACTAATTGTTGTACCGTAAGTGAAATTGGAGCCATTACTTTTCCCTGGTTAATTTCATAAGGAGCGGTCGTCAAGGCTTTCCAAAAAGAAAGAGACTGTTCCTTATCAAATCCATATTGTTGTTTACTATAAGTTTCAACGAACGCAGGAATATCAAGAGGTTTTTCAGTGTGTAAACTTTCGGTGTATGCCTTCAGTAACATATTGAAACCCGTTATTGGATACACATGCCTGATGGCATAAAGATCTACGATGTCAGTAGATGATTCAAACACCGGAGAGTATTGCCCTGACGTGGACCACGAAGTCATGATGATACCTTTGTATCCTAATTTTCTGCAGACCGGTACAAAATCCCTGATATTTTTAAAATGCTTTTCCCATTGAGTTAAAAAATAATTATCCGGGTGGCTGCGTAAGGCCGGAGCTCCCCACACTTCAAATCCTGCCTGCATAAGTTTTTCGTGATCGCCAAAGTTGTTTAAATCCCATCCGTAGTTCCAATCTATAAGAATTGTTTTTTCTGGAAGAAGTTTTAAAGCTTCCGGATGTTTTAACGCAATATCGGCCCACATAACAGGTATTTTACCTAAACTAATTACAATGTCACAAAGCATTTTTATGTGGTCGATATATAATTTGGATGTACCTTCTTTTGCCGCCTTTGCTTTACATTTTTCACAATGGCCAAGTAAATAAGTTTCATCTCCACCAATATGGAAATATTTTGATGGATGTGTTGCGGCGAGTTCAGTAAAGAGATCAGTAAATAATTGTTTATTCCTCTCTTCTTCCAAAGGACAAACTTGCGAATAATCCTTTTGATCTTCCCTCAGATCTTTGTACCGATCGTGCCGCAAAATATATTCTACATGCCCAAAACTTTGTTGTAGGGGAATAACATCAATGCCCAGTTTGCCACAATAATTTACAAAGGATTTTATTTCCTCACCTGTGTAAGCATACCTGTTGGGAATAAGCGGATGTTTTTTAAAAGGGTAGGTTGCTTCCCATTCCATAACAAGTGTATTTATTCCCGATTCACTTAGCTTTTTTGCAAAAGCTTTCAAAGCATCCATCTTCATTACCTGGATTCTCAGGTCCAGGTGGAATCCTTTTATTACAAAATCTTTTGATTGTGCAATTGTAGATGTGCTAAAGAAAAATTGGGTAGAAAAAAGGAATAATAAAAAGGTTTTGATGAATGTTTTCATGTAGCTGTTGTTATGTCTTTTTAAAAGACTAAGATAAGTTTTACCTGGTGTATGGTTTCCAATTTAGATGTTTTAAATTGCTAATAATACAATATGAAACGCAGTGGTACGTTATACTGAACATCCGTATTAATCCACTATCAAAACTGCTTATGATACAGAACTATGACAAACTAATGTTGTTGCTTTACAGTCTGCCTGAGTATAATACTTCAATCACCAGGGATAAGCTCTCAGATCAAATTTCAGATTATAAGGCAATTCTCGACCTGGTTAATCAAACAAATGATGACTATAATCGTAATACAAATGTTTTCTATTCGGGAATTAACGCCATAGAAAGAAATTTGTATCATGCGAGACAGGCTAAGACAGATCTTGAAAGGGACCAGGCGTTCATGAATGCTGTCAAGGCGTTAAAATCGTACATTAAGGCCTTAAGCGCCGTAATAAAACCTCATGATTATCCCTCAGATCTACAACAAATAAAATCAAAGCATGAGTTTGTAGATAATTCACTTGTACCGAAAAATCATTTTAACGTAAAGTAATCGGTAGGAAATGTTTTAGAAAAGGGAACGACACTATAAAAAAATTACTTTCAAAAATTAATGGGGCAGTCGCTCCTTAAAATATCCATAAGTCTAGGTGCCGGCAATAGCGCTGAATAATGTGACCAACACAACCGTCGCACCGCTACCAATCTGTGCAAACAAAGGACCGGGGCAAGCTCCAGTAATGGCCCAGCCACAACCAAAAATCAATCCGCCATACACGTATCCTCTATGAAATTTCTTAGGTGGAATTACAACTTCCTCTCTGTTGATCATTTTTATATGCAATTTTTTTATCAGGAAAATAGAGATCATTCCTGTTATGATTGCTGAGCCAATAATCCCGTACATGTGAAAGCTTTGAAGGCGAAACATTTCTTGTATTCTGAACCAGGATATCACTTCACCTTTGATTAACAAAATGCCAAAAACAATACCGGCTAATAAAAATTTTAAGTTGCGATAAAAGATATTTCCAGGCTGATTTATCTTTTTATCCCGCAACAGATCAGTCGCACTACGTGATGATTCAGCAACTATGTTTTCCATCTGTTATAGTTTTAAAATAAGTGGAAGCAGAAAATTTGCCACAAAAAATCCGCCGACCATAAAAGAAATAGTAGCAACCAGCGAAGGCCATTGAAGATTCGAAAGTCCTGAAATAGCATGACCAGATGTGCAGCCTTCGCCGTACCTCGTACCAAAACCCACAAAGAATCCACCAATCACAATTAAAATAAATCCTTTTAAAGTAAAAAGGCCATTCCAGTTGATTACTTCTTTGGGAACAACCTGGCTGTAATCAGTTATTCCATAATTTTTAAACTCATTAAGAAGTTTATTATTGATGTTTATTTGATGATAATCCGAAAGCCAGTTCCAGGCAATAAATGCTCCGATCAAAATACCAATAGCAAAGAAAAGATTCCACATTTCTTTCTTCAGTCATACTTAAAAAAAGAAATGTTACCGGGAAAGCATGCTGCACAGATATGCCGCGGGCTTGATGAGAGGCCAAAGACTTTATTACCTGATATTAGAAGCACCGGCACGGTCAACCCGATTAACGGCCCGGAAATCCACCATGGCCATGGTTGCTTTAGTACTTCTATCATATCAATTTTTATTTTGTTTAAGATTTATCAATGGTTATTGCTGCATTTCATTTGTAAAAGATACTGGAAAAATAAAATTCAAAAAAGCCGGAATTTAAAGTTTCAGTTTTATGCCTCCATTAATTACAAAGCCATCAACAGGAGCATAAATGTCTCTGAATGTTGGGTTATTTATTGAGCCTCTGTAGATAGTATCAAACTTAGTTTGTCTTACATCAGTTAAGTTCTCGAAGTTCACAAATAAAGAAAAGTTCTTCCATGGCTTCTCTACCATCAATCCTGCTAACCAATAAGATTTACCCATAGCGCCATCACTTAACTTTTGCGGACTATAATAATATGCTTCTAGCCCAATCTTTAGCTTTCCTTCTTTCTCATACATTAATACATTATTTAACCGGTGTTTTGCGGTAAGCGGAAACCAATTTTTAATACCATTGAAATAGCTGTTTACATCTGCATAAGTGTAGCCTATAAACAATTTAAAATCTTTGTATGTAAGCCGAAGGTTTGTTTCCAATCCCCTCGTACCAATATGGCCATTGGCATTTATAAACTCTAAATCGTTGGTTGCTGTTCTACTTACCACCAAAGGTTTATTGAGCTTTGTATAAAAAAATAATTGGTTAATTGTAAGCCTTATTTCACCAACTTTTATGCGATAGTTGAAATCAAAATTACCTCCTGATGACCTTTCATCGTTAGCCGTATTCTGATTAATAGGTAATATGTTTTGGAATTGTATTTTTTCAGCGTCTTCATTAAATACTGTTGGTGTTTTATAACCTAAGCCTCCTCCTAATCTCGCTGTAAATTGAGAAGATATTTTTAGCATTACTGAAATTCTTGGTAACAATTCAAAACCGTATTGTCTTACATAGTCGCCTCTTAAACCTGTTTCCAGGCTGAAGTTAGTTATAGGCGTCCAGGTGTTTTGTACGAATACTCCTGATGTATTATAGTGATAATTTCTTAACGAATTTGTGTTGTGTTGTTTTTCATTAAAATCATCTGAAAGAAAATTGATGCCTGCTATCCAAAATGTTTTATCACTCTTAGTATTAAAATTTAATTCCGAATAAGAGGATTGTTGTACTCCTTCAAATGTGTAAGCAGGGATTTCAATTAACCTGGTGAATGTAGTATAACTGTTTTTAAATTGGAGATTAGTCTTCTCACTTAACTGGTGTTGGATATTTATTTGAGTTGTAAACCTGTGTGTGTTGTTCTTCTCAAAATAGCCTGCTGCACCGTTTTTAATGTAAGCCATGCTTCCACCAATCCTGCTTTCTGTGATATAGCTCAGCCCTATATTTGCATTTGTTTTATTGCTGTAAATAAATAATCGTGGGTTAATAGTGTACCGCTCAAATTTTGGAATAGCGGTCAATCCTATATCTGCCGGATCATAAGCGCTGTTCGTATTTCGGGAACCAAAAATAGTAAAGCCAACCTTATGGAACTTCTGGCTATAAAAGCCACTAAGATCCAAACCTCTTGCTGATGTGGCATTGGCAATAAAGTTTAATTCCCGATTTGTTGCAGGTGTTTTAGATACAAGATTCACCAAGCCTGCAATTGCGCCCCCTCCATATAAAGTAGATGAGGAACCCTTAATAACTTCTACTTGTCTTAGATCTAATGGCGTCACCTGCATCAAACTAAGCCCTCCTGAAAATCCTGAATACAATGGGAATCCGTCTCTTAATAATTGCGTATAACGACCATCCAATCCCTGTATGCGGATGCTGGAATTGTAAGATGTAGCGGAAGTCTGTTGCGTTTGAATACCTGTACTTTCATTCAACAGCATTCTTATATCTCCGGGCTTCATGTTACCTTTTTCTGTTAATTCTTCTCCCGAAATAATTTCTACTCTTGTTGGGATATCTCTGATTGACCTGCTTGTTCTGGTTGCTGTTACTATCACTTCTTCGTCTTCTTCATCTTTCTCTAATAGTATTTCATACGGTTCATCTGTTGGCTGAGGTACAGGCACGCTTACTTTTTTTTCTCTTAAACCTACATAAGAGACAACAACCTGGTAAATGCCTGGCGCCATATCTGCAAACGTTACAGCGCCTGAACTATCTGCTGTGGCCGCTTTATGAATGGAGCTGATAACAGCCGTTGCACCTTCCAGTGGTATTTTTTCTTCTGAATTTTTTACTGATAATTTTAATGTGTGTTGAGCAAATGTGTTGATTGCACCCAACAATACTATACCCGTAAATAGTACTTTCTTCATTGCTTTAAATAATAATAATGAATTAATAATTCCTTATTTCCCTGAATGCATCAGACCGTCCGAGGTGGCTGGAAGGGAGTGTAGAAGTATTCCGATTTAGCAGAAATATAATATTCTGAATAAGATAATGAATTATAAAAGGCTATTGGTTCTAATGTTAGCACTTCAAGGTTTATGGTAAATCCATGGGCTGATGCACAAATTGAAAAAGGCGAACAATTATTGCAATCTTTTACCGGTAATGGTTTAGAGCTTTGTTCTATTTGATGTTCATCTTCACAATTATCAAAGATGCTGCATGGAACAATTGCACTAAATAAAATATAGAACGATAATGTGTATGAGATCCATTTTTTCATCAGGCGCAAAGGTAGGTAATGCGATTCTTTCAGAAACAAATTACTATTGTTTAATGCCCGTGCACTCCCGGTCTTAATTGTAAATAGACCTGCCAACCCACAGGTGTTTTGCCGTAAAGATTTTGAAGCATTTTGTCACTGATATTTAGTGTAGTTTTTGTGCCGGCAGATAAATCAAATGACAGGCCGGGTAGCATGGTATGGTTATAACCAACACTTATCGCATTGATATCGAAATTTGCATCGCCAAATTCATTATACAAATCAAGTTCTTCGCCGGATTTTTGCACAAATTCATAGCGTGCATATACAGCGCTTTTATCGAATTGTAAATTACCTTCCAACAATAAAGAATTCTCATCCTTTCTTCCATCCGGAGAATTTAATCCTACTACCAATGCTCCATCTAAATGTGCTTTCAACCCTGGAAGATGTTTTGAATAAAGGACAGCGGCGGTTGTTCTTGTTATGTCAACTTCTGGCTCCGATGCTTCAGGACTATTTAAAAATCCTTGCGAGAATTGCAATGCCCAGTTCTCATTTGGATTTAAGCTTACACGATAAGAATAACTATCGAACCTTGCTTTATCAAAGCCATACCGGTCTTCGTCAGGCTCTCTGCCGGTAAACACAGATCCCTCTACTTTAAATATTTTATAGCGGAACCCAAGTGTAGTTACTCCGAATGTAATATGCGTTGCATCCTGCCAATGATGACTTAAAGGAGCATCCGGATTATTCATTGCTGAATTGCGATGCATGAAAACCGGTGGGCCCAATGCAGGTTCACTGGGATAACCAACATAGCCATACACATCAGTATTCTTATTAGCAGCGTAACTATATCCAATTGTTAGTGCTGAAAACAAATCATGCGGATGCTGGCGATCCACTAATTTTTGTCCCTTCCATGTTTCGCCTGATTGAAATAATAATGGATAACCATTGCCTCCTTCTGTGAGGCCGTCAAGACTTATCATAGCTGACGCAGAGAATAATCCTTTTTTACCAACGGGTCTGCTAAGCATGCCCATGAACCAGTTCGGTGCATCGAATTTATCATCTCCGCGATTTCCTTTATTGAAAAGGTCCTGTTTTGTATAACGCAAAAAAATGTTTCCATGGAGCATCAGGGTTGTTTTACCGCTCATCTTCATCAGCATATACATATTGCTGGCATCAGGCACCCAGCTTGTTCCGCTGCCATCACGGCTCATAGGAAGATTTAACGAATATGAACTGGTCATCATTTCCATATTCGTTTCATTATGTTGCACCTGCCCGTCCATTTTCATATCGTGATCATTTTGCATTCCTGATTTTGTTGAATCCATATTCGTCAAATCATGATCATTCTGCATTCCGGATTTTGTTGTATCCATGTTCATCATATCATGATCATTCATTTTCATTGAATCATTCGTCATTGGATCGTTCATCGCTTTTATTGTATCCTTCTTTGATTTGTCTGCATCTATTCCTTTCATATTCATTTTGGCTGCTGATTTTTTCTGGTCTCTAGAAGAAGGAGTTTTCTGCATGGGCATCTGGTGATGCTCATGTTGTGCAGTTGCAGAGAGAGAATTTAACAATGCACATATCACCAGGAAAAGGATAATAGTTTTCACGTGTTTCAATTTATGATGAAACATTTATCTTGAAGAAAAACCGAGGCTGTGTATTGCCTCATTTGTCTACGCCATTTCACTGCATTCTTCGGCACAATGCCTACAAACTTCAGCGCATGTTTTGCAATGTTGTATATGAGAATGCTTTTCACATTCCTCAGCGCAAGACTCGCATACTTCAACACATTCCTCTAATAAATGATTGCCATGCATTGACCCTCGTGAAAGCAATGAAGCTGTTAGTCTGCATACTTCGGCACAATCTATATTTAGCTTAATACATACTGCCAGCATTTTCACATCTTCTTCATCCAGGCAGGCCATTGCACAATGGCTGCATTCCATTGCACAATTATTCAGCGCATCAATTAATCCAATATTTTTTTCGTGGCTCATAGATTTCGTTTTTATGGATTAAGAATAAAAGGCTTCTATCTTTTTACTTTTAGCATACCAGCATTTATGGCAACAACCACTGTACTCACACTCATCAACACTGCACCTGCAGCAGGGCTAAGCAAAATGCCGACCTTATACAAAACACCTGCCGCCAATGGAAGCGCTACAACATTATAGCCAGTAGCCCATGCCAGGTTCTGCATCATTTTTCTGTACGTGGCTTTACCAAATAAAATAAGATTTACGATATCTTTTGGGTTACTGTTCACCAAAACTATGCCTGATGTTTCCGCTGCGATATCGCTGCCAGAACCTACGGCAATACCCACATCAGCTTGTGCAAGAGCAGGAGCGTCATTGACACCGTCACCTGTCATGGCAACATATTCCCCCGTGCTTTGAAGCTCTTTTATTTTTTCTAATTTTTGGTGGGGAAGAACTTCTGCAAAGTAGCTGTCGATGCCTAATTTTTTACTTACCGTTTCTGCTACCTTTTTGTTATCGCCTGTTAGTAACACTGATTTAATATGATTGTTGCGAAGAGTTTGAATAGCATCAAATGATTCGGGACGAATGCTATCAGATAAGGCAATGTAACCGGCAAGATTATTATTGACAAGAATAAATACAACGGTCTCATCGGCATCAGCAGCAAAGTTTGAAGGCAGTGAAATATTTTTATCATTAAGATATCCAGGGCTTACCACTTTCACTTCTTTGCCTTCTACAATTGCTTCTACGCCCTGCCCGGTTATGGCTTTAAATTTTTCTGTTTTCGGAATTTGAACAAACTGCTCTTTCACTTTTTGCATGATGCCGGTTGCAATGGGGTGCTCAGAATTTTGTTCAAGAGCAGAAGCTAACCGGATGATTTCCTTTTCATCAATATCATCTTTCAGAGAAATAATTTTTGACACTTCAAATTTACCAACAGTTAATGTTCCTGTTTTATCGAACACAACCGTCGTAACCTTTCTTGAATTTTCAAATGCTGTTCTGTTTTTTATCAGCAATCCATTTTGGGCTGATAATGCTGTTGACTTCGCGACTACCAATGGAACTGCAAGCCCTAGAGCATGAGGACAACAGATCACAATAACTGTCACCATTCTTTCAATGGCAAACGCTAATTCTTTACCATCAAAGTACCAATATAAAAATGTCGCTACGCCTGAAACAATGGCAATCAATGTTAGCCATTGGGCCGCTTTGTCAGCAAGCAATTGCGTTTTTGATTTTGATTTTTGCGCATCCTGAACCAGTTTGATAACTTGTGACAGATAAGAATCTTTTGCTCCATGTGTTACCTCAATTTTGATGGAACCATTTCCATTCAATGATCCTGCAATTACTTTATCACCTTTCTTTTTTTCAACAGGCTTTGATTCACCGGTGAGCATACTTTCATTCAGGTAACTTTCGCCTTCTGTAATAATTCCATCAGCGGCTATTTTTTCTCCGGGCTTAATTAAGATGACATCATTTTCTTTTAATGTGTCTGTTTTTACATCGATCACATGATCTCCATGAACCATGTGTGCATCTGACGGCATGAGCTGTACTAATAATTCGAGCTCTCTTGATGCACCTGCAACAGATTTCATTTCTATCCAATGGCCTAAAAGCATAATAAGAATAAGCGTGGAAAGCTCCCAGAAGAAATCCATTCCTTTCAAACCAAAAACGGTAGCAACGCTATACACATAAGCGACAATAATTGCAAAGCCGATTAATGTCATCATTCCCGGTTTCCATGTTTTCATTTCATCAACTAATCCTTTTAAAAAAGGCCAGCCTCCATAGAAAAAAACTATTGATGAAAGCAGTAATAAAATGTATTGTGAACCAGGAAAGCTAATCTGGATATTTAGCCAGCGCTGTATCATTTCAGATAACAACATAACTGGAACAGTAAGAATCAGAACAACATAAAATCTTTTTTTGAAATCAGTGATCATCATAGCATGGTGGCCATGACCTGTATGATCCATGGGTGCCTTCATTTCATGGTGTGAATGGTCCATCTTTGAATGATCCATTTTTGAATGACCCATTTCATGCTGACGGGCTTCCTGCGTATTATGTTGGTGCTCCATACTTATTTATTACTTATTAAACTTGTAAAGAATTAATGCAATAATCCAGGGAAGAGTCGATGCTAACAAAGTCCATTTGAAATCTGAATCGATAATAAAATTTACAATGGTCATTAAACCTATTGAGAGAATACCAGCAATTGTAACAAGGCTGAATACACCTTTCATTTGTTTTTGAAAGGATGTGTTTGCAACATACGCAAACAATAAACCTGTAGTTAAAATATAGCCGCCCATAACCCAAAATACTTTTGTAATCCATCCAGACAATCCGGGAATAGCATCGTTGATTGCCGCTAAAGTCGTACCAATATAGCGGGAATCCCCGGGCAGGAATGGCGGCCGGAGAAAAATGAAATACATGCCAATTACTATAAATATCAATCCTGTTAATGTAAGTGCAGCAACTGATAGCTTAAATCTCTTCATTTCATTTTTTAGCAGTTGAATCTGGCTCGAACGATTTCTTTGTATCGTTAAGCATGTTTGTTAAACACCAGTTTGCATACCAGGGAGCTAATATGTTGGCGATGAATCTGAAAAAAATATTACCTGGTTTTGTGTAAGCAATGCTTAATTCGGCCTTGGTGCTTTGCCCTGCAGGTGAAATTGTAAGTTGCATCCGATACCATTTCAGGATAATCGTTTTTGCTTCGCCAACTGTTTCCCAAATTTTTTCTTTGTCTTTAATCCATTTGGTAACCACAACTGTGAAGTCCATTTTGAAGCCCATCATTTTGCCAAACCATCTGAATTTTGAATTAGGCCCGGTTGCATTTTCAGAAAGCTGTTTTAGTTGCAATTTACTGCCCATCATCATGGCGGAACTTTCCATCATATGCATGCCTGTGTTGCCCAGGTTATCCATATAGGCGAACACTTTCTCAGGAGTAGAATTGATGAGAATACTTTTTGTAAATGTTTTCATCTAATGACAACTTGTAGCAAAATAGTTCATCCACAAAAAGAGCTTAGCTTCCTTTATTACTTCGATGTTTCGATTAATTAAATAAAGGAAGCTTTCTCCAATCATTTATGCCCTTTTTTTCTCAACTAAAGTTTTACCACATTTTGGGCACTTACCTTCTTTGTCAAGAGCTACGTCCGGATGCATTGGGCAGGTGTATATTTTTGCAAGTTCTGTTTTCATTTGCTCCTTCGGAGACAGACTTAACTTTTTACCACATATAGGGCATTTTCCCGGATCGTGACTTACAACCTCCGTATGTGAAGGGCAGGTATAAGTTGTTAACTGGCTCGCCTTCATTAGCTCTTTTGGTGCAAGGTTTAACTGCATTCCACATTTAGGACATTTACCCGGTTGATGACTTGTGATCTCAGGGTGTTTTGGGCAAGCATATAAAGGGGTATGCTTTGTGGTATCCATTTTTCCCGCTTTGCTTTGGGCGAAAATAGAAGCTGAACTAATAAGTAAAGCGACTGTAAGAATGATTAATTTTTTCATGATTGTTTTTGGTTATTAATTAATAGTCAAAAGTAATGTTCTACCCCTTCGTCAAGTTTGATCTTTGTCAATCTTTAACTTGATATATATCATGAATCAGGACGAATTCCACTTTTTGGCTATGATATCATATGTATGTGTCATATCTTTTAAATTGAACACAAAGCTACGTTAACACTATACCGGCGGTATTACAGAATTATCGGAATGATTTATAAAATTTTGCGGCTTACATCGGGCAGAGGTTTAAAAAAAGATTGCTCTCATATCCCTAAATATCGTCTAACGACTTGCGATGATTGACGCCGGATTTTTTAAAATGGCTTGGTGTAAATCCGGTTACTTTTTTGAATTGAGAGGAAAGATGAGCGATACTGCTATATCCGAGTTTCCACGAAATCTCACTTAATGTTAGCTCGTCATAAGCAATCCATTCTTTTACTTTTTCAATTTTTTGAAGAATAAAGAATTGCTCAACGGTGATGCCTTCAACCTCTGAAAACAAACGGCCAGGCTGTGAGTATTCTTTATTAAGTTTCTTACTCAAAAAATCCGAAAGAATGAAGTGTTCTTCTATTTCACCTGATTGGATTTTTTCTATCAAAGAATTTTTAATTCGTTCAATTAACTTTTTCCTTTGACTATCGAGTATTTCAAAACCAAAATTATTCAACGTTGAATTAATTTTTTCTAATTGCGTTTCAGCAGGCGCTTTATCTAATTCAACTTCACCCATTTTTACATCTATTGGTTTGAAACCTGCCTTTTCAAACTCCTGCCTTACTACCATAATGCAGCGGCTACAAACCATGTTTTTAATGTAGAGTTTCATAGAACAACTCTATAATTCAAGTATGGATGCATGAATTTGATTTTCATTTTCCCAAACGCAAATGATACGTTCATTATTAATGGATTTAATAATTGGCAATGATCCCTTACCCAGGTTCTTCTTTACGCCTTGTGGTTTTAGGATCATAATTTCTCCATTTTCCGTCCATGTATATACATTTTTTCCATTTACTGATTCTATCGTGCAGCTTCTGCCTTCCCCAATTTCTTTTTCCGGTTTACCTGGCTCGCATGCATAGATTTTATTATGCCTCCTCCATACAGTTTCAGGGTTTCCGTTTTTGTTTATCACAAGGCCGCCACCATCCATAGGACATCCATTTAAAGCCCAGCTTTCATTACCCAGTTTTTGTCCCTGTTCAAATTTATTGCCGCCATCTGATGAATGAATTACATACAAATCCCGGTTTCCATTTATCCAATTACGAAACATGACATATACGTTATTTCCTTTCACTGCAACCGAGGGCTTGCAGCATTCGCAAACAGTACCGTCAGGAGATGCATACACCAGGATATTTTTACTCCAGGTCTTTCCACCATCGATTGATCTGGCGCCATATACGTTTTGACCTTTTTGACCTTTAGCGCCAAGCCATACTGCATAAGCATTTAAACCGTCAGCACCTAAGGCCATTAGTGCTTCCTTAGCTACTTCATTTACGTCATTTACTCTTATGCCTTTTGTCCATTTTCCTGAGGCTTCTTTTTTATAAGAAAAGATATTTCCGGTATTAGTACACGCAGTTATCACAAGTCCATTAGGGGCTGCAGCTATCTGTGGGCCACGCATAGCAGAAGCAAATAACTTTGGTAAAACAGCAACTAATAAAGGGGAGGTAAAAGATTTCCCGTCTTTTGAAGAAACATACATGATGCTATCACCATTA
>Ga0268264_10002256_pt1 | contig 17069 bp, 9 predicted proteins | sample KBSSwiS32_FD_190357 | JGI IMG/M metagenome (GOLD analysis project Ga0268264, IMG submission 190357) | Switchgrass rhizosphere microbial communities from Kellogg Biological Station, Michigan, USA - KBS Switchgrass S3-2 (SPAdes) (version 2) | ecosystem: Host-associated > Plants > Roots >...
CGGATATCGGGTATATCCGCAAGCCGAGCAACGAAGCAGACACGCTTTTTGGGAGCAACCCGGAGGGACGGGGCGCCTTGGCCGCATTTCGGCGTTGCTCGCCCTCGCCATACACCCGGTATGCCTTCGGGCTCGCGCCTGGAACTGCGGCCAACGCGCCGCCGTCGCATGCGCGAAAGTAAGTCCGACAGGCTCCTAGAGCGTGGACATCGCCGCGCTGCCCCTGCGCCAGGCGGCCGAAGCGGCCGTGCTCTGGACCACGGCACACGGTGCCCCGTTGTTCGCCGTGGTGACGTCGGCGATCGACGGACTCGATTCGGCGCTGCGCAGCGCGCTGCGTGTACCGCCGCCGGCGGCGATCATCGTCGCCGTCGCCGCGTTCACCGGTTGGCGCCGCGGCATCCGCGCGTCGATCGCGGTCGCCGTCGGCCTGCTCCTCATCTGGAACCTCGGCCTGTGGCGCGAAGCGCTCGACACGGTGTCGCTCGTGCTGATCGCCGCCGGCCTGTCGCTCGCGCTGGCCATACCGATCGGCGTAGCGATGGCGGAGAGCGCGCCGGCACGCGCGATCATCACGCCGGTGCTCGACTACATGCAGACCACGCCCGCGTTCGTCTATCTCATTCCGAGCGTGCTGTTCTTCGGCATCGGAACCGTCCCGGGCGTGCTGGCGACGATGATGTTCGCGCTGCCGCCGCCGATCCGCGCGACGCAGCTCGGAATTTCGAGCGTCGCGCTGCCGCTGGTCGAGGCGGGAACGGCATTTGGCGCCACACCGCTGCAGCTCGTTGCGAAGGTGAAGCTGCCGCTGGCGCTTCCGTACATCGCCGTCGGCGTCAACCAGTGCATCATGATGTCGCTGTCGATGGTGGTGATCGCCTCGCTCGTCGGCGCGCGCGGATTGGGCACGAAGGTCGTCGAAAGCCTGACGCAGGCCGACCTCGCCAAGGGGATCGAGGCGGGGCTCGCCGTGGTGGCCACCGCGATCACGCTCGACCTCGTCTCGCGGCCGCGTTCGCGGCCGTCATCCACATGAGCGCGGTTCTCGCCAACGCGCCGACGTCGGCCGCGATCGGGCTCAGTGGCGTCTGGAAGATCTTCGGCCGCCGAGCGACGGAGGCGCTCGCCGCGGTGCGCGCCGAGGGGCTCGCCAAGGACGAGGTGCTGCGGCGCTTCGACTGCGTCGTGGCGGTCGCCGATGTCAGCGTGGATATCGCCGAAGGCGAGATCTTCTGCATCATGGGGCTCTCGGGCAGCGGCAAGTCGACGCTGCTGCGGCACGTCAATCGTCTGGTCGAGCCCACCGCCGGCAACGTGTCGATCCATGGCGAGGACATCGGTCGCAAATCGTCCGCGGAGCTGCGCGCGCTGCGCGCGAAGAAAATCGGCATGGTGTTCCAGCACATCGCCCTCTTTCCTCATCGGCGCATCTGGGAAAACGTCGCGTTCGGGCTGGAAGTGCGGGGCGAGCCGCGCGAGCGCCGGCGTGAAGTCGCGATGCAGACGCTCGAGCGAGTGCAGCTTTCCGGCTGGGGCGATCGCTACCCGGACGAGCTGTCGGGCGGAATGCAGCAGCGCGTCGGGCTCGCGCGCGCCTTGGCCGCGGATCCGGATGTGCTGCTGATGGACGAGCCGTTCAGCGCGCTCGATCCGCTGATCAGACGGCAGCTGCAGGAGCAGTTTCTCGCGCTCGCGTCGACGATGAAAAAGACAACGCTGTTCATCACCCACGACCTCGACGAAGCGATACGCCTCGGTCACCGGATCGCGGTGATGAAGGATGGGCGATTCATCCAGCTCGGGACGGCCGAAGACATCGTGCTGCGACCGGCGGACGACTATGTCGCCGAATTCGTCCGTGGCGTTTCGCGGCTGAAAATCGTTCGCGCGCGCTCGCTGATGCGGCCGCTCGCGCCGGGAGAAGCGGGCAGCGTCGGCTCCGACGGGCGCGCCGTCGGCGACGACGCCGATCTCGACCGGATGATCCGGATCATGGCCGAAGCCCCGGGGCCGTTGCTGGTGGTCGACCGCGACCGCGTGCTGGTCGGCGTGGTGACCGAGGCCGCGCTGCTACGCGCGATCCACGAGTGACGAATCCTTAGAAGCAAACGGTACCCGGCGCCGCGAAGACCTGCCGGGTGATCTCCTTGGTCTGCGCTTTTCCGTTCACCGTGTAGTCGAACGTCGCGCGATTGCCGTCGGCAAACGTGATCGTCGCGTTGCCTACGACGGTTTCGACGACGTTCGCGGGGCTGAACGGCACCGAATAGAACGGGGGTCCGGTGACGCTCGAGATGGGGCCTGCGTACGTGTTCGCGCCGCTCTTGTTGGCGACGATGACGAACCACAGCGGCTTGCCGTCGGCGCCGTAAGTAAACCACGTGGCGAAGATGATGTTGCCCTGGTGAGCGAAGTTGATCCCCCAGCCGGGTTCCGAGCCGGCCGGGTAGCGCCACCACATGTCCTGGAAATTGATCGCGAGCGCGAGATTCGGCTGCGCGCCCCAGGCGCACGTCGGCACGGGACTCGCGAAGATCTGGCGGACGATCGTCTTGGTTTGATTGATGCCGTTGACCGTGTACGTCATCGTCGCACTGTCGTTGCCGGAGAACGTGACCGTCATCGTGCCGACCTGCGTCTCGACGATCTTCGACGAGTCGAACGGAACGGAATCGTAGGCGGGACCGGTCACGGTGGATATCGATCCGCTATACACGCCGGTGTCGGTCTTCGCGAGCACCGCGATCAGCCACAGCGGTTTCCCGTCAGCGCCGTAGGTAAACCATGTCGCGAAGATCGTATCGCCCTGGTGCGCGAAGTTGATTCCCCAACCGGATTCCGATCCCGGCGGCGCGTTCCACCACACACCCTGATAGTTGGGTTTGGCGACCAGCACCAGCGGGCTGTAGCGCACGCGTGCGAACACAGCGGCGACGACGCCGCTTTCGCTGAATGTGAGGAGGTCGCCGGCAACCGAAACCGTCCCCGGGCCCTGCGGATGCGACAGTCCCCACTGGCCGTTGGTGTCGACGATCGGCGTTGCGGTGAAGGCGCCGGTCGAAGAGTTCCACGTGTAGGTCCCGCGCTCCATTCCGTCATGGCCGTTCGGGTCCCCGGTGGCAGCGGACGAATCTCCGTCCTGCGCGAAGAAGTACGTGCCGTCCTCGAGGAACACGAGCACCGCCGAACGGTCGGGCAGCGCCGCGTTGCCGGCGAACCACGCGCCGACGATCGGACTCGCCCCGGTGATGCGCGCGGCGCTGTTGGTGTTGGCGGGAGCACCCGGGATGCGCAGCGTGAGGAGATCGGCGGTGCCGTCGACCGTCGCTCCGGGCACGCCATTCAATCCCGACAGGCCGATGTTGCCGTTGGTATCTTGCAGCGTGGTCACGGCGAACGCCTTGCTGGCGGCGTTCCATGTGTAGGTGCCGCGCTCGAAGCCATCGAAGGCGTTCGGGCCATCGTTCGGGCCGGCTTGCTCGATACTGAAATAATGGCCGTCGTTCAGGAATACGGCGACGGCAAAATCGTTGCCCCAGGCGCCGACGATCGTCGTCAGCGGCTGCGTCCCGGCATACGCGGCCAGGTACCCGGCCGGAAACTCCGCCACCCAGCCCTCGGTGTTGCCGTTGTGCGTCCCGCTGCCCCACAGCAGCGTGCCGTCGGCGGAGACTCCGGCGACGATGTTCACGTTCCAGCCCGTCAGATCCACACCGGCGCCGGCGAGGATCGCGTGCACGTCGTGCCAGCCCGCAGCATTGCGGATGAATCCATGGACCGCAAAACCGTCGGGCGAGTCGAGCGTCGCCGCGATGAGCGCGCCATCGGCGATTACGCCGCCCGTATTGCGGATTCCCCAGCCTGCCGCCGGCGTGCCGAGCGACGTGACCGCGCCGGTCAGCGCGTTGTGCAAATACACCTCGCCGAGCGGCGTCGCCGGGGTATCGCCAGCGACGAGCGAGAGATTGCCGTCCGACGACAGGGCGAGCGCGAGGCTCCAGGTTCCGCCCGGGAGCAGCGGGACCAGCGATACGCCCGCACCGTCGACGTACCGGAACGCGCGATTGCCAGGACCGTAGAAAGCTCCGCCGTCGGCCGCGGAGTTCGTGCTCGTTCCAAGCATGACCGAGCCGTCGGCGGAAGCGCCGCGCCCCACGGGGCTGCTCAGGTCGTCACCCGCCACCGCGAACGGGATAGCGGTGATCGTCGGGCCAGCCGCCGTGTAGCGCACCGCCTGCGTATTGCCGGCGTTGTTGTAGCGCGCAAAACCATACAGGATCGATCCGTCGCTCGAAATCGCGTTGGCGACGCTCTGCGGATTGCCGCCCGGCAGCTCTCCGAGGTCGAGATTGGTCAGTCCGATACGGGTGACGCGCACTGCATGACGCTGAAACGAGTTTTGCGGATTGAAACGGGCGCGGTTCGCGATGAACTGACCGTCGGGCGTGATCGCCGACGCGATGATCGAATTGGTGTCGGTAAGGTTTGGCGCGAGATTGGGCAGCGCGACGATTCCACCGGTCGACGTCCAGAGGAACGCCGCGTTGTTCACGGACGGCGCCGGATCGATCGCCGAGCCGCCGACGGCGATGACCAGGCCGCCGACCTTGGTCGCATCGCGCACCTCGCTATACACGGCGCCGCCCGGGAGATCGCCGACGCCGTGAAAGACGACCTGCGCCCCAGCGGCGGCAGGCACAAGAAGGAGTACAGCGACGCACGCGCACCGCCGAAGCAGCGAAATCATCATGTTCAGTCCGAAAGGGAAGCGACGGGCGATCGCCCTCGCACAGGGTGATACGTGAGGGGACGCGCAGCAGATGCGATCACGTGTCGCGGGCGTGCGCACTGCAGGTCAGAGCTCAATGCGCAACCCGATGGTGTACCGCTGATCCTTGAAATTCTCCTTGCCGAAGAGCTGCTCGTAGTTGAAGAAGCACGAGAAGCCGTTCGGCAGGATGGCCGACGCGCCGGCGGCGAAGTTGCCGAACGTCTTGTCCTGCCCGAGCTTCGGAATGATCGATGCGGGGTTGGTGATCCCGACGAGCTGGGCGGTGACGTTCTGCGCGTTGCTCTGCGCCAGGTACTGGAATTCGACCTTGCCGTAGGGGAGCAGCACGCCCCACGACGTGCTGATCGCGTAGCTCGCCTGCGCCCCCAGCGACAGCGTGGTTGCCTTCACCCGCTGCTCGCTGATGATCAACGCGTCGTCCGGACTGCCGCTTTCGGTGAAGCCGTTCACCTTGGCGTCGACATACTCGACGCGGACATACGGGTTGCCCGTAAAGCCGCCCTGGTTGAAATTCCAGCCGGCCGAAAGCGACGCACCGAACTGGTTGCCGTCGGTGCTGCTGGTGGCCGTGCCGCCGCTCAGCTGCGGCCTCTGGCTGTCGTAGGTGTTGCGGCCGACGTTGACGATGCCATCGACGTACGCGTTCTCGGCGGGCACCCACGACCCATAGACGGAGAAGCTGTAGCCCTTCGCGTCCTGCGTGCCGCCGTTCGCGACATCGGTGTCGGCCTTGAGAAACCCGAGCGCCGCGCCGAGCACGTTGTTGCCCTCGAAGCGATAATCCGTGCCCACCGTGATGCCGTTGGAAGTCACCTTGAACGCCGACTGAGTGTCCACCGCCGACTGCTTGCCGATGTCGACGTCGCCATTGATGAACAATCCCCACCGGGAGAAGGCATCGGGCGTGTCGGCCGCAGCAGCCCCGCCGGTCGCCGGCTTGCCGTCGGCAAGCCCCATCGCGCCGATCGGCAGTGCCTGACCACTGAGGCGCACGCGCAGCGCCTGGATGACGGCGGCGCTGCGCTGGAAGCGGATCTGATCGAGCCGCTGCCGGATGTTGTTCATCTGGATAGTGGGCGTCGACACGGCGGTCACCACCGCCGGCGTCGCGACTTCCTGCGCGGGCGAATCCACCACCGACTGCTGGTTGAGCACGGTGAACTGGAAAGACCCCGCGGCTCCGACGACCGATACGGTGACCGTGCTGTTCTGGGCGTTCGGACCGGTCGTGAAGCCGGCTTGCACAAGGCCTTGGGCATTGCTGACCAGTGTTGGATTCGTCACGGTGCCGCCGCCAGCGCCCGGCGTCCACGTCACGGCGACCCCGGCAATGCCGTTGCCGAGGCTGTCGATCACGCGTGCGACCAGCGGCTGGGGCACCGCCGTGCTCGGCGCAACCACCTGATTGTTGCCCGACACGCCGACGACTCCGCCTGCGGCCTGCGCGGCGATCGTCAACACGCCCGTATCCGCGACCGGCACGTTGCACGCACCGGGCGCCTGGCTGACGTCGCTCACCGTGTAGGCGAGATTGAAATTTCCCGGCGTCGTCGGCGTTCCCGAGATCAGGCCCGAAGTCGCAAAGCTGAGACCCGGCACGGCCGCGGGATTGGCCCAGATGAACTGGAACACCGGCGACGGATTGGTCGGACACTGCAGCCCCGCCGCCGCGTTGAACGTGTAGGGCTGGCCGACGACGCCCGAGGGCAGCGTGAACTTGAATCGGATCAGCGTCTGGGCGCTCGCTGCGGAAAGCGTGACGGCCCCGATGGCCAGGCACGCCAAAACGAAGGCAATTCGCTCGCGCAGGCGCGAGCGGAGGCTCACGTCAACCATGGATCTCCCCGGATTGAATGAAAGGCTGCTACTGCCGGGTGACGTCCCGGATCGCGTGACAGCGCGGTCCGGTCGACGCGTTATGTACGCGTACCCCCCGACTCCGGCGCAAACCTAACACGGCCCTGTGTTGCACCGCAATCGTAACAGGCACCCAACTGCCAATCGGCTTGTTGACCGTTACATTGGCGCGACGCTTACGCTGCACTCACGCCGCGGCCTCTTTGTACCGCACATCATCACGCAAGGCCTGAGCGTCGGCCGCCCGAGCATCGCGCGGCGACGCGCCCTTCGGGCCTTGGCTCGACTGCGTCTCGCCCGCCGCGCTCATGCTCTCCACTCGCCGATCAGCGCGGCGACGAGCGCGGTCCAGCCGGTCTGGTGCGCCGCACCCAAGCCGGCGCCCGTGTCGCCGTGGAAGTACTCGTGGAACGCGAGGTAGTCGCGCCAATGAGAATCATTCTGGAACCGCGCATTCGTTCCGAAGACGGCGCGACGCCCGTTCGCATCGCGGGCAAAGATCGCGATCAGGCGATTCGCGTGCTCTCGCGCGATCTCGCCCATCGTCCACGTCCGGCCGTTGCCTTCGATGACGATGTCCTCGCCATACGCCTTCGCGAGCTTGCGCAGCGATTCGATCATCAGGAACGCGGTCGGGAACCAGATCGGGCCGCGCCAGTTCGAGTTGCCGCCCTTGATCTTCGAGGTGGCCTCGCCCGGCTCGTAGGCGACGCTGCTCTCGCCGAGCTTGAACGGGTGCCGCGCGTGCGCCTTCGACAGGCTGCGAAGACCGTAGTCGGACAGAAATTCGTCGGGGTCGCAGACGCGCGTCAGCATCCTCTTCAACTGATCGAGGTTGACGATGGACAGCGCCAGCATCTCGCGGCCGCCGTGATTCGTCCGGACTACGCACTCGCGGGTGAGGTCCTGCCGATTGTCGAGGAACCATTGCAGGTTGGTCGCGAAGTCCTTGAACTGCGCGATCCACGCGACCTCGATCCGCTCGACCGCGAACAGCGGGATCAGCCCGACCATCGAGCGCACGCGCAACTTGTGGAAACTGCCGTCCGGATAGCGCAGCACGTCGTAGAAGAATCCGTCGTTTTCGTCCCACAGGTGGTAGTTCCGGCCGCCCATGCGCTTCATCGCCGCGCCGACGTAGACGTAGTGCTGCATGAACTTGGTCGCGAGGCCCTCATAGGTGCGGTTGTCCTTCGCGAGCTCGAGCGCGATGCGCATCATGCTCAGGCAGAAGAGCCCCATCCATCCGGTCGCATCGGATTGCTCGAGCGCGGCGCCTCCGGGGAGACTTGCCGAACGATCGAACAGCGTGATGTTGTCGAGCCCGAGGAAGCCGCCTTCGAAGATGTTGTTGCCGCTCGCGTCGACCTTGTTGATCCACCATGCGAAATTGATCAGCAGCTTGTGGAAGCACTTTTCGAGGAACGCGCGATCGGCGGTGCCTGAGCGAATCCGGTCCATGTTGTACACGCGCCATACCGCCCACGGTTGCACCGGTGGATTCAGATCTGAGAACTCCCATTCATACGCCGGGATCTGCCCGTTCGGGTGCTGGAACTGCTCGAACAACAGCCACCAGAGCTGCGATTTCGCGAATTCGGAGTCGACCATCGCGAGGGCCACCGCGTGAAAGGCGAGGTCCCACGCGGCGAACCACGGGTACTCCCACTTGTCCGGCATCGAGAGCACGCGCATCGAGTTCAGATGGCGCCAGCGCCCGTTGCGGACCCGCTCGCGCGATTTCGGCGGGGGCGCGCGCGGATCGTCGCCGTCGAGCCAGCGCTCGACGTCGAAGATGTAGTTCTGCTTCGACCACAGCAGCCCGGCGAACGCCTGCCGCTGGATGCGACGCTCGTCCTCGCTCGCGCCGCGCGGATGAAGGTCGGCGTAAAAGGCATCGGCTTCCGCGCGACGCCCGTCGACGATCGCGTCGATGGCCGCGAACGGTGTGCGGGGAGCTTTCGCGCACAGACGCAGCCGCAGCACCGTCGATGCGCCCGGCGCGATGGTGCGGACGTAGTGCAGACAGGCCTTGGTGCCGCGCTCGGCCGGATTGGTCGCCGCTTCGCCATCGACGATCTGGCGATGGAATGCATCCTTTGAATAGCGCCGCGCGTCGTCCGGCGCAACCCCGTAGAGGCGCGACACGTTCGACTCGTTGTCGGTGAAGAGCGGCGTGCCGCCCGCCTCGCCGTACAGGTGACGGGGGCCGAGCGCATAGCGAAAAGGCAGGTTCGGCAGGCTTGGCGCGCCGCTGTCGTCGGCGATCAGCACGACGTGCTTCGCCGCGTCGCCGCGGACGATCGCGGGTTCGGCGCGGCGCGTCGGGCCCCACGCCCAGGTGTTGCGAAACCACAGCTGCGGCACGAGGTGCAGCGTGGCAGGGTCCGGTCCGCGATTGAACGCCTCGATGCGCACGCACAAGTCGTCGGGGCCGGCCTTCGCGTATTCGACGAACACGTCGAAGTAGCGGTCGTCGTCGAACACGCCGGTGTCGATCAGCTCGTATTCGTCGCCCGCGCCGGCGCGCCGGCGATTCTCGTCGACCAGTTGCCGATAGGGGAACGCCGTATGCGGGTACTTGTACAGATACTTCATGTAGCTGTGCGTCGGCGTGCTGTCGAGATAGAAGTAGTACTCCTTCAGGTCCTCGCCGTGATTGCCTTCGTCGGGCGTGAGGCCGAACGCGCGCTCCTTCAGGATCGGGTCGCGGCCGTTCCACAGCGCGAGCGCGAAACAGAGGACCTGGTATCGATCGCAGACGCCGGCGAGCCCATCCTCGCCCCAGCGGTACGCCTTGCTGCGGGCCATGTCGTGCGTGAGGAACGTCCACGCCGAGCCGTCGGCGCTGTAGTCCTCGCGCACCGTGCCCCACGCGCGCTCGCCGACGTACGGTCCCCACGCGTGCCAGTCGGCTTCGCCGCGCTTCATCTGTTCGAGGCGCAGCGCTTCGCTCGTGCTCATCGGCGGTGTCCTCCTGACGACGCTCGCGACCACCGGCAACGGACGGGCGTTCTTGGTTTCTTTGCCGGACGTTCTCCTGTACCTTATCCCAAATCCGTACCGCATCGCGCAAAATGACTTGAGCCTGACCGCGGCGTCGCCCGCGAGGCACGGGCCACGGGGACGAGGGACCTTGCGTCATCAATCGCTGCTGGCCTACGCGAACTACCGCTTCTTCAAGATCGCGGTCGCGGTCGTTGCCCTCACCGTCGCCGCCTACCTGTGGGACACGCCGCCCGGCGGACGCAACGGCGGCACCGTTCTCGGCTATACGCTCGGCACGATCGGCGCGCTGCTGATCCTCTGGCTGCTGTGGTTCGGCATCCGCAAGCGCCGCTACAACGCCGGCGCGGTCACGCTGCTGTCGTGGCTGTCGGCGCACGTCTACCTCGGCACGACGCTGATCGTCATCGCCACCCTGCACGCGGCATTCCAGGTCGGGCTGAACGTGCACACGCTCGCCTACCTGCTGATGCTGATCGTGATCTTCTCGGGCTTCTACGGCGTCTACATGTACCTGCGCGTGCCGCGGCGGCTGACCGACAACCTGGGCGACGAGACGCGCGCGTCGCTGCTGCTCAAGATCGCCGACCTCGACAAGCAGGCGCGCGAGATCGCGCTCGGGCTGCCCGACAACGTCAACCAGCTCGTGCTCGCGGCCGCACAGAACACGCGCGTCGGCGGCTCGTGGCGACGGCAGCTCTCCGGCACCGATCCGGATTGCGCCACCGCGGCGGCGGTGGACCAGCTGCAGGCGATCGGCAAGTCGCTGCGCGGCGAAGAAGCCCGCGTCAACCAGCGCCTCTACACGGTGCTCCTGCGCAAGCAGGAACTGCTGGCGAAGGTGCGCCGCGACGTAGCGTACAAGGCACGGCTCGATTTGTGGCTCTACGTGCACGTCCCGATGTCGCTCGCGTTGCTCGCGGCGCTCGCGGCGCACGTGATCAGCGTCTTCTTCTACTGGTGACGCGGCGGCGCCCGTGAAAGTCCAACTCGCCCGCATCACCCGCAGCCGCAAGGGCCATCCGATTCGCGCGGAGCAGCTGGTCGAGGGCGAAACGATTGCCATCGGTCGAGGCGCGCAGTGCGCGATTCACCTGTCCGATCCGCGGGTGGCATTCGAGCACGCGTCGTTGTTCGCGAGCGAAGGCGCGGGGCGCATCGCCGGCGTCGGCGGCGCGGCGCTGACGATCGACGGCCGGCAGGCGGGCGATCTCGTGCTCACGCCGGGCGTGCGCTTCGAGATCGGCCCGTATCAATTCGTCGTCGAGGAGCCGCCGCCCGGCGCGGATGCCGCGCTCGCCTGCGAGCTGGTGCGGCCGCTTCCCGACTCCGCGTCGGAGCTCTCGGCGCATTCGACCATGGGCCTCGAAGCGGCGGGGCTCGGCAAGCGCGGCCCGGCGTGGACGCTGTTCATCCTGGTCGCCGTGGTGTTCCTGGGGCTGCCGATCCTCAACGCGACGATCCCGGTGCTGCGCGCGCTGACCGCCGACATGAAGGTATCGCCGGACGTGGTCTGGAGCCCGGGGCCGCTCGCGAGCGGCCACCAATGGTTGTCGTTCGATTGCGGCGCATGCCACCAGACGCCGTTTCGCCGCGTTCGCGACGTCGCGTGCGTGAGTTGCCACGAGAAGGTCCCGGGCCACGTCCACGCGCCGGCGCTGCAGAAAGAATTGTTCGGCGGCACGCGTTGCGCGCAATGCCATTTCGACCATCGCGGTGCCGACGAGCCGATTCGCGCCGACGCAGGCGTCTGCATGCCTTGCCATGCCGACATCAAGCGCACCTACGCGCAAACCCGACTCGACAACGTCACCGACTTCGCTACCGCGCATCCGGAGTTCCGTCTGACGCTGTGGCGCGGCCCGAAGGCCGACGATGCGATCCGCGTCAAGCAATCGAGCAAGGCGGAGCTCGTCGAGATGTCGAACCTCAAGTTCCGGCACGACAAGCACCTGAAGCCCAACCTGAAGAAGCCCGACGGCCACGAAACGCTCACGTGCTCGAGTTGCCATCAACCGGACGCCAGCGACAAGGCCTTCGTGCCGATCAGCATGGATCAGCATTGCCTGCGCTGCCATGAGCTCAAGTTCGAGCCGGCGGTCACGCCGCGGCAGGTTCCGCACGGCAGTGTCGAGGAAGCCTGGCTGTTGATCCAGGAGTTCTACGCGAACATCAGCATCGGCAACGTGCCCGTCGATACCGTCGACACCGGCGCCATCCGCCGGCAGATTCCGATAGCGTCGTCGCCCATTTTCACCGACGAGGACCGGCGCCGGGCGCTGACGTTCGCGCGAGGCAAGGCGCAGCAGGTCGGCGCCGACCTGTTCGAGAAGCGCGTGTGCGTCGTCTGCCACGACGTGCGGCGGACCAAGGCGGCAGCCGGGGCGAAGGACGCAGGCCTGCCGTGGGAGATCGCGCCGATCCACGTGGCGGGCACGTTCATGCCGATGGCACGCTTCGATCACGACAAGCATCGGACGGCCCAGACGGAATGCAAGGACTGCCATCACGTCGAGCGCTCGCAGGCGTCGAGCGACATCGCGCTGCCCGACATCGCGAAATGCCGCGAATGCCACGCAGGCAACACGCCGATTCCGGGCAAGGTGGTGTCCACGTGCATCGCCTGCCACGATTTCCATCTGCCCGGCGGTGCGCTCATCCAAGCCGCCGGCGCTCCAACGGCAGTGAAGAAGCCATGAGCGAAGAAGCCGTGAGCGCGGTCCGCCACCTCGTTGCCTGTCTGTCGCTGTCGCTGCTCGCTGCGTGCGGCGGAGGGGGAGGAGGTGGTGGCGGCTCGAGCAACACGCCGCCCGCGCCGAATGCACTGACGACCGCGGACGTCGAGAAGGTGATTGCGCAGGCCGTCGCCGAAGCGCAGGCGCTCAATGTCAAAGGCACGATCGCCGTCGTCGATCGCGTCGGCAACGTGCTCGGCGTGTTCGCGATGACCGGAGCGCCCACGCTCACGACGATCACGTCGCAGACCGGCGCGCAGGGCGGACTCGAAGGCGCGCAGGTGCCGGCCACGCTCGCCGCGATCTCGATGGCGGTAACCGGCGCCTACCTGTCGTCGTCGGGCAACGCGTTCTCGACGCGCACGGCAAGCCAGATCATCCAGGATCACTTCAACCCGCAGGAGAATCTTCAGCCGGGCGGGCCGCTGTTCGGCGTGCAGTTCAGCCAGTTGTCGTGCTCCGACCTGATCCAGCAGCCGATCGCCGGCACGCTCGGGCCGAAGCCCGCGCCGCTCGGTCTCGCCGCCGAACCCGGCGGATTGCCGCTCTACAAGAATGGCGCGGTCGTCGGCGGCATCGGCGTGATGGCAACGGCGATCTATTCGCTCGACCTGAATATCATCAACGTCGACACCAACGTCAACGAGTTGATCGCGTCGGCGGGCACGGGCGGCTACGCCGCGCCTACCGACCGTCGCGCCGACCACATCACCGTCGACGGCAGATCGCTGCGCTTCACCGATCAGGAAGCGACGATCGCCAATCCGCCGGCGTTCGCGTCGATCAACGGCAGCGTCGGGCAGCTCGTCAACGTTCCCGGTTACGGCGGCGCGCCGATCGCTGCGGGTGTTGCCTTCGGCACGCCGGCGTCGGGCTATCGCGCCGACGTCAATCCGGCGTTCGCGGGCCTCGGCGCGTGGGTGCTGGTCAACGGGTCCGACGCCAATCGCTATCCGCCCGTCGGCAGCAGCGATGGCCTGCTCAACGCGAGCGAGGTCACGCAGATCCTGAAGAGCGCGATCACCATCGCCAACCGCGCACGAGCGCAGATCCGGCAACCCACCGGGACGCCGGCGCAAGTGACGATCACCGTCGTCGCGCTCAACGGCGATGTGCTGGGCCTGATCCGCACGCCGGATGCACCCATTTTCGGTACTGACGTCGCGCTACAAAAGGCGCGCACCGCCGCGTTCTTTTCGAGCGCCGATGCCGGCATCGTTCTCTCGGCGCTGCCGCCGGCCGGCTATCCCGTGCCGGTGCCGATCGGCTCGTACGTCGCGGCGATGCGCGTTTTCCTGAACGACCTGACCGCGCTCGACAACGGCATCGCCTACAGCAATCGCGGGCTGGGCAATCTCGCACGGCCTTATTTCCCCGATGGCATCACGGGGCGCGCCGCGGGGCCGTTGTCGACGTCGCCGCCGAACTGGAGCGTCTTCAACGTCGGACTGCAACTCGATCTCGTCGTGAATGCGGTCCTTGCATCGCTCGCCGGTCCCCCACCTGCAGGATGCGCCGGCACACCGCGCCTCGCCAACGGCATCCAGATCTTCCCGGGCAGCGTGCCGATCTACCGCGGCAATCAGTTGGTCGGTGCGATCGGCGTCTCCGGCGACGGCATCGACCAGGACGACATGGTGGCGTTCCTCGGGCTCGCCAACGCGGCGAGCGCGCTCAACAGCGGCTTGAGCAACGCGCCGACGGCGATACGCGACGACACGATCGTGCCGCAAGGCGAGGGCACCCGCCTGCGCTACGTCAACTGCCCGCAGGCGCCGTTCAACGACAGCACCGAGCAGAATGTCTGCGCCGGCATTTGAGCGCCCGTGGCCACGATCAGGCGCGCTGTGCGTCGCCATCGGCTCGCTCGCGTGCGCGTTGACTGTCGACGCGCAGACACCAGCACGAACGTCGGCGCCGGCGCCGATCGAGCGTCTGGTCGACGGCCGCTATTCGATCCAGGTGGACGTGGAGACGGTCGATGTCCACACCGAACCCTCGTTGCGCTCGCGGGTGATCGCGTCGCTGCAGATCGGCACCCGGGTCGAAGCCGACGCGCGCCAAGGCAACTGGTATCGAATCGCATTGCTCGATGGCCGCCCCGGGTGGATCGAGTTCGTCGCCGGGCGCATCGCGCCGAATCTTTCGGTCGATGCGATACCGGGCGCGGCGACCGGTCGTCCCGGTGAAGCAGTGTCCGACGCTCGCGTCATGCAGGAAAAGCCGATGGGCCCGCCGCTCGAGCAGGTGATCCCGATCATCGATCCGCGGCAAGTTCCGCCGCCGTCGCCGCTCCTGCCGACCGAGACGGTGCCGATCCCGGATCGGTGGCGCTTGACCGACCAGCTGAATCTCGTGCATCAGCGCTGGTTCGATCCCTACAACCCGAACACGATCAAGGGCGACCGGCCGATCCACGGCGAGGACTGGTTCTTCAACCTCGGCGTGATCTCCGATACGGTGTACGAAGCGCGGCAACTGCCCACCGGCATCGGCGCGCAGTCGACGCAGCGCCCGCAGTCGGACGACCAGTTCGGCTACGGCCGGCAATCGCAGTTCGTCGAGAACCTGATCATCAGCCTGTCGTACCTGAAGGGCGACACGACGTTCAAGCCGCCCGAGATCGAGTTCCGCTTCGTTCCGGTGATCAACTACAACTACACGCGCGTGCAGGAAGTGCGCGCGTTGAACATCGATCCGCGCAACGGCGTGACGCGCAGCGACGGCTTCGTCGGCATCCAGGAGCTCTTCGTCGACTACGAGTACCGGATCAACTCCGAGCGCTACGACTTCGACGACGTGCGCGTCGGCATCCAGCCTTTCATCTCCGATTTCCGCGGCTTCCTGTTCCAGGACCAGCCGGTCGGCATCCGGCTCTTCGGAAACCGCGACAACAACCAGTGGCAATACAACGCAGGCTGGTTCCGACGAATGGAGAAAGACACCAACAGCGGCTTGAACGACATCAGCAAGCCGCTGCGCAAGGACGATGTGTTCTTCGCCAACCTGTACAAGCAGGACTTCATGGTGCCCGGCTTCACGCTGCAGGGCACGATCGTCTACAACATGAACCGCGAGAACGCCGACGCATTCCTCGACAACAACGGCTTCCAGGTGCGCCCGGCGGTGATCGGCGACGTGCGCCCGCGCACTTACGACGTTCTGTATCTCGGCGCGAGCGGCGACGGCCATTTCGGCCGCTGGAACGTGACGGGCTCGCTGTACTGGGCGCTCGGCCACGACGATCACAACCAGTTCTCGCAGACCGGCGCCGACATCAACGCGTTCTTCGCGGCGGCGGAAGTGTCGCGCGACTTCGACTGGATCCGCGTGCGCGGGACCGCGCTCTTCTCGAGCGGCGATCGCGATCCGTACGACGGCAAGGAGAACGGCTTCGACGCGATCCTCGAGAATCCGCAGATCGCCGGCGCCGACACGAGCTTCTGGATTCGCCAGGCGATTCCGCTGATCGGTGGCGGTGTCGTCACGCTCTCGGGCAGGAACGGCGTGCTGCCCGCGCTGCGTTCGTCGAAGGACCAGGGCCAGTCGAACTTCACCAATCCCGGCCTGTTGCTGCTCGGGATCGGCGCCGATTTCGACGTCACGCCGCGGCTGCGCGCGATCGCCAACCTGAATCAACTGTGGTTCAACAACACGTCGGTGCTGTCGGTGCTGCGCAACCAGGGCGACATCGACAAGAACCTCGGCACCGACCTGTCGGTCGCCGTGCAGTACCGGCCGTTCTTCAGCCAGAACATCGTGTTCAACGTTTCCGCGGCGGCGCTGATCCCCGGCAAGGGTTACAAGCAACTGTTCGACACCGACGGCAGCGCGAAGACGCCGTATTCGATTCTCGCCAACCTGGTGCTCACCTTCTGAACGCCATGTCTACGCGCAACGAACTGCGTCGTTCCTCGGCCGCGCATTGGGCGGCGATCCGCCGGCGTCTCGGCGTGGCCGCCGGCACGCTGCTGCTTGCGGGAATCGCCGCGCTGACGTTCGCGAGCGCCGACGAAAAGCCGGTGCCGCGCAGCTACGTCGGCGCGCCGCCGGCGCCGGAAAAGCAGACGACCGCCGAGGCCGCGCGCAAGTCGAGCGGGTGCCTGACCTGCCACACCGCCACCGACAACCCGTCGATGCACACCAACACGGCGGTGATCCTCGGCTGCACCGATTGCCACGGCGGCGACGTGACGCGCGAGAAGCCGGCCAACGCCTCGCCCGAGGATTCCACCTACGTCGCCGCACGCGACGCCGCGCACGTGCTGCCGCGCTATCCGCGATCGTGGAAGTTTCCATCGAGCGCAAATCCGCCGCTTAGCTACACGCTGCTGAATCGCGAGGCGCCGGAGTTCATCCGTTTCGTGAATCCCGGCGACTATCGCGTCGCGCGCGAATCCTGCGGCGCCTGCCACCTGGCGACGATCCAGGCGGCCGAGCGCAGCCTGATGTCAACGTCGGCGATGCTCTGGGGCGGCGCTTCGTACAACAACGGGATCCTGAAGTTCAAGCGCTACCTGCTGGGCGAGGCGTACACCGACAAGGGCGAGCCAGCCGCGGTCGTCAATCCGATCGAGCCGAACGCGTTCATGACCGAGAAGGGCATCCTGCCGAAGCTCTATCCGCTGCCGGCGTGGGAAACGCTGCCGCCGGGCGACATCTTCCGCGTCTTCGAGCGC
>Ga0268264_10002257_pt1 | contig 17067 bp, 16 predicted proteins | sample KBSSwiS32_FD_190357 | JGI IMG/M metagenome (GOLD analysis project Ga0268264, IMG submission 190357) | Switchgrass rhizosphere microbial communities from Kellogg Biological Station, Michigan, USA - KBS Switchgrass S3-2 (SPAdes) (version 2) | ecosystem: Host-associated > Plants > Roots >...
GCGCCCCGTTCCTGAGGTCAGCGCGACTTGCTTGGTTCGTCTGATTCGGACCATAGGGCCGACATCATGCCAAATAATGCTTATATCGAACTTTCAATGGGCACTTCCGGGCGGGATGCCTGAACCCAGCATTGATTCATGAGTCTCGACGACGCCGTCGGAAAATGCGAGGCTTGGCGACGAGATTACAACGAGGTGCAACCACATACCGCAATCGGTAACAAACCGCCGATACCAGTCAGCGGCACATGGCCCGCCGCTGCCGGTAGCAGCTGGATGACGGCTAGCCAGGCCGTGCAGGTTCTGGGTGCAGGTCAAACCAAGCCGGAACTCTAACCCGGGGTGAGAATGGTGTCGGATCACGAGTGATCCCAGAATCTCAGGACAATTCACGTCCATGTTGCTGCACCGCAACTAAACGCTTAATGTGTGCCGCCTATCCTAAGGAGGGCGCAGTGGCCGGTGGCAAGGTAAGGAACGCGACCCTGTCCAGCAAGGTGATAGTGTTGCTGGCAGCTAGCCTGCTGTTGGCTAACTACAAAGGAGACTCTCCCTCATTTGTTGAGACATGGCCCTCGATCCGCGACGTAAACCTAGCCCTGCAGCGCGGCTCTCCGCTAGATTTTTCGGCAGCGATGCGGCCCGGCCCTGCTGGGATAGATGGGCCAGTCAAGGTCGGGACAGACGGGCATCTTCACTATGGTAATGGGGATCGTGCGCGTTTCCATTGCGGAACGATCGCGCTAACCAGGGCTGCTGGTGGCTATCCCGATCACGCGACCTCTGACATGCTCGCGCTACAAATGCGCATGCATGGCTACAATGCAGTGCGCATCCACTTTCTTGACGCGGCACTGATCGACCATCGTTCGCGTGATTTCGACTTTGATCCTGAGCAGTTGGAGCGGTTCCGCTATTTCCTTGCCGCAGTAAAGCGGCAAGGAATTTACTGGGTCATTGACGCGATGAGTTCGTGGAACGGCGCCATGGGCAACACGAACGATGATCAGCTCTGGCGCCGTCCAGGGCACGATATTGATTTTCGAGTCTATTTCGATCCCGTCGCTCAGTCACATTGGCGACGGATGGTCGACAGCATTTTAGGATCGGTGAACCCGTATACGGGTACGACACCACTTCATGATCCTGCGCTGGCCATGGTGATCTTCATCAATGAGAACAACATGACCTGGATGCTCCAGCGCGAGGGAGTGCGGAAGGGCATGTCCTATCCCAGTCAACTAGAACCTGGCTTTTTAAAGTGGGCTAGAGGGCGCCCGCTTAGCAGGAATGAGCTGGGAGTGCCCATCATGGGTGAAGGCACGGCGAGGGAAACACTTTTCCGCCGGTATCTCGTCGACCTCCAGCTCACCCGCTATCGCGAAATGCAGGCATATTTGCGCAAACAAGGCTTCAATGGCCCCGTTTCAGGCTATGACGCGCCCATCAACGTTGACGATTCCCGCGCACGCGGTGCCTTTGAAGTTGTAGATATGCATCAATATCACGACTTGGTGCAGCCAAAGCTGGGGGCGACCATGAAGCAGGTGAGCTCACTGGCGCCCAAATCAAGCTTCGCCCAAGAAGCGGCAGCATCGCGTTGGCTAGGCAAACCATTCACACTTACCGAATATTCAATTCCTTACTGGAGTCGGTTCCGCTACGAAGCGGGTGCGACTATCGGAGCGTACGCCGCATTTCAAGATTGGGATCTCATCTGCCAGCGTGGCGCGACTCCGATAGACCTTTCTTACGGCGACGGCTCTTTCCGCAAGCGCACACTTTTTCCAGCAAGTTCGACCGGCTTGGACCCAGTTCAGCGGGCGGGAGAGACACTCGCCTGGTTCTTATTCTATCGAGGCGATGTCGCACCAGCAAGCCACGCCATCGGTTTAGACATTGATCCGGCGCCGGATGGAACAGCGCGTATCTCGCCTGACTTCCAGCGGCTCGGCTTTGTCACTGGCATTGGCCTATTCGCAAACCGCCCCCCAAGCGGTACGATATCTGTAATACAGGACGGCATGCCAGGCAGGGTCTATCCAGCCATCCCTGTGTTCGCCTCCCAAATTGCTAGGCTTCGTGCCTCCGGTGTACTGCGACAAGAGAATCGGACGAATGAAAGTGTCTATCAAGCAGAGACGGGCCAGCTACTGCTCGATAGCCAGGCTTTGCGCCTTCATATCGTGACGCCCCGAACCGAAGCGCTTTCCTTTGTGACACTGTCGAAGCCTATCGGGCTACGAGTGATGACCATAGAAGCGGCGGACAGCCCCGCCACTATCAGTATCTCGAGCCTTGACGGAAAGCCTATCACCAGTAGCGGGCGGTTTCTGCTCACCATGGCTACAGACGCTCTGGCAACTGGCGTCCGTTTCGCCGATGAGGAACACCATACTATCTTAAACTTTGGAAAGCTTCCCGTGCAGGTTCGACCTGGGTTAGCGTCGATAAGGCTCACAGGCTTGCCATCAGGCCGATATCGCCTTCGAGCATTACGGCTTGATGGACGTTTTGCGGACGAGGTGCCTATTATCATCCGCAATGGCATTCTTCGATTTAGCCTTAACAATATTACCAGTTTTGGCCCGACAACATTCTGGTACCTTAGTCGCTCTACTTGAGGTAGATAGCTAAAATCCAAGATATTTTCCACACTGTTTAAATGCTTCCAACTGCATCAGTTCGCCTTTTTGAGAAAGATGAGACCCGAACAATGGAAAAGATCGAAGCCGTATTAAGGTCGGTAGGAGTTTTTAATGATATCAAGAGAAGTCTGCCTGAGTGATAATACTCAAAGCTCAGATAAACCGCAGCGGCTCACATTAAATTCTCTACAAGCCGTAAGAGGCCTTGCAGCTATCCTGGTTGTAGTTGACCACTCTATTTTTATTTGGGGGATAAATTACAATAAGCCTGTAAATATTAATTTAGCTGTATTCTTAGGAGAGCTCGGAGTTACGATGTTCTTCGTTATCAGTGGCTTTGTGATGATTTACTCGCACGCCAAAGACTTCGGAGACAAATCTGCAATCAAACGATTTTTCACTAGAAGATTTAATCGTATCATTCCTTTATACTGGATTATGACTGTTTTATATGCGTTGTATCTGACAGTACAGAATAGAGGTCCTTCGCTATACCAAGTTGTCCTCTCTCTACTGTTTATACCATACAATGCTCCTGGCTCTGTGTACGGCCATCCAGTTCTAGGGCAAGGATGGACCCTAAACTATGAAATAATGTTTTATATTGTTTTTGGATTTTCCCTCTTTCATCGCCGAGGGGTTCAATTAGTTTTTTTAGTATTTTCTTTGTGGGTTATAGCAGACCTCTGTGGCCTTCTAGGGGATAGAAATCCTTTTTCATTCTGGGGTAAGCCGATAGTGCTTTTCTTTCTTGCCGGGGTTGCGGTCGGCTTGGGAAGGCATTGGGCGAAATTCCAGATCGACTTTGGAGGCGCCCTTACGATAGCAGTTGCCTTCATTGCCCTGGCTGTGCTTACCGCGATCTGGGCTGGGCCTGAGACATATGTTGCGGCACTCGCAAGCGGTTTCTCGGCAATCTCTACGGTCGCTATTTGTGCTTGGGCGAAGGAATCAGACAATACCAATGCTGTGCGGAAATTCGCAAAGATCATAGGCGATATAACCTACTCAACATACTTGACCCACACACTAGTTATCGCGCAGGTTACGAAGGTCATTTTTCACATAGCACCTGAATCATCTACAACTTTGGTAGTTTTAATTGCAACTCCGATTTGTATCTTGGTTGGATTAATAGTATACCGCTTAATCGAACGCCCTCTTTTAAGAACTTTAAATTAATATTACCCCTTTCCTTTTCTGATCTTCCGCCGAGATTTCTTCGATAACAATGAGATTCTTGCGGTTGAATAATTGGGTCCGCTCATCTGTGATCTAATCCCGCAAAAATGGATTACTTTGAGTTAGGGTTTTTCGCCGTATCCTACTGGGCTGGGGGGCGAAGGACCATGAAGGCATCCAGATTCTTAGATGCGCAGAAGGCGCTCATTTTGAAGCTGGGGAGCGGGGACGACGTTCCCAGGGCAGATTTCTGCCGCAAGGTCGGGCGTCCGCCGTTTGGCCCGTTTGAGCGAGGGTATTCCGGCGCTTTGAAGCCATTGGCAAGGAGCTGGAACATGAAGAAATTGAGGTACACGCAAAAGCGGATTGCGTTTGCGCTGAAGCAGGCGGAGAGGGGCACGACGTTACCGAGGTCATCCGCCCGGATGAGGGTATCCGAGCAGACGTTCTACCGCTGAAAGAGGTGTATGGCTGGCTTGGCGTCGGCGAGTTGCGGCGCGTGAAGCAGCTTGAGGACGAGAAAACAGCTGGTCGCGGACCTGAGCCTGAACAAGCATATCCTGCAGGATATTCTGGCGAGAAAGCTCCAACGCCTGGACGGCCGCTCGAGATCGTCGCGCACGTCCAGGCGTGCCACAGTGTGGGGATCGACGCTTTCACGCGCGAAGCGCTGGCGATCAATGAACCAGGGTATCAAGGGAGAGAGCCGCTGGTCGCGCTTATCCCAGCCTCAGTGGCACATGAACCGCCCTAATGTCGGCACACTGGAAACCCGCAGCAGGGCGGTTCAGAAACGGGGCGCGGCTCAGCACGTCAACGCCCCCGAATGATCCACTTTGAATGTTGACTCGAAAGCTGCCATAAGCCCAAGCGTGGTTGCAGTGCAGCATAAGGGGGTTTTGATGGCCGTGAACGTTGCCCTGGTTGGGCTCGGCAAGATGGGCCTGTCCCACTTGGCGATCGCTAATGCGCTGGACCAGTTCAATGTCGTGGCGATGTGCGATACGTCGAGCATCGTCGGCGGTGTGCTCAGCAAGTACACCAAAATTCCTTTCGAGGAGGACTTCGACAAGCTGATCGCGCTGCCGGGTTTGCAGGCGGTCATCATCGCTACTCCGACCACCACGCATGACTGGATGTCGCGCAAGGCGATCGATCGTGGCCTTCATGTTTTCTGCGAAAAGCCGCTGACCCTCGCTTCCACCGTTTCACGCGAGCTGGCCGATGCGGCCGACGCCAAGGGGCTCGTCACGCAGGTCGGTTACCACAACCGCTTCATCGGTACGTTTGGTGAAGTCAAAAAGCTGATCGAGGCCGGTGCCATCGGCAAGGTCACGCACGTCCAGGCCGAAGCTTACGGGCCGGTTGTGCTCAAGCCGGCCAAACCTACCTGGCGCGGCAAGGCCGGCGGCGGCGGCGGCTGCCTTTATGACTACGCAGCGCATCCTTTGAACCTGCTCAACTGGTACTTCGGCGAAACCACCGCGGCGAGCGGAGCGCTGCTGAAGAGCGGATTCTCCGCAGAGGTGGATGACGAAGTCTACGCTTCGCTCGGTTTCGAGAACGGCGTTACCGGCCAGCTTTCGGTCAACTGGTCCGATCCATCGGTGCGCAAGATGACGACGCGTATCACGGTGTGGGGCACCGGTGGGCGCATCTATGCCGACCGTCAGGAGATCCAGGTGTTCCTGACTGGCACCGCGCCGATCCCAGCGGGCTACCGCACCGGTTGGTCGACCAAGTACATCACGGAGCTGACCCCGCCGGTCAGCTTCTATCTGCGTGGCGAGGAATATAGCGCGCAGATGGAAGCCTTCGGTGACGCGATTGCAGCGGGCAAGGGTGCGGCGGAAAATTCGTTTGCCAGCGCCACGCTGACGGACGCCTCGATCGAGATGATCCGAGCCTCGGCTGAGAGCGGTGGGGGCGCCGGCAGCTTCGGAGCCACGGAGCTAGTGCCGCGCAAGGCGGGCATCGTGGGACGCATTCTGGGCCGCTGACTCCATGGCACGTAAGAAGCGCCTTCTCGCCCTCGCCTCGGGTGGCGGCCATTGGATCGAACTGCTTCGACTGCGTCCGGCATTCGAAGGGTGGGACGTCGCCTACGTGTCAATGTTCGAGAACTACACCTCAGCGATTCCTGGGGCGCGCTATTATACCGTGCCCGATGCCTCCCGTTTCGATAAACTCGCGTTGCCCAAGGTGCTGGCCAAGGCGCTCCCAATCATGCTGAGAGAGCGTCCCCACGCCATTGTGACGACGGGATCAGCTCCAATGCTGGCGTTCCTGCTTATCGCCAAGCTGATGGGCACCAAGACGCTGTGGATCGACAGCATCGCCCAAGCCGAGGAAATGTCCACTTCCGGCAAGCTGGCGAAGAAGCTTGCTACCAAAGCCGTGGCGCAGTGGCCCGGGGTGGCTAAGGCAGAGGGCCTCGATTGCTGGGGCGCGGTGCTTTGATCTTTGCTTCAGTTGGATCGATGCTGCCGTTCGAGCGCCTGGTGCGCGCCGTGGACGAGTGGGCGCGCGACAACCCGTCGGAAGAGGTGTTCATCCAGATTGGGGAGACCGAGTACGAGCCGCAGCATGCACCGTTCGCGCGGATGATCCCCATGACGGAGTATCGCCAGCGATTGCGCGATTGTGACCTATTCGTCGCTCACGTCGGCATGGGTTCGATCTTTCAGGCCCTGGAGGATCGCAAGCAGACGCTGATGTTGCCACGGCATCAGGAATGGGGCGAACATACCACCGATCACCAGCTTCACACCGCGGAACGCTTCGGGCACCTGCCGGGATTGAAGGTGGTGGACACGGTCGAGGATCTGCAGCGCGAGATGACCGCGCTGCTCAAGTCACCGCTCGTCAGTGGTGATGCGATATCAAACCAGGCGTCCCCCGAACTCATCGCCGGGGTGCGCAACTTTCTCAACGGCGTACGAGCCTGATCCTAAGGGACGGAGCGAATGGAACGGATTCTTTTTGGCGATAACCAGTTCTTCGGCATCAATCACATGTCGGAGGAAAAGGCTCGCCAGCAGGCGATGCGCTTTCAGGACATCGACAACATCGTCGACGTTCTCCAGGCCGCGCTCCAGGCAGGCGCTGGGGGCTTTATGTGCACTACGCACGATACGATCGAGCAGATCGCCGATCGCGTTCGCGCCAACCCTGAAGCGTGGAAGGGGTTCACCTTCTATCCTGGCATGCCCTACGCGCATAAGTACGCCAACGCGGTGACCGAGCTTGGCTACTTCGACGCCATGCGCAAATTCCTGCCGTCTGAAGGTTTGGTAGACACCATGCTGCGTGGCGGCAAGGCAGTGCTCGGCCGTGACATCGAGGGCATGATGACGCTGCTCGTCGATGCCGAGATGAAGATGTTCCAAGGACTTCAAACGCCTGTCATCTTCCTCCAGAACGTCGTTACCGACCTGGTGCAGGGGCTCGGCATCGTGGATGCGTTCCGCATCTTCTCCGAGCATTGCAAGAAGCGCTACAATGCGGAAGCCGGCTTCATCACGATGAACCTGCCCAAGCTGCTGCCGATGCTGAAGGAAGCCGGCATCGACAATCCGATCGTCTGCGCGAACGTCAACAAGATCGCGTTCCGCATGTCCGGCGGCATTGAAGGTTATCGCGATGCCGTGGCCAAGCATCCGGCGCGCGTGATCGCGATGTCTGTGCTGGGCTCCGGCGCGATCCGTCCCAGCGAAGCGATCGAGTGGGTCGTGAACGAGCCCTACGTAAAATCGATCCTGTTCGGAGCATCAAGCCGCGCCAATATCGTCAACACCGTGGAGCTGATCCGCGAGTTCGACGCGAAGAAGGTTGCCGTTTCAGCCTAAATCGAAAGGCAGGAAAAAGAAGGTGCTGCGCGAAGGCATTGCTGGGCTCGCCGATACCGCGCACGATCTATGCGTCGTGGGTTCGGGACCAGTGGGTCTTGCGCTTGCAACCGATCTTGCCCGACGCGGACAGCGTGTGCTGGTTTTGGAGTCCGGCTCCAAGAAGCCGGACCCGCGCGTGCAGATGCTTTCTGCCGCCGATGTGCTTGATCTATCCAGCCATGAAGACATGGCCATCGCGGTCTCACGGCAGCTTGGCGGCACCTCGAACCTGTGGGGCGCGCGTTGCATTCCTTTTGATCCCATCGACTTCGAGGATCGCGACTGGGTCGATGCGCGCTGGCCGATCCAGTATCAGGACATGGCACGCTGGTTACCTGCAGCCGTCGAAGCAACGCGATCCGGCGCTCCCGTCTACAGCGAAGCCATCCCCGGCTTTACCCCTTCCGATGCCAGCTTTCGCTGCGATGCGCTTGAGCGGTGGGCCAACATCCAGCAAGCGCAGATCATTCATGAGAATGAGATAGCGAACGATCCGAATATCGTCGTTCATACGCTGGCCACGGTTACCGGGATCGCATTCGCTGAGAATGGCTGCGTCGAGGCAGTCGAGGTCGCGCATTCGTTATCCGGGGAGACTATAAGCGTACCAATCAAGCGACTGGTGATCGCAACGGGTGGCCTGGAAGCGACCCGGCTCTTGCTAGCGACGCAAGCAGAGGCACCGGAGCGCTTCGGCGGTCCAGACGGTCCTCTGGGCCGCTACTACATGGGCCACCTCTGCAACGAGATCGCCGATATCACTTTCACGGGCTCGCTGGACCAAGCCTTCGACTTCCATATCGACGAGCATGGTTCATACGTCCGCCGGCGGTTTTCAGCGGCCCCAGAGACCCAACGCGGGCATCATCTCCTCAACACGACATTTTGGCCTATCGTTCCGCCGATTGCGGATTGGGGGCACGGCAGCGCCATCCTTTCCTTGGTCTATCTGGCCATGCGGATCGGCCCCTTAGGGCGGTTACTGGTAGCCGAGACCATTCGCCGCAAGCAGGCACCTCCCGCCAGTATCCCTCGGCATCTCGGCAATCTTGTCACCGGATTGCCTCAGGCGGCGCATTTCGGGGTCGACTTTCTGCGACGCCGCTATCTTGGATCGGCACGCGTGCCGGGCTTTTTCGTGCACAATCGAGCGCGACGCTACGGCTTCACCTTCCATGCCGAACAGGCGCCGCACCCTGACAGTCGTGTGACGCTGACCAATCAGCGCGACAGGTTGGGCATGCCGCAATTGCAGATCGATTACCGCTTCAGCGCACAGGATCTCGACTCTGTCGTACGGAGCCATGACCTGATCGAAGGCTGGCTTGCCCGTACCGGCATAGGCAAGCTCGAGTACCGGGTGCCGCGCGAAGCACGTGCAGAGGCCGTGACGATGCAGTGTACGCACGGCACGCACCATATTGGGCTCACGCGAATGGCATCGGATCGACGTAGCGGCATCGTGGACGCTCAACTTCGGGCGTTCGATGCGCCCAATCTCTATATCGCGAGCACGTCGGCCCTGCCGACATCGGGGCAGGCCAACCCCACGCTCACGGCAATTGCACTCGCCTTCCGCCTCTCCGAGCAACTGGCGGCAGAGTAACAGGGGGTTTACATGGCATCGGCAACCGGAAAGCGATATCGCGTCGCGCTCTTCAACAGCGGCGATCCACGTGGCGCGAAGGTAGGTGGGATCGAGACCTATATCCGCGACTACATCTACTACCACCCGGAGGACATGGATCTCCTGTTCGTCGGCGCCGACGAGACGGGCGAGTTGCCCCTCGGTCAGGTCAGCGAGGTCGAGTTCCGAGGGCGCAAGTTCAAGTTCCTGCCCCTGCTGCACCTGAATGACCTCTCCAACGCCTACGGGGAAGGTATCGCCAAGTCGGATACCTTTCGGTTCGCCAAGCTGCTCATCGAAAACCGCAAGCTTCTGAAGAGCGTGTTGCGCGGTGGCGGCTACTCGGCCGAACTGAGGCGCGTGGAATACGCCCCGATCCTGTGGTCGATGGGGGTCCCCTTCGTGCAGATGGTCCACGTCTGGGGCGGCAAGGACCAGCAGATGTCCAGCTCTCTGGGTAAGCACTGGTATATCCGCGATGCCACCGAGTTTGTTGCCGCCACACTGACGAAGAAGTTCTACTCCGTTAACTCGGATATGACGGCACGCTACAAGAAGAAGTATTTTCCTTTTGCGCGCAAGTTCGACACTCTGACGACCTGGGCCAACACGACGATCTTCAAGGCCACACCACTCAGGTTTGATGACGATCTGATCCACGTGATGTTTGCGGGACGCTTGGATAGGTTCAAGCGTCCGGACCTTATGTTCAAGGTCATCGAGGCTCTTTCGGAAAAGTCCGGCGGAAAGGCACGCTTCCACTACATCGGCGACGGCGACCCGGAAGAAACCCCGGAATTTGCCCCGATCCGCGACATCACGATCCGCCACGGCCGCAAGAACAGCATCGAGATCGCCGAATTGCTGCAAGGCTTTCACCTGGGCATCTTGACTTCCGATTTCGAAGGCATGCCCCGCGTGGTGATGGAGACGCTGACCGCCGGTCGGGCCGTCGTCGCGCTGCATCTACCGCAACTCGAGCAAGTCATCCTGGATGGGAAGAGCGGCTTCCTGATCCCACGCACCGAGAATCATATCGATCTTCAGGCCGCCAAGCTGCTCGAAGCGTACGAAATGATGCGCGATGGCCGGATGACAGTCGAGAGCATCACCGCTGCGGTCAAGCCATTCAGCCCGCAGGCGCTGCTCGGCAAGATCTGGGCTGATCATCGCCGGATTGCGGGGCTGCCGGCGTGACGCTTTCGCGTGTGCGGCTCGACGCGCTTGGCATTGAGACCTCCGCATTGGGTTTTGGCTGTGCCTCTCTTGGTTCTCGGATATCACCCGAGGCAGGTATTGCCGCACTCTCGCGCGCCTATGACGCGGGCGTAACTTGGTTTGATGTCGCTCCCTCCTACGGTGACGGTCAAGCTGAGAACTTGCTCGGGCGCTTCCTTGCTGGACAAAATCGAGAAAACGTCCAGGTACTGACCAAAGTGGGGATTGCCCCCCCCGCAACAACTCTGAAGGCTCGACTCCTCCGCCCTGCCATGCGTGCGGCCGTGAAAGTGATGCCTCGCATCCGAACGACTGTGCGTCGTCGGCGACCTACTGCGATCAAGCTACCCATTGACGCCGCATTGATTGCACAAAGTCTCGACGCTAGTTTGCGCCGCTTAGGCACACATTATGTAGATGTGCTCGCGTTGCACGACGCCTCTCCTCAGGAAGCGACACGTGACGACGTACAGCGCGCCCTGGAGACTGCTGTTGCATCTGGTAAAGCCAAAGCCGCAGCGATCGCGTCCTCACCTGAAGCAGCCGCAGCCGGTATTGCGGCATGTGACATCTACAGGCTTGTACAGATGGGTAACAATTTGTTGGAACCTGGGTTGGAAAGGTTCAGGGAAGCCTCCGGCCGCCAGGTCGCAGTAGTGACGCATAGCGTCTTTGGGAATGAGAACGCTACCCGGCAACTCGTCACACGCATTGAAGGTGATACCGAGGTGCGCGCCGCACTCACTATGGCGGGATACCAAGGACCAGCACAGCGAGTCGCCACTAACCTACTCGCTGATTTTGCCTTCGCAACCAACCGGGGGGGAGTAATCGTAGTGTCAATGTTCAAAGAGCACCACCTTCGCAATATCCTCGCAAGACATGCGCTGGCGGCGGACGAAGGAATCGTGCGTGCACTCGCCGCCAAATTTGGGAAGCACCATGACCGACTCTGCTCAGCCCTCTGACCAAAGGGCGCCATCTCGCCGCTCCGGAGAACTCGTCGGCATCCAATATCTCCGAGGTATCGCGGCGATCATGGTGGTCGTATTTCACCTGAAGTCCTCTTTCGAACGGATGGGATACGCAGGCCCTCCCGCAGGCTTGTCAAGTGGCGTCGACATCTTTTTCGTCATCAGCGGCTTTATCATGGTCCTAACCACCGCAGGCAAAAACACATCGCCTCTGACCTTCTGGTGGCGGCGGCTAACTCGCATTGCTCCGTTGTACTGGCTCGTCACTGCCTTCATGGTGTCTGTAACGCTCATTGCACCAAATGCAGTGCAATCCTCTGCATACGAGACTTGGCACGTTTTGGCATCCTTCTTATTCATACCGGCCTCCCATCCTGTACTCCACGGATTTTCTCCCGTCATAATCCAAGGATGGACACTTAACTATGAGATTTTTTTCTATTTCATCTTCGGAATTTCACTGCTGCTACCTAATAGGTTCCAGATTCCTAGCACACTAGTCATTATCTCTTTGCTCGTGTTATCAGCACTGATCTTTCCACCACCCGCCTCAAGCATACGATCTTTTTACGCATCATCGATCATACTAGAATTCGGGATGGGCATGATTCTTGCCTTGCTCGCTCGCCCCAAGGGACTACTTTCAAAGCTTCCGAGTGGCCTAGGCCTTTCGCTTGTCGCATTGGGCTTTGTCGTACTCGCGTTGACCGAAGGAGACTCCATATGGCGAGCGGTCGAACGGGGGTTGCCATCTATGGCGATTGTCGCTGGCGTTTTAATACTGGAGTCCAAAAAACCATTTTCAGAAAGCCGTATTCTACATGCGCTCGGCAACGCATCCTACTCAATATACATTATACAAGGGATTTTAACGTCCGCTTTGGCCCAAGCGTGGCGTCACGCAAATCTTGATGGCGGGATTGGCTCGCTACTCGCATTCTCAATTATCGACGTTGCTCTATGCGCTGGCGGCGGCTTCCTTTGCTACGCATGGATCGAACGGCCGCTGACTCAACTCGCTCATAAAGGTGGGGCACGCCGGGCACGACTTCGGTCGGCAACCGCATAAATTCGGGTCATGTGATCGAGCATCAGGTACATTGCCGAGACGAAAGCTAAAAGCGGGTTACATGAGAAAACCACAAACTCTAATTACAACACATTCATCAAGCGATGGATCTAGTCCACCTCCAATTGACGGCATGGAGGTGCATTCTAGCGCGGCATTTGATCTCCCGCCCCGGCAGCGCCTATCTCTTCTACAGTCTCTGATATTTTTAACATATACCCTAACTATCTTTCTTACATTTCTATTTCCCACACTTCGTATTGGCCCTCTACCAATGCGAAGTTTTCTCGTGGTTGGTCTCTTGATGTTGTTGAGTTTATCGCGGATTTCGACACTTCAAAAAGCTCTCACCGTCCACCGTACACTAATCAGCTTGATCTTCGGGTTTGGGATTCTCGGAATCATCGTCAGTGCCGTTAACGGAACAGATCCAGCCACTATCACTCAGGCATTCTTAGAAATACATGTGCAATCATTTATCGTACTGATCTTAGCTTCGGTGGTATGTGAATATTGCGGCAGCGGTCCTACGGGTCGCGCTCTAATTATCGCTGTTGGTGGAACCCTCATAGTAGCCATATTCCAGTACCTCGATATTGGGTGGTCATGGGATATCCGTAAAGCTATTGGCGATTTCCAAGGTGAGGTTTTTGAACAATATGGATATTTTAACTCCAAACGTCCTATGGGACTTTCGTTCACACCGGTTACTCTAGCGACGCAGCTTTGCCTAGCATTTGCTGCCTACACTATCTCCCGGCAGCGATTTCTCTCATCACTCGGGTCGGAACGGAGAGTTGATACACGGACAGTTATAGCAACAATTCTTTTTATTGTTGCATGTTTTGCGAGCGGCAACCGTTCACCTATTTTAGGGGGACTTCTTTTCCTCCTAATATATATGGCAACGCGGCGGCCAGGGTTGTTTCTTCTCGTCGCTCCATTTGCTGTGACCATAGGAATACTTGTTCTTCCAGATCTCTTGCAAATGCTTAGTGATACCGGCTCGAGAGTCACATCCGTCGATGACAAGTCTGCAACAGGCCGGATAACTCTCTACTACTACGGTTGGAGACTTTTCCAGGACTGGCCGATCGGCTATGGCCTAGCCTTCAATCCAGTGGACCACTGGAGCCAGTACTGGAACGAACTACGAAGCATGCCTAATGCACAGGATGTTCAATCTTTCCCGCTTCATAACTATATTTTAAACATGTTAAATTTTTATGGTGTTGGAATGATGTTTCTCATTCCTCTCATGCGGCGCGCATTTTCCATTCACGCTTGGACTATACTTTTTTTCACGCCCTATATAGTTCATATATTATTTCATAATGCCGGTCCGTTCTGGGATGACTCCTTAGTTTGGATCGTAGTCGCAGTTGCGCGTGGTCCGCGAAATCCGGCGATCATTAGAACACGCTGGCCAAAGACGAAGATTGTTATGTAATCTATGGCTAGATCGGAACCATCAATGGATATTGCCGCCCAATCCGGGTCAACAAAGCCCATGCCAAACCGAAACAGATCGCTGGACTCCTTCCGGGCGATATTTGTTTTCGGAGTTCTTGCGTACCATTACACAGTCCGCTGGACCCCTCCCGAGCACCCTGTGGACCTGTATCACTACGATAGACATTATAGCTCATATTTAGAACTTGGTAAGTTCGGCGTTCATGCATTCTTCCTGCTGTCTGGGTTCTTTATTACCGTCACCCTAGTCCGCTCTAAGGGGCCAATAGAATTTCTCTACAAGCGTATTTATCGTATTTACCCAAGTTTTCTAATTGCATGCACGTTTACATTTATTGTGACGTCTGTTTATGCGCCGCCCGATTTTAAGGTGACACTGAAAGACTATTTTTTGTCATTGACGCTCGTTCCGAAAAACCTCGGCGGTCTTCCTGTGGACGCTGCATATTGGAGCTTAGCAATCGAGGTGAAATTCTACGTTTTGGTCGCAGTTATTTATGGGGTTCTCCGAGAGAAGTTCTGGATGGGTTTGATTGCCGCCGCAGCTCTAGGTTTTGCACTTGAGTTTTGGCATCCTGCTTTGGCTCGAGGTGTTTTTCTCTCTCAATATATGTCGTTCTTCCTAGCAGGCACTGCGCTGGCGTTTCAAACTACACTCCAGAAGGGGCACGCGGCTCTCACGCTTTACGCGTCAGCCGCGATCGCTTATGTGGCACATTGGCAGACGATAAGCCTTCATGATGGCAGTACGCTGTTGCCTAATCTTGTGGTTATTGGCGCGATACTCGCGGTAATATTGGTTACGATTAAAGGAATCCGAATTGACTATGGGCCCCTTCCATTTCTGGGGATCATTTCCTACGAGATTTATCTGCTTCACCAGCGGTTAGGTGTTATTGTAATCAGTATAGCAAAGGGCAGGCTGGGGACGTCGGATTTGCTAGCCGGACTTTTAGCGGCAGGATTATGTACATCCTCCGCCTTCATCGTAAACCGATATTTGCAAAAACCTGTCCAAGGTTTGATAGGGGCATTTTGGAGGCGACTGAGGCCTGAGTAGGAACGCCAGAAGCCTATTTGGCTAAGTAGAAGGTATGAAGTAATGGCCTTGTTCTGGTGGTCGTCACTACGTTTTCCTTTATGTTTTGAGTGTATTGACAATGCTTAGTGCGGCGCTCGTTCCTTTGTCTATGCTACTCGCGAATTTTGCGACGCTAGCGACACAGTTGCTAGTCCCCCGCTTCTTGTCGCCGCGCGAGTATGCGACCTTTGCGGTGCTATGGGCTACCGGGCAGTTTTTAGCGTCAGCTGGTTTCGAATGGGCGAGATTGGCGGTCCTCCGGTTTTCGATTGTCAAGGATTCCGAGCGCGGAGCGTCTAATAGGCGTGTGCTATTGCGGGCCTATGTACTCACCGCGGTTGCAATGATAGCGGGATCAGTCGCTCTGTGTATTATAGCTTTCGCGGGGCCGCGGTGGTTCGCTTATCGTGCGGCGGTATTGGGTGCAGCCGCCGTCCTCTACTACGCCGCATGCCAAGGCACTTTTGAAGGCGGGCAGGCAATCACGCGCGCTCGTTTTCAGAACACGCGGTTCTCGGTTGGTTGGCTGTGTCGTACAGCCCTTAGCCTGGTTGGGGCTCTCGGAGCTTCGTTCGTTTCGGGAAGCGGAACATGGGCTTTAATTGGACTCGCGACATCGTATCCCTTGTCGATGCTTTTATTTTGGATCAGAGACGTGCGGCAGTTGAAGGTGACGCGGCGCCCCGCAGATCGAGAGCCTCTGCGGTTCCTATTACATTACGGGGCATTTGCAGCGGCTTCGACTATAACATCGAACTTCCTGCCTGCAGCCGTACGGCTGCTTTGCACTCAGGTGCTCTCGCTCGGCGTTGCAGGTGGAGTGCTTCTAGCGCTCGACTTAAGTCAGAAGGCGCTCATGGTTGTGGGATTGGCGGTCAATCTCATCGTGATGCAACAATCCATTCGTGCCACCGAGTTCGGAGGTGATGAGGCTCGTCGGATGCAGCTTTCCCGGCAGGTCTCTGTTCCGTTTGCTCTCATTACCCCAACGGCAGTAGGCTTCTATCTAATTCAGCCGACCTTCACTCTATTTGCTGTGCCGGAGACATATCGGCTGATTTACGAGGCCAATGTGGGTTGGGCCTCGCTTGCGGCCGCGTTGCTTGGCTTGCGCCTGTTTTCGGTTGATCCTTTATTTATTGCGGCAGGCCGATCTCGCCTCACTGTGTTGGGCCCACTGGCGTCCCTGTTCATCACCTCTGCAGGAGTTTGGCTGGGCGGAGGAATTTTCGGCTATAATGATCGGTTGATCTCAGCTGCAACAGCAGTTGGTTTAGGGGGAGGACTGCTGGTTTCTACTTTCATGGCGATGTGGAAATTAGATATTCGTTGGCCCTATCGAGATGTAATTATCACATTGATTGCAACAACAGCTATGTCGGCCGTTTTTTTGCTTGTGGTGAGCGGAACGAGTATCATGCGATGCATGGGAGCTATTGTATTAGCATCCGTAACTTATGGTTTGGTATGTTGGGTGTTGAACCTCTGCTCGGTGCGTGATCTCGTGTCAGTTCGCTTGAAGCCCTCGTAGATTTAAGGGGGAGGGGGCACGTCAGGTGGAATTGAACCTGGACACCCGCAAAAACCGATAGCGTTTCGGCGCTGACGTGATGTCGTGGACGACCTCCGCACCAACGTAGCTGTGCGATGATGTGGTCGTTGTAGGTCCACGTCTAGGAGTCGTTCCCTGGAGCAGGAGGTTGTTACCGTCGGATTGGATCTGGCGAAGAACGTGTTTCAGGTTCACGCGATCGCTGCCGATGGCGCAGTGCTGATCCGGCGTGACGTGCCCCCCTGATTTTCCTCCAAGTGTGATTAGAGTTCGGCCTGCTAGAAGGACGGACGATGAAGCGTACAAGGTTCACGGAAGAGCAGATCATTGCGGTGCTGAAGGAGGCGGAGGCG
>Ga0268264_10002260_pt1 | contig 17059 bp, 13 predicted proteins | sample KBSSwiS32_FD_190357 | JGI IMG/M metagenome (GOLD analysis project Ga0268264, IMG submission 190357) | Switchgrass rhizosphere microbial communities from Kellogg Biological Station, Michigan, USA - KBS Switchgrass S3-2 (SPAdes) (version 2) | ecosystem: Host-associated > Plants > Roots >...
TCGCCTGCAGCATCTGCGCGTAGCGCTCCTCGCGCCCCTGGTCGTACTGCGTGTCGCCGAGCAGCACCGCGTAGCCTTCGGCGTTCGCGGTTTCCTCGATGCCCTGGAGAATCAGCGAGAAGAGCGGACGCGAAATGTCGGGGACGGTCACCAGCAGGCGCCGCGTGCGCAGCATGCGCAGATTCTTCGCGGTTGCATTCGGCGCGTAGCCAAGCCGCTCGACGGCCGCCATGACTCTGCGTCGCGTCGCCGGCGCGACGATTGCGGCGTTCGACAGCACGCGCGAAACCGTGGCGGTAGAGACACCGGCGCTCTTCGCGACGTCGTTGATCTTGGCCACGGTGGGGAAATTGTACTGGGGACTGGGGACTGGGGACTGGGGACTGGGGATTGGGGATTGGGGACTGGGGACTGGGGACTGGGGACTGGGGACTGGGGACTGGGGATTAGGGATTAGGGAGTCCTGATCGTTCCAGTCCCCGGTCCCCAGGCCCTAGTCCCTAAATCAGCCGACCGACCACGGCGACATGAGCCGCCATGTGGAGGAGAGGAGCTCGCCGACCAGTCCGAAGTAGCCGATCAGCCCTCGCGTGGGAACATCGACGACTGCCGGATGATCGGGCTCCACGCGTACCGAGATCGGCATATCGAGCGGGACGTTGTCAGCGGCCCACCATTCCGAGGCGAACGCGGGCATCGGTTGCAGCGAGCTGATTACCGCGTCCACGGCTGGTGTCACCGAGGCGCGCGCATCGTCAGGCGGCATCGAGGACGGCTGCCCGGCGACCAGATGCGTGTAGACCTCGGTGTACCAGCCGAGACGGGAGGGCTGTGGGACGACGTGAAAGACGAGCTGATGGCGCTCGGCAATCACGAGGATGTCGCCGGCCGCGCTCATCCGCTGCAGAACCTTGCTGATTTCCCGGACGGTCTTCAGCGGCGTATTCACCATCGCAATGTCGAACGCCATTCCCAGCGCATGCGTCGGCACATCGTCGGTCGCGTTGTGGTTTGTCGCGCGCAGTTGCTGCTGGTACCCGAGATGACGCACGAGACTGGTGACCTCGATCGGGCCCGACTTGACCCGCGACGCCACGTCGAGCAGGCACCCGATCGTCGCCGCGCGCGCCGATACGTAGCTCGCCTGGCGCGACATGTCCATCTCGCCGATCGGACTGAGCCCATCGAGCCGCACGCGCACATTGAAGCGTTCGGGATCGCTTGGAAGCGGCACGAGGCCGCCGTTGGCAAGCCCCGCCTCGATCTGATCGAAATCATCAAGTGCGAGCAGGTCGAGGAACGGGCGATAGCTATCGCGGATCGCAAGCGCGGATTCCTTGCTCGCCGGCGCAAGGCGCCCGAGCATGGTGTTGACCGACGTGAGGTAGTTCGCTTCCGAGGAGCGCTGTGCCCGCGCCGGTATCGCCGTCACGCAGAAGATTGCGAGAGCGATCGCGCCGACTCGGGTGCAGACACGTAAATCCACGTATCCGCATTGTCGGCAATGCGTCGAAAGATTTCGAGCTCGGCGGTTAATCGACCGTCTGGCCGGGGGCCTGGCCCCACGTGAAGCCGTCCTTCGGCCGCTTCAGCGTCACCATGCGAATGCGATGATCGGCGGCATTTCGGCCGGGCGCGCCGCTGATGACCACGACGTCGCCTGCCTTCAACGTCTCGCGCGTGACGCCGGTGTTGTTCAACTGGCCGGTGCCGCCCCATTCGACGTTGTAGACCGTGACGCTCCCGTCCTTTTCCTTCACGTTCACGTGCACGAACGAATGCGGATTGCGGAAGACGAATTGAACGATTTCGCCTTCGATGGTCTGTGTTTGCGTCTCGAGATACGTCGCGGAGAAGGAGTGATGCGCCAGCGCGGGGCCGGCAGACATCGTCGCGCCGGCCGCGAGCAGAACGACCAGATAGCGCCTCATGACCGAGAGGGTATACTCCCGCCGTTTGAAGATGTCAAAAAAACATGTTCATAGCGCGCGCCGGCGTGAGTTCCTTTCCGCCCTTGTCGGCGGTCCCGCCAACATCGTGCGCAATCTGCAGCGCTGCGGATTCACCGCAGCCGAGTTGAGCGCCATCGAACGCGAGAATGCGCTGAAGATTCTTCGGCGGCAGATTTAACGAGCGAATTCGAACGCCGAGACAACCGGCGTCGACACTTCCACACCCGTCCCCGATGACTGCACGTCGCCGCTGACGGCATAGAACCGGTTTCCGATCACCGCCGCCGCGACACCATGCCGCGCAATTGCCATCGGCGGGAGCACCGACCACGCGTTGCTCGCGGGATCGTATTCCTCGAACGTGCGGAACACCGTCTGTTGCGTTGGATCCTGGAACTCACCGCCGGCGACGTAAATCCTGTTGTTGTACACCCCGTAGGCGAGCGCGCTGCGCGTCGTCGGCATCCGCGCGCCTGGGACGCCCCAGGTATCGGTCGCTGGATCGTAGACCTCGACGAGCGATGTATCGGAGGCGAGCCCGATGAACGCGGCGCCTACCCGTCCACCAATCACGTAAATCTTGCCGTTCACGGCGCCGATGGCCGCATGGTTGCGCGGCGTCGGCATCGGCGTCAGCTCCTTCCACGTGTTGGTCTTCGGGTCGTAGGCCTGGACGGTGCCGAGACCGCGCTGCGGCGTGACCTGGCTCAGGAAATTCTCCTTTGCCCACGGCTGCGTCGTCGCCCCGCCAATCACGTAGATTCTGTCACCGACGACCGCGGCAGATGCGGCGCCGCGTTTGATCGGCATCGGCGCCAGTGCCTTCCACGAGTCGGTCGCGGGGTCGTATTCCCAGGCGTTGTCGATCGGTACCCATGCGGCACTTCCGCTGGTCGGATACACGAAACCGCCGAACGCATAGATCTTGTTGTTGAAGCTGGCGAGCGCGACGTGATGCGCCGGCAGCGCCATCGGCTTCTTCTTCGTCCACTTGTCGGCCGCTGGGTCGTATTCGTAGACGACGCCCGCTGGCTTCCAGAGTGGAATCAACCCAGCAAAGACGTACAGCTTTCCGCCGGCGGCGGAGCCAAGCAGCTCTTCGCGCGGCTCGGGGAAGGGCGCAACGTTCTTCCAGGTGCCCTGTGCGAACGCAGCCGACGCAGCGAACGTCAGCAGCAGCAGACCAGCCAGTGACGCATGAAATCGAGGCGCTCGGGGCTTCAGCATGCGCGCGAATGTATGCGGAGCGGCCGCGGCTGTCAACGTGAACGCGTTGCATTCGATTCTCAATGTCGCTAGACTCCGCGCCCATGTAAACGAATACGCGCGTCGACGGGTGACGCGCAGAGGAGGGGACGCGATGCTCCGACCGGCAAGAGTTCTGGCGGCAGTAATCCTTCTTTCCGTGCCTGCGACCGCATCGGCACAAGACGCGTCGAGCGGAACGATCGCCGGCGTGGTGCGTGATGAAGGCGGCGCGGTGCTGCCTGGCGTCACCGTTGAAGCTGCAAGCCCTGCCCTCATTGAGCGGACGCGCTCCGTCGTTACCGACGGTGAAGGCCGCTACCGGATCGTCGACCTGCGCTCCGGCACTTATTCAGTCACCTTCACGCTGCAGGGTTTCCGGACGGTCCGGCGCGAAGGCATCGAACTGTCGACCGGCTTCGTCGCGACGGTGAACGCCGACCTCGGTGTCGGCCAGCTCACGGAAACCATCACGGTTACAGGTGAGGCGCCGCTCGTCGACGTGCAGGGGATGACGCAGCAGCAGGTCTTCACGCGCGACACGGTGAAGACGCTGCCCATAGGGAAGAACGCCGGCATCTACGCGGCACTGATCCCTGGCGCCGCGCCCTTGCAGCCGACGCAGCAGGATGTCGGAGGCACGAAGGGTGAGGACACGCAGTGGTTCCGCATGCACGACAGCGGCCGCAGCACGCAATTGCGCGACGGAATGTTCATCGGCACGCCGATGGGCGGCGCCAACTTCAACTCCGCCGTGAATCCCGCCACGATCGAAGAGGTCACCGTTCAACTGACCGGCAGCCTCACCGCGGAAGTGATGGGCGACGGCCCGCAGACCAATTTCGTGCCGCGCGACGGCGGCAACATCTTCAGCGGGTCGTTCTCGACCGACTTCGGCAACAGCGCGCTGCAGGGTGACAACATCTCCGACGACCTGCGCGCGCGCGGTGCCGCACGTCCAGGCGATCTGCGGCGACTCTATGACGTCGGCGGCGGCTTCGGCGGACCAATCGCGCGCGACCGCATCTGGTTTTTCGCCAGCAGCCGTTACAACGAGGCATCGAGCTACGCGCCGGGCAATTACTACAACAAACTCGCGGGCACGTTGTTCTATGAGCCCGATCTGAGCAGGCCTGCCTTCGACCGCAACTATTACCAGGAGCTCGGCGCCCGCTTCACTGTCAAAGCGGCCGAGAAACATCGCCTGACGTTCGTCGCGCGCGACGAGCGGAGCTGCGCATGCTTGCGGGACGTGTTGATACCGAACGCGACAACGCAGGCCCTGAAATCACCGGAGGGATCGGGCGACCGCCGCTATCCATGGGGCACCTATACGTTTCAGGGCGGCTGGACCAATCCGGTCACCAACAAGATCCTGCTCGACGCGGCCGCCAACTTTCTCGGCCACCGTATCATCAGCCGCTTCGGCAACGACGGGAAACCGGACGACAGTCCGGATGACATCGCGGTCTTCGACCGCGTGAAGAACTACTGGTACGGCTCTCCCGGCGAGACGCTCAACCAGGGCGTGGCGCGCGGCTTCCAGGACTTCTCCTCGATGAACCTCCGGGCATCGGCCTCGTATGTCAGCGGCGCGCACAATTTCAAGACCGGCGTCCAGTTCCGTCGGGCGACGCTCGACAACAACTTCTTCATCAACCACGACGTCAGCTATACCTTCGCCGGCCGTGTCCCGGAATCGGTGACCTACTGGGCGACTCCGTATCGCAACAAGAACCGCGTTATTCAGGGCGCTTTCTTCAGCCAGGAGCAATGGACGATGAACCGGCTGACGCTCAACCTGGGGGCGCGGCTCGAGTTCGTCAACGGTTACATTCCCGAGCAGCATCTGCCCGCAGGGCCCTTTGTTCCGGCGCGCGACTTCGCGCCGGTGAAAAACGTACCGAACTGGAGGGACATCAACCCGCGCGTCGGCGCGTCGTACGATTTGTTCGGCAACGGTCGTACCGCAATCAAGGGATCGATCGGCCGATTCATTCCGATTCAGAGCAACATTCCAATCGGCACGACGTCAGGCATCGTGTTCCCGAACAACCCGGTGAGCGCGATGGTCATCAGCTCGACGCGCACGTGGACCGACAACGGCGATTACATCCCTCAGGAATCGGAGCTCGGGCCGCCTTCGGCCACGGACTTCGGCAAGCCGCGCGTCGTGACGCGCTATGCGGACGATGTGCTGCACGGATGGAGCGCCGGTCCCTTCAGCTGGCAGGGTTCAGTGTCGCTGCAGCACGAGCTGACCACCGGGCTGGCGGTGAATGTCGCCTATTTCCGCACGTGGTACGGCAACTTCCTGGTGACGGACAACCTGCTTGCTGGTCCCGAGGACTACGACACCTATTGCATCACCGCGCCGAACAACAGCGCGCTGCCGCATCCAGGTGAGCAGATTTGCGGGCTGCTGGCCATCAAGCCGGCGAAGTTCGGCAGGCTGGACAACCTCGTCACCAATTCACAGCATTACGGCAACCAATACGAGCACCACAATGCGATTGACGTCACGCTGAACGCGCGCTTCGGCAATGGAGGTCTGCTCACGGGCGGCGTGTCGCTGGGCAAAACGGTGTTCGATAATTGCGACGTGCTGACGAAGCTTCCCGAGATGACGACGGCGTCATTCGGACCATCCGGCGCACCGCTGGGGGCGGACGCGGGGCGGTCGAGCCCGCAGCGCGTCTGCAGGCTCGATCCGCCGCTCGGGGCTGAAAGTCAGTTCAAACTGTCGGGTGCGTACAACCTGCCGTGGGACCTGCGGGTGAGCGCGAACTACCAGAACAATCCTGGCATCGACACGACCGCGACCTATGTGGCGACCAACGCCGAAATCGCGCCGTCACTCGGGCGCGATCTGGCGTCGGGGGTGCGTGGCACGGCGAACATCGAGCTCATTCCGCCCCGATCGCTCTACCGTGAGGGACGAGTCAATCAGCTGAACTTCGCGATCAACCGCGTATTCCGCGCCGTTGGCAACGCGCGCATCCAGCCGCGGTTCGAGCTGCACAACGCGCTGAACTCGGCGCCGATTCTCGCGATCAATGGCCGTTACGGTCCCGCCTGGCAGCAGGTGCGGTCAGTGCTCGCGCCACGCCTCGCGAAGTTCGCCCTGCAGATCGATTTTTAATGGGTGGAAGGGCGGGATAGGCTGGAGGAGCGGGAAGGGAAGAACCGAATGAGACAGATCAACGTGGCGGTGATTGGGACGGGGTGGTGTGGCGGCATACGTGCGGTGGCGTCGGCAGCGAGCCCCTGGGTGAAGGAACTGCACATTGCCGAAATCAAGGAGGACCGTCTCCAGGAGGTCGCGGCGCAGACGCGGCCGGTCACGGCCACGACCGACTATCGCCGCCTGATCGAGAACCCCACCATCGACGCGGTGATGATCTCGACGACACCGGAGCCGACGCACTTTCCGATCGCCAAAGAGGCGATGCTCGCCGGCAAGCACGTATTTCTCGAGAAGCCGATCGCGTTGGAACTGTCGGAGGCTGACGAGCTGATCCAACTTTCGCGTGAACGCATGCTGCTCTTCACGATTGGCTACTCGCAGCGGTTCAACCCGAAGTTCGCCTACGTCAAGCGGTCGCTCGAAGACGGGACGATTGGCGAGCCGGTGAGCGCGCTGGTGAGCCGTCACATCACGCGCAATCTGGGGAAGAAGATCAGCGGTCGCGTCCGGCTGTCGCCTGCCGCCATGGAATCGACGCACGACCTCGACTTCGTGTTGTGGTGCCTGGCGCCGCGAAAGCCGATTCGCGTCTACGCGCAGGAAGCGGCCAAGATCATGAAGACGCAGTACAACGCGCCCGACTGCGTGTGGATGATCGTGACGATGGACGACGGCACGCTGTTCACCGTCGGCGGCGGATGGGTGCTGCCGCCGGCGTACCCGAATTTCTCGTCCACATGGATTGAATTCGTCGGCACTGAAGGCGCGGTGATGGTCGACGACACGCATCGTGACGTCTACGTCACGACGATGAAGGATGGAATCCGGTTTCCGATCTCATCGATGCCTGGCGAGAAGGTGAACCACGTCTATGCGGGGCCGATGGAGGCCGAAACGCTGCATTTCCTCGAATGCGTCGCGACCGGCAGGCAGCCGCTTGTCACCCCCGAGCATGCGCGGCTGGTGATGCTCGTCTATCAGGCCGCAGATCTGTCGGTCGAAACGAACAAGCCTGTGGAGCTCACGCACAAGGAAGCACCCGCACTCGCCACGATTTCCGTCTGATCGACCTGGGAGCCAGGATGCGGGCAACGACCACTTCGCCGCCGACTGTCGCCGTCAGTGCGGCCGGCGCGACGCGCACGCGTTGGTGGATGCTGGTCCTCTTCAGCCTGATGTACCTGATTTGCTATCTCGATCGGGGCATCATCTCGGTCGCGCAGCCAGAAATGCGGCGCGACTTCGGATTGAGTCTCAATCAAATGGGGCTCGTGCTCGCGGCCTTCACCTGGGCGTACGCGATCGGGCAGATTCCGATCGGGTGGCTGGGAGATCGGCTTGGCCCGAAACGGGTGCTCACGGTCCTCATCGCCGCCACGTCCACCTGCGCGATTCTCACGGGCGCCGCGTTTGGACTGGGGTCGCTCTTCGCCACGCGATTTCTCCTCGGCATTGCCGAGGCCGGCGCGTTTCCGGTGGCCAGCCGCGGCATGCAGCTCTGGTTCGCGCCAGCCGAGCGCGGACGCATACAGGGCGTCACGCACTTCTTCAGCCGGTTCGCGGTCGCCATCACACCGCTGACGGCCGGCACCCTGCTGATCGCATACGGCTGGCGGGTGATGTTTTTCGTGTTCGGCGCAATCGGCTTTGCGTGGGTCGCCGCGTTCTGGGGGTTCTACCGGGAGCGTCCCGAGGATCACGCGCGGGTCAATCGCGCGGAGCTCGCCGAAATCCGGGGTCTTTCAGAAGACGGACAGATCAAGCCGCTCGCGGTGACGAAGCTGGCGACACCGTGGCGACGCATCCTGACGACACCGAACATGTGGTGGATCGCGCTCGGCTACTGCTGCTTCTTCTTCGGCACCAATTTCTATCTCACGTGGTATCCGACATATCTGCGCGAGCATCGCGGCCTGTCAGTCGCGGCGCTCGGGCTCTGGGGATCGATACCGCTCGTCGCCGGGATGTTCGGCGACGTCGTCGGCGGCTGGCTCTCTGATGTGATTCTCAAGAAGACGCGCAACGCCAAGCTCGCGCGCCGCGGCGTCGCGGTGCCGGGATTCCTCCTCGCCGGTGCATTCGTGATCCCCGCCGCGACGGTGAGCGACACGACGCTCTCCATCCTTCTGCTCGCCACGTCGTTCTTCTTCCTCGAGTGGGTGATTGGTCCGGCGTGGGCCGTGCCGATGGACGTCGGCGGCCGCTTCAGCGGCACCGTCACCGGCGTGATGAATATGGCGGGTGCGCTGGCCGCCTCCTTTACCGCGATCGTCTACGGCTCGCTCTTCGGTGCCGGCTACTGGGTCGCGCCCTTCCTCGTGAGCGCCGCGGTCATGGGTGTCGGTGCTCTGATCTGGGCTTTTCTCATCGACCCAGATCGTAGTGTTGTCTGAGTGCAGTAGGTATCAGGTATCAGGTTTCAGGGGTGGTCCAGGTATAAGGCGGGAGGTATCAGCCGTCAGGCGAGGCCTTGCAGAAATTGCGAACGCGTGCTCGTTCCCTGTTCGCACGAAACGCGTACTTCAGCCGGATAACTACAGAAGGCGGCCGAATTCTTTGCGGCATCGAAGGTGCTCCTGAATCCTTCATGACACAAATCAATTCGTTTCGCGACCTGCTCGTCTGGCAGAAGGCGATGGACCTTGCGGTGCGGTGCTACGGCGTATCGCGGCGGATGCCCAGAGAAGAGCAAGGCGTGCTCGGATATCAGATCAGAAAATCGGCGGTCTCAATGCCATCAAACATCGCCGAAGGGAAATCGCGGCAATCGACCGCGATCTACATGAACCATTTATGGGTGGCGCACGGCTCTGGCGCCGAGCTTGAAGCGCAGTTGGAACTCGGCGCACGTGTGAAGGTGGTATCCGAGAATGAGGCAACCGCACTCATCTCGGACGCACAGGAGATCGGCCGAATGCTTAAAGGGCTGGTTGCATCACTCGAGCGTTCCGTTGCCGGAGCGTGATAGGTCTAACCTTTATCCTGGAGCCCAGACCACGCCTACACCCTGCCACCTTGGAACTGATGCCTGGACCACGCCTGAAACCTGATACCTGACACCTGGCCGGTTAATTGGTCTTCGCCGCCGGCTTCAGGCTGTTGTAAACAGCTTCGACGAACATTTCGGTCGTCCACGGGCCGGTGTTCGCGCCGTACCGCGTATCGTAGTCGGCCGTCACACGCGCTGCTTTTACCTGCGCCAGTGTCGCGCCGATAGCGATCATCCCTTTCACCCGATCGCGCACGATGACGACCATGTCCCGGTATTCGACGACCTCGTGCTCGTCCGCGAGGAATCCGTGGCCGGGGACGACGTACGTGCCGCCCTCGCCTTCGTGTTCGTAGTTCGTGCGGTTGAGGATGTCGTTCAGCGCCTTGATTTCGCCTTCGACGCTCCCGCCGTTCTTCGCGTCGATCATCGGGTACCGCGTCAGGTCAAGGATGTTGCCCGCCACGATGACATCCGCGCGGCGGAAGAACACGATGCTGTCGCCGTCGGTCACGGCATTCGGCTCATAAAACATCTCGACGCTGTCGCCGTTGTGCGACTTGCGGCGGCGGTCCTCGAGGTACGTGTCGCCCGGCACGGCCTCGTCCGGGGTCTTCGCGTCCTGTAATCGGTTCGTCACGTTGTTGTGCGCGATGATCGTCGCGTGGCGGAGCGGATCGGCGAATAACCCGGTCACCGCGCGCGGCGCCGAGTTGACGAAGAACGAACCCGGCAGGCTCGGGTCCATGCCCGCCGCACCGAGCTTGGCGTTGCCGCCGGTGCGGTCCGGAAGGAAGCTCGTGTTCGCGATGAACTGGATGGGACGCTCGCTCAGTTTGGCGATCGCCGCGATCACTTTGTCCGAGAACCTGCCCGTGCCTGTGTCAACCACGAACGCGCCCTGATCGCCGGTCTGGACGACGATGTTGCCGCCGTCGCCGATGAGCATGTAGACGCTCTCGCGAATCGGCAGGACGTGAATCTCGCTATCGCGCGGCTCGGGGTCGACCGCCTTGCTGACTTCGTTCGGACGGCCTGGCGCCGGCGACAGCAGTGCCGTCCCTTGCGCGTCCGTCATGTTTTTCGCCGTATCGGCGTAGCCGGGATACATCGACGGTGCGCCTGTCCACGCAACGCCGAGCGGCAGCTTGTGCCGTTCAGAATACTCGCGCGCGTAGGGCTGCTTGCCGAAGTCATAGTGCGGTACGACGTCGGGCGCGCGGCCGAGGATCTGTTCGCTGTCGTCGCACGCGTACAACCATGTGCCGTGGTCGACCGGTGCGCGGTAGTAGTCGTTGCTGCGCACCATCGGCTCGGTGAGGAAGACGGGATCGCTGACCACCGTCGTATTCGTGAGGTGATCGCCATGCCGCACGAAGAACTCCGTGACGGTGGCCTGATCGCTTTCCGGTGTCCCGTTGCGCCGCAACCAGCCCTGCTTCAGGTGCGTCGTCTCGACGACGAGCGCGGTGCCGACGTACTTACCGGTGGAGAAGCCACGGAACGTATGCGGCGCCCAGGCCGGCGGATGCGGCCGCCCGTCCATCCAGATGACGCGATGGCCTTCGGTGACCTGCGCCCACCAGTGAATGGCAACCAGACGCTGCGTGTGCGGATCCCGTTCTTCCCACGCGCGGAAGTTGCCGGTGGCGCGCATCTGGTACGGGGTGACATATGCATCGCACTGATGGTGCCGCAGTGTCACTCGCGATGGATCGTAGGAGAGCGCCCAGAGGCGTCCGGCCTCGTTTAACGGGAAGCCGCCATAGTCGTGCAGCTCGGAACCGGGGCCCCGCTCCATTCCGTCTTCATTCATCGTCGGCGTCCAATAGCCCGAGATGTCGATAGCGGGTCCCGAGGGTTGATCCGCTGGTCCCTGCGCGACCAGGCTTGCGACGCAAATCCCAAAGCCCAAAACCCAAATCCCGAATCCCAATGGCCCGGGATTTCGGAACCCAGGTTTGGGATTTGGAGCTTGGGATTTGGGATTTGGGATTTGCATGACGTTCTCCGTCAGCGCGCCGTACATGCGGTCGGATGCCAGCCGCTGGCGTCCACGCGTTTGAAATGCGGGCTGGTCCAATACGGCGTGGCCAGGTACTCGGGATCGACGATCTCAGTGGTGACGACCAGCAGCGACTCACCGCCAGGAACGTCGAGGCGGTCGAAGTATTCCGTGAGCACCGCGTTTGCGCTGTACGGCACGCCGTTTTTCCGCAGGTACCCGGGCTTCATGTTCGTCGTCACCACCTTGAGCGAACCGCCGCGCACCTGGGGGCCGCCGCGGTTCGGGATTGGCGACGCGAAGATGGCACGCGGCTGATCCCATGACGCCACCGATGACCCCTGCAGCGTGGGCGCGCCGGTTGGCGCCTTCCCGAACGCGAAGGTTCGCGTCTGGGTGCCCGCATCGGTTTCCAGCTTCAGCGTGTTGTCGTCCTGCCAGGTGATGTGAAGTCGCGTGGGCACACGCATCAGCCCGGCGGCGCCGTACGCCTTGCATGCCTCCCCGGCAGCTTCATCCTTTGCCGGGTCCCACCCATCGGCGACCCTCTTGCCCTCGGGATTCACCGGCACCGCGACGTAGTCGCCTTTGGCGGGGGTGAACTGCCGGTAGCGCCAGTCTTCGGTGACGAGGGACACCCAGTAACCCGTGATGTCGAACAGCGCGGCTGCCCTCGGCGTTGGCGGTGCGGCTGGCGGCGCACCCCCTCTTTGCGCCGAGGACGTGGCCAAAGCCAGCATCGTCGCCACAGCGGTCGCCGCAATTCGTGAGCCAGCCGACGCCACCGGAACCTCCCACCACGAACCACCAACGGCCAACCACCAAGGGTTAAGGGGCCTCATATTACCCTGTCGCGCTTAGCGCACAGTCGCGCTAACATCCCCTTTCAAAGGGAGGTGAATCAGAGGTGAGCAAAGACACACTGCTCGATCGCGTTGATGCCACGCGCCGCCGTTTCTTGAAGCGGATCGTCGGCGGCGGTGCAATGCTGCTGGCAATCCCCGCATCGACCGTTCTCAACGCCGCCCCGCAGGGCGAAGGCAAGGGCAAAGGCAAAGGCGAGGACGAGGGCGACGGAAAAGGCAAGGGCAAGGGGAAAGGCAAAGGGAAGGGCAAGGGTAAGGGCAAGGGTGAAGGCAAGGGCAAGGGCGACCAGTAAGGAACGTTCATAGATCGAGTCATCTTTTAACGGTTGTCGGGGGCGCGGTGTTCCGCGTCTCCGGCAGCTTCCATGAGCACCAACCTCCGGCTCCTCCGAAATCCACTCGTCGCTCTTGCACCGGCTGAAGACGGCTACCTTGCCTACGATGCATCGCATGACCGGCTGCATCGCCTCAACGCGGCCGCTGCGCTGATCGTCGAACTGTGCGACGGCACGCGAACCGCTGCGGCGATACTCGCGGATGTCGCGCCGTTTGTCGCGGGCGATGCAGGCGCGGGCTGCGCGCGATGGATCGATGGTGCGCTCGAGGACGGTCTGCTCGAGACCATTGAGCCGGACGCATCACGCGCCGCAACGCCGCCGCCGGAGTACTTTTCGAAGTTGGCGTCTCGCCTTCGCAGCAAGGGTTCCGTTCGCGCAGCCTTCGTCTGCCAGCACTACGCCACGATGCAGACACCGGACGATCCGGAGCAGTGGGCTGCGCTCGGCGACATCGCGCACATCGTCGGCCGGCGCGAGGATGCGAGAGAGGCGTACGAGCGATACCTGGAACTGTCGCCGGGCGACGCGGAAGTCGAACACATCCTCGTGGCCTTGCGTGACGCTCCACCGCCGCCACGCGCGCCGGACGAATGCGTCGTGCAGCTGTATGAGCGATTCGCCGAGTTCTACGAACGCAACATGCGCGGCGATCTCGAGTACTGCGGGCCCGAATTGATCGCAGCGGCGCTCGACCGGACTTTCGGTTCACCTGACGCGACGCTCGACGTGCTGGAACTCGGCTGCGGCACGGGCTTGGTGGGGAAGCCTCTGCGAGCGCGTGCGCGGCGGCTGGTCGGCATCGATCTGTCGCCGGACATGGTGAAGCGCGCGAAGGCGACTAAGCGGTACGACGCGCTGGAGGTTGCCGAAATCACCGAATGGCTTTCGAGGAGCGCCGACCGTGAGTTCGATCTGATTGCCGCGGGCGACACGTTCATCTACTTCGGTGATCTCAGGCAGGTCCTGAAGCCCGCGGCGGCTCGGCTGCGCGCCGGCGGCAGAGTGGTCTTTACCGTCGAACGTGACGAGGGAAGCGGTTTCCGGCTGACAGATTCAGGGCGTTACGTGCACACCGAGGCACATATCCACGATGCCGCGCGCGATGCGGGCCTGGTCGTCGAGATCATGGACAGTGCCGTCCTCAGATACGAATACGGCGAAGCGGTACAGGCGCTGGTCGTGGTGTTGCGCGCAGCATGATCGGAGGGTCGGGCGCCTGACGAGTTGATATTTCCGCGTCGATCGCAGCCACGAGCTGGTCGACCGTGTACGGCTTCGGCAGGAGCCGAACGATCGGCATCTCGAGGCACCGTGGATCGTGCGACGCAACACCGCTGACGACGATGGTGGGAATCGTGCAGAGATGCCAGTCGAAACGCTGCCGCCTCAGGAATTCCCAGCCGTCCATCACTGGCATCATCAGGTCGAGCAGAATCAAGTCGGGACGAGGACCGGTGGCGAGCTGTGCGAGCGCGTCGCTTCCGTTCGGCGCCTCGACGACGTCGTAGCCCGTCGATGTAAGCAGCTTGGTCAGGGCAGTGCGTGCGGAATCGTGATCCTCGACGACGAGAATCAGCGGCTTGCGCCGCGGGCTGGCGGTATGTCGCATCGTTGTCATTCGGCTGTAGGTTGGGCGCGTAAGTGCACGGGGAACGCCCTTACATACCGCAATCTGGCGTCCAGGTCTTGCCAGCTCGCAGCAACGCTGGCAAGTCACACGACGCGAATCACTTCGACCGGAGTGCATTGCGCTGCACGCCACATCGAGGTGATCCGTCTCGGAACATTCCTCTTAACAGATTGGTATGCGAACGCCTGCTTACAGCCGGGCGAGGTACGAGACTTTGAAAAACAGCGCACGCGCGGTCGTTGTGTATCGGCTGCTGTTGATGCTCTCGACGATCGAGCCGTAGCCCGCGTGCGCGACGGTGCCCGGCATCAGCTCGTATGAGGCGAGCAAATCGCCGAGCAGGCGGTGTTTCGCACTATCGAACTGCGCGATCGCCCGGATGAAGAACCGTGGCGTGAACTGAGATGCCGGGAAATGGATTCATCGGGTCATAGAAGACGGCATCGGCACGCTCCAGCGTGCCGGCGACGTTCAGCCATCGCGTGATTTGTGCGCGGCCGTCGGCATGCACGCGGCCGGTGGCAAACCGCCGCCCTGCGAATGTCTCATGACCTCGCGACATGTCGAGTCGGAGGTTCCCCTGGCGCACGAAGTTGAAGCGCACGCCGGGCATGGACACCGCTTCGTCACCGCCTTGCAGGCGATCCTCGCCCACGGCGTTCCACAGGAATGGCGCGATGCGTTTGATCCAGCCGTACCGCGCGACAGGGTAAAAGTTCACTTCTTCGTACTGCCATGCCCGCGACAGGCCCACACGGTTGATGAAGGCGGTGTCCATGCGGAAGCCGCGGTCGTAGTGTTCCACCTGGCCCATCACCAACGCACGCCGCGTGCTGAAGTCGTATTTGGCCTGACCGCCATTCCCTTGCATCGACGTCCCATCGGGAGTGCGCGTGTCAGAGCGCAGGAGCGACGCCGCCCAACTGAAATGTGCACTGTGACGCAGCGACACGTCGGCGGCGGCCACGCGGTTGTGCTCGCGTCCGAACTCGGTGTCGGTGACCAGCGCGCCGACGTACTGGCCGTTCCCGTAGTTGCGCAGCACGCGTCCGATCGTGAACAGCTTGTCGGTGTCGCCGGCCGGTGAGGCGTCCAGCGCCGAGAGCAGCGCAAATGTTTGGCGCCCCGCGGTACCCGTCAGCTTCATTCCGGCAGTCGGATCGACGATGCGACGGGTGTGGACGGCGGTCCGCATGTTGCCGTCACCGGTGGTGCCCGCAACATTGAAGAGGCCGAGTCCTTCCATGAAGAACGGCCGCTTCTCGTCGAAGAACACCGGAAACCGCTGATTGACTTCGACCTGGAAGGCGTCGCTTTCGACCTGGCTGAAGTCGGGGTTGATGGTGGCATCGAGCGCAATGGTCGACGTCACGCCGTACTTCACGCTGGCGCCGAGCTCACCCCTCGATCTCACGGACGGCCACGCCTCCGCGACGTTGCGCGCTTGGTTCGCTGACGCCGTGACACTAGGTATGATCTCGAGCACGCGCGGTTGGTGCAGCTCCGGAAAGACGAGCGGCGCATGCGTTTCGAATACCCACTGGCCCGGCGCGATCGCCGGCCAGGACCACGACACGCCCATCCGGCTGTTGTGGCGAAAGAACAGGACGCCCATCCGCACGTCGGCGCCGCCGCGGAACCGAATGCTCTGCAGTGGCACGCGCATCTCGACGACGTAACCCTGAGAGTCGACGCGTCCGGCACTCTCCCACACCCAGTCGGCAGCCGAATCCTCGTTGGTGCCGGTATTGAGCGCGTCCATCTGAATCCCGCTCGGATTGACGAACATGTGGTACGCAACCTGACCGGCACGTGTCGAGTCGAGGCTGACAGCAATCCAGTCGTCGTTCCATACGTTGTCGCGCCGCGTGATCGTCGAACGAATCTTCGACGGTTCTTCGTCAAAGCAGCGAAACGCGAAGTAAAGCGCGTCGTTGTCGTAGGCGATCCAGATGCTGGTGCGTTGCCGGGCAGGCTCGCCGCGAAGCGGGTTGTACGAAGCCCAGCCTTCGAGCATCACCGGTTCACTCGTCCACACCGCCTCGTCGAGTACGCCGTCGAGTTTCGGCGGCGTGGTGGTCTGAACTGCATGCAACTCGACGCGGGAAACCGTTTGCGAGAACGATTGTCGGCCGGAGATACCCAACACCGCGGCAGCGAGCATCATGACGGTTAACAGCCGGCGTCGCACAATGCCCCTACGCGTTGCTTGCGAAAAACGTTTCACGGTCGCGTTCATCCGTCGAATCCTGCTGTGCGATGAAAGGTTACAATCCGTTCGCTTCAAGCAAGCTCGAGCATGCATCGAATATCAGCGCGGTCGTTCGCCGGTTTGGCTGTGCTCGTTGTTGCCGCGGCCGGTGGCATTCGCGTGCACGGACAGGCAGCAAATACAACAGCGGTCGTGCTGCGTCCGGCACGCGTGTTCGACGGCGCAACGATGCACGAGGGGTGGGCGGTGCGGGTCGTCGGCGATCGCATCGACGCGGCGGGACCGGCAGCGAGCATCAACGCCGGCAATGCGCGCGTCGTCGATCTCGCGGGCTTCACGCTGACGCCGGGGCTCGTCGAAGGCCACTCGCACGTTCTGCTGCATCCGTACAACGAAGCACAGTGGGAGTTTCAGGTCGCACACGAGCCGCTGGCGCTGCGCACGGCGCGTGCGGTGAACCACCTGCGTGCGACGCTGATGGCCGGTTTTACGACGATTCGCGATCTCGGCACCGAAGGCGCTGGTTACGCCGACGTTGGATTGAGGGATGCGGTCGATCAGGGAATCATTCCCGGGCCGCACGTGCTCGCGTCGACGCGAGCGATCGTCGCGACGGGGGCCACGACCCGAGATTT
>Ga0268264_10002264_pt1 | contig 17043 bp, 23 predicted proteins | sample KBSSwiS32_FD_190357 | JGI IMG/M metagenome (GOLD analysis project Ga0268264, IMG submission 190357) | Switchgrass rhizosphere microbial communities from Kellogg Biological Station, Michigan, USA - KBS Switchgrass S3-2 (SPAdes) (version 2) | ecosystem: Host-associated > Plants > Roots >...
AGGAAGACCGGCGGGCCGTCATCGGTGTAGACCACGACCTGAATCCGGTCTTCCACGCTCGCCCGCTCGGGGTCGTCCAAGTCCCCTGCGACCCCAGTGAAAAAGGTGTCGAGGACTGCTTCCCTGGTGACGGGGCTCGCGATAGGGCTCCACCAGTAGATGATGAGCTCGCTCGGGGCTGCTCCGTCATCAGTCGGGCAGTTCAGAGCTTCGTACACGCGGCGCCACCACCAGCCGTCGGTCTTGCCGAGGGAGCACCCGAAGATAATGAATAGCCGGGTGTCGGAGAACAGATGGCCGTACTCGATGCGGTTCATGGCCCAGTACGGCTTCATGAGTTGCCGGTGAGGGTGCGTGCCCGCGGCGAACTTGTCGGGAGCGTCGATCCCGAACAGGAGCGACCGCGGAATCGGCTGCTGTCCGTGAGGATGGATGACCTCGCTGCGGACATAGCTGGACCAACTGGTCTCGTGGTTTCCGTAGCCGTTCGGATCGTTGGTTGGGTTGGGCCAAAACTGAAAGTTCCGGTCGGCCCACTTGTGCGCCTGCGGCTGGAACTGCTGGGCGTCACGGAAGACGTAGTCGTCTAGCAACGGCGTGTAGTTGAAGTTGACGAAGAGATAGTTGAAGAGGTCGTAGTGTTCGGTCTCGTTGGGAAAGGTGAAAGAGCCGAAGGTTTGCGATCCCTTCGCGACATCGCCGATGAAGTCTGCCATTGATCTCACGGCCAAGGAGCCTTCGGCGGAGTCCTTCCCGACTCGGGCGAGCAGTTCGGGCGGTGCCACTAGTTCCAGGTACTCGGAAAACGCAGCCTGGATGGCGCGAGTTGCGTCGTACACGGCGCTAGCGGAGTGCCCGCCGCCCTGAGGCGTGATGAGGTTGCCGATTGCTGCTTCGACGTCACTCCAGTTCTCCTGACCGCTCTCCTTGGCGGCGGCCATCTGGTGGACGACGAGGTTCGAGGAGTCGAAGTCGCGGGAGAGGAGGTAGTAGTAGAACGCCGGGTAGCGGGGAGAGAACTGAGCCTCGTAGCGCCGGGTGACTTGAATGTCGAAGCCGTTGCCCACCAGCACCATGAGGTTGTGTTGGCGCCTCAACTCGTCGTACTCGGCCTTTGTGAAAGTGCGATACCCCATGGCTCGTCCTGTTCTTCCATCGCGTCGGAGTCATCGGCGTCTGGCGCGTGCCGGCGTCCGTGCGGGTATCCTAGATAGTTGCTACTGCAGGCATGGTGGCGGAGGCAACCGTCGTGTGTAGCATCTTGCGACGTCGACAGGTCAATGGTTGCCCCGGCCAACAGATGCACTCGGTCAGCCGGGGACAACATTCATCGGACGACGATTGCTCTCGTTACTGGTTCGCGCTCGACCTGTGAGAGGTCGCCTGCAAGCCCAGCCGGGTTGATGATGAACCGACCCGGGTTGTATACGAGAGCGAAGATCGCTCGACAGTCTGGGTGCCGCTGATACCGCCCCCAATCGATCAGCAATTCTTCACCGACTCGCTTGTCTGTCAGGGTCGGGCGCGTCATCTTGGTCTCGACCATCACCCCGGACTGCCGGAGCAGGAAGTCAACGCGGGAGCTCGCTCCGGCCTGCTGCGATACGTAGTCCTCGGCGCGAACATCGTCGTAATGCATGCGCAAGAGCGCGTGCACCAGCACTTGGAGGTCGGCTTCATTCGTCAGCTCTGGAATGGGTACGTTCGAGTTTCCCGCGGCGTCAAGGACGTGGAGAAAGTCCGGCAACCGACCGAACAGTTCAGTGAGCTCGTCTAGGACCAGGACCGGACCGGCCTGCGACTCAAGAGACATCACCAGCACGGCTCGCTGTCTAGTGAGATTGTCTCGGAACGTGCTCTCGAACGGATAGCGGAACTTGTCCGGCGCGAAAGGGTTGTCGACCAATTCTGGGTCGTAGAAGTCGTTGCGAGCCAGCGGATCGGCTAGGAACCCTCGGATGCGCGTGATGAACGAGCCGCCCTCGTACATGTCGCGGAACTCGTCGAGGTGTTCCTCGGGAACAACCTTCAAGGCTCTGGCGTACCAGCCCTGATACTCCCTGGCCCCTTCTCTCAGCTCAGCGACGTCAGGCGGCACGGCGGATTCCTGCCACGCACGGAGTCGCTCCTCGATGGCATCGGCCTCGCCAACGAGCTCTTCGATTCTGTCCGATCGAGTCACGTTTGACTTCTACCAGAGGGTGCGGACAGCGCAACTGACTGACAGCGGCAGATCCGGAATGTGCAAGCCGCCACATCGTGGGCGAAGACGGTCAAGCGGGGGCCGGTCATGATTGCGTCGTGACCAGTCGACAGGCAGGGGAGTCAGGGTGGAAGGCCCATCGGGTTTCTGCCGTGTGGGCAGTCATCGGCGGGCTCCTCTTCATGGGCTCATCGCCACTTTGGTGGACATGGACACGAGAGAACGTGCTTCCAACCGCGCTTGGAGGGACCGCAGACGTGCAGACTCTGAAAGGCGGATGCTCAGAGGGTTGGCAGGTGTTCGCGCAGAACCAGTGGACACCCGTCGGCACTGGCGTGCGGAAGGAGCCGAACGTCGACTCCAAGAAGATCGACGGGGTCAGCCCGAACCTCCCGTTCACTGTCGATGGTTGGGTGCACACATCAGTGGCCTACGAAAACAATCAGCCACCCTTCGACAGTGATGTTTGGCTCCACCGCAAGAGTGGTGGATGGGTCTCGTTTGCGGGCGTCAGGGCGGCTCCCACGCAGTTCGACGCCACCCTGGTCGGTCCGGGACAGTTTCCTGCTCCTCTACCGGAGGACTGCGAAGGTCAGATCAGCTGACCGACAGGTCAGCCAAGTAACAACAGTCCCCCGACCAAGTCGGCTAATCGCGACGAACCCGACAGGACAAGCGGTCGGTTCGAGGCTGTCCTTGGAAGTGGCTTCACGAATACGCTTGTCGAAGCACTCCACGACTCGGCAAGGGAAACGAATGGGCTTCCTAGATACTCTCGCTGAGAAGCTGATCGACGAGCTCTCCTCTGCGCGACGGGAGCGCTCGCATGTTCAACAGGAACTGCGTGACCAGTTCAAGACGGTCTTGTACGAGTATTCCGTTCAGATCGAGCGAACCCGAGTTGCCTGCTGGAATGTTCGCGAATCGCTCGTGAAGAGCGGGATCGCCCCAGGCGAAGAGTTGGCTGTTGCGGGCACCGCCCTCAGCCGTATCAGAGAAGCGATGTTCTCCGACGCGGCCCCGGTGAGGTTGGACGACGAGTCCGCGGCCCGACTTGGTCAGGCTGATGCACGGGAAGTCGTTCTACGCGAGTTGATCGGTGAGTACACCAGCCTCTACCACCCTGCCGACGAGTTACACCACGAGACGCGCGCCCTGGACCAGGTTTGGACACTCCTTCGCCCTCTGCTCGATGAGTCTCTCGACGCCCACTTGGTCGATCAATTGCGCGGCTTCCGGCACGACCTACGGAAGGACCTCGAGTTGCTACGCGACGTCCTAAGGCACGTTGCGAGCGGCACTTTGCGGCACGATCGCGAACGGACAACGCAAACAGTCGCACAGATCGACCGGAGCCTAACGCGCCTGGATCAGTGGGCAAGCATCATGTCGGAGCTCAGCAAGGCAATTGTCGGTTCCCGTCGCGCTGGGTTGGGCTAAGCAGTCTCAGGGTGCGTCGCCATCCCTCGCCTTCCGGGTGTCGAGTTGGTCGATGCGTGTGTGCCTCCATCGCAATCCTGGTTGGCACTTGCCATGAGGCGTGCCGCGACGCAACGGCCCGTGTCACCGAGTTGAAGACATAGGAAAGCCGGCGTGATGCATGATCGCGGCAGATCCGGAGATCGCGGCAGATCCGGAGATCGCGACTGTCTCGATCACGGCGGAGTGCGCAGCAGATGCGCGTTCGACGTGATGCGGCGTAGCTTAAAAAGCGGTTAGTGAGGACGGCCTTCACCGTGAATGGCGTTCATCATGTCGTCTACACACCGCTCGACCATGCGCGTGTCGTCATCCCTTACTCGGGACGAGTCCCATTTGCGCACGTGCCACTTCTCCCACTGATCGAGTCTTCTTCGGACCTCGGCCACCTGGTTTAGGACCTCAACACTCGCGTACATGTCCAGTAGCCGTCTGGCTTCTGGAGGGAGTTCTGGCATCTCGCGGTAGCGCTCTGTGCCGGTTGGCCCGGCGATCTGCAGGTACCTGCGCACATCATTGGCGAACAAGTTGAGCGCTCCGTAGACGTCGGAGCGAAACGCCCAAACGCGATCGGCGTGCGCAATTCGTTCGCGAGATCGCCTGTCCGCCTCCGCCGACCGGGCGGTCGCCTCGGCGTTCTTGCGCTGGCTGCGTTGCGTGATCAGAACACCAGTAAGAGCGGCGCCAGCGCCGATAAGCGCGGCTAGCAATGTCGCTGCTGCGGAACTGCCTGACATGGCCGAAGCCTACTAACATCGCTTGTAGCGTTCGGACGCGACACAGTCGTACTCAACGCGGCAGATCCGGGTGACCGCACCGGCCGGACAGCCGGATGGGTCGGCCAAAGCACCGAGTCGCACCGGTCGGAGAACCAGCCGGTTTAGCAGCGCTCGCCATCGGTTGCTGGGCGGCCAAGGTGGCGACGCGAAGCGCCCGGTATCTTCTTTAGTTGTCTATCGGCTCTATCGCAGTCAAGTCAGCGAGTGCGCGACCGACGCTCTTGATGCTTTTCTCGAGCGCGCCGTCTATAAGTTTGCTCTCATCCTCGGGCTGCCCTGTACTTGCCACACTCGGGAGTAGGTCTCGAAGAACCCGATATGCCGCGACTTCGTATTCCGTCCTAGCCCTCCGCGAACGGGCATCTTCGTAGATTCTCCAAATGTGGAGTACGCCCCTCGCGCTACTCAGTCCTGCTGCAGAGACTGCCGTCCAGCCGAGAATTAATTCAAGTGGACTCTGCTTCGAAATCCTGTGGATCTCAGTCTCCTGGAGGAGTTCTCGCCGGTTCGCACTCGTCGCTCGTACTGTATTGAACCAGTTATGTGATTCGGATCTGACGTCGACGAGCACCCCCAGGGCCAGCAAATCCAACAGGTCTTCAAGATCGAAGCTGAGCATGCCGAGCGTCAAGCGACGGCCCGTGTACGTGAACGAAATGCGCTGATCAATCTGGACTGACGGTGTGATGTCAACCTGCGTCACAACTCGCTCCTCAACTCAGACGCACGGTCCCTGCTCACAGATCTGTTCAGACTGATGGTCCTTGGTTGTTGAGGCGTCGACAAGGGCGCCATCCAGCGCAGGCGCCAGCGGCATGTCAGGGGGCCTCGGGTGGCGGAAGATCCGGACGGGTCGACATGGCCTTCGACACATCGAAGTCGAGCCCAAAGGCCGCGGACTCGGTGGGGGCGGTCCGGAGGGCGGGCTCTCTGAGCCGCTTGCCCGGCCTGGCGATGCGACACTGCCGGCGTGACTGGCGCTCGTGAGTTCCGTGCGGAGGACGTGTATCCGCTGTGGCGCAACCGTGTCCGGGCCGCGCAAGAGTCGGTGAGGGTCTACACCCCGTACCTGAACCGGAGCGTCGTTGACCTGTTGAAGCAGGCACCCGCTGGAATCGTCGAGAAGTCCGTAATCACCGATCTGTCCCCGACGAGCTCAGCCGTCACCTATTGGGACCAGCTTCTCGCGGTGAGACGGCTCCTCAAGGAAGGTATCGAGGTTCGCACCCAGTCACGGTTGCACGCCAAGGTGCTGCTCGTCGATGGGGCGCTGGTGACGGTCGGGTCTCAGAACTTCACCAGACGCGCGCTCAAGCAGAGAGGCGACTGTCGTTCCAGTCGTCGACCTAGCCGGGAGCGCGTTCGCCGCCAAGCTTGATGAGTGGCACGACACGGCTACTGAGGTGACTGCCGAGTTCGTCAATCAGCTCATTGCCAACCTCGCGCCTGCGGCACGCGAGGTGAAGGCGGCGGCCGACACGCTCCTCAGGCTCTACGACGCCGAGGAGAAGGGATGGAAGGAACGGGAGCGCGCCGAACGCGAACGGCTAGCTCGCCAGCGCCGTGTTCCGCAGCGCATGGCGGGCGCAGCGAGTGCGTCCCCCTACCGGCCACCTACTGGCCCTGCGTGGGCGAGGCTCGCGTGGGTTCAGAGTGGTCATCATTACACTCTCGCGGCGGGCTGGCACAACCTCACTTCTTGGCCCCACGAAGACCGACGACGCAAGACGATCACTCTCGAGCCTCTTCTCCTTCATCCCATCCATTGACCCCGGCCAGATGGCGTATGCGCGTGTCTCTCAGCACCGGATCACCTACCTGTGGAGCGGCTTCCGCAGAGTCGCCATGGTCCGCGTGGGGTCCCGGTGGGTGCGCTTCTCTCTCACCTTCCCCAAGGAAGATTTCGCAGAGAGCAACATTCACCTGAAAGTGGAGTCTCCTTGGTCCAGGCAAAGCGTCACGGCGCGCTTCTTGTTCGACGGGGTCGACCTCAGTCAAACGAGCGTTGAACGGTCGGACGGGCGGTCGGACGGCGAACTTGTGGACGAGGTGACTACAGCGTTCGATGACAAGAAGCCGCGCCGGCACATCACCGACGCAATCTTCAAGCCCTTCCACCCGAGTCGGCTCGGTATCGACAACCACAACGCTCCCGAGTACTTCGAGCGCGGGACGTCGTACCGGATCGACGCCTTGCGGTACGACGACTATCCCGTCCTGCTAGCGACCAGCCTGGACGCGTGGCGGTCGGCACAATCACAAGCAGCAGTAACGCCGAGCTGACTCCGCATCTGATGGTGTGTCGCGTCTGCAGCGGGTGGCTCCGCCGCCCGGGTCCGGGACTTCCGTCAGGTGTCAGAACGTCCTCTGAGCCCTACGTGCCAAGCGCGCATGCTGCCGCATCATTTAGGCGGAAAGAGGCAGGCACTGCTGCCTGTCACTACAGCGCGAGATTGCGATCGACGTGGTCGGCGCAATGGACCTGGCAGCAGGCCGGGTCCGGTTGTGTCATGCCTCGGGACGAGGCTCAGGCGGCCTGCGTGTGCCGCAGTCCTCGCAACGGACCGAGTCTTGCTCGAACCCACCGTCGGGCAGGACCTTCGTGATGAGGTCGTGGGTGGTTTCAGCATCACACGTTGGGCAATACCGACGCCCCTTTGTCGAAACTAGTTCCATCAGACGATGGTGGCATAGTCGAGCCTCGCTGCCCGCTGCCTATCGTCGCGTCTTCGTCGAGGGGTCTCGTGTGGCCTCCAGATCCCCACGAGCCGGTCCGATCCCGCTTGCGTCGAAGTAGGCAGAGTGACGTCGGCTGGGCCTGTCCGACTTTCGGCAGATGCGGCACGCTACGTCGCTGATGCCATGAACGCGGCCAGGGTGTAATTCGGGTGGCGATCGAGATTGTTGCGCGCTCGGTCGTACCTCATGGTCGTCCGGGGGTAGGCATGCCTGGCGGCGATCTGGACGTCCCGTAGGTCGACTCCTGCGTCGAGCATGGTGGTCACGAACGTGTGGCGAAGCATGTGTGGGTGCATCCGCGCGCAGGAGACGCCAGCGCAGAGGGCCAGGGAACGGAGACGGCGGGGGTGGCGAGGACGGAGAGACGTCGGGACACCGTTGATGGCCTCAGCCGGCGAGCCTCCTGCAACCAGCGCAGGTAGAGCTCGATGTGTGCGCGGCCCGCCTGGAGCAGGCTCAATGAGCGCTCGAGACACCACCGCAGGTCGAAGTTGAGGTCCGAGGCCGTGTGCACGCGGGTTTCGCCCTTGTACCGGGCGAGATGTGCAGCCACGGCCAGGCGCAGCATCGGATCGTCGTGGTTCACGAGGTCGGGCAGGGTCATGGTCGTCATCCGACAAGCAGCGCCCGCCGCAGGCCGACCGTCAATGCGGCAGAGATCCGGATACTGCGCGGACGACCTGTTGACGAGTTCCTACTCGATGGGACTTGCTCTCACAACAGCTCGTGGACTCCGGTACACCGAGCGCAGAGACAGTGAGCCACACCCGCTGCAGGCCCGTCAGGCCCCACTCGCGATGATGCCCCCCCCCCCCCCCACAGGCCAAGCACGGACGCCCAGCCACCCGCCTCCCAGATGCTGGATTCGTGGCTCGCCGCGTGTTTCACGAACCAGCTGTCGATCCAGTGCTCCTCGACATTCGCGGTGAACCTTTGCTTGGTGCGGGCTGCGAGCAGGACCAAGTCGCAGTGAATCCGAAGCGATACTGCTCTTCCGATATTGCGCCACTCCACCTCGTAGTTATCGACGGGCGTGCTCAGCAGGACTGCCGTTTCCATCTCCAGCCCCCACTGAGTGGCTTGTAGTGCCACGGCCCCGCCATATGAATGAGCGAAGACAGTGTCGAGACGAGCGGCTCCCTTTGCCTCGACCCAGCCAGCGAGTCTCTCTGCGCCGACTGCCCTATCCCTGGCCTTGTAGCGCCCGGACCACCAGAAGGTGTCCTTCGCGTCGTACACGTTTGACCGGATCTCTTGCTTGACGTAGTCGTGAAAGTCTCCACCCGGAAACCACCACTTCTCCGGGAACGCGAACGTTCCATGGACGAGCAGCGAGAAGCTCTCGAGGTTCTCGTGTCTCGTCAGTCGACCGCTACGCAGTTCTCGCACGGACGCGTTCGGCGACGGCCTCCCGATGGTGGCCTGAGCGATCTCACTGACCTCGGGATCTGAGTCGCCGACAAGCCTCTCGATGTTCGCCCTTGCATTCCTAAGCGGAAGGGCGTTTCTGAATCGGGAGCTTTGGTGGGACGCCTCCAGTGGGATAGAGCAGAACTGGCGGACGCGTGGAGAAGTGGGTCCTCCTCTGCCATCAGCAGTCTCAGCCAGGCGTACAGGTAAGCGAGTTCCTGCGGGTTCTGTTGGATGACTCGCCACGCCTCAACCCTTTGCTCAGCGAAGGCTGGTTCAGTAGAACGACGTCCGAGGCGACTAGCGTTGGCCGCCTCAATCTCGAGGACGGCGCCAGCGTCGAGTTCAGCCAACACGTCGTCTGCTTCGGCCACGGCCTCCGCTCGCGCGTCACTCGATGGTGCGCGAACTTCTATGGGTGCCCCTACAGCGTCGATGTCAGACTCGATGCCTTCAATGGCGACCCGGCGCCCAGACAACTGTGCCCCGATGGCTAGAGCGCGCGCGGCGTTCGTATATCGCGAGTCATCATCAGAACTTCCGGCCGATTCTGTGTCGGCCCGCGGCCTTCGGGTTCCATCCGCCAGTTCGTCGGACGACTCAGTCACAAAGCCTCCTCCTTTCGACTAGCGGCACAGGGCGCCTGTTCGCGACAGCGAATTAAACCTTGCAGCAGGAAAGGCTGAAAGAGGGCGGGGACACGATCCTTGCGGCAGATCCGGAAGTGCCCGCGGCCCGCACCTGCCTGGCTACTAAGAGGCTTCCGGTCAGGATCGTGCGGGCGGTCCCCACCGACCACTCGCACGAGAGCCTAGAGGGGCAGTGCTTTCACATCAGGCGAAGAGGGCCAGATCTACAGGCGATCAATCAGGGCTGCCCTCTTTGTCTCGTACTCAGCGTCGGTGAACAGGCCTGCCTGATACAACTCGCGGAGCTTCGTCAGCTGGGCGTTGACCTCGACATTGGTGGCGGTCCGTGCGGCCTCAGCGGAAGCGGCCTTGGCGTGAACCGCGCCGGGGGCGGAGGCGACCTCGGTTGAGGCGGAGGGCGCTGCTTCTGGTGCGAGCTGAGGAGTGCGGGTCTGCAGAGTCTTGTTCGACTTGCTGCGGTTGCAGCGCCAGCAGAGCGTCTGGAGGTTCTCCGGCGTCGAAAGGCCGCCTCGGGAGACGGGCACGATGTGGTCCACCTCCAGGAGGAGATGCGGCTCATCCGCCAGCGAGACCGTGCAGTATCGGCAGGTGTGGTTGTCGCGCGCCTTGATGGAGTTGCGAAGCCTTGCAGTCATAAGAGCGCGTTGGCCAGCAGCACTCTTTCTCCACCGAATCCTCTGTCCGAGGGTCTCAATGAGGGTATCGATGGTCGGGGTGGTCAAGGTGACCGTGGCCCGCTGTGAACTGTTGCCCCCCGCGCTTACGTACTCGAACACGTACACCGGGTAGGGCACCGTTAGCGGCGTCACCTCAACACCGGCCTGCGACATGAACTCCTGTTGGTAGTGCTTCAGAATGAATCGCGGCGGGTCGAACGACTGCGTGATGCTGGCCTCTCGCTGCTGGAGGTTGTTCACGGCACCTTCAAGTCGAACGATGCTTTCGCTGAGCTGTTCGACCTTCCCAAGCGTCGGCTCATCCGCCTTGAGGTGGAAATACTTCATCACGTACTTGATGGGATCCGCGCTGGCGTTGCGAACGACCTGTAGAGAGCAGTTGTGGACGTTCCGTGCGCCGTAGTTCGCGATGTTCCGGTCTCGGCGGTAGTTCCAGTGGCTGGTGTTCTCGGAAGTCGCCAGATGTGCCTGGGCACCGCTGGAAGAACCGCCGACCTGGAAGAACCCAGCAGCGCGGATCTCTGCGGTGTACTGAGCAACCTCGTTGTGCTCGGAGACAAATGATGCGATGTCTGCCTTGTGGGCCTGGAACTCCTCGCTGGCGAAGTAGCGCTCCTTTCGGACGTACCGAACGACCCTGACGACGATCCAAAGGATGAGGCATGTGAGGGTCAGTGCGAGAAGGCCGCTCATGGAAGCGTCCTCCTTTCGGGATCTTGAGCTACCGGGCAGGGCAGTCGAGGTGACGTGCGGATGCTGGCTCGTCGGCGACTTCGTGCGCGTCCCGCGAGTCCGCCGTTGTGAGCGTGACTCAGGCCGGAGGGGTGGTCTGACTTTGGGGGGCCGGAGTCGGGATGGCGACCGGAGCCGACGCGAACTGGCCGATCGCGGGCTGGGCGCCCGTGGTCGAGCCAGGAAGAGTGTTTGGGCGCCAAGTCGGGTCGAAGTCGGTGTTCTCCCATTTCCACTTCGTGATGCGCGGGACGACCCAGAACAGGTAGATGCCGAGGGTGATGATGCTGAGAAGCAGCCACTTGACCCAGTTGCCGAACAGGCCCCAGGCGGAACCAGTGAATGTGAGTCGCTGACCGTCGATGTACGAGTGCTTGGCCTTCCACCGCTCTCGCAACACCAACGCGAAGGGGTAGCAGAAGCCGAAGGTGCAGACGGTGATGAGGAAACCAAGGATTGCGGTACCCACGTAGGTGGCGGCGCCACCGTCGAAGTGAAACCGGCCGGAGTTGCGTGCCATGCATGTGTCCTGTCCGGGTATCCGCACCGTGGCGCGGCGGCCTGCCCCGTGCCGGCCGTCGAGAACGGTAGGTGTCCATTGCCTCCGGCACCACAGGTCGGCGTCCCTTCGGTGACAAACCACCCCTGGCGACCAGGTCGGATAGCTCGACTGGGCTATGCCTAGCGCATCATCGCCGGTCCGTGTTCGCTTTGCGGGCACGCGGCGGGGAGGCGCGGATGCGCGCTGGCGGCAGGTTCTCCGCGCACACTGCGCGGCAGATCCGGATGGGCGCGGACTTCGGCTGCCGACCGTATCGGGAACTGACCGCGTTGCGGCCCGCCCGCACAAGGCCGCACCGCGCTTGCTGCCTGGGAATAGGCCATTCGATTGGGCTTGAGCACCTTGACAGTCTCGTCCTGATGGCGCAGAGGATGCTGTTGCGTCGGGCCCCGGATGCGCGACGCACGGGTTGTGGCGGGGCCTTCCGGTTGGCGAGCGGCTGGGCGCGACGACGAACTGATCACGCACGAGCCTTCTGACATAGTTCTGCACATGACTGAGAGCAATGCCGCTGATACTTCGGGACCGGACCTGCTTTCTCTCATTGTGTCCACTGCACCAGTCCGCATGCCCAAGGGTTATGGGCATCTTCATCTTCCAGAGACCGCTGCTCGCGCTCTTCCCCTACTAAAGGCATCTGTCCTTTATGGTGATTCCGTCAGGTGGATAAATGAGTACGCGAGAATCGTGGCCAAGATAGTCTCTCTTGTCCAGCAGAGCACAGAACCCGGGGCTCTGACTAACGGATCAAATCCCGCCGTACAAGCCCTCCTTGAGGAGGCTGGCAGAACGCCGGATCAGATGAAAAATGCGCTTGCCAACTTTGCCGCTGGCGTCAGGCGAGTGCCACCCCCAGGATCGAAGTTGTCGGAGCAGGCTATCGCTGATTTTACTGCGCAGTTGGATCAAGCCTTGGAACGATCAGGCGCGTTCCAGATAACTTCTGCGATCGCTGCCGGAGAAATAATTGTTCCCCAACCGTCAATCCCAGCCGAATACGGCGCTAAGTCGCGCATCGACCGATGGGTCTATACCCTGATACAGGCTCTAAGCGACGAGAAGAGCGTGCCAGTCTTGGACGAAGGGTCAGGAAATTTAATCTCAGCGATCAACGAGAGAACTGATTTCGGGCTTCCAGCTCGCAGCGAGGGCACTCTCGGAACAGGGCTTTTGGCGCTCTTGCCGACGTTCGAGGAGATACCGATGGACGAGATTCTTGATATACGGAGGGATGCCGCCGTACCGCTTCGCGCATATCGAGCGACGGTTGCCCGGTTGAGCGCCGAGTCGAGCCAGGTGACAGACGAGAGGGAACTTCGCGCGCTGTGGAGGCGCGAGGTGGCGCCCGCTCTCGCCGATGTGGACGAGCATTTCAAAAGTGCGACCTTCTTGCGGCAACTGCGACCCCTACTTAGTCAACCTCGGGACCTCTTGGTTCGCGGTGGAATCGCGTTCGCTGTGGGCGCCGGCTCCTCCCGTTCGGCTGTGATTGGCGCGGCTACAGGCGTGGGCGCAGCCTGCGTTGATGCCGCAACGCGGGCGCAGGAGAACAAGAAGGTTCAGCGTAAGGAAGGCATGGCCAATCAGTTCTACCTCTTGCGGGTCATTCGAGATCGAACTCGGTAGCCGCGCGTGGGCCACCAGCGTGCGACTTGGCAATGCGTCCACAGTGGAGGCAAAGTGGCACGATCGGGTGGCGGCATCACGGCGCCACGCCCTTGTGCCCGATTCGCAGCAGGTCCGAGCATGGGCTCCAAGCCGCAACACTCTCGGCGAGACGGACGCCTGACACTCGTCATGAGTCGATGGCTCGATCCTTTGGCTCTACCCTTGAGCAGTGCCGGCATCGCTGCTGAAGTCAGTGGCCCACTATCTCGATGGCCAAGACCAAGTAAACAAGACAATCTGGCCCACACTCTTTGCGCTTCGGCGTCTGCGTATTGCGGTGCGGGGAGCTGTCGACCGGGGGAACGCCGAGACACACTCGGTCGCCGGAGCCATAGCCGAGGGCGCGGACGTTCCTTTCAACCTGGACGTCGTAAAGTTCGAGAAGTCATTCTCCCTGGATGATCAAGAACTGCTCATCGGTCAGATGGCACTGATGACTCTCACGTCCTACTTCGAGGGCGCATGTGAGACGGCAGCGGCCGATCTAGGTTGGGCAAGCCACAAGTTCTTGATGTTTCCACCTACGGCGACTAGTTGGCGGACCGGACAGCGGTTGCGCGGGCATTGGTCAGAGATGCGCGCCGGCGGTTCAGCGCTCATCGAGACCTGTTATGGGCCGCGCTCCCGAGCCCGTACTCACTATGCAGAGTCGCGCCTGCCGGCAGTGCTTCAGGGCTTTCGATACTGGAAAGAGGTACGCAACGCGCTTGTCCATGCGGGCGGTAGAGCCAACGACGCGCTCGTGGATGCGCAGCGCGCCTACGCCCCGGTGACCAACACCGACCTTGGCCTCAGAGCGAAGGTCATGCTCACCCGTGATGGAGGTCTGGAGCCCAATCCTGGGTCGGCCAAACTGCTGACGGTCGGAGACCGGTTCGCTGTGAGCCCATACGCCGCGTTCAACGCCGCCGACATCATGAACAAGGCGATGATCACCTACGACTTCCTACTGTGTCGGACCTCGTCGGGAGAGCGACTCCTGCTGGACAGACTCTTGTCTGAGGCACATCCGAAGCGTTGGGGCGATCCCGACTATCGGCAGCCCAGTCTTGTGCGGTCTCTCAGCAATCGGGCCAAGGCGCCAATCCCAGACCGACCCGACCTGATGCTGCGCGCGCTGGAGCGTCGGCGCGCTAGCCGGTGACAGATGGAAACCACCTGGATCACACTCCGGCCGCACGGATGGTCGGATCGGCATGACCGCTTCGCGTCTAGACCCGGTAGACAGCACGTCGAGCAAGAGCCAATGCACGTACAGACCGAGCGAGCAAGGTGCGTAGGAGGAGCTGTCTCCATGACCGCGTTCAGGGATATCAGAGTTGCTGCCTGGGAAGCGCTTCACGCAAAGGCGTGGAGTGACGGCTATCCCCTCTATTGCTCAATGCAAGACCGCCATGAGGACCGACATGTGGGCGTCTATTGCAACGCTCTGTCCCACGTCGAGGCGCTCGAGGACTTTCTCTTCCACGCTGCGTGGTGTGACGACATCAAGCTGGAGGGGGTTCAGGACGACGAATCCTCAGCGGAGCGCCTTCTGCGCTTCTACGGAACGGCCTTCCTGTTGATGGCTGAGTGCTACGAGGACTTGAAGGACATCGCCTACACGATTGGTAACCGCGGTTGGAAGAGCCCTTTCGACCCGGTCAACGGCTTCATCAACACCGTTGTCAAACATCGGCGTAGGTCCCCCGGCGGCTTCCACTCCTCTAACCACCACGGCCCGTATTTCTTTCAAGACGATCCCAGCCTTGACTTAGAGTTGGCAGCTAAGTGCACGTCCGTAGGAAACTACGATGACCTAAAGGCCGGGGTCGTGACGCCACTTCTGGTCCCGAGCCTTGCTGGGTCAGTCGACACTTTGGCTGAGGCAGTTCTATCTATGTCGTCCGCAACTGAGTTGCCAGAGGTCATCCTCAGGATCGACGCCGTGTACGGCCGGCCGCTCAGCGACGGGTAAGACATGCCGCCAGAGACGCCCGCCGCTTGCCGACCGTCAACGCGGCAGTTTTTCGCAGGCTGTCGACCTCTATGAGAGTCAGATCTGCTGGCGCCGGCTCTCGTGCGATTCAAGGACGCTTAGACGGTTCCGCCCTGGACCGCCGCGCGCCGGCGCGCCAAACGCGCCGGCGACTGATACACCTCGGCCAGGACTTCGGCCATCAGCTCCAGCACCTCCTCCGCCTCCTGTTGCGTCACCGGGTCCACGAAGTCGCCGTGCGCCATGTCGTTGCCGAAGTGGCGGACCTCATCAGCCACCTCCTTGGTGTGGTGCCGGACGTGACCAGCGTTGCTAAGCGCGTGGATGCGCTCCGCGAGCGACTTGCCGTTGGCGCCCTTGTCTTTCGCGGTCGCCTCCAGCACGGCGCGGGCTAGCGATCCGACGGCGCGGTAGGCACCCGCCGAGAGGCAAAGCGCCGCCTCGCTTGCCGCCTCCGCGATGTGGCCAGGGACGTCTGGGAAGTCGCGATTCTCGCCAGGGCGAGGCAGCCACCTGGCGCCGTACCACTTAGCTTTCTCGGCCGCCTCCGCCATGGGCAGCACCCCACCCTGTCCGGACGTCTCCTCGGAATGCTGGGTGGCCATGTTGAGCCGGTGGCAGTTCGGACAGACGTAGACGGCCTGAGTCGTCATGCCGTAGCCGAACTCGTCCGCGATGCGGTGGAGGCCGGACGCGGGCTCCATGTGCGCGAACGCTTTGCACCACCCGCAGTTTGTACTCGCCATGAAGAGCACCCTACGATCGGAGGCCGACACGGCTCCCGCGCGCGGCCCGTCGGGCCGACCGGGTCCCGTCCGACCCTCGCTTGACGCGGCAACGTGGGCGTCGTCGGTAGCGTCGATCTGGCTGAAGACCGCCAGCCTAAGCCAAGCGCTGCGAGCAACGGCTTCCTCGTGAGGCCGTCGAGCAGTGACGTCCCTCGGCCGGACCACCCGAGCCGTCACTCGGATCTCGGCAGATCCGTGCGTCCAACAGGCGCAACGACGTGCTGCCGAAGTGCCTTGCTCGCTGCAGGGCCGCGCTTGTGGGTGGTCGATAGGTCGCTGGAGCGCACCATCCTGTGAACTATCGGGGACCGAGGCTGCGCCAGCGACTGCCGATTCGGTGTGCGATCGCGCGCAAGGACACGACTTCCCCCGTACTCCTCGAGCCCCTGACGCTGGGTCGGGTCATCGGCGTGCCGGGTTTGCCATGCCAGCACTCGGTGATGCTATGGGTGCATGAGAATCAGGGTGTTTCAGCAAGAGCTTGTCATTGACCTCATCACGACCAACGTCGAGATCGGCGAACTCGCCAAACTCGGAGCGAGTTTCGGGTACGAGGTGCACGTCGAGAAGGCGTGGAAAGCAGAATTCGGTCATTATCAAGTGCGCTACTCGTGTGGCCCGAGGGAGCGGACGACTTCGGCGTTAGTCAATTAGCGAACATGGCGGCGCTAATCGCATTCACCAATGGGCAGTCGGGGCAGCAGATGCTGGACGACCTACGAGGCCGGTTGGAGCGCGCGTGCTTCCCGATGGACAAGCCGTTGGAAGACACGATGTCGATCGGCACTGGCCACGACGGCCATGGACACGGGGGCGACTGACGCTTCCCAATCGGTGGGCGTACGCAGCACAGGGAGATCGAGAACGGTTGCTGCACGCGAGTCTTACGTGGTGGCCGAGCGCCTTGGAGCGCGGCACAGGCGTGGGCTTGAAGGGGGTGACGCTTTCTGGGCGGTATGCAGCGACTGCACCGCTGTGCGGATCGACGGGAGCACAATATCCCGACCTGCTCGCCTCGAACATGACGGCGGGGGCAGCGGGACTCGGGCCCGTTGTCGAGCCGCTGCCCCTTATCTCGGGAGACCGGATCCGCTGCCCATTGGTGGAGGCTGCCGGTGCTCCGGCCGAGGGGCGCCCGAGGTGAATGCCACCGGGAGGTATTCCTGCTGGGTTGCGCGCTGGTCGGTGACGGCGATGTGCGCTGTCTCCTGGTGAGCAGCGTCGAGCAGTCGGTAGACGCCGATCGCGTGTTTGGTGATCTCGCCGAGATGGAGCCGGGCAGTGTCGATGGCCAGGTCGGGGTCCTCGGTCTCGGTCATGGCGTCCATCTCGAACACATGGTCGTGCTTGGACTGCTCGAGGATGTCGCCGAGCTGTC
>Ga0268264_10002269_pt1 | contig 17027 bp, 7 predicted proteins | sample KBSSwiS32_FD_190357 | JGI IMG/M metagenome (GOLD analysis project Ga0268264, IMG submission 190357) | Switchgrass rhizosphere microbial communities from Kellogg Biological Station, Michigan, USA - KBS Switchgrass S3-2 (SPAdes) (version 2) | ecosystem: Host-associated > Plants > Roots >...
GGACCTCGCGTCCGCGGTGCTCCTGCTGGCCGGCGCCGCGCTGCTGCTGCGGACGGAGGACCAGGTGGAATCCGCCGTGGGGGCCGCGCTGTTCGGCCTCGCCGCCTTCGCGGTCCTCCCCGGCCCGTGGCGCGCGGTGGGCGGCGCGGCGGCCGGCTTGACCGTCAGCCTCGCGGCGCGCCTGTTCGCCGACCGCCTCCCGCAGGCGCGCGTCCTCCGCCACGCCGGCTGGGCGGTCGCGCTCGTGTCGCTGATCGGCCTGCGCGGCCTGGACCACGCCTCGACGCCGATCGCCGGCGCGCTGGCGATGCTCTCGGTGTGGGCCACCGTCTGGGGCGACGAGACGTTCGAGCCGCTCGGCTGGGCGGCGACGCTCGCCTGGCTCCACGCCGGGCTGTTCTACGCGGGGCTGGAGCTCTCCACCGGCCAGCCGCAGTCGTTCATCCTCCCGTACATCGGCGCGGCCTCCGCGCTGCTGGGCGCCGCGGCGCTGCGGCTGGGGCCGGGGTCGGGCCGGCGGACGGTGGGGCTGGTGGCCGCGGGCCTCGCCTTCCTCGAGCTGGCCGGCGGGCTGTCGGCCATCGAGACCCAGGCGCTGCGCGAGGCGCTGGTGGCGGGGGTGGCGCTGGCGACGCTGGCGATCGTCGCGGTGGGGGTGGCGCGGCGCGACCGCGACGAGCCCGCCGCCTTCATCGCCCAGATCGCCCTCACCGCCGGCTACCTGGTGGTGCGGCGCCACGGGATGGGCGGCCCGTTCGGCCAGGGGGACGCGCTGGCGGGGCTCCTGTCGGGCGCGGCGTTCGGCGGCCTCTACGGCTGGGCGTCGCGGCAGGAGTCGCCGGTGTTCCGGCGCCCGGCGATGTTCGGGGCGATCGCGCTCCCGCTGATCGGCCTCTTCGCCGCGCCGTGGGAGCGGGAGCCGATGGTCGGCGTGGCGCTGCTGGTGGGCCTGGCGGCGCACTTCGCGGCCATGGCGCGGCTGCCCGACCTGCGCCGCCCGCTCTCGCTGCTCTCGGCGGTGGCGTTCAACGCCGCGCTGCTGGTGGCGTGGCAGGTCGGCGGCTGGGACGAGCCGCAGTACTACGTCATCCCCGCCGCGGTGTCGGTGCTGGTGCTGCTGCGCATCTTCCGCGACCAGCTCTCCGACGGGACCCGCGCCCGGCTGCGCGCGCTGGCGCTCACCGCGCTGTACGGGGCCGCCGCCTGGAAGCCGCTCGTGTTCGACGAGACGTGGGCGATGCTGGTCTGCGTCCTGGTGTGCGTGCTGGGCGTCGCCGCGGGCGTGGCCTCGCGGATCCGCTCCTACGTCTACCTGGGCACGGGGTTCCTGGTGGTCACCGTGTCGGCCAACCTCGTCCGCTACGGGATGCGCGACCACCGCCTGGGCGCGGTGTTCCTCTCCGCGCTCGGGTTGATGGTGGTGGGGTTCATGGTGCTGCTCTCCGCGCAGCGGGCGGAGCTGCTCAAGCGCTACGAGCGCGTGCGCCAGCTCCTCGGCGGATGGGAGTGAGCTGAGCGCACGCGCTTTCAAGGTCTGTCGCTACGGCACCGTCGCGCACTGGGCGCGGATGGCGGTGGCCACCGCCGCCGGGTCCTCGGCGGAGAAGAGGACGCGCTTGCCGTTGCGGAGCGTCAGCTCCACCGCGCGCCCCTGGTCGCCGGGGACGTTGTACATGACCGCGCCGCGGCGCAGCCGGATGCCCCAGCCGCCCCACTGGACCCAGCGGTACTGCACCGGCGCCACCTGGTTGATGTCGTGCAGCGGGATGCGCTTGCTGAAGATGCCGAACCCCACCTTGAGGTCCGTCCCCTCCACGCGCACGCGCAGCACCTGGAACGCCCAGAGCGCCGCGAGCGTCAGCCCGTAGGCGAAGAGGAGCGGGATCCAGGCGACGGGCTTGCTGCCCCCACCGATGACGATCGCCATGATGGCGACGTGGAGCCCCAGCCCTCCGAAGAGGACGGCGTGGGCGGTGTTCGACCAGCGGGACTCACTGATGACCATGGGAAGCCTCCTGAAGGTCATCCATGAGCAAGCCGCTCGCCACGGCGAACCCCTCGAAATCGCGGGAGGGCGTCCTTCACCCGACGGTACTTGATTACGCCGTCCCGGAACCGACTACGGCTACCAGGGGATCTCCTCCCCGGCGCGGAAGTCGAGGAACTTCCCGGAGTCGGCGGGGGAGAGGCCGTCGATGACGCGGAGCAGCCCCGCGACCGAGTCGCGCACCGGCACCGGCGCGCCCGCGCCGCCCATGTCCGTCTGCACCCAGCCGGGGTTGAGCACCACGGAGACCAGCCCGTGCTTGCGGACCTCCTCGGCGAGGGTGACGGAGAACATGTTCAGCGCGGCCTTGCTCATCCGGTAGGCGTAGTAGCCGCCGGAGCGGTTCTGGCCGATGGAGCCCATCCCGGAGGTGATGCTGGCGATCTTCTTGCCCCGCCCGTCGCGCAGCGGCTGGAAGAGCGCCTTCACCATCCGCACCGCGCCGACCGCGTTGGTGTCGAGGATGCGGAGCATCTCCGCCGTGTCCTCCAGCTCCAGGCCGCGGCTGGTCCCGTAGGTGCCGGCGTTGTTGATGAGCAGGTCCACCGGCTGCCGCGGGCGGGCGCGCGCGTAGGTGCGCACGCTGGAGTCGCTCGACACGTCGCAGGGCAGGATGGTCAGCGAGGCGCCGTGGGTGGGCCGGAGCGCGTGGAGCTCGCGGGCGCGGTCCGGATCGCGCGCCAGGGCCTCCACCTCGTCGCCGCGGGCCAACAACTGCCGGACCAGCTCCAGCCCGATCCCCCGATTCGCCCCCGTGACGACCGCGCGCATGGAAATAAAGATTACCCCGAAAAACCCGCGAAGTTCGATCCGGGCCCGTGAAGTAGCGTCCGGTCCATGATGCCCGGAATCGGTCTCGTGTGGTTGGCGCTCCTCGCCGCGCCGGAGCAGGGCCCGTCCGTCGAGGATGGGATGCTGCCCGCGGGCGCGGTCGGACTCTCGGCCGCCGCCGGAGCCAGGGGGCTGGGAGGAGCTCGGCCGGGGGCGGATCTGGACCTGACGCTCGCGATCGGGATCAACGACCGGCTGCAAATCAACGTCCTGCTCCCCGCGCTGGTGCTCCGGCTGGGGACCCCGGGCGCGACCGAGATCCTCATCGGCGCCGGCGACTGGGGCCTCACCTACCAGGACCCGCCCGGCCTTTCCTACAAGCAGGGGGCGGCGCTGGGGGTGCGCACCTGGTACGGGCGCGCCCTCGCCCTCGCGCTGACCTCGGACGCCGGCGGCACCATCGGCGTGCTGGTGGCCAGCTCCCCGACGTTCGAATTCTCCGGTGCGGCCGGGGTGACGTGGGCGGCGACGGACGCGGTGTCGGTCCACGTGGCCCTGCAGGTCAACCGCCTGCCCTACGAGCCCTCCGGCAATCTCTGGATCAGCCTCGGGAGCGCGCAGCGTTGGGGGTTCCGGCGTGTGCCGCTGATCGCCTGGCGCGCGAGGCCGAACCTGAGCGTGGACCTGTATGCCGCCGCCACCTGGCCGGACCCGCTCACCGGTTCGCTGACGGCGCAGGCCATGGTGGGCGTCACCTTCTGGCCCGCCGACCTGAAGTAGCTTCGGTGCCCATGCACGCGATCGGCCTGGTGTTGCTGTCAGTCCTCGCCGCCTCCGAGCGGAGCCCATCCTTCTCCACCACCCTCCCCGGCGGGACGTGGGAGGTGTCCGGCGCCATCGGGCCCAAGGACCTGGGGAGCGTGGCGGGGCCCGGGTTCGGCTGGGACGCCGAGGCGGCGGTGGGCATCACCGACCAGATTCAGCTCAACCTCTTCGCGCCCGCGGTGGTGCTGCGGCTGGGCAACGTCGGCGACACCGAGTACCTCCTCGGTGCCGGCACCTGGGGCGTGGAGAGCAGCGTCCGCTTCGCCGCCCTCACCTACGAGCTGGGCGCGTCGCTGGGGATGCGCAGCTGGTACGGCAAGGCGGTCACGTCGTCCTTCACGCTGGACGCCAGCAACACGCGCCCGTGGGGCGTCGCCACCCTCACGCCGTTCTTCACGCTCACCGCCGGTGCGGGAGTGACGCTGGCCCTGGGCGACGCCGTCGCCGTCCACATCGCCCTCGCCGCCACCAACACCACCGACGTGCTCGCGGACTTCTACCGGACCGCGCCGCGGCTGGGGGTCGGCAGCGTGCAGCGCCTGGGCTTCCGCCGGCTGCCGCTGGTGCAGGTCAAGGTGCTGCCCATGCTCAGCGCCGACCTGCTCGCCGACGCGTGGGCGGACTACCCGTACCAGGGGCCCATCGCGGTGGAGGCGCTGCTGGGCGCCACGTTCGAATTCCCCTGGTAGGTCGGCTCACGGCGCGCCGGTGCGGCGCCGGAGCGCGCGGGCGGCCTCCATCGCCTCCTCCTGCCCGCACCCCGGCGACGCCGCCTGCTTCTCCAGCGCGTCGAGCGCGGAGGGGTTCCCCAGCTGCCGCAGCCGCTTCGCCGCCTGCGCGCGGACGTCGCAGTCCGCCGATTTCAAGGCGACCACGTAGCGTTCCACCAGGTTGATCCCCTGGGCGAGGTTCGCCTGGTCCAGGTAGCGCAGCGCGCCCCACTCGCGCGGAGAGATGGGCTCGGCGGCCATGGCGCGGAAGGGGCCGCGGATCTGCTCGCGCGGCCACGAGTTGAAGTACTTCCGCACCCCCGGGTCGCGCCCGTGGCTGCGGCCGTAGTCCTGCGCCAGCCCGTCGAGGAGGACGACGTCCAGGTCGCCCACCGCCTCCAGGTCCACGCCCGCCGCCTCGCGCAGCTCCTCCTGGTGGCGGTCCAGCCGGTGCAGCGCCGCCGCCCGCAGCGCCTTCACCCGCGCCAGCGGCGCCCGCTCCGCGTCGTCCGACCCCAGCAGCTCCAGCACCTGCTCCGGATGGCCGGCCTCGAGGGAGGCGCGGGCGCGGTTCTCCAGCCGGCTGCGCTTCACCGCGATGACGATGGTGGCCGACGACGCCACCAGCAGCACGCCGAAGGCGATGGCCCGCGCGGCCGGCGGCAGATCGCGCAGCCAGTGGCTGGACTTCGACGGCCGCGCCGCCTTGTGCGACGTGGGCCGAGGCGGCGGGGTTGGAGGAGGGTGGGGGCGAGGGCGCTCCTCCAGCTCCGGCAGCGCGTCGGACTCCGGCGCCGGCGGCGGGGGCTCCGGTGGCGCGGGCGGGACGAGCGGCTCGTCCAGCGCTTCCGGCGGGGCGGGCTCCTCGGCGGGCGCGGGCGGCACGTACGCGACGTGGCCCCCGCTGGCGGGCGTGGGCGGCTCCGGCGGGAGCGCGTCCTCCTTCGGCGCGCGCATGGCGCGGGCCAGCGCCTCGGCCAGCTCGAGCGCGGACTGCGGCCGTTCGGTGGGGTTCTTCGCCAGGCACCGCATCACCAGCTCGCACAGCGGGGTGTTGGCGACGAGCTGCGGCGCGGCCTGGTAGAGCGGCATCGGCGGAGCGGAGATGTGCTGGGCGACGAAGTTGCGCGGGCTGGGGCCGGGGAAGGGGAGCGCGCCGGAGAGGGTGCGGTAGGCGAGCACGCCGAACGAGTAGAGGTCGCTGCGCGCGTCGAGGTGGCCGCCGAAGCCGCCCTCCGGGGAGATGTACTCCGGGGTGCCGAGGATGACGCCGGACGCGGTGGCCAGCCCTCCCTCGGGCACGGGCAACCCTTCCGGCTCCGAGAGCCGGGCGATGCCGAAGTCCAGCCAGCGCGCCTGCTCGCCGCGGACGGAGCGGGTGAGCACCACGTTCTCCGGCTTGAGGTCGCGGTGGATGATCCCCTTGTCGTGGATGGCCGCCAGGCCCTCCGCGAGCTGGATCAGCACCGGCACCGCGCGCTCGGGCGGGAACGGCCCGGGGACCAGCGCCTCCTGCAGCGTCTCGCCCTCCGCCAGCTCCATCACCAGGCACGGGCGGCCTTCGCTCTCGCCGAAGTCGATGACGCGGACGATGGAGGGGTGCTCGACGCTGGAGAGGAGGTGGGCCTCGCGGCGGAAGCGCTCGCTGGCCTGTCGCTGCTGGGATTGGGAGAGGTCCGCGCGCAGCACCTTGAGCGCGACCTTCCGGCCCAGGGAGACCTGCTCCGCGAGGTACACCTCGCCCATCCCACCCTCGGAGAGCAGGCTCAGTACGCGGAAGCGTCCGTCGAGGACCAGCGAATCCGGCGGGAGCACGGGGGGGCGTACTTTCTCGCAGATCCGCCAGCCGAACCAACCAGGACCGCCATCACTCCGCGCGCGGGTGTGCACGCACGCCCGCCTCCTCTCCAACCCGCCAAATGTCCGGGAATTTTGGGTGCTTATCCCCGGTGTTATCGTCGCCCCCGCCTCCACCACATGGCGACGGACCGAGATCAGAGCACTGAAGTTGCGACTGCTGCGCCCGCGGGCGCGGACGGCGGGCCCATGCTGCGGCTGGTCGATCGCCGCGCGTTCGTGGGCTTCCCCTCGCTGGCCGTCGCGCCCGGGCTCACCATCACCGACTTCGGGCTGCAGATCCCCGACGTCACCTTCCCCTTCAACCTCTCCTCCGGCCCCTCCCGCTACCAGCGCAAGCAGCTCCAGTTCGGCTTCCTGGAGCTGAAGGTCGACGCCGAGCTGATCGCCCGGCAGGTCGCGGACCTCTCCTCGAAGCTCGCGGAAGTGGACGACCTCAAGCTCCACTTCCGCCCCGGCTACCTCGAGGGCCAGGCGCGGATGAAGAGCGCCGAGCGCACCCCGCTCACCTTCAAGGTCGCCTTCGACGGCGACGGCGAGCGCCTCGCCGTCTACCTCTACGACGTCCGCCTCTACGGCTTCACCGCCACCCCCGCCTCCCAGCTCACCGTCGCCCTCTCCAAGGCCGTCCGCGACCTCGAATTCCTCCCGGACGTGGAGCTCCGCGGCGCCACCGGCTTCGGCACCCGCCTCCTCCCGCAGCTCTGCCAGCTCGCCGCCGTCAGCCGCGGCTACAAGGTCCCCACCCTCGACACCGCCCGCCTCTCCGTCGCGGAGGTCTCCTCCCAGGGCCTCAAGCTCCGCTTCTCCTCCGGCGGCCTGCCGCCGCCCTCCTCCCCGGACGAGGAGCTGCTCCTCGCCCTCGAAGGAGCGCGCGCCTTCGCCGACGCCGAAACCCTCGTCGCCGAAGGCAAGCTGGCCGAGGCGCGCGAGGCGTACCTCAAGCTGGGCGACGTCTCCGAAGCGCACCCCTTCGCCGCCGAGCGCCTCCTCACCCTCCTCGTCGCCGACCCCCAGGCCCACGAGCTGGCCCTCGACGTCGCCGCCTCCCTCCAGCGCCGCCGCGAGCGCGGCGCCTGCGCGCTGTGGGCGGACGCGGTGGTGCGCGAGCGCCGCGGCGAGCACGCCCGCGCCGCCGAGCGCTGGCTCGCCCTCTGCGCCTTGGCCCGCCGGAACGCGGAGGACGCCTCCGCCTTCTTCGCCGCCGAGTCCGCCGCCCGCGCCGCCCGCGACCACGCCCCGCAGATGGCGGTGCGCGCGCTGCACGAGCTTCTGGGCCTCAAGCCGGACCACCTCCCCTCCCTCCAGCAGCTGGCCCGCTCCTCGGACCTCGCCAAGGACCGCGCCGGCGCCATCCGGGCCTACCGCCGCATCGCCGCGCTCGCCCGAGACCCGCACGAGGCCGCCGACGCGCACGTGCACATGGCGCGGCTGTGCGCGGAGACCGAGGACGACATCGCCGGCGCCCGCCTCCACTGCGAGGCCGCGCTCAAGCTCCGCCCCGACCACCCGGAGGCGCTCTACCACCTGGGCGACCTCTGCTTCCGCGCCGGCGAGCACCTCCGCGGCCTGAAGGCCCTGGACCGCCTCCGCGAGGTGGCCCTGGCGCGCCACGAGATCGACCGCATCGGCCGCGCCAACGTGCTCGCCGGCCGCATCTGGGAAGAGGGCCTCAAGCAAGGCGAGAACGCGCTGCTGCGCTACCGCGAGGCCGTCTCGCTGATGCCCGCGGAGCCGGAGCCGCACTACCTGCTGGCCCGCGTCGCCGAGTCGCTGGGCAAGCTGCAGGAGGCCGTCCAGGGCTACCAGCAGGCGGTGGAGCTGGCCGGCCCCGCGCCGCGCACGGACGAGATCCGCAAGGCCGCCCACGCCTCGCACCACGCGCTCTCCCGCCTCTACCGCACCCGCCTGGGCGACCCCGCCAAGGCCAAGGACCACCTCGAGGCCGCGCTCCAGCTCGACCCGCGCGACATGGCGGCGCTGGAGGAGCTCCTCCCGTACTTCCGCGGCGCCGGCCGCGCCGCCGAGCTGGCCGACGCGTGCGAGAAGGCGGCCGCCGTCACCGACGACCCGGTGCGCCGCGCCGCCTTCTGGGCGGAGGCGGGCGAGCTGTACCGCTCGCGCCTCAACCAGTCCGAGAAGGCGGAGAAGCTGCTGGTCGCCGCGCTGGACGCGGACGAGCGGAACCGCACCGCGCTGGAGGCGCTGCTCTCTCTGGCGGAGGGCCGCCGCGACGGCGCCACCCTCTGCCGCTGCCTCAAGGGCCTGGCGGAGCAGACCCTGGAGCCCCGGGAGCGCGCCCGCACCTACCGGCGCCTCGCCGTCGCCGCGCGCGACCTCACCTTCGACCTCGACCTGGCCACCCAGGCGCTGACCGAGGTGCTCAGGCTGGAGCCGGAGGACCTGGCCTCCATCGGCGAGCTGTGCGGCCTGCACCGCCGCCGCGCCGACATGCCGGGCCTGGCCGCCGCGCTGGAGATCCGCGCCCGCGTCGCCGAGGCGCACAACGACCGCCGCCTCGCCGGCGCCGCGCTGCGCGAGATGGCCCAGGTGCTGGAGCTGCGGCTGGGCCGGGTGGGCGAGGCGCTGGTGGCCATGGAGAAGGCGGCCCGCCTCTCGCCGGACCAGGGCATCCTCATCGACCTGGCGGACCTCTCCATCCGCTGCGACCGCCCGGACCACGCGCGCGCCGCGCTGACCGAGCTTCTGGGCGCGCTCCCCCGCAACGCGCCGCCCGAGCGCGTCGCCGAGGTGGAGGCCCGCCTGGGCAAGGCGTGCGACGTCCTGGGCGACCGCGAGGCGGCGCGCCAGCACTACGCCAAGGCCTTCCCGTACCGCCGCCTCGACGACGACCTGGCCGCGCGGCTGGAGGCCCTGCACCGCGAGGTGGGCGACCACCGGGCGCTGGCCGAGCTGTGGGCCGACCGCGCCAAGGCGTTCGCCGACGCCGGCCGCCCGGACGCCGCCGCGCCGCTCTACTTCCAGAGCGCCCAGGCGCTGATGGAGCTCAAGGAGTCCGCCGCCGCGCTGGCGCGCCTCAACGCCGCGCTGGAGGCGTCTCCGGAGGGCGAGCGGGCGCCGGAGATCCTGGAGCTGATGTCCGCCACCGCGCTGGAGGCGGGCAACCGGCTGGAGGCGGCCAAGCTGCTCGCCCGCCGCGCCGGGCTCCACCCCGAGCCGCGGGCCGGCGCGCGGCTCTTGCTCAAGGCATCCGACCTCGCCGAGGGCACCGCGCGCGAGGAGAGCTACCTCGCCCAGGCGGTGCAGAAGGACCCGTCCTTCGCGCTCGCCCGCGTGCGCCGCGCGCGCCTGGCGCTGGAGACCAACGCCTTCACCGCGCTCGCCGACCTGGAGGCCGCGCTGCAGGTGAGGCCGGGCGACCCGGACGTCCTCACCGGCGTGGAGCGGCTGGAGGCGTCGCGCCTGGCCGCGCTCGCCGCCGCCCGCGCGAAGCAGCCGGACGTCGCCCGCAAGCACCTCGCCTTCTACGCCCAGCAGCGCCCGGAGGACGTGCAGGCGCAGCAGGAGCTGGCGGACCTCCACCGGCGCGCGGGCGACAAGGAAGCGCTCTGCGACCTCGTCGGGGAGATCTGGCCCAAGCTCAAGGGCGAGGCGCAGCAGGAGGCGCTGCGCGAGTACGCCGAGCTGTCCATCGAGCTGGGCCGGCCCACCGCCGCCTCGGACGCGCTCCGCTCGCTCCTGGAGCGCGAGCCGGGCAACGCCTGGGCGGCGCGGATGCTCCTCCGCCTCCTCCCGCGCGTCCCCACCGAGGCCGCCGAGGCGCGCGAGCGGATGGAGCTGATCGGCGTCCTCATCGGCGCCAGCGCCGGCGACGAGCGCGCCCGGCTCCTCGAGGACCGCGCCGCGCTGCACCGCCACCAGAACCGGCTGTCGGAGGCCCGCGCCGACCTGCAGGAGGCCGCCACCCTCGCCGACCAGCCGCGCGAGCTGCTCCGCCAGGTGGCCCAGCTGGCGCAGGAGGCGGGCGACGAGGCCGGCGAGCTGGCCGCGTGGAAGACCGCCGTCGCGCGCGACCCGACGCTGGCCGACCTCGCCGGCTCCCGCCTGCTCTCGCTCTCCCGCGCGCGCCTGGCCGCCGGCGACCTCCGCTCCGCGCGCGAGGGCTTCGCCGCCTGCGCCGCGCTCTCGCTCCCGGCCGCCGACCTCTGCGAGGCGCACTTCGGGCTGGGCGAAGCGCTGGCCGGCCTGGGAGACCCGCAGGGCGCGGCGGAGGCGTTCCGGCGCGCCGGCGAGCAGGGCCCGCCCAGGCGCCGCTTCGAGGCGCAGGTGAAGCGCGCCGACCTGCTGGAGCAGGGCGGCCGGCCCGGCGACGCCGCCGAGGCGCTCCACGCCGCGCTCGACCTCTCGCCCCGCAACGCCGCCGCCACCGCGCAGCTGCGCCGCGTGCTCACCGCGCTGGAGGACTGGGAGGGGCTGGCGGAGCTGTTGGCCGTCGAGCTGGACGGCGCCGGCAAGCAGGAGGCGGGGCCCCTGGCGCTGGAGCTGGGCAAGCTCTACCTGGAGAAGCTGGAGCAGGCCGGCCCCGCCGAGGCGGCGCTGCGGCGCGCGGTGCAGGCGGACCACGGCAACGTCGAGTCGCGGCGGCTCCTGGCCGGGCTGCTGTTCGACAAGCGCGAGGTGAAGAAGGCCGCCGAGCTGCTGGAGGAGGCCTCCGAGCACCTCCCGGCGCCCGAGGGCGCATCGCTGCTTCTGGGCGGCGCGCGAAAGGCGGAGGAGGCCGGCGAAGGGAAGCTGGCGGTGCGGCTGGCGCGGCGCTCGCTGCAGCTCCAGGCCCCGGAGGGCGAGGCGCTGTACGCGGTGGCGCGGCTGCTCTACCTCCGCGGCGCGGCGCAGGAGGCGCTGCCGCTCTACGAGAAGCTCTTCACCGCCGCCGACTTCGAGGACGCGCCGGACCGCTCGGAGGAGATCGGCCTGGCGCTGGCGGACCTGGCGGAGCAGGGCGGGGAGCTGGTGCTCGCCGAGCGGGCGCTGCGGCGGGTCCTGGCCGAAAGGCCCCTCTCGACGCAGGCGGTGGACCGGCTGGCGGCCATCGTCGGCCGGCGGAGCCCGCGCGAGGCGGTGGACCTCCTCTTCACCCACGCGCAGAAGCGCGCGCCCTCCGAGCAGACCGCGGCGTTCCTCAAGGAGCTGGCGGCGCGGGCCAGGGCCGAGCTGGCGGACGTGGACCTCACCGGGCGCATCCTCCTCAAGGCCGCGGAGATGACGTCCGACCCGCAGCCGCTCCGGCGGCAGCTGGCGGACCTCTACCGCGAGGCCGGCCGCACCGGCGACCTCATCGAGCAGCTCGCCCGCCTGGCCGCCCTCGCCCGCGAGCGCGGCGACCTCCCGGACGCCATCGCCTCCTACGAGGAGCAGGCGCGGCTCGCCGAGGCCACCGGCCGCGTCGACGAGGCGCTGGCCACGCTGGCCACGGTGCGCGACCTGCGCGAGGGCCAGAAGGACACCGCCGCCGCCGCCGCGGTGGAGCGCCGCCGGGCCGACCTCTTCGCGCAGAAGAAGCTGGACCTGGAGGCCGCCGCCGCCGCGCTGGAGCGGAGCTTCGAGCTGCGCGCGGACCCGGTCACCTGCCGCGAGGGGCAGGCGCTCGCCGCCCGCCGTACCGACGGCGCCGCGCAGGCCCGCTGGATGGAGCGGCTGGTCCCGCTCCTGGGCGCGCCGAAGGAGCGCGCGGCCGCGCACCTGGACCTGGCCCGCCTCTACGACGCGGAGCTGGCGGCGCCGGACCAGGCGGAGGCCGCGGCGCGCGAGGCGCTCAAGAGCGACCCGGCGATGGCCGACGCGCAGTCGTTCCTGGAGGCCCTGTTCGAGCGCGACGACCGGGTGACCGACCTGGCCGCCTTCCACGAGGAGCTGGCGGCGCGCGAGCAGGACCCGGCGAAGCGGGCGTCGCGCTTCAAGCAGGCGGCGAAGCTGTACGCGGAGCGGGCGCGGAGGCCGGACGCGGCCGCGGCGGCGCTGCTGGCGGCGCGCGCGGCGACCCCGGACGACGCCGCGCTCACCGGGCAGATCGCCGAGCTGCTCCACCAGGCCGGCCGGGACGAGGAGGGCGCCGAGTTCGACGCGCTGCTCCTGGTGGCCGACCCGTTCTCCACGCCGGCCTATGCCCGCCACCGCGAGCACCTGGAGAAGCAGGGCGACCACCAGGCGCTGGCGGCGCTGCTGCTCCGCAGGGCCGAGGCCCGCGAGGGCGCCGAGTCCGCGGAGACGTTCCTGGAGGCGGCGGACTTCTTCCGCAAGGCAGGCGCCGAGGAGCAGGCCGCGCTGTGCGAGGCGAGCGCGTTCGAGAAGGCGCCCGAGGACGAACGCGCCTACGAGATCGCCCGCGAGCGCTCGCAGAGCGACGTCCGCAAGCTCTCCGCGGTGCTCCACGCGCGCGCCCTGGCGGTGCCGGTGGAGGACGGCCTGCCGCTGATGCGCGAGCGCGCCAACGCGCTCTTGCGCGCGGGCGAGGAGCTGCTGGCCTCGGAGGCGTTCGACGACCTGCTGGAGCTGGCCGGCGACGACCTGGAGGCCCTCACCGTCCGCGCCGACCTGGCGGCGAACGCGGGCGGCCCGAAGGCGGCGCAGCCGTACGACCGCAAGCTCCTGGAGCTCGGCGGGGACGCGCTCCCGCTCCCGGTCCGCCTGAAGAGCGGGCTGCGCCTGGGCCACGCCTCGCTCACCGGCGGCGCGTACCACGACGCCGCGGACGCCTTCGGCGAGGTGGTGGCGCTGGACCCCGACGGCCCGCGCGGCCGGGAGGCGCTCTCGCTTTTGGCGGAGGTCCACTCCAAGACCGGCGACGCGCCGGGCCTGTTCAAGACGACGCTGGCGCTGGCCGCCGGCACGCACGGCGAGGAGGCGGAGGCGCTGCTCCGCCGCGCGTCCGACCTGTTCGACGACCCGGCCAAGGCGGTGGACGCGCTGGTGCCGCTCTCGCGCCTGCGCCCCGCCGACGAACGGGTGATGGAGCGCACCGTCCAGGCGCTGCGGTCGCTGGGCCGGCACGGCGAGCTGTTGGAGACCTACGAGCGGAGCGCCAACGCCATCGGCGGCAAGACGGCGGCGGAGCTGCTGCTCCAGGCGGCCAGCGTCACCGAGGCGGAGCTGAACGACCGCGACCGCGCCTACGAGCTGCGGCGCCGCGCCGGCGAGCTGGACCCGGAGAATTCAGAGGCGCTGGGCGCGGTGGCGGCGGAGCAGCGCCGCCGGGGCGACCTGTCCGGGCTGGCGCGCTCGCTGGCGCAGATGGTCCAGGCCGCGCGCGACGCGGAGAAGCGCGCGGAGCTGCGGCTGGAGTTGGCGGACGCGGCGCTGGAGCTGGGGCTCACGGACGTGGCGCGGAAGTCGCTCTTCGCCATCTTCGACGCCGGGTCGGATTCGCCCGGCTACCGCGCGGCGGTGGAGAAGCTGGCCGCGCTGCTCGCCCGGACCGAGGAGCACGGCGCGCTCGCCCGGGTGCTGGAGGCGCGCGCCTCGCTGGCCGCGGGCGACGAGCAGGCGGACTTCCTGCTCTTGAGCGCGCGCGCCGCGAAGGAGGCCGGCGAGCGCGCCCGGGCCGCGGAGCTGGCCTCTCGCGCCGCGGAGCTCAAGCCCACGGTGGAGGCGCTGGTGCTGGCGGCGTCCTCGTGGCGCGAGCTGGGCGACCGGAGCCGCGAGGGCGGCGCGCTGCTCCAGGCGGCCAAGCTGTCCCCGCCCGAGGCGCGGGGCGGCCTCCTGGTGGAGGCGGCGGACGCGCTGGAGGCGGCGGGCGAGCGGGAGCAGGCGGCGGACCTCCTGGAGCGGGTGGTCCGCGAGCACCCGTCGCTGCTCACCGTGGACGCGGCGGCGGACCGGCTCTCCGCGCTGGGCCAGCCGGCCCGGGCCGTGGACCTCGCCTTCGAACCGGCGATGGGCTCCGGCCGCTTCACCCGCGCGCTGGAGCTGGCGGACCGCGCCCGGGACAGGGACCGCGCGCGCGACGCGCTCTGGGCGCTGGTGGAAGGCAGCGCGGAGGGCGTGGAGGAGGCGCACGTCCACCGGCTGGCGCAGGAGGTCCGCCAGAAGGGCGACGGCGACGCGATGCTGCGCCTGACCTCGGCCGTGGAGCCGATGGACCGCGACCTGGCCACCGCGCTCCTGGAGGAGGTCGCGCTGGGCCGGTTCAACACCCCGGTGCGGCGCCGCGCCTTCGAGAAGCTGGCCGGGCGGGGCCAGGTCGCCTCGGCGGTGAAGGGCGAGCTGGAGAAGGACCTGGGCGCGGAGGACGCGGAGATCATCGACCTGGTGCTGGCGCAGGCGCGCTCGGTCGGCGGGGCGCTGCTGCGCGGCGCGCTGGACCGGATCGCCTTCGCCGTCCCCGCGCGCCGCAAGGAGCTGCTGCGCGAGAAGGTGTCGCTGGACCGGCTGCAGGGGAACCTGGCCGAGGCCGTCGTCTCGCTCCAGGGGCTGATCTCCGAGGAGGAGGCGCTCCCGGCGCGCGCCGCGCTGGAGCTGGAGATGGGCGAGCTGTACCTGAAGACGCCCAGCGCGGAGGCGAAGGCGCGCCCCGCGTTCGAGCAGGCCCTGGCGCACGACGCGACGCTGTCGGCCGCCGCCCGGAACCTCCTGGCGCTGGCGCGGCCGGACGAGGCGCCCCAGACGCTGGTGGCGCTGGCGGACCAGGTGCGCGAGGCGTACGGGGACGAGGCGCTGATGGAGCGGCGCCCGGCCGTCGCCGCCGCCTACGTCGCGCTGGGCAAGCGCGAGGAGGCCCTGCGCGAGCTGGCGCTGCTCCCCGAGTCGCAGGACGTGCTGGTGGAGCGGGCGCGGCTCTCGGGCGAGCTGGGGCGGGTGGCGGAGTCGCTGGGGTTCCGGGAGAAGGCGGCCCGGACCGTGGAGGAGCAGGAGCAGGTACTCTACGGCTACCTCGAGGCGGACCTGCTGGCGCCCGCGGTGGCGCTCACCGAGAAGCTCCTCCAGGAGTGGGTCGACCCGTCCCCGGTGACCCAAAGGATGCTGGCCGAGCGCTTCTCCTCCGACCCGGCCGGCGCGGCGACCGCGGCGCGATTGTGGCCGGCGCTCCTGCAGCACGACGCCTCCGACGCGGACGCGTGGACCCTCTTCGCCGAGGCCCTCAACCGGTCCGGCAAGGAGGCGGAGGCGAAGGTGGCGGACGGCTTCGGCGCCGCGCTCACCGGGAGCGACGCCGCCGCGCCGGTGCCCGCGCTCAACCCGCTGGTGACCTTCCCGCCCGCCTTCAACCACCCCGCCCCGCCCAACCTGGCGCGGCTCGACGCGGAGCAGATGCCGCGGCTGGCCGGCGCGCTGCAGCCGGCGCTGGCGGGGCTGGCCGCCTCCAGCGTGTCGGTGCTGCTCGACCCGCGCGGCGGCGTGGAGGCGTACCTGGTGGGCCCGACCGAGCTGGTGCTGGGCGCGGGCGCGCTCGCCGTCTTCGGCCAGGCGGAGCTGGTGTACCTGGTGGCGCTGGGGCTGGCGCTGTCGGAGAAGGGCGTCGCGCTGCACAGGCCGGGCCCCTTGCCGGACAACTTCCTCAAGGCCGCCGAGGACGCCTTCGGTGCCGCGCCCTCCTCGCTGGCCGCCTGCCGCGTGCTCGCCCACCTCGACCCGCTGGTGCGCGGCGGCGACCCGCGCAAGGTGGACGTGGCGGCGGTGCTCCGGCAAAGCGACACATTCCCGGCGATCGCCCGGAGAGCGCTGTCGACGCTCTAGAGCGCCGCGGCTATTTTGCGCGGCAGATGCGCGCCACCGTCCCGGGCGGCGTGGCGCTGGTCGCCACCGCCGCCGTCATCCTCGCCGCCTGCCCCGGTCACGAGTACCCGGGCACGCAGATCGTCACCTTCAACCTCACCGCCAGCCCCGCCGACGGCGGCCTGGATGCGTGCCGGGACGCGGGCTACACGGAGATCCCCGGCACCAACTTCACCTTCTCCGCCATCTTCTCCGGCGACGAGGACGGGACGGTCAAGTACATGACCATCCAGGACTTCGTCCGCGACGCCACGTTCGACGGGACCACGCTGGCCTCGCCGTTCACCGCGCCGCGGGCGTTCACCCTGTGCGGCGACGCGGGCGTGGACGAGGAGCTGTACGTCCTGCCCGTCTCGCTCACCCAGAGCCAGCGGCTGGGCACGGACGTGTGCCCGCCGGACGCGCTCCAGCCCGGCGCCATCCCGCTCGACCCGGACTCGGGCGTCTACCCGCCGGGGTGGATCGACGGGCACTTCGAGGCGGTGCGCGCCTGCGGCCGGCTGTTCGACACCATCCACCCCGCGGGTGACCGGGACTGCCCGGTGTGCACCATGACCTTCGACGTCGCGGGGCCGCGGCTGTGACGGGCTCGGCGAGGAAGGCAGTGGTGCTGCTCTCGGGGGGGCTGGACTCCACCACCTGCCTCGCCATGGCGAAGGCGCAGGGCTTCCAGCCGGTGGCGCTGGCGGTCGCCTACGGGCAGCGGCACGCGGTGGAGCTGGACCGCGCGCGGGCGGTGGCGGGCGCGATGGGCGTGGAGGACTTCCGGCTGGTGCGGATGGACCTGCGCGCCATTGGCGGGTCGGCGCTCACCGCGGACATCCCGGTGCCCAAGGACCGCAGCGAATCCGCCATGGGGCAGGGCATTCCGCAGACGTACGTGCCGGCGCGGAACACGGTGCTGCTGGCGCTGGCGCTGGGGCTGGCGGAGGCGGTGGGCGCCGCGGACCTGTTCATCGGCGTCAACGCGGTGGACTACTCCGGCTACCCGGACTGCCGCCCGGAGTTCATCCGCGCCTTCGAGTCGCTCGCCCAGCTGGCGACGAAGGCCGGCGTGGAGGGCGCGCGCTTCACGGTGCACGCGCCGC
>Ga0268264_10002274_pt1 | contig 17014 bp, 13 predicted proteins | sample KBSSwiS32_FD_190357 | JGI IMG/M metagenome (GOLD analysis project Ga0268264, IMG submission 190357) | Switchgrass rhizosphere microbial communities from Kellogg Biological Station, Michigan, USA - KBS Switchgrass S3-2 (SPAdes) (version 2) | ecosystem: Host-associated > Plants > Roots >...
CACAACACATCGGCGCGATAACTGTGCGTCGAGTCGAGAACCGTTCCGCCGCGTACCAACAGTGACATGAAACTCTCCGAAGGCGTTCTAACGCTGTGCCGCTGCAAAGAAACCTGAGACGCGGATCAACGCGGATTTGCGCGGATTCATCGATGCACAACCCTGTATCCGCATATGTCCGCGTTCATCCGCGTCAGAAAAGCTGTCTCTTCAGGCACGCACCGCCTCCACTGCAGCAGGCGCCTGCTGGCGGCCGCGCATCAGCAACGCGTAAACGAGTGCCGAGATCGTCAGCCCGACGAACCACGCATAGGCATACAGTATCTTGAACAACGCCGGGACGCCGGCAAACGCGTCCGGAAACGCCGCGTTGAGAAACCCCGGCAGGTTCGGCAATACGCCCAGCAGCAGGGCGATGACGGCCGCCGGATTCCAGCCGCCGCGATAGGCGTATTCGCCGCGCTCGGCAAACAGCGCCGCGGTATCGAGCTTCGTGCCGCGCAGGAAGTAGTAGTCGACCAGCATGATCCCGGCAACCGGACCGAGCAGCGCGGAATAGCCGACCAGCCAGGTGAAGATGTAGCCCTGCGTGCTGGCGAGGATCTTCCACGGCATCGCCAGCAGCGCGATGCACGCGGTGAGCAGGCCCCCGGTCCGGTAGGAGATCCGCTTTGGCGCGAGGCTGGCGAAATCGTACGCCGGGCCGACCAGGTTCGCCGCGAGGTTCACGCACATCGTATCGAGGGTCAGAATGAACAGCGCGACGCCGACGCCGATGCCGGTGAACTTCGCCGACAGGTCGACCGGATCCCAGATCGCCTTGCTGTAGATGACGACCGTCGCCGAGGTGACGACGACCGACATCAGGGCGAGCAGTCCCATCGGCAGCGGCAGGCCGAGGGCCTGGCCGACGACCTGGTCGCGCTGCGAGCGTGCAAAGCGCGTGAAGTCGGGGATGTTCAGCGCCAGCGTCGCCCAGAATCCGACCATCGCCGTCAGCGACGGCCAGAACACGGTCCAGAACTGCCCGGCCTTCTTGCCGCCGTCCTCGAACTGCGAGGGCATGTGCATCATGGAACCGAAACCGCCGGCGTTGGATACCGCCCACCAGACCAATACGAAGCACATGACGATCTTGATCGGTGCCGAGAATGTTTCGAGCCAGCGGATCGAGTCGGTGCCGTGCAGAACGAAGTATAGCTGCATGACCCAGAAAGCGAGAAAGCACAGCAACTGCGCCAGGTTGATGCCGAGCACCGGCAGGTTCTCGCCGAGCAACGCGTTGCCGGTCAGGATGTTCAACAATGTGTAGATCGCGAGGCCGCCGAACCACGTCTGGATGCCGTACCAGCCGCAGGCGACGATGGCACGCAGCAACGCCGGCAGGCGCGCGCCTACCGTGCCGAACGAAGAGCGCACGAGCACGGCATACGGTATGCCGTACTTCGTGCCGGCGTGGCCGATCAGCAGCATCGGTACCAGCACGATCGCGTTGCCGAGCAACACGGTAGTCACCGCCTGCCACGGCGACATACCCTGGTCGATCAGGCCCGCGGCCAGCGTATACGACGGGATGCACATCACCATGCCGATCCAGAGCGCGGCGAAGTGATACCAGGTCCAGGTGCGTTGCGCCGCCGTCGTCGGCGCCAGATCCGCGTTGTACAACGCTCCGCGTTCGATCCCGCTGTTTGTGTCGTGCATGTATTCCCCTGGTTTCATGAGATCAAGATCAAATGACGGCCACGAAGGCACGAAGATCACGAAGAAGAGCGGAGCCCATCCAGTCAGTACAAGACGGCGCTTGCTTAAGAGCCAGACCGGACATCATTGATCGCAAAGCCCTATCCGCCTTCAATACCTGTCGCCATTCTTCGTCTTGCGTTTCCTGATCTCGCGCTTCTTCATCAAGCTCTTCTTCGTGTCCTTCGTGCCTTCGTGGCCATCATTTGATCTTTCCTTGTCTTTGTCCCGACATTCAGGTCGCGACAACGCGCAGCGGATTGTTCGGGTGCGTGGTCCAGTCGGCGTGCGGGCGGTTGTCGACGCGCTGCATCGTGATGCAGTTTTCGACCGGGCAGACGTGCATGCACAGGTTGCAGCCGACGCATTCGGCGTCGATCACCTCGAAATGGCGGACGCCGTTCTTTTCCCGCGTGATCGCCTGGTGCGCGGTATCTTCGCAAGCGATGTGACACAGGCCGCACTGGATGCATTTGTCCTGGTCGATGCATGCCTTGATGTCGTAGTTCAGGTTCAGGAACTGCCAGTCGGTCACGTTGGCGACGGCGCGGCCGCGGAAGTCGTCGATGCGCGCGTAACCCTTGCCGTCCATCCAGTTCGACAGCCCCGAGATCATGTCGTCGACGATGCGGAAACCGTAATGCATGGCCGCGGTGCAGACCTGCACCGTGCCGGCACCGAGCGCGATGAACTCGGCCGCGTCGCGCCAGGTGCCGATCCCGCCGATCGCCGACAGCGCCTTGCCGAGCGTGACCGGGTCGCGGCTTATTTCGGCGACCATGGCCAGGGCGATCGGCCGCACCGCCGGACCGCAGTAGCCGCCATGCGTCCCCTTGCCGTCGACGGTCGGCGTCGGTGCCATCAGATCCAGGTCGATAGAGGTAATCGAATTGATCGTGTTGATCAGCGACACCGCGTCGGCGCCGCCGGCGAACGCGGCGCGCGCCGGCTTGCGGATGTCGGTGATGTTCGGCGTCAGCTTGACGATGCACGGCAGGCGCGAGTGCTGCTTGACCCAGCGCGCGACCATCTCGATGTATTCCGGCACCTGGCCGACCGCCGAGCCCATGCCGCGCTCGGACATGCCGTGCGGGCAGCCGAAATTCAGCTCGACCGCGTCGGCACCGGTATCCTCGACCATCGGCAGGATGCGCTTCCACGACGCCTCGTCGCACGGCACCATCAACGAGACGACCATTGCGCGATCGGGCCAATCGCGCTTGACCTGGCGGATCTCGTCGAGATTGACCTGCAAAGGCCGGTCGGTGATCAGTTCGATATTGTTGAGCCCGGCGATGCGCTGGCCGTTCCACTGCACTGCGCCGTAGCGCGAGCTGACGTTGACGATGTGCGGATCTTCGCCCAGCGTTTTCCAAACCACCCCGCCCCACCCCGCCTCGAATGCGCGGTGGACGTTGTAGGCCTTGTCTGTCGGCGGTGCCGATGCGAGCCAGAACGGATTCGGCGAACGCACGCCGACGAAATTGCAGGACAGATCCGCCATAGCCTTATCCTCGTGTGCTCGCGGCAGCCAGCGCGCGATCGATCGCATGCGCCGCCCGCTTGCCGTCTTCGACCGCCTGCACCGTCAGGTCGGTCGACGTACCGATGCAATCGCCGCCGGCCCATACGCCGGGAATGGACGTTGCGTAATCGACGTCGACGACGATGCGGCCTTTCCTGATTTCGGGTACCTCTCCCGCAATCGACAGAACCTGACCGACCGCCTTCAGCACGACGTCGGCGGACACGCTGAGCAGTTCACCAGTTCCGGCCAACCGGCCGTGCGCATCGAGTTGCGTATACTCGAACTCGACCGCGCTCACCTTGCCTGCACTGCCGACGATGCGCCGCGGTTGCACCCATTCGATCACGTTGACGCCTTCGGTCTGCGCGAACTCGCGTTCGGCAGCCGTCGCGCTCATCTGCGCCGTGCCGCGGCGATAGGCCAGCGTGACATGCTCGGCGCCCAGCTTGCGGCTCTGCACCGCCGCATCGATCGCGGTATTGCCGCCGCCGATAACCACGACACGCCGTCCGATTCCCAGCCGGTCCAGATCGTTGCTCTGGCGCAGCACGGCGATGAAGTCGACCGCATTGTGCACTCCCTGCAGCGACTCGCCTTCGATGCCGAGTGCATTGACGCCGGCGAGGCCGAGCGACAGGAATACGGCGTCGTAGTCGCGGCGCAGTTCGGCCAGCGCGACGTTCGACCCGAGGGTGACGTCATGACGCAGCTCGATGCCGCCGATCGACAACAGCCAATCGATCTCTCGAGCGGCGAAATCGAGCACCTTGTAGCGGGCTATGCCGTATTCGTTCAAGCCGCCGGGCTTTGCGTGGGCATCGAACACGACGACGCGATGGCCGATGCGTGCCAGCGCGTGCGCACAGGCCAGGCCGGCCGGACCCGCCCCGACGACTGCAATCCGCCTGCCGCTGTCGCGGCCACGCTCGAACAATCGTGCGTCATCGCGGTAGACCCAGTCGGTCGCGTAGCGCTGCAGCGCGCCGATCCGTACCGGTGCATCCTCCGGTCGATTGCGGACGCAGCTGCCCTCGCAGAGGATTTCCGTCGGGCACACTCGCGAGCACGTGCCGCCGAAGATGTTCGCGCCGAGAATGTCCAGCGCCGCGCCGCGTAGATTGTCGGTCGTGATGCGGCGGATGAAGCTCGGGATATCGATCGCCGTCGGGCAGGCCTTGATGCAGGGCGCGTCATAGCAGAAGAAACAGCGCTGTGCAGCGGTCAGCGCCGCCTGGCGATCCAGTGGCGGCGAAACGTCGCTGAAGTTTTCGGCCAACTGCGCGGCGGACAGCCGTCCGGCGGCGATATCGGCAATTTCCTGACGCGGCATTCAGTCCCCTTGGATGCAATGTAGATGGATGCAAAGCAGATACGCGTGCGCGACTCCTCCCCCTTCAACACGGATGTCGGAACGGAGATGGTGTTCGCGGAAGCCTCGATGCGTCAAGATCATCCCCAACCAACCCTCGCCTCGCGGGAGAGGGTTTCAATGCTTCGATTTTCCTTGGGTTGCCGCATGCTTCCGGTGTTTCAGTGATCGCTGGTCGGCATGACGAACTGCGCGCCGGCGCGGATGCTGGCCGGCCAGCGCGTCGTGATTGTCTTCAGCCGCGTATAGAAACGCACGCCTTCGGGACCATAAATGTGATGGTCGCCGAACAGCGAAGACTTCCAGCCGCCGAAGCTGTGGAACGCCATCGGCACCGGGATCGGCACGTTGATGCCGACCATGCCGATCTGGATGCGGCTGACGAAATCGCGTGCGGCGTCGCCGTCGCGCGTGAACAGCGCCACACCGTTGCCGTATTCATGATCGTTGACCAGGGCAACGGCCTCGTCGTAGTCGGCGGCGCGGACGATGCTCAGCACCGGCCCGAAGATCTCTTCGCGGTAGATCTTCATGTCCGGCCGCACATGATCGAACAGGCAACCGCCGAGAAAGAATCCGCGCGGGCAGCCTTCGACCTGGAGCCCGCGGCCGTCGACGACGAGCTTCGCGCCTTCGGCGACTCCGGCGTCGACGTAGCCCTTGACCTTGTCGCGATGCGCCGCGCTGATCAGCGGGCCCATGTCCCTGCCGTTCTCGTCGCCGCGGCCGACCGACAACGAGCGGACCCGCGGCGCGAGCCGTTCGATCAGTGCATCGGCCACCTTGTCGCCGACCGCAACGGCGACGGAGATCGCCATGCAGCGCTCGCCCGCCGAGCCGTAACCGGCGCCCATCAACGCGTCGGCCGCCTGATCGAGATCGGCATCCGGCATGACGACCATGTGATTCTTTGCGCCGCCGAGAGCCTGCACGCGCTTGCCGTGTGCGCAGCCGGTCGCGTAGATGTAGCGGGCGATCGCGGTGGAACCGACGAAGCTGACCGCCTTGATGTCAGGGTGTTCGAGGATCGCGTCGACCGCCACCTTGTCGCCGTGGACGACGTTGAACACGCCATCCGGCAATCCGGCCTTTGCCAGCCAGTCCGCCAGGAGCAGCGACGCCGACGGATCGCGTTCGGACGGTTTCAGAACGAAACAGTTGCCGCAGGCGATCGCGATCGGCGCCATCCACAGCGGCACCATCGCCGGGAAGTTGAACGGCGTGATGCCGGCGACGACGCCGAGCGCCTGGCGCAGGTTGTGCGAATCGACCTGGTTGCCGACATTCTCGGTCACTTCGCCCTTCAGCAATTGCGGAATGCCGCAGGCGAACTCGACGATCTCGATGCCGCGAGCGACTTCACCGAGCGCATCGCTGTGCGTCTTGCCGTGCTCGGCCGTGATCTGGGCGGCGAGCGCGTCCTGGTTTGCCTCGAGCAACTCGCGGAACTTGAACATGACCCGCGCGCGCCGAAGCGGCGGCGTCTGCGACCAGGCCGGGAACGCGGCCTTCGCCGCCTGCACGGCGGCGTCGACGTCCTCGGCCGTCGCCATCGGCAGCAAGCCCGATTGCTCGCCGGTTGCCGGGTTGTACACCGGCAGGCTGCGCGCCTGCACGCTGCCGATGCGCTGGCCGCCGATGTGGTGCGGGATCATTACCGGTGCGAGCATGGAAGTGCCTTTCTCATCGATCTACCTGCAAAACCGTTCGCGCTGAGCGTAGCTTGCGCAGCAAGCGAAGTCGAAGGGCAGGAGCGCAAGTGCCTCGGAGGCCATGGATGGCCGAGAGAGGCCGAAGCGTTTCGCCGGTGCCCTTCGACTTCGCGCCTTCGGCGCTACGCTCAGGGCGAACGGTTTAGGCGCACTGTTTCGTCCCAGAGCGACGCGCATGGTCAACCCACCGCCCGTATCGCCTCACCCACCGCATTGAACATCCGATCGAGTTCCTCCGGCGTCGTTATTACCGGCGGCGCCAGCGCGATCGTGTCGCCGGTGAAGCGCAGCAGCATGCCGCGCTTGAGGCTTTCCTCGAAGACCTTCAGCCCACGCAGGCCGACCTGGCCCGGCAACGGCGCGAGCTCGATCGCCGCAGCCGCGCCGCAGTTGCGGATGTCGATGACATTCGGTTCACCTTTCAACGCATGCGCGCCGGTTTCGATCCTGCCGGCGAGCTCGGCGAATCGTTTGGGCACCTCGTCGGCATGCAGAATGTCGAGCGTGGCGTTTGCCGCGGCGACCGCGAGCGGGTGCGCCGAATAAGTGTAGCCGTGGAAGAATTCGACAGCGTATTCGGGCCCTTGCATGAACGCATCGTAGATGCCCTGCCGCGCGATCACGCCGCCCATCGGCACCGTGCCGTTGTTGACGCACTTGGCGAACGTGATCAGATCCGGCGTGACGCCGAATGCCTGCGCGCCGAACCAGTCGCCCATGCGGCCGAAGCCGCAGATGACCTCGTCGAAGATCAGCAGGATGCCGTGCTTGTCGCAGATCTGCCGCAGCTTCTGCAGATAACCCAGCGGCGGCACGACCACGCCGACCGAACCCTGCATCGGCTCGACGATGACCGCGGCGATCGTCGACGCATCGTGCAGCGCGACAATCTTCTCGAGCTCGTCGGCGAGGTGCGCGCCCCACGCCGGCTGGCCCTTCGAGAACGCCATCTCCGCGAGGTTATGCGTGTGCGGCAGATGGTCGACGCCGGGAATCATCATCGGCGCGAACATCTTGCGATTGGCGACCATGCCGCCGACCGAGATGCCGCCGATGCCGACGCCGTGGTAACCCTTCTCACGGCCGATAAAGCGCGTGCGCGACGCCTCGCCTTTCAGACGATGATAGGCCAGCGCGATCTTCAGCGCCGTATCGACGGCCTCGGAACCGGAGTTGGTAAAGAACACGCGATTCAGGTCGCCCGGTGCGACTTCGGCGATGCGCTCCGCCAATCGGAAGGTCTCCGGGCTGGCGACCTGGAAGGCCGGAATGTAATCGGCGCGGTCCAGCTGCTGCTTGACCGCCTCGACGATCTTCGCCGGCCGGTGTCCAAGCGAACTGCACCACAGACCCGACAGGCAGTCGAACAGGCGCTGGCCCTCGACCGTCGTGTAGTACGCGCCGTCGGCGCCGGCCATCAGCCGGTTAAGCGGGTGATGCTGCTTGAAATAGCGGTTGTGCGTGAACGGCATCCAGTACGGATCGAGATTCAGGTCCGCCGCGGCGGCTGCGATCGCGGTATTGGCGGCAAGGTTCATCGGGGGCGGGCTCCTGGCTGTACGGCTCGCGCATGGCGAATATGGCGCGCGTCGCCCCGTTCAGGGCCGACGGCCTCTCACGGCCATTCCTGACCTCCGAGGCGCTCGGGCTTCCTGCCCGGCGGCGTAAGCCCGGATTTGATGCGGCGCGGGCAGCATGCCGCGGCGCGCAGCGACGAGACCGTTTCGTCGCCTGGAATCCAGGGGAGCCTAGAATTGCACTATGTGGATGACGATGCAACGGGGAGCCGCGATGGCTGCAAGCTCGGGCTGAACGGAACCGGTCCGCACCCGCCGACTGAATCGGGAAGCGCAAAGTCCGCCGCCATGCTGATCTTGCGAAACTCATCGTCGGTTGAGTCAAGCGCATCCGCGTGCGACGCTCTAGGCCTCAGCCCTCAACCGTCGATCCCATGGACCTGATCCTGCGCCACGCCAATCTTCCCGACGGCCGCCGCGACGTCGACATCGGCATCAAGGCGGGACGCATCGTCGCAGTTCAGGCAACTCTTGCGGCATCGGCGGCCGAGGAAATCGACGCACGCGGCCGGCTCGTGTCCCCGCCGTTCGTCGATGCGCATTTTCATCTCGACGCTGCGCTGTCGCTCGGCCTGCCGCGGCGCAATGTGTCCGGCACGCTGCTCGAGGGCATCGCCTTGTGGGGCGAACTGAAGCCGCAGTTGACCGAGGAAGCCGTGATTGCACGTGCGCTGGCTTACTGCGACATGGCCGTGGCCCAGGGCCTGCTCGCGATTCGCTCGCACGTCGATATCTGCGACGATCGCCTGCTGGCGGTCGACGCGCTCCTCGACGTCCAGCGCCGCGTCAAGCCGTACCTCGACCTGCAGCTGGTCGCGTTTCCGCAGGACGGCTTCTATCGCTCGCCGAGCGCCGAGCAGAACCTGCTGCGCGCGCTCGACCGCGGCGTCAACGTCGTCGGTGGCATTCCGCATTTCGAACGGACCATGGCCGACGGCGCCGCGTCGGTCAGGCGTCTCTGCGAGATTGCCGCCGAGCGCGGCTTGCTCGTCGACATGCACTGCGACGAATCCGACGATCCGCTGTCGCGGCACATCGAAACGCTGGCCGCCGAGACCCACCGGCTCGGCCTGCACGGCCGCGTCGCCGGCTCGCACCTGACGTCGATGCATTCGATGGACAACTACTACGTGTCGAAACTGCTGCCGCTGATTGCCGAATCCGGCGTCGCCGCGATCGCCAATCCGCTGATCAACATCATGCTGCAAGGCCGCCACGACACCTATCCGAAACGCCGCGGCATGACCCGCGCTCCGGAACTGATCGCCGCCGGCGTGATCGTCGCATTCGGCCATGACTGCGTGATGGATCCTTGGTATTCGTTCGGCTCGGCCGACATGCTCGAGGTCGCGCACATGGCGATCCACGTCGGCCAGATGACGTCGCTCGACGGGATCGCGGCAGCCTACGCCGGGATCACGACGAATGCGGCAAAGATCCTGCACCTCGACGGCTACGGTATCGAACCGGGCTGCCGCGCAGATCTGGTCGTGCTGCAGGCGGCCGATCCGTTCGAGGCGATTCGGCTGAAAGCCGCACGGTTGCTCGTGCTGCGCGGCGGCAAGGTCGTCGCACGCGGAACGCCGCGGCAGTCCGAACTGACGCTGCCGCAGCGACCGGGGAACCTCAGCCTCGAGTTTGCCCCCGGCAGCCTCTGACTCAAGCCTTCTTCAGGAAACAGGCTTTCAGCACGAGTCCCTTGATCTTGTCCGAGCCGCCTTCGATGTGCTGGTCGTCGCCATCGACCAGGCGGATATTGCGGATCACGGTGCCTTGCTTGAGGACCATCGACGAACCCTTGACCTTCAGGTCCTTGATCACCGTTACCGTGTCGCCGCCGCTGAGGGCATTGCCGTTCGAATCCCTGACCACCGCGGCGGCCTCGGTTGCGGCCGCAGCCGCGATCGGCCATTCGTGGCCGCAGTCGGCACAAACGTAGTTGTCCGCATCGGGGTACGTGTTTTCCATGGCACAACGGGGACACGCTGGGATATCGGTCATTGCTCGACTCGTTCGTCAATGGGTTGAAATGTGAAGCGTGCCGCTCCGAATTTTCGCCGCAGCAAGGATGCAATGCGGGCCCGCCGCCCTGGGGGTCAGCGCCGGAGCCGGAAGAAGGTCCGTAGCAGCTCCGCAGCCTCGTCCGCCCGCAGTCCACCGGCGACGCTGATGCGATGATTGTGCTTTTCCGAGATCAGCGTATCGAAGACGCTGCCGGCGGCTCCGGTCTTCGGGTCGTCGGCCCCGTACACGACGCGCGCGACGCGCGCATGCACCAGCGCGCCGGAGCACATCGTGCAAGGCTCCAGCGTCACATACAGCGTCGTGCCCGGAAAGCGGTAATTGCCAAGCTTCTGCCCGGCATCGCGCAGCGCCAGCACCTCGGCATGCGCGCTCGGATCGTTGCCGGAGACGCTGCGGTTCCAGCCCTCACCGACGATCTCGCCGTTCGCCACGAGCACGGCGCCGACCGGGACTTCTGCGTGCTCGTCCCGGGCGTGTCGCGCCAGTTCGAGCGCGCGCAGCATGTAGCGGTCGTCGTCGGCGCTGAAATCCGCCAACGATCTACTCCCACTCGATCGTGGCAGGAGGCTTGCCACTGATGTCATAAACTACACGAGAAATACCACGTAACTCATTGATTATACGATTTGATACTTTTGCCAGGAACTCGTACGGCAGATGCGCCCAATGCGCGGTCATGAAATCGATCGTTTCGACGGCGCGCAGCCCGACGACCCACTCGTAGGCGCGCGCATCGCCCACCACACCGACCGACTTGACCGGCAGGAACACCGCAAACGCCTGGCTGACCCCATCGTACAGGCCTGCCGCACGCAATTCGCCGATGAAGATGTCGTCGGCGCGTTGCAGCAGTTCGACGTACTCGCGCCGGACCTCGCCGAGCACGCGCACGCCGAGGCCCGGTCCCGGAAACGGGTGCCGGTAAACCATTTCTCGCGGCAGGCCGAGTTCGACGCCGATCCGGCGCACCTCGTCCTTGAACAGTTCACGCAGCGGCTCGATCAGCTTGAAACGCATGCCTTCGGGCAGACCGCCGACGTTGTGGTGCGACTTGATCACGTGCGCCTTGCCGGTCTTGCTGCCGGCCGATTCGATCACGTCCGGGTAGATCGTGCCCTGGGCCAGCCACTGGTTGTCGCGCAGCTTTGCCGATTCCTCATCGAAGATCTCGATGAACAACCGGCCGATGACTTTGCGCTTGGCCTCCGGATCGGCCACGCCTTCGAGCGCGGCGAAGTAGCGGTCTGCCGCATCGACGCGGATGACCTTCACACCCATGTGTTCGGCCATGGTCGCCATGACCTGGTCGCCTTCGCGCCAGCGCAGCAGGCCCGTGTCGACGAAAACGCAGGTCAGCTGATCGCCGATCGCGCGCTTGAGCAAGGCCGCAACGACCGATGAATCGACCCCGCCGGAAAGCCCGAGCAGAACATGGTCGCTGCCGACCTGCGTGCGAACCCGCTCGACCGCATCCTCGATGATGTTCGCCGGCGTCCACAGCGTCGCACAGCCGCAGATGTCGACGACGAAGCGGCGCAGTATTTCGGCGCCGTGCTGCGTGTGGGTGACTTCGGGATGGAACTGCACGCCGTACCAGCGTTTCGATTCATCGGCCATTGCCGCGATCGGCAGATCGCTGGTGCAAGCCGCGACGCTGAAGCCCGGCGGCACGGTGGTGACGCGGTCGCCATGCGACATCCAGACATCGAGCTGCCGCGGCAGCCCGGCGAACAATGCGATGTCGCCGACGATATCGAGGTCGGCGTGGCCGAACTCTCGGGTGTGCTCGGCCTCGGTCCGGCCGCCCAGCTGCACCGCCATCGTCTGCATGCCGTAACAGATGCCGAGCAGCGGCGCGCTGCGGTCGAAGACCCGATCCGGTGCGCGCGGCGACGCACCCTCGGTAGTCGATTCGGGGCCGCCGGAGAGAATAATGCCCTTCGGCGCGAACTTCACGATCTCGGCCGGATCGTGATCCCACGCCCAGACCTCGCAGTACACGCCGATCTCGCGGATGCGCCGCGCGATCAGCTGCGTGTATTGCGCGCCGAAATCGAGGATCAGGATCTTGTCGGAATGGATGTTCTGCATCGGGACTCGGGACTGGGGACTCGGGACTGGGGACTCGGGACTGGCGACTCGGGAAATCGCTCTTCTCGAGTCCCTAGTCCCCAATCCCTAGTCCCGGCTCTTGGTCGGGACTCGGGACTCGGGACTGGGGAAATCGCTCTTCTCGAGTCCCTAGTCCCCAATCCCTAGTCCCGGCTCTTGCTCAATCGAGCCGGTAATTCGGCGCTTCCTTGGTGATCGCGACATCGTGTACGTGCGACTCGCGCATGCCGGCGCCGGTCACGCGGACGAAATGCGGCTTGCTGTGCATCTCGTCGACGGTCGCGCAGCCGACGTAGCCCATCGCGGCGCGCAATCCGCCGGCGAGCTGGTGAACGATGCTGCGCAGCGGCCCGCGATACGGCACGCGACCTTCGATGCCCTCCGGCACGAGCTTGTCGGCGTCGGTCTCGTCCTGGAAATAGCGGTCCTTCGAGCCTTTCTGCATCGCGCCGAGCGAACCCATGCCGCGATAACTCTTGTACGAACGGCCCTGGTACAACTCGACTTCGCCGGGAGCTTCCTCGGTACCGGCGAACATGCCGCCGATCATCACGCAATTCGCACCGGCGGCGAGTGCCTTGGCGATGTCGCCCGAATAACGGATACCACCGTCGGCGATCAGGCCGGCGCCGGAATTCCGGATCGCTTCGGCGACCATGCTGACCGCGGTGATCTGCGGCACACCGACACCGGCGACGACGCGTGTCGTGCAAATCGAGCCAGGCCCGATGCCGACCTTCACGGCGTCAGCGCCGGCATCGACCAAGGCCTTGGCTGCATCGCCGGTCACGATGTTGCCGCCGACGACCTGCATCTGCGGAAATTCACGCTTGACCCAGTGCACGCGATCGATGACACCCTGGGAATGGCCGTGCGCGGTGTCGACGATGATCAGGTCGACGCCGGCCGCGACCAGTGCGGCGACGCGCGCCTCGGTCTCGCCGCCAACGCCGACTGCGGCACCGACGCGCAGGCGCTCGTGCTGGTCCTTCGCCGACAACGGGTTGTCGCGCGCCTTCTGGATGTCCTTGACCGTGATCAGGCCGCGCAACTCGAACGCATCGTTGACGACCAGGACTTTCTCGATGCGGTACTTGTGCAGCAGAGCCAGGACTTCTTCTTCGCTGGCGCCTTCCTTTACCGTGACCAGCTTGTCCTTGCGCGTCATGATGTTGCGCACCGGATCGTCGAGCTTCGTTTCGAAGCGCAGGTCGCGATTCGTGACGATACCGACCAGCTGGCCCTTGTCGCTGACCGGCACCCCGGAGATGTTCGCGGCACGGGTGATCTGCAACACATCGCGGATCGATGCATCGGGAGCGACCGTGATCGGATCGCGGATCACGCCGGCTTCGAACTTCTTGACCAGACGCACCTGGTGCGCCTGCTGTTCGATCGACATGTTCTTGTGGATGATGCCGATGCCGCCGCATTGGGCCATGGTGATGGCCAGGCGTCCCTCGGTCACCGTATCCATCGCGGCCGAGAGAATCGGAATGTTCAGGCGGATGCCGGATGTGAGGCGCGTCGAAAGATTGACGTCGCGCGGCAGGACGTTCGAATAGGCGGGGACGAGCGAAACGTCGTCGAAAGTGAGCGCTTCTGTGAGGATGCGCATCGGCCACAGTCCTCGTGAGTAAATTTTTCAATTATAGCGGCAGATGCCAACTCGCGCCAGCCGAATGCGTGCAGAACGCCTTCGCGGTGCGCTTCAGGTCGGACCCACGACGACTGCCCGGGCCGCCGCGAAACTGCGCGACTGACGGCCGCACTTATCCGCTGCCCGGCCGGCGAGCGTCGTCGTCAGTCCCTGGCGTTGCGTTCGCGTCGCAATTCGTTGCGGAGATCGGTGACCTCGCGAACAAGCTTCTCGATGTTCAATTCGTTCTTGAGGTTGACGCGATAGTCGGTATCGGCCCGTGCCCGTTCCTTGATGCCCTGACGGTTCTGGCTCATCATGATGATCGGTCCCTGCAGCCCGACCAGTACGCCGAGCACGAGGTTGAAGAACTGATACGGGTACGGGTCCGGCGGATCGGCGACGAGCAGAAACGAATTGAGCGCAAACCACAGCGTGATGACGGCCATCAGCACGCCGATGAACGTCCAGCTGCCGTTCAGGCGCGCCACCGCGTCGGCGAGGCGCTCGCTCCAGTTGCGACTGCGATCGATCTCGTCGTCCACGTTGCGGGCCGCCTGCCCGATCAGCATCGAGTTCGTCTCGCGCAGGCGCTGGCTCAGGGTCCGGAATATGGACATCGCCACTTCGGGCCGGCTCGACAGGTAGGTCTTGAACGTGTCGTGTTCCAGTTCGACCACGACCACGTCGGTCAGGGCAAACGCGCTGGCACTGCGCGGCCGGCGGTCGAACATCGACAACTCTCCGAAGAACTCCCCGGCATGCAGGTCCTGCAGGCGCATCGCCTGCGCCATGTCTCCGAACAACCGGATCTGCACTTCGCCGCTGTCGATGACGTACATCACGCCACCGGCATCGCCCTGGCGGAAGATCGTTTCGCCGGCCCGAAAACTGCGCCGCGGCAGTTCATGGGATTCGGGCAGCAGCGCGTTGCCGTGAATGTGCTCCGGCGACCTCGATATCGGGCGGGAATCGCTGTCGTTCATGGTGCGTTGTCAGGCTGCCGATCCGCGAGAACTCGCTGGCAATATTGATGAGAACCGGCGCGGAAATCTACCCGAGCGACTGTAAAAGTTTGCCGCGGGGCGTCGCGCGGTGTCTCCGTACAGGACACTCCATTCGGATCAGCGCGTGAGCGCGAGCGAAAGGTCGGGCCAGTAGGTGATGATCAGCACGCACAGCAGCAGCAGTGCATAGAACGGCAGGCTGGCGCGGATCACCGTGGTCGGCGCGCGCCCGAAGCGCGCGCTCGCGATGAAGATGTTCATGCCGACCGGCGGCAGGAAGATGCCGATCTGCAGGTTGGCGAGGAAGATGATGCCGAGATGGATCGGGTCGACGCCGTAGTGCAGCGCGACCGGCAGGATCAACGGCACCAGGATGATGATCGCGGGAAAACCTTCGAGCAGCATGCCGAACACGAGGAGGAACGCATTGAGCAGCAGCAGGAAGCCGATCCGGCTGTCGATGCCGGACTTCATGACCCCGAACAGGCGTTCGGGCACGTCCTGGTCGATCAGCCAGTTGGTGAGAGCCAGCGAAAACCCGAGCACGATCAGGATCGCGCCTACCAGCAGCATCGCTTCGCGGATCACGCGCGGCAATTCGCCCAGGCGGATCTCGCGCCGGATCAGCACGGTGACGATCAGCACGTACAGCGCGGTCGCCGCTGCCGCTTCGGACGCGGCCAGCTTGCCGGAATAGATGCCGGCGAGGATCACGAACGGCAGCGGCAATTCCCAGCCGGCGGCCTTGATCGATGCCCAGACCTCGCGTCCGCTGCTGCGCTCCGGGCGCGGCAAGTTGCGCGCGATCCAGGCGCTGTAGACCGACAGGACGACGACCATCAACAGGCATGGCAGCAGGCCGGCCTTGAACAGCGCATCGATCGACACGGGAGGCGTGGTGTGAAACTGCTGCGCGACGACGCCGTACAGGATCAGCGGCATCGACGGCACCAGCAGCAGGCCGAGACTGCCGGACGCGGTCAGCAGGCCCAGCGAAAAGTGCTCCGGATAGTGCGACTGGCGCAGCGCCGGATAGAGCACGGCACCGAGCGCGACGAGGGTGACGCCGGTAGCGCCGGTGAACGCCGTGAACAGCGTGCAGGCGCAGATCGAAACGATCGCGAGACCGCCGGGCAGCCAGCCGAACAGCGCGTTGGTCAGGCGGACGAGACGACGCGGTGCCTCGCTCTCGGCCAGCAGGTAGCCGGCCAGCGTGAACAGTGGAATCGCGACCAGCGCGGGCATGTCCGCAAGCCGGTAAAACTCGATCGCGACGGCGGTTCCCGGCTGTCCCGCCGCGTTGAACCCGAACAGCGCGATCGCCGCGATCAACGCGAACAGCGGCGCGCCGAGCGCGGCCAGCAACAACAATAAGGCGCCGACCAGAATGATCATTCGCGGACCGGCTCGTTGTGATGCAGCAGCATCGGCACGTGCGCGGGCGGCGCAAACATGCGCAGCACGAAGCGCAGCGCCATCAGGGCGAATCCGGCCGGCAGGATGCTTTCGGCAAAGCAGGCGCGCAGCGCCGCGACGATGCTGCCGCCACCGCTCTGCAATCCTTCCGCATAATCGATGCCGACCAGACCTGAGCTGTACCAGGCCATCGACGCACACAGCGCCGCCGCAAACCCGAGCGTGGCGAAGCGCGCGACGCGTTGCGCGACCGGCGGCAGAAAGCGCTGCAGCACATCGAGCGCGATATGCTTCTCGTCGCGCACGGCAGCGAGCGCGCCGAGCATGCCGGTCCACAGCACGAGCCCGCGCAGGAACGGGTCGGCCCAGCTGAGCCCGGTCTGGAAGAACACGCGCAGCACGATCTGCGCGCCGGAAAGGCCGACGAGCACCAGCACGAGAATCGCCAGCAGACCGTTTTCGATGCTGCGCAGCCAGTCGAGGCCGCTTCGGGAATGCACTGTGCGCCTGCCTTTACCGAAACCTGATCCGCCGCCGCGTGCCGTGGAGTCGTTACTTCGAGCCGCGGGCTGCAGCCAGGGCCTTGTCGAGCGCGGCGGACATTTCCGGCGTCACCTCGTTGCTGGCGGCCAGCTCCTTGCGCGCAGCGATGCCGACCGCCTCCCACGATTTCGCTTCTTCGGCGTTCGGCGCGAACACGGCGACGCCCTGCTTCTCGAGCACACCGCGCGCCTGGGCGTTGTCGTCGCGGTTGATCTTCTCGAGACGCGCGAACGCAGCGCCGAGTTCCTCGTCGACCGCCTTGCGGTCGTCGTCGGACAGGCCGTCGATGATCTTCTTGTCGATGACCAGGATGCCGACCACGTAAGTCAGCGGCAGGTCGATC